>Ga0209479_1000038_pt1 | contig 317281 bp, 338 predicted proteins | sample DewCreD2012metaG_2_FD_184112 | JGI IMG/M metagenome (GOLD analysis project Ga0209479, IMG submission 184112) | Hot spring sediment bacterial and archeal communities from British Columbia, Canada, to study Microbial Dark Matter (Phase II) - Dewar... ... | reverse complement strand
CCGGCGGCACCAGCCAGTAGGTGAGAGCGTTGAGGCGGGGGAAGGCCATGTCGCGGGCGCCGATCATGAGCGGCACCAGGTAGTTGCCCAGCCCGCCCAGCACCACCGCCACCGCCACGGCGATCATGAGGATCCCGTGCAGGCTCATCACCTGGTTGTAGACGCCGTCGTCCATGAGGGCGCCCTGAGGGCTGGTGAGGTGGTAGCGCACCAGCATGGCCATCAGCCCGCCGATGAGCATGACCACCACGAACGTGACCAGATACTGGACGCCGATGACCTTGTGGTCGGTGGTGAAGGCGAAGTAGCGGCGCCAGCCGGTGGGGTCAGGAGCGGTGGGCAGCCCGAGCCACTCCCGCGCCCAGCGCTCCCACATGCCCACGCCCAGCAGCCAGCCCAGCAGGCCGAAGACGTAGCCCACCGTCACGTTGTGCTCGATCCACCAGGCGCTGGAGCCGGTGACGACGTGGAAGAGGGCCGCCAGCCCCGCCCCGATGCCGAAGCCCGCCAGTCCCCACAGCAAGCCCCTGCGCACGTAGGAGAGGTCCTCCCACAGCCCCGCCTTCGCCTCGGTCGCCACCGCTTCGGCCATCGCCATCGCCTCCTCAGCGGACCGTCAGGGTGCCTTTCATGTCGGGGTGGACATCGCAGCGGAAGTAGTAGGTGCCGTGCTCCAATACGCCCAGTTCATAGGTGTTACTACCTGGGCCACCGAACAGCTCTCCGCTGAAGACCGGCTGACGGAAGTCCTTGTCGCGGTAGACCGACACGTTGTGGGGGACGCCCGTATCCCTGTTCTCGAGGACGATGGCTACCGGGCGCCCGGGGGAGGCGGTGAGGGACTTGCGGTCGAAGGCGTTGTTACGGGCCACCAGGGTCAGCGCCTGGGCGTGTCCGGTATCCTGGCCGGCCTGGGCGGTGGGCGTGGGGGTCGGCGTCTGCAGCCGGGCCTGCTCCACGGCCCAGGCCTCGAACTCGTCCTGGTCTACGACCCGCACCGGGATGGCCATGCGTCCGTGTCCGGTGCCGCACAGCTCGGCGCACTGTAAGCGCAGCAATGGGTCGTCCTCATGCGAGCCTTCCTCCGTCGCCCGGAACCAGACAGAGTTGACCGTGCCCGGTATGGCGTCGATCTTGAGCATGAAGCGCGGCACCCAGAAGGAATGGACGACGTCGGTGGCGGTCACCCTGATCTCCACGTCCCGGTCCACCGGCAGCACCAGTTCCCGCTGCTCGCGCAGCCCCAGGTCGGGATAGTTGACCAGCCACGTCCAGCGGATGCCCACCACCTCCACCACCAGCGCGTCCTGGGGGCGGCCGCCCATGACCCTGGCCGTGCCGATGAGCCCCGGGAAGACCATCACCGTCAGGGCGAGGGCGGACGTGACGGCCAGCCAGGCAGCCGGCACTGCCCCTCTACCCAGCAAGGGGACGCCGTCCCCGGTGCGGCCACGGAAAGAGAGGACGCTGTAGGCCAGGGCGGCCACCACGCCGGCGAAGACGGGCACCGCCAGGTAGATCAAGATGTGGAACGCCTGATAGATCTCTTCGCCCTTGTCGCTGCTCGGCTCGGGATGGAAACGGAAAGTGAACGCCAGGAATTCGCCAGCAGCGGTCAGCAACAGCCAGAGGGCCACCAGAGCCAGGAGGTGCAGTCGGGCCCGCCCAGTGCCGGTGCCGGACACTTCGTGAACCTCGTTACAATCTTGTCTCGCTTTCGACCCTAGAGCGCGTTCGGGCTAGCGATCTATCGGGCAAAGCCGCACGCGACGTAGGGCTTCCCCTTACCCGACCCTCGCCCAGGCGGGCGGTCGCGAAAGGAGACGGACCGCCGGGGGCCTAGGGCAGCGCGCGGGCGATGGCTTCGGCCGCCGCCAGCACCCGGCAGGCGATGGCGACGATGTCGCCCCCGGGAAGGGTCACTACCCCGACGCTCGCTTCGGATGGTCCGTCGCCGGCCTCGATGGGGGCCGTCAGCTCGAGAACGCCGCTCTCGGGCTCCGAGACCATGAGCAAGGCGCCCGTTCCTCCGGAGCGCGCCAGCGCAGGCTGCCCCTGCGAGAGGGCAGCCAGCCCCTCTGTGCAGCGACCGACGGGATGGCGGAAGCCGACGCGGTAGGCGATGTAGCACGGCCTGCTCTTCGGCTCTGCCACGGCGATGACCACCAGCTCGTCGCCGTCGCGCATGGCCAGGAAGGCGGTGGCTCCCGTCGCCTCCGCCAGTTCGGCCAGCACCGGCGCTGCAGCCGAGCGCAGGTCGCCGGCCAGCCCTCCCGCCAGGCCCAGGAGCCCCGTCCCGAGGACGTAGCGCCCGTCCCGGTCGCGGCGCACCAGTCGGTGCCGGGCCAGCGTCAGCAGCAGGCGGTAGAGATTGGTGCGGTGGGTGCCTATGCGACGGGCCAGCTCGCTGACGGTGAGTCCTCGTGGCTCCCGCGCCAACCATTCGAGGACTAGCAGTCCCCTGTCCAGGGTGCGAGAGCCGCGGACGTGCCGGTGCTCGCTGCTCGCCCGTCGCTGCGCAGTGGGCGCAATCACCGCACCTCACCCCTCTGTCGTGCCCTGAGGCGGCGCCGAAGAAGAGGAGAGTGGGCAGGGGCCGCAGTGGAGGGCGAGCCACTGTCGCGGGCGCGAGCAGGCTGCGACCCCTTGCCCACCTCGTGGTCATGATGCGACAACGATAGCTGGCGGTGAATCGCCCGCTACCTTACATGGCTGTGGGAATTCGCCCCACACTCGCTGCCGTATGGCGGGCCGAAAGTCGGAACGCTTGAGTGACCTTCGTCACTGCCCAAAGCACGGCCTCGCGCCGAGAATGGCAACAGGGGGGTAGAAGCGATGGGTGGCAACGTCCTGGTCCTGGCCCAGCACGAAACCCCTGAAGAAAGCGCTCTGGCCTTCGCATCAGAGCTAGCTCGCCGTCTAGGAGCCACGCTGGTCATCGCCGAGCACGCTGACGAGTCGCTCTGCCCGGCGGGCAGCCGCGGCCACCGCGACGTAGCCCTGCAGGACACGGCCACTTATGCCCACTTGGAGTGGTTGCGTCAGGGCGTGAGCGCCGTCAGCCCACATGCACGGACCCAGGTCCTCCGCGGCGAGATGCCGGACGTCCTGTCCGACGCCCTCTCGTCCGCCGACATCCTGGTGGCTATAGATCCAGAGGCGGGGGCGGATGCCCGCCGCCGCTCGCGGATGCTCGCCCTCGAGGCCGCATGGCGAGCGGGCGTTCCTGCCCTGGCCTTGCCCGCTCGTTGGCCGCGTCCCGATGCCCGTTGGCTTCTGCTCGCCTACGACGGATCGCCGGCCTGCCGGAGAGCCTTCCCCTTGGCTGCCGAACTGGCGCGGGCCTCAGGCTGGCGAATCGTGCTCTTGCAAGTCATACCTGTCGAGACGGCCCGCCTGCCGAGACGGCCCGAGGTCACCCAGATCCTGAGTCAATTGCGCGAAGCGGTGCTCAGGGAGCTGAGCGTCGAAGCCGCGGCGCTCTCGCGAGAGGGCATCGAGGTCAGCGCGCGTGTCATGGTGGGCAGCCCGGCGTCTTCCATCGTCAGGGCGGCCGGCCTGCTGCGGGCGGCCATGGTCGTCCTCGGCAGCCGTGGTCGCGCCTTCGGGGTCGGGAAGACGCCGGGCTCCGTCGCTATGGCCGTCTTCCTGAGGTCTCCGGTGCCGTGCTTGTTGGTGCCGCCGCACCGGCCCCTCCGTCGCTGACAAGGGCGGGCAAGCGGGTTCAGCGGGGGTGCTCCCGCCTGCCGGCCTCCCCGTCGAGGAAGAATGCACGAGCGCCGCCTCGGGTGCTAACCTGGGGCTGTGCACTTTCGCTGCGCCCCGCCAGAAAGGGCTTTTGCCCCCTGAATGGCTCGGAATGGAGGTAACGCATGCCCTTCGAGCGGATCCTGGTGCCGGTGGACGGGTCGCACCGGTCGGAGGCCGTCCTGAGGCCGGTCTCTACCCTGGCCGAAGCTTTCTCGTCGGCGGTGATGCTGCTGCACGTGGTCGAACGATACGTGGACCACGATGACAGGGAGGTGCAGGCGGAGGCCCTGTCACGGGAAGAGTCGGCGCTTGCGCTGGCGAGCGAGTACCTCGAAGGTCTGGCAACGGCCCTGCGCCAGCGTGGGTTGGCCGTGTCCACGCATGTCCTCGCCGGTAGGGCGGCCCCGGCTATTCTGGACAGCGCCCAGCGCCTGGCAGCGTCCCTCATAGCCCTGACCAGCCGCGGCCGGGGCCTGGTCCCAGGGGTATCGCTGGGGAGCGTGGCAGCCCGGGTGGCCACCGCCAGTCACATCCCTGTCCTGGTGGTGAAGGCGCACCGCCAGGGCCGACTGTGGACGGCCCCGCGCCGCTTCCGTAGCGTGCTGGTGCCGCTGGACGGCTCGTCCGTGGCCGAGGCCGCCCTCGTCCACGCCGAGGATCTGGCCCGGCGCCTCCAAATTCCCATCAACCTGGTCACCCTGCTGCCGGCGCCGGCCGTGGTGCCCCTGGGGGAGAACTCCGTCATCCTGTGGGAGGCGCAGAGTCCCGCCCAGCGACGTCTGGAGAAGCTGGCCTCGGACTACCTGGAGGCCCAGGCCAGAAGGTTGCAGGCCAAAGGGCTGCAGGTCCAGTGGCGAGTCGCTCTGGGACCTGCGGGGAGTGGCGTGCTCCACTTCGCCGAACGTGACCGCCCCTGTTTGGTGGTCATCACCAGCAGGGGCAGGTCGGGCCCCGCCCGCTGGCTGGGCGGCGTCGCCGAGGAGGTCCTGCGCCGCTGCCCCATGCCGGTGCTGATGGTGCCCGCTGCCGGCGCCGACGCCCGGTCTGGTAGCATGGGCATGAGCACGAGCGAAGGCGCCAGTGTCGGCTAATCGTGCGGGCCCGATGGCGGAAGGGGCGGCAGGGCGCCACCCCGGCGGAGCGCCGGCAGCAGGCGCGCCCCTGGCACGCGCTGGACAGGGCTGAGCTGGAGGGCGCCCTCCGCACCGGGCCCGAGGGGCTCACACGTGAGGAGGCCGCCCGCCGCCTCCGCACCTACGGCCCCAATCGCATCGAGCAGGCTCCTCCCACCAACCCTCTGCTGGTGCTGCTGCACCAGTTCCAGAGCCCTCTCATCTACATCCTGCTCCTGGCCACGGTGGTCACGGTCTTCCTGCAGGAATACGTGGACGCCGGCGTCATCGCCGCCGCCCTGGCCGTCAACGCCAGGATAGGCTTCCTGCAGGAGTGGCAGGCGGAGCGTTCGGTGCTGGCGCTGATGCGCCTCGTCTCACCACGGGCGCGAGTGGTGCGCGAGGGCCGCGAGTGGGACCTGGAGAGTGAAGCTGTCGTGCCCGGCGACCTGGTGCTGCTGGAATCGGACAGCCGCGTCCCGGCCGACATCCGCCTGGTGGAGACCCACGGCCTGGAGGTGAACGAGTCGCTGCTCACCGGCGAGTCGCTGCCTGTAGCCAAGCGGTCGTCCCCGGTTCCCGCGCCCACGCCCGTGATGGAACGGGCGAACATGGTCTATGCAGGCACGATAGTGACCACCGGTAGGGGGCGAGGCTACGTGGTGGCCACCGGCTATGCCACGGAGCTGGGGGCCATCGCCGCCCAGATGCGGGCCGAGGCGCAGCCTGAGACGCCCCTGCAAAGGCGGATGGGTGCCCTGGCCCGCACCCTGGGCATCATCGTAGGCGTGTTCGCCCTGGTCACCTTCGCTCTGGGCGTCGCCCTGGGGGAGAGCGTCACCGAAATGTTCCTGCTGGCGGTGGCTATCGCCGTGGCAGCCATCCCCGAAGGCTTACCCGTGGTCTTCACCATCACCCTCGCCCTGGGGGTGCGGCGCATGGCCCGCAAGAGGGCCATAGTCCGGCACCTGCCGGCGGTGGAAACGCTGGGGAGCACCACCACCATCGGCAGCGACAAGACGGGCACCCTCACCGAGAACCGTATGACCGTGCGGGAGGTGTGGACGCTCGAGGGCACCTGGTCACCGCCCGTCGACGGCACCGACCCCGCGCCCGAGATCTCCCCGCTGTATCTGACCCTGCTGGCCGGCGTCCTGACCAACGAAGCGCACGTATATGTGTCCGGTGGCGGTCTGGAATTCCAGGGCGATCCCACCGAGGCCGCCCTGCTGGTCTCAGCGCTGCGCGCCGGCCTGGACCCGGAAGAGGAACGCCGCGAGCACGTGAGCCTGGCCGAACTGCCCTTCGAGCCGGAGCGGCGCTATTCGGCTAGCGTCCGTCGCAAAGGGGACGTCTGCCATCTCTACGTCAAGGGCGCTCCCGAACGGGTGCTGGCCATGTGCGACCGGGCGCTCGGCAGCGAGGGGCCCTATGCCCTGGACGCGCGCGCTGTCCAGCGGGCCGCCGACGAGATGGCCTCGCGGGGCCTGCGGGTGCTGGCCATGGCCTATCGGCCCCTGGAGGGGCCGCCCTCCGACCCCGAACACCTACCCGAGCCGGAGGGGCTGGTGTTGCTGGGGCTGCAGGGGATGCTGGACCCGCCCCGGCCGGGGGTCAAGGAGGCCATCGCCGGGTGCCAGCAGGCCGGCATCCGCGTGGTCATGGTCACGGGCGACCACGCCCGCACCGCCCGCGCCATCGGGCAGGCCCTCGGCATCTCCGCGCACGGCGGCCCGGTGCTCACCGGCGTGGACCTGGACGCCATGAGCGACGACGAGCTGCGCGAGGCCGTTCGGCGAACCTCCATCTTCGCCCGCGTCTCGCCCCAGCACAAGCTGCGCATCGTGCGGGCCCTCCAGTCCTACGGGGAAGTGGTGGCCATCACCGGCGACGGGGTGAACGACGCCCCCGCTCTGAAGGCGGCCGACGTGGGTGTGGCCATGGGCTTGAGCGGCACCGACGTGGCCCGGGAGGCGGCGGACATCGTCCTGGCCGACGACAACTTCGTGAGCATCTACGCCGCCGTGGAAGAGGGGCGCATCACCTTCGACAACCTGCGCAAGGCGACCTTCTACCTGTTGTCGGCGGGCCTGGCCGCCGTGCTGGCGTTGCTGGCGTCGCTGGTGCTGCGCTGGCCACCTTTGTTGCTGCCGGCCCAGATCCTGTGGCTGAACATGGTGGTGGACGGCTTCCAGGATGTGGCCATGGCCTTCGAGCCGGGGGAGGAGGACGTGCTCAGGCGCCCGCCCCGCCGCCGCGACGAGGGAATCCTTTCGCGCTTGCTCTGGGAGCGGCTGGCCCTGTCGGCCGTGGTCATGGCCGCGGGGACGCTGTTCATGTTCCACTGGGAGATGGAGGACTCGGGCTCCCTGGAGAGGGCACGGACGGTGGCCCTCACCACCCTGACCATCTTCTCCAATTTGCACGTGGGCAACGCCCGCTCCGAGCGCGTCTCGGCGTTCCGCAGGAGTCCCTTTTCCAACCGCTTCCTGCTGTTCGCCGTGGCGCTGGCCCTGGCCATGCACATCGGCGCCATGTATTTCCCACCGACGCAGTTCGTCCTGCGCCTGACGCCCCTGGGCCCCGAGACATGGGCGAAGATGGTCGCCGTGGCCGCCAGCATCATCGTTGTCGTGGAGCTGCACAAATGGCTGCGGCGTCCGCGACCCCGGAGATGATGCCGAGAGCCCGCGCTGCCCGCGGACGCCGTTGCTGGTAGAATGCACATGTCGGGCCAGCCCCGACGACACTCCACCCCTGTGGGCGACGGAGGGAGCGCTGATGGCCGAAGAGCATGTGCCCGAATACCTGAAGGAACATGCGCTGCGCGGCGACTTCCTGCTGTTTCACCTCCCCCAGCACCTGACCGAGCTCCGGCAGGCCCTGGGCCCGACGCAGCAGCGGCGGGGCCTGCCCCTGGTGAAGCAGGAAAACCTGAGCGTCGTCCTGACCCTGCTCCGCGCCGGCGGCCACATCGCCGAACACGACACCGGCGGCGTCACCCTGGTGCACGTGCTGGAGGGCAAGGTGCGGCTGCGAGCGGGCGGTAACGAGGCGGAGCTCGGCCCGGGCGACCTGGCGTCCATCGGCCCCGGGGTGGCCCACGACCTGGAGGCCATCGAGGATGCCGCCTTCACTGTGACGGTGGCGCTGGCCGGGGGCCGGTAGGCAGCTATCGCCGGGCGAGGAGAGACGGCGGCTGGACTGGCGCCACGCGCACGCGGGCGTCCAGCACCAGGAGGCCCCGCTCGTAAACCCGCACCGGGTTGAGATCCATCTCCGCTACCTGGGGCAGGTCGTCGGCCAGGACGCCCACCCTCAACACCAGGTCCTCCAGGGCGGCGATATCAGCCGGCAGCGCCCCTCTCTGGGCGGTGAGCACCCGGTAGGTGCGTAGCTCGCGGACCATTTCGCGGGCATCCGACAACGTCAGAGGGGCCAGGCGGACGGAGATGTCGCCCAGCGCCTCGGCCGGCACGCCACCGGCGCCGCAGACGACGACGGGGCCGAACTGCGGGTCCTCCACTGCCCCGACCAGCATCTCAGTGCCGGGCGGGGCCATGGCCTGGACCAGGAACGCCTCCACCCGGAACCCGGCTCGTTCCAGACGCTCCCGCATCCGCACCGCCTCTTCGGTCACGGCCTCCCTTCCTCGGAGGTCCAGGACCACGCCCCCGACCTCGGTCTTGTGCACCACGCCCGGGGCGATGGCCTTGAGGGCCACCGCCCCGCCCAGTTCCTCGGCCGCCTGCCCGGCTGCATGAGGGTCGGGCACGATGCGCTGGGCCACCAGCGGTATGCCGTAGCACGCCAGCAGCTTTTCGACCTCGGCGGGGGAGAGCCACCCGCCGCCCCGCGCCAGCGCCGCGGCCACCAGGGCCAGGGCCTCGTCGCGGCAGATATCGGGCGGCCGGGGCGGGTAGTCCAGGGGCCGCGCACGCCATTGCCCGTAGCGGGCGGCGTGGGCCATGGCCCGGGCCGCCGACTCGGGGAAGGGGTAGGACGGGACCCGCAGGTCGCCGTCCTGGAGGAGTTCGGGCACCCCACGGGCCGACATGAAGACGCTGGCCACCGGCTTCGCTCCGCCCAGCGCGCGCACGGCGGCCATCACCTCGCGGGCCACGTCTGCAGCCTGGGTCACCAGCGGCGGCACGAAGATCACGACCAGGGCATCAACGTTGGGGTCGGCGGCCACCGCCTCGATGGCCTGCCGGTACTGCTCCGCCGTGGCCGAAGCGATCATGTCCACGGGGTTATGGACCGAGGCCTCGGGCGGCAGGAAGGAGCGCAGCTTCGTCTGGGTGGCCTCGTCCAGCGGCGGCACCTGCAGCCCCTCGGCCTCGCAGGCATCGGCGCAGAGGATGCCCGGCCCTCCCCCGTTGGTGATGATCCCCACTCTCGGCCCCTTGGGGGGCGGCTGGCTGACGAGCAACGCCGCCACGTCGAACATCTCCTCCAGCGTATCGGTGCGGATGACCCCTGTCTGGCGGAAGAGCGCCTCCACCGTGGCGTCCGAGGCGGCCAGCATGGCCCCCGTATGAGAGGACGCCCCGCGCATGCCGGCCGGCGTGCGGCCGCTCTTGACGACCACGATGGGCTTGCGCCGCCCCACCCGGCGAGCGATGCGCGAAAACTTGCGCGGGTTGCCGAAGGACTCCAGATAGAGCAGGATGACGTCGGTGTTGGGGTCCTCCTCCCAGTAGTTGAGCAGGTCGTTGCCGGAGATGTCCGCCTTGTTCCCCACCGAGACGAAGCCGGAGAGGCCGATGCCCAGGCGGTTGGCCTGCTCAATGATGGCCAGGCCCAGGGCACCGCTCTGGGTCATGAAGCCCACCCGTCCCCGTCGGGGCGGCGAGGGGGCGAAGGTTGCGTTCAGTCGCACCGCCGGGTCGGTGTTAGCGACGCCCATGCAGTTGGGGCCGATGAGGCGGATGCCTGATGCCCGACAGACCCGCAGCAGCTCCTCCTGGCGGCGGCGCCCTTCCTCGCCCGCCTCGGCGAACCCGGCCGAGATGACCACCAGCGCCCGGACGCCCTTCCTGGCGCACTGGCGGGCCACCTCCACCACCTGGTCTGCAGGCGTCACCACCACGGCCAGGTCCACCGGCCCGGGCACCTCCTCCACCGACGGGTAGGCCACCACGCTCTGGACCACCCTGGCGTTGGGGTTCACCGGATAGACGGGCCCACGGAAGCCGTAGTCGAGCAGGTTGCGGAACAGCTCTCCGCCGATGGTGCCGCGCTGCCTCGAGGCGCCGATGACCGCGACGGCCTGTGGCTCCAGAAAGCGGCCCACTGCGGCCCTAGCTGCCAGTTGCTCCCGCCGCTCGAAGCGTGCGAGGGCCTCCTCCGTCAATTCGGTGGGGAAGGTCACCCGCAACTGCCCCGGCTCGGCGTGGGCCTCCACCGGGAACCCGGCCTCGCGGAACACGTCCAGCATGCGGCGGTTCTCCGGCAGGACCGTCCCCTCGAACAGGCGGATGCCCTGCCTGGACGCCGCTTCCGCCAGCAGTCCCAGCATGAGAGTGCCGACGCCCTTACCCTGGAAGTCGTCGGCCACGGCGAAGGCGGCCTCGGCCCGGTCGTGGTCGGTGCGGTGATAGAGGGCGTGACCGATCACCCGCGGCGGGTCGCCGAAGGTGGCCAGCACCCCCAGGCCCAGGCTGGGAGGAACGCGCACCACTTTCCGCAGCCAGCGGGCCAGGGTCACGTCCTTCACCGGCGTGAAGAAGCGAAAGAAAAGGGACTCCCGGGAGAGGCCCAGATAGAACTGCAGCAGCGCCTCCTCGTCCTCGGGGCGGACGGGCCGCAGGCGAATGGCCGTGCCGTCGCGCAGCACCACCTCGCTCTCGCGCATGGGGACCTCGCCCGGTTCCGACGCTGTCTCTACTGGAGGCGGGGTGTCGGCGGCCGGGGCTAGGTCCTGCGGGCGTATGGGCCCCTGCCCGGGCAGGAGCAACTCGTGCTGCGGCGGGTCGCCGGTGGGCACCTCGCCGGTCATGCCACCTTCAGCACCACCTTGCAGGCGCGCGTCTCGGCAGCGTTGGCGAACACATCGTAGGCCTCCATCACCCGGTCGAACCCGAAGGTATGGGTGGCCAGGGGGCGCGGGTCGAGCCTACGCGCCCGGATCAGGTCCAGCAGCAGGGGGATGGTGTAGCCGTCCACCAACTGGGTGGTGATGGTGACGTCCCTGATCCAGAGCCTTTCCAGGTGCAGGGTGACCGGGCTGCCATGGACGCCGACGTTGGCGATGTTCCCGCCCGGGCGCACCAGCTCCGTGCACAGCTCGAAAGTATCCGGCACCCCTACTGCCTCGATGGCCACGTCCACCCCGCCGCCGGTCAGCGACATCACCTCCCGCCGCACGTCCAGGCGCGACGGGTTCAGCACGTGGTCAGCCCCCAGGCGGCGGGCCAGCTCCAGCCGGTTGTCGTCCAGGTCTATGACGATGACCATGCGCGGGCCATGGAGGCGACTGGTCACCAGGGCGGAGAGGCCGATGGGGCCCGACCCCACGATGGCCACGGCGTCGCCGGCCTTCACCCGGCCCCTGACGATGCCGCACTCGTAGCCCGTGGGCAGGATATCCGTCAGGAAGAGGACGTCCTCGTCCTCCAGCTCAGGAGGCACCGGATACAGGCTGGTATCGGCGAAGGGCACCCTGGCCCGCTCGGCATGGAGGCCGTCTATCAGGTGGCCAAATATCCAGCCGCCCCCGTTCTCGCACTGGCCGTACATCTGACGGCGGCAGTAGGAACAGATGCCGCAGGCGCTGATGGCGGGCACTATGACCCGGTCGCCCGGCCGGAAGCGCCGCACCCCTGTCCCTACCTCCTCGACTACGGCTACAGCCTCGTGGCCCAGGACCGTGCCCGGTTTCACCTCGGGCACATGTCCCTTGAGGATGTGCAGGTCGGTGCCGCAGATGGTGGCCGTGCGCACCCTGACGATGGCATCGGTGGGCTCCTGGATGGCTGGTTCGGGGACGTCCTCTACGCGCTTGTCGCCGGGGCCGTAATACCTGACTGCCTTCATCCCTGCTCCTCCTCCCCCTTCGCTCGGCGCGGGCCGCCGTCGGGCCGGCCCTCGTGTCCATACCATGTTAGCACGGTCGCTGCGGCCTGCCAGTGCCACAGGTCCAGGCTTCCGCAGATTTGTGACGGAGGTCACATTCAACTCGTGGCCCTCAGACGAGGCAAGCGATGACTTCCGCCGGGGTACGGCCGGAAGCGGCACAGCCCATGCTGAAGGTGAAGACCGAAAGGAAAGGAGGCAGGTAGCCATGGGCGAGAAGAGGACAGCCGCCCAGGCCATGGTGCCAGAGGGGGTGGCGCGGGTCTTCACCAGCCCGGCCTTCGCCTGGCTGTGGCTGGTGGCGCGCATGTACCTGGGCTACCAGTGGCTGGAGTCGGGCCTGCACAAGGTCAGCGACCCCGCCTGGATGAGCGGCGGCACCGCCCTCAAGTCGTTCTGGGAGCGGGCCGTCCAGGTGCCAGCGCCGCCGGCCAGGCCGCCCATCGCCTACGACTGGTACCGCGACTTTCTGCAGTTCATGCTGGAGCACGAGTGGTACACCTGGTTCGCCAAGCTGGTGGTCGTGGGCGAGCTGGCCGTCGGCATCGCGCTGATCCTGGGCGCCTTCACCGCCATCGCTGCCGGGACGGGCGCCTTCATGAACCTGAACTTCATGCTGGCCGGCTCCGCCAGCACCAACCCGGTGCTGTTCACTCTGAGCGTCCTGATCGTCCTGGCCTGGCGCGTCGCCGGATACTGGGGCCTGGACCGACTGCTGCTGCAGGTCTTGGGCACCCCCTGGGAGCCGGGCGCACTGCCGCGAAAGGCCTTGGAGCGAGTCGGCATCGGGCGCTGGCCGAGGCTGGGCCCGAGGGCAGCCTGAGGAGGTGAGTCGAGATGGAGGGCATCGGCATCGCTATCTGGCTGGTGGTCGGGACGGGTATCGGTCTGGTGGGCTGGGCAGCGCTCGTCGGCCTGCGCAGGGGCGTCATCAGCGACCTGCCCCTGGCCCTGGCGGCGGCCCTGCTGGGGTCCTTCGCCTGGAGCGAGTGGTTCGGCGACTTCAGCCGCTGGGGCGGCGAGGTGGGCGGCCTGCAGCTGGCCCCGGCCATCCTGGGAGCGGCCATCGTCACTGCCCTGTTCGTCGCCGGACACCTTCTGGCCGGGAGGGAGGAGGGGAGTAGGGCAGCCTGAGGTCCCGGCCAGACGCGGGGGCCCGCCGACTGGCGGGCCCCCCCTTTTTATTGCTGGCCAGGCTCTGGCCTCACTCGCGGCCGAGGTCGAAGGGGCGGCGCCGGGCGAGGAAGGCGGCGGCCTGGGAGCGACGGTGCAGGTTCAGCTTGGCCAGGATGTTGGACACGTAGTTCTTGACCGTCTTCTCGGACAGAAACAGCTCCTGGGCGATCTCGCGGTTCGTCCTCCCCTCGGCCACAAGCTCGAGGATGCGCCGCTCCTGGGCCGAGAGGGAGGCCAGTTCGTCTTGCTCGCCCCGGGCGAGCCTCCGCAGTTGCTCCAGCACCTTGCCCGCCACGGCCGGGTCTAGCAGCGACTCGCCCCTGGCCGCCCGCTCAATGGCCTCTATGAGACCCTGGCTACGGGTCTGCTTCAGCACGTAGCCCGAGGCGCCGGCCATCACGGCGCCGACGATGGCCTCGTCGTCGGCGAAGGCGGTGAGCATGATGACCTTGACGCTGGGGTCCATCTGCCGGATCTCCCGGCAGGCCTCGATGCCGGTACCGTCGGGCAGGCGGACGTCCATGACCACCACGTGGGGCCGTGTGCGGGCCGCCTGTTCCACCGCCTCGGCCACGCTCCCCGCCTCGCCCACTACCTGCAGATGGGGACGGCGCTCCAGGAGGGCCCGCAGCCCCATGCGCACCACCTCGTGGTCGTCCACCAGCAGGACGCGGATGGGCTCCTCCTCGTTCATAGCTTCACCTCCTCGAGGGGGACCTCGAGACAGACGCGGGTGCCGCGGCCGGGGGCGCTGTCCACCGTCAGCTGGCCGTGGACGCTGCGGGCGCGGTCGGCCATGTTGCGCAGCCCCTGGCCGCCGTGGTCGCGATGGGCCTCGGGGTCGAACCCCACGCCGTCGTCCTCCACCTCCAGCACCGCCGCCTGGCCGCGGCGGGCGAGGCGCAGGCGCAGGCGGGTCGCCCCGGCATGCCTCACCACGTTGCTGACGGCCTCCTGGGCTACGTGGTAGACCGCCAGGGCCCGCTCCCCGTCCAGGCGGGGCAGGGGCTCCTCGAGCTCTACCTGGGTCTGCAGCCCCGCCACTTCCCCGGCGCCGCGGGCCAGCTCCCGCAGGCCCTCGGCCAGGTCCTCGCCCCGCAGCGCCCGCGGCCGCAAGCCGTAGATGTAGTCGCGGATGTCCTGCATCACCCGCTCCAGGGCGTCTATGGCCGACTCCAGTTGAGGGCGCACCCGGCCCGGCTCTTCCTGCTCCAGCCGCTCGCTGAGGGCCTCCAGGGCGAGGCCAGTGGCGTAGAGGGACTGGATGACGCCGTCGTGCAGGTCGCGGGCGATGCGCTCTCGCTCCTCCAGCAGCGCCAGGCTCTTGGTGGCCTCGTAGAGGCGATGGGTCTCCACCGCTACCGCCGCCCAGTCGGCCAGCGCCTGCAGCAGCTCCGCCTCCTGGGGCCCGAAGCGACCGGGTTGCCGATGGCCCGCCATGAGCGTACCCAGGAGCTTCCCCTTGGCCGAGAAGGGCACCACCAGGGCCGAGGTCAGGCCCACGCCCTCTATGACAGCCAGAGAACGTCCCGCCGTGCGGCCGTCGGAGCGGACGTCGGCCACCACCGCCGGCCCTCCCCCTTCCAGGACGAGCGCCTGCAGCCCGTCGCCCCGCAGGGAGACGGGGGCCAGGACGCCGGCCGGGCAGCCACGGTGCGCCGTCGGCTGCAGCGTATCGCCATCGGGCTCCAGCAAGAACAGCACGGCCACATCCGCCCCGGTGAGGCGCTGGGCGCGCTCGGTGACCGACTCCAGCAGCGTGCCGATGTCGGGGGCGGCCGTCACCTCCTGTCCCAGCTCGAACAGGGCCCGCCACTCGCGGGCGCTCCGCTCCAGCCTGGCCTGGAACCGCTCCAGCAGGGCGAAGATGCCCCAGGAGAAGGCGGCCACGCCAAGGGCGGCGACGGCACCGGCCAGGCCGAAGGCTACACCGTCGGGCAGGCGCGGCCGCAGGGCCAGCTCCAGCAAGAGCGCCAGCCCCACCAGGAAGGCCAGGGGCGCCACCACCGCTACCCAGCGCAGGGTCTTGAGAACGTCCCTGTCCAGCACCCTCACACGCCCCTCAGCAGCGCCGTCCCTGCCGCCATGATAGCACGGGGCTATCGGCGCGGGCCGAGGGACGGAAGTCCCGGCCCGACGATGACCTTTGGCTCTGACGAAATAGCCCACTGCCTGGCATTGTGAGAATGAGGAGCGCCACCAGCGGCGCTAATATGAAGGCAAGCTCTTCAGGAGGTGCGTCATGTTCGAGAAGGTGTTGGTGGCCCTGGACGGCTCCCACCGCTCCGAGGCTGTCCTCAGGCCCCTCCTGCCCATCGCCAGGGCCTTCGCCAGCTCGCTCACCCTGCTGCACGTGGTGGAGGAGGTGGTCCACGCCGAGGAGGGCGAGGTCAGGGCCGCCGCCCGCCGCCACATGGAGGACGTGGCCGGACTGGCCCGCGCCTACCTGGAGGAGGTCGCAGCCGGCCTCAGGAGCCAAGGCCTCAGGGTCAGCGTCGAGGTAGACTACGGGCGCCCTCATCACACCATCGTGTCCCGGGCCAGGGAAGGCGGCTACTCGTTGCTGGCCATGGCCACCCGCGGCCGGGGCATGGTCACCGGCCCCGTGCTGGGGAGCACGGTGGCCCGAGTCCTCCCCGAGAGCCCGGTGCCGGTGCTGACGGTGCGCCCGGTGCGCAGGCAGCGGCTCTGGAGCGCGCCATCGCGCATGGCCAGGGTGGTGGTGCCCCTGGACGGCTCCGACCTGGCCGAGACGGCCCTGGGCCCCGCCCAGCAGGTGGCCTCGCGCCTGAAGCTGCCCCTCAGCCTGGTGCAGGTGCTGCCCGTCTCGGTGACGGTACCCCTGGGCTCGGGCACGGGCATGCTCTGGGACGCCGGCAGCTCCTACCAGCAGCAACTGGACGTGCTGGCCAGCAGCTACGTCGCCAGCGTCGGCAGGAGGCTCATGGAGGCGGGGCTGCAGGTGGAGTGGGACGTGGTGGGCGGGCCAGTGGTGGACGCCATCATCGACTGGGCGGGACGCGACGGCCCTTCCCTGATCGTCATGGCCACCCACGGCCGCTCCGGCCTGGCCCGCTGGCTGGGCAGCATCACCGAGGGCGTCGTCCGCCGCTCCCACCTGCCCGTCCTGGTGGTGCCACCCAAGCGATAAGGGCCCTCGGCACAGGGCCAGCTACAGGGACAGCCGAAAGCAGACCACCGCCAGCACCGCCAGGGCCAGTCCAGCCACCTTGTTGACGGTCAGGCGCTCGCGGAGCAGCGCCGCTGACAGCAAAGCAGTCAGGACAAAGCTCAGCTGCGAGACGGTGGCGCTGACTCGAACCTGGCCCAGGTTCACCGACCGAAAAAGGGAGAGGACGCCGAGGAACTGGAGCGCGGCGGCGGGGACAGCGTAACGCATGACCGACAGCCGGAAGCCCCACTCGCCGCGGTTCAGCGCCACCGAATGGGCGCAGACGTTGAAGGCAGTGGCCTGGAAGACGAGGAAGGTAGGGGCAGTTGCTCCCGTCAGCCCGGCCTTCTTGTAGACCACCGCCACGGTTCCCCACAACACCGTGGCTAGCAGCAGCGTCAGGAGTCCGGGGACGCTGACGCGATGGGGGTTGCCCACGGTAGCGATGCCAGCAGCTCCCAGGGGGGCCGCCGCGCGGGCGACCATGGCCCCCGGCAGCGAGAACACGGCGATGGCCAGCCCGGCCGTAACGATGCCCAGGACTTCGCCCGTGCCCAGCGGCTCCGAAAGCCACAGCAGGGCCAGCAGGGCGGCAGGCACGAAGCTGAGACGAAATATGGTGGATGCCGTGCTCGCCTCCGTCACCCGCAGGGCGCGGAGGAGGAGGATCAAGGCAGAGTAGCCCATGATGACGGCCATGACGCCGTAGCCCAGCACAGCATTGCTGAACTCGGGGCCCCCGCTCACCAGCATCAGGCCCAGGGCGCACAACAGAAGAAACTCGCCTGGGTCATCATGAACGTCGGCGGGGCGGCCCTTGACGGGGCGGCGGCCGGGGCGTATGTTCGCTGCAGCCCATGCCGGGAGGTGCGCGGTGTCGGTCCGCTTCAGCCGCGAAGGGCGCATCGCCATCATCACCCTCGACCGTCCCGAGAAGCTCAACGCCATGACCCCGGAGATGTATGCCGACATCACCCGCCGCCTGCAGGAGGTGGACGCCGACGACGGCATCTGGGTGGCCATCGTCACCGGCGCCGGCACCCGCGCCTTCTCGGCCGGCGCCGACCTGACCACCGTCCACCGCCCCCAGGCGGGGCCGGGGGTGAGCTGGCAGCCCCTGCGCCAGGAGCGCTTCGACCTGGGGCTGCAGGTGAGCAAGCCCCTCATCGCCGCCATCGAGGGCTACTGCCTGGCCGGGGGACTGGAGCTGGCCCTCTGCTGCGACATCCGCATCGCCGGCGAGGGGGCGCGCTTCGGCTGCCCCGAGGTGCGCTGGAACGTCCTCCACGGCTACGGCGCCCTGGCCCTGCCACGGCTCATCGGCCTCTCCCGCGCCCTCTACCTGCTGCTGACGGGGGAGTTCGTGGACGCCCAGGAGGCGCTGCGCCTGGGGCTGGTGCACGAGGTGGTGCCCCAGGGCGAGGCGCTGGAACGGGCCCGCGCCCTGGCCGAGCGCATCTGCCGCAACGCGCCCCTGGCCGTGCGCATGACCAAGGAGCTGGCCCTGCGCAGCTTCGAGGTGCCCCTGAGCGACGGCCTGCGCCTCTACAGCGAGTTCCGTCGCCTGCTGCAGATGAGCGAGGACCAGGCCGAGGGCACCCGCGCCTTTCAGGAGCGCCGCGAGCCCCGCTTCCAGGGCCGCTGAGGGCCAGGGCCCGCACCGGGCTTATACTGGACTTGCGGGCCATGAAGGAGTCGTCCTCCCTGACCGCCTCCCAGGTTACGCCCGTCGCCGGCGAGCCCGTCCGCTGGGCGGTGCTGGTGCGCTTCGGCGAGGTGGCCCTGAAGAAGGGGCACCGCCAGCTCTTCATGGGCGTCCTGCGCCGCAACATCGAGCGCGCCCTGGCCGGGCTGCCGGTGGAGCGGGTGGCCATCCGCCCCAATCGCTGCTTCGTCTGGCTGGAGGACGCCGCCGCCTGGCCGGAGGTGCGGGAGCGGCTGGCCAACGTCTTCGGCATCGTCGGCTACTCTCTCTGTCTGCGGGTGCCGCCCACCCTGGAGGCGGCCCGGCAGGCCTACCACCTGCTGGTGGCGACGCCTCCCGCCTCCTTCGCCGTGCGCGCCCACCGCGGCGACAAGTCCTTCCCCCTGACCTCCCAGGAGATAGAGCGGGAGCTGGGCGCCTACATCAAGGACGCCAGCGGGTCGCGGGTTGACCTGACCCACCCCCAGCTCACCTTCTACGTCGAGCTGCAGCCCGAGGGTATCTTCTGCAGCACCGAGCAGGTGCCGGGGCCGGGGGGCCTGCCGGTGGGCACCGGCGGTCGGGTGGCCTGCCTCCTGTCGGGCGGCATTGACTCGCCCGTGGCCGCCTACCGTATGCTCAAGCGCGGCTGCCAGGCCGTCCTCGTCCACTTCACTTCCTACCCCTTCACCGACGCCTCCTCCTGGGACAAGTGCCGCGAGCTGGCGGCGCGGCTGGCCCGCCACCAGTTTGAGAGCCGTCTCTACGCCGTGCGCCTGGGGGAGGTGCAGCGGCGGATAGTGGTGGCGGTGCCTGCCCGCTACCGCATCCTCATGTATCGGCGGATGATGCTGCGCATCGCCGAGGCCATCGCCCGGCGGGAGGGGTGCAAGGCGCTGGTGACCGGCGAGAGCCTGGGGCAGGTGGGCTCCCAGACCCTGGACAACCTGGTGGCCGTCCAGGAGGCGACGACCATGCCCGTCCTGCGCCCCCTCATCGGCCTGGACAAGCAGGAGATCATCGCCGAGGCGCGGCGCATCGGCACCTACGAGGTCTCCATCCTGCCCGACATGGACTGCTGCCAGTTCCTGGTGCCGCCCCAGGTGGCCACCACCTCTACCCCCGAGCGGCTACGGGAGATGGAGTCGCGCCTGGACGTGTCCGCCCTGGTGGACCTGGCCCTGTCCCAGACGGAGGTGGAGGAGTTCCGATGGCCCTAGCTGTCTCGGTGGCCATCTTCCAGGACGAGGGGCGGCGGCGGGTGCTGCTGGTGCGGCGCCCCGACGACCCCGGCGAGGAGCACGCTGGGCTCTGGGGCCTGCCCGCCGTCACCCTGCGCCCGGGCGAGACGCCCACCGAGGGCGTCCTGCGGGCCGGACGCCAGAAGCTGGGGCTGGAGCTGCGCCCCCTGGCCGTCCTGGGCCGCGGCGCCCAGCTACGTCCGGCGGGCGTCCTGCAGATGCTCCTCTACGAGGCCGAGGCCCTCTCCTGGCCGCCCCGCCTGGAGCCGGAGCAGCGGGAGGAGGGCCTCACCTACTACACCGACTGGACCTGGGGCGAGCCGGAGCTGCTGGTGCCGGCGGCGGTGATGGGCTCCCTCTGCTCGCGCCTGCTGCTGGACGCCCTGGGCGACTACTGGCAGCCATGAGGGCGCGGGCGCTGCTGGCCCTGGTCGTCCTGTCGCTGCTGGCCGTGGCCGCCGCCGCCCCCGCTCTGGCCCAGGCGCCCGTGGAGCGGCAGGTGGGCCCCTACCTGCTGCGCCTCTCCTTCCAGCACCCCCCGCGCCTGGACGACACCAACGTCCTCCTGCTGGAGGTGGTGGACTCGCGCAGCGGGCAGCGGGTGACGGGGCTGCAGGACTCGCTGCGCCTGGAGGGGTGGGTCTACCCCACCGAGGGTACGCGCCGCTACGTGCCCGTCTTCCTGAGGCCGTCGCGGGGGGACCCGGGCACCTACGAGGGGGTTTTCGTGCCGCCCGCCCTGGGCCCCTACCGCTTCTACCTGCTGGGCTCCATCCAGGGCATGGCGGTGAACGAGGAGTTCGCCACCGGCCCGGGCGGGCTGCCCGAGGTGATGCCGCCGGAGGAGGAGTTCTTCACCCCCGGGGCGGTGGTGGGGCTGGTCATCCTGGGCCTCTACCTGGCGGGCATGGCCGGCCTGGGACTCTGGTATCTCCTCCGCCGCCGTCGCCCCGCCACCGGCTAGCCCACCGCGGCCCCCGACGCACGCCCACGGCCCGGCCGCGGCCGGGCGCTGCCCATAAATTGCCAGGGGCGGAGAAATGAGATATAATGAGCGTGACGGAGCCAGGAGTCGGACTGAGGGGGTGGTGATGCTCCGTTGTCCACAATTGTCGGCCAGTTATTAACATCGCCTGCAGCTTCTCCTAGCAGCGTCCAGGAACGGGCAGCCCCCGTCGTCTCCGTGGCCATACCCACCCGCAACTCGGGGCGCGTCATCGGCCGCTGCCTGGAGTCGCTGCGCCGCCAGACCTACCCGCACCTGGAGGTGCTGGTGGTGGACGGCTCCTCCCGCGACGGCACCTGCCGGGTGGCCGCCGCCTACGGCGCCACGGTGGTGCCCTGCCCCGGGGGGCTGCTGGCCGCCCGCTACCAGGGCGTCCTGCGCGCCCGCGGCCAGTATGTGCTCATGCTGGACTCGGACCAGGTGCTGGAGCCCACGGCGGTGGAGCGGGCCGTGGCCCTCATGGAGGAGGGCCACGACATGCTGGTGCTGGAGGAGAGGTCGCTGCCGCCCCGCAACTGGCTGCAGCGCCTCTTCGCCGCCCACCGTCGGCTCGTCCACCGCTACCTAGACGAGCGGGCGCTGGACCCCTTCCGCGGCACCGTCCTGCCCCGCTTCTTCCGTCGCGACCTGCTCCTGCGCGCCTTCGAGAGGGTGCCGCCCGACCTGCTGCCGCGGGTGGTCCACCACGACCACGCCATCATCTATCTGGAGTGCTGGCGGCTGTCGCGGCGGGTGGGCTACCTGCCTCGCGCCGTCTACCACCAGGAGCCGGCCAGCCTGCGGGAGGCCTGGCAGCGCAACTTCCGCTACGGCCGCAGCCTGGCCGTCTTCGCTGCCGACAACCCTTACGCGGGGTTGGCCCGCCGGCGCGACGGTTACATCTGGCCGCGGCGCCTGAGCCGAGAAGACATAGCCCTGGCCTTGCAGTCGGCCCTGCTGCTGACGCTCCTCAAGGCCGCCCAGGGCGCGGGCCTGCTCTGGGAGCGGGCCCGCCGGTAGCTCCGGGGCCAAGGCCCCAGGTCACGAAAAAACGGGGGAGGTGCGAGGATGACGTTCATCGTGACCATCGGGCGCGGTTCCATGGACCGCTACTCGCTGAAGCTGGCCCGGCACCTGCGGGCCCCCAAGCTCTTCACCGACGTCTACCAGAAGGTGGCCGAGCTGTTCAACGTTCCCCTCCTTAGCTTTCGCTCCCTCTATGCCCTCTGGCAGGACGCCGCCTTCCTGCGGCGGCTGCGGCGCCTGGGCGACACGATCCACTTCCCCAATCACCACATGGGGCGCTACGGCCTCTTCCTCGACCAGCCCTACATCGTCACCGTGCACGACCTGATCCGCTACTTCGACCTGAAAGGCTACAACACCTACATTCACCGTCCCAACCTGCGCGACCGCCTCTACCTGCATATGGACTACGCCGGCATCCGCCGCGCCACGGCCATCATCGCCATCTCCGAGACCACCAAGCGGGACATCGTGCAGCACCTGGGCTATCCGGAGGAGCGCATCTTCGTGGTCTATCACGGCGTTGACCACGACCTGTTCCGGCCGGTGGAGGAGCGGCCCCTGGAGGAGCCCTATGTCCTGTTCGTGGGCTCCGAGCACCCGCGCAAGAACCTGCCTGCCCTGCTGCGCGCCTTCAAGATGGTCAAGGACAGCGACCGTCGCTTCCGCCACCTGAAGCTGGTGAAGGTGGGGGCAGCGGGCGGCCGCGAGGCGCCCTTCCGCCAGCGCACCCTGGCGGCCATGGCCGAGGTGGGGCTGGACGGCGACGTGGTCTTCGTGGAGGGGGTGCCCGACCACCAGCTCCCCGCCTACTACTCGGGCGCCGAGGTGCTGGTGAACCCGTCGCTCTACGAGGGGTTCGGCTTCCCGCCGGTGGAGGCCATGGCCTGCGGCTGCCCCGTCATCGTCTCCAGCGCCGGCGCCCTGCCCGAGGTGGTGGGGGACGCCGCCCTGGTGGTGGACCCCAACGACCCTCTGGCCCTGGCCGAGGCCATTCGCCAGGTGCTGACCGACTCCTCCCTGCGCCACCGGCTGGTGACGGCCGGCCTGCGGCGGGCGGCCCAGTTCACCTGGGAGCGCTGCGCCCGCGAGACGGAGCAGGTCTACGAGCGGGTGGAGGCGGAGCTGGCCGCCTAGCGCCCCAGGACGTGGCGCAGGGCGGCCTCCAGCTCCGGATAGCGGAACTGGAACCCCGCCGCCTGCAGCTTGGCAGGGAGCACCCGCTGGCCCATGAGCAGGGCCTCGTCGGCCATCCGGCCCATGGCCAGGCGCAGGGCGAAGGCGGGGACGCGCAGGAAGGCCGGCCGCCCCAGCACCCGCGCCAGGGTGCGGGTGAACTCAGCGTTGGTCACCGGGTTGGGCGCAGAGACGTTCACCGGCCCCGAGAGGTCGTCCCGCGACAGGGCGAAGAGCAGCCCCGCCACGGCGTCGTCCAGGGCCACCCAGCTCATGAACTGCCGTCCGCTGCCCAGGGTGGCCCCCAGCCCCAGGCGAAAGAGGGGCAAGAGGCGGGCCAGCGCCCCGCCCCGGCCCGAGAGCACCACGCCGAAGCGGGTGTTGACCACCCTGGTGCCGGCCCGCGTCGCCCCCTGGGCGGCCTCCTCCCAGGCGCGGCAGAGGTCGGCCAGGAAGCCCGTCCCCGGCCCGCTGGACTCGTCCAGGGGCTCCTGGCCGCGGTCGCCGTAGTAGCCCACGGCCGAGGCCGAGACGAACACCCTGGGCGGCGACGGCGCGGCGACGATGGCCTCGGCCAGCAGCCGCGCCCCCTCCACCCGGCTGCGCCAGATGCGCTCCCGTCGCTGGGCCGTCCAGCGCTGGCCGATGTTCTCGCCGGCCAGGTGGACCACGGCCTCCACCCCCTCCAGGGCCCTGGCGTCCAGCGTCCCCCGCAGGGGGTCCCACAGGAAGTCGGCCGCCTCGGGCCGGCGGCCCAGCCGCACCACCTGGTGCCCCTCCCGTTGCAGGGCGGGCACCAGGTGCGAGCCGATGAGCCCAGTGGCGCCCGTCACCAGCACCCGCATCGGCCGCCTCCTCGCTCCGTCTGGCCCTCCAGCATATCGGAGCGATGGCTAGGCAGGCAACCCCGCCCCGGCCTTCGCTGGCCCGAGGGCAGCCCAGGGCCTATGCTAGGCGCTGGTGCGACGCCTGGCCGTCTTCGCCCTGGCCCTCGCCCTCGACCTGGCCCTGGGGGAGCCGCCCACCCCCGCCCACCCCACCGCCTGGGTGGGGCGGGCAGCCCAGGCGCTGGAGCCCCTGGGCAGGCGCCTCTCGCCCCGCGGCCAGCTCGCCTTCGGCGCCGCGGTGGCCCTGCTGCTGCCCCTGGCGGCAGCCTGGGCCGGCCGACGGGCGCTGCGGCGGACGGGCGACGGCTGGACGGGGCTGCTGGCCGAGGCCGCCCTGCTGAAGAGCGCCTTCTCGGTGCGGGCCCTTCTGGCCGAGGCGCTGGCCCTGCGCCGCCTGCTAGAGCAGGGCCACCTGGAGGCCGCCCGCAGGCGGGCGCGGACGCTAGTGGGCCGCGACACCTCTCGCCTGGACGAGGCCCACCTGGTCTCGGCCGGGCTGGAGTCGCTGGCCGAGAACGCCACCGATGCCTTCCTGGCGCCGTGGCTTTACTATGTTCTGGCAGGGACGGGCGGGGCGCTGGCCTATCGCGCCGTCAACACCCTGGACGCCATGTGGGGCTATCGCGGCCATTACGAGCACCTGGGCAAGGCGGCCGCGCGGCTGGACGACCTGGCTAACCTCCTGCCGGCGCGCCTGGGCGCCCTCTTGCTGGCCTTGGCCTCGGGCAGGCCACGGCCAGCCCTGGCCACCGCCCTGACCCAGCACGGGCGCACCGAGAGCCCCAACGCCGGCTGGACCATGTCGGCCCTGGCGGGCGCCCTGGGTGTGGAGCTGGAGAAGGAGGGGCACTACCGCCTGGGGAACCCGCAGCGGCCTCTGGCGCCGCCCCTCCTGGACGAGGGGGCCAGGGTCGTGGCGCGGGCCGCCGCCCTGGGCGCCCTGCTGGTCTTCCTGCTGCTCTGGCTGGAGGCGAAGGGGTGGCGACGGTAGAGCACGGCGGCCTGGACGAGGAGGAGGCCCGCGCCCTGGGCCTCGACCCGGCCTGCGTCCTCGACCTGAGCCAGAACCTGGCGCCCCTGCCCCCACCCCCGTCGGTGCGGGAGGCCATCGCTGCCTGCGACTACCGCCCCTACCCGGAGCCCACCTACCGCCGCCTGCGGCAGGCCCTGGCCGAGCGCCACGGCCTGGGGCCGGACTGGGTGCTGCCCGGCAACGGCGCCAGCGAACTCATCTTCCTGGCCTGTCGCGCCCTGCTCTCGCCGGGCGACGCGGCGCTGGTGCTGACGCCCACCTTCGGCGAATACGAGCGGGCGGCGCGCCTCTGCGGGGCCCAGGTCGCGACGGTCGCCGCCCGCCCCGAAGACGGCTTCCGCTGGGACGTGGCCGAGGTCTGCCAGCGGGCGCGGGCGCTGCGGCCCCAGGCCCTCTTCCTCTGCTCGCCCAACAACCCCACGGGCGTCTACCTGGGGCGGGAAGAGGTGGAGGCGCTGGCCGAGGCCCTGGCGGGCGGCGTGCTGGTGCTGGACGAGGCCTTCGTGGACTTCGCCAGCGCCCCCTGGGACTCGGCCGCCCTGGTGCGGAGGGGCCGCGTCCTCTGCCTGCGCTCCCTCACCAAGGTCTTCGCCCTGGCCGGGGTGCGCCTGGGCTACGCTCTGGGCCGCCCCGAGCTGCTGGAGCGCCTCCGCGCCTACCAGCCGCCCTGGAGCGTGAGCGCCTTCGCCGCCGCTGCCGGCATCGCCTGCGCCGCCGCCGGCGACCACGTGCAGCGGGTGCGGCGCACGGTGGCCGAGGCCAGAGAGAGCCTGGCGCGGGGGCTGCGGGCCCTGGGCCTCGCGGTGGTATCGGGCGAGGCCAACTTCCTGTTGGCGGAAGTGGGGGAAGCGAGGGAGTTCCGCCGCCGACTGCTGGCAAAAGGGGTGTGCGTGCGCGACTGCACGTCCTTCGGCCTCCCCGCCCACGTGCGGGTGGCGGTGCCTTCGCCCGACCAGGTGCCGCGAGTGGTGGACGCCTTCGCCGCCGTTCTCGCGGAGACGAGGAGGACGCCATGAGCATGTCCCTCTCCCAAGTGCTGGAGCGCATCGGCGGGCCCGACGAGGCGGCCAGGGAGGCGGCGCGGCGACGCCTCGACCGCCTCACCAAGCCCCCCGGCAGCCTGGGCCGCCTGGAGGAGCTGGCCATCTGGCTGGCCGGGGTAACGGGACGGGTGCGACAGCGTCTCGACAGGCGAACGGTGCTGCTCATGGCCGCCGACCACGGCGTGGTGGCAGAGGGGGTCTCGGCCTACCCCCAGACGGTCACCGCCCAGATGGTGGCCAACTTCCTGCGCGGCGGCGCCGCCATCAACGTCCTGGCCCGGCGGGCGGGCGCCCGCGTGCTGGTGGTGGACGTGGGCGTGGCCGCCGACCTGGAGCCCCGGGAGGGGCTGCTGGTGCGGAAGGTGGGCCGGGGCACCCGCAACCTGGCGCGCGGGCCGGCCATGAGCCGCGAGGAGGCGCTGCAGGCCATCGAGGTGGGCATCGAGGTGGCGGGGGAGGAGATCGCTGGCGGCGCCCAGCTGCTGGCCACCGGCGACATGGGCATCGGCAACACCACCCCCTCCAGCGCCATCATCGCCGCCTTCACCGGCCTGCCCGTGCCCCGGCTGACGGGGCGGGGCACCGGCCTGGACGACGCGGGCCTGCAGCGCAAGGTGGCCGTCATCGAGGCGGCCCTGGCCCTGAACCGGCCCGACCCCTCGGACCCGCTGGACGTGCTGGCCAAGGTGGGCGGCTACGAGATCGCCGCCCTGGCCGGCGTCTGCCTGCGGGGGGCGGCGGAGCGGGTGCCGGTGGTGCTGGACGGCCTCATCGCCGGGGCGGCGGCGCTGACGGCCGTGCGCCTGTGCCCCGCCGTCCGCCACTTCCTGCTGGCCTCTCATTGCTCCGCCGAGCCCGGCCACCGCCACGCCCTGGAGGCCATGGGCCTGCGGCCGCTCCTGGACCTGGACATGCGGCTGGGCGAGGGCACCGGCGCCTGCCTGGCCATGCACCTGGTGGACGCGGCCCTGGCTATCGTGGACGAGATGGCCACCTTCGAGGAGGCGGGGGTGGATGAGCGCGCCTAGGCTGGTGGCGCCGGTGCTGGACTCCCTGGCCCTCCTGACGGTGCTGCCCGTTGGCCGCCGTCCCCTGGGCCTGCCGGCCGGCGAGGCGGCCCTGGCCTTCCCCATCGTGGGCGCCATCGTCGGCGGCCTGCTGCTGGGGGCCGACTGGCTGCTGGGACGGGTGCTGCCCGAAGGCCCCCGTGCGGCCCTGGTCGTCGCTGCCTGGGCCGGGGTCACCGGCGCCCTGCACCTGGACGGCCTGGCCGACACGGCCGACGGCCTGATGGTGCCCGGCGACCGCACCCGCCGACTGCAGGCCATGACCGACCCCCGCCTGGGGGCCTTCGGCGCTGTGGCCGTGGCCGCCCTGCTGCTGGTGAAGTGGTCGTCGCTGGCCGCGCTCGATGGCCGGCTGCGCCTGGGCGCCCTGCTACTGGCGCCGGCCCTGGCGCGGGGGGCCGTCCTGCTGCCCATGGCGCTGGTGCCCCCCGCCCGCAGCGAGGGGATGGGCGCCGCCGCCTCCCGCGGCCTGGCGGCGACGACGGCCGTGGCCGCCAACGGCGCCCTGGCCGCCCTGGCCCTGCTGCCCTTCTTCCCCTGGGGGCCGGCCCTGGCCCTGGGCGGGGCCGCCGCCGCCCTGGGGGTGTCCCTGCTGGCGCTGCGGCGGCTGGGGGGCATCACCGGCGACGTGCTGGGCGCCGGCATCGAGCTGGCCGAGGCCGCCGTCCTCGTCCTCTGCGCTACATCCGTGCGGAGGGGCTGGCTGGCCTGATGCTGGTGCTCATCACCGGCGGCGCCCGCAGCGGGCGGTCGGCCCAGGCCGTGGCCCTGGCCCAGACCATGGTGGGCCCCGTCTTCTTTCTGGCCACTGCCCAGCCGGTGGACGAGGAGATGGCCGAGCGCATCCGCCGCCACCGTCGCGTGCGGCCGCCCCACTGGGTGACCATCGAGGAGCCGCTGCAACTGGCCCACGCCCTGGCCACCCACGCCTCGCGGGGGGCGGTGGCGGTGGTGGACTGCGTGGCCGTCTGGCTGGGGAACCTGCTCTATCGCTACCTGGGCGAGTCCGGCCCCCGCAGCCACCAGCAGGCCGAGGCCCTGCGCCAGCGGGCCCTGGCCGAGGCCGACGCCCTCTGCCGCCTGCCCGACACCCTCGCCCTGCGCCTGATCGTCGTCACCAGCGAGGTGGGCATGGGCCTGGTGCCCGAGTCGCCCCTGGGACGCCTCTACCGCGACCTGCTGGGGGAGGTGAACCAGTTGCTCGCCCGCCGGGCCGACCGCGTCCTCTGGATGGTCGCCGGCATCCCCGTCGCCGTGAAGGGCTAGGCAGCCCGTTCGCCGGAGGAGTCCGCCCTAGGCCGGCGTGGGCCGCTCGGGGGCGGGGCTGGGGGCCGCTCGCGGCTCCACCAGCCAGGCCAGGAACACCCCCAGGAAGTAGAGCACCACGATGGGCCCGGCCACCAGGCTCTGGGTCACCGGGTCAATGGTGGGGGTGACGATGGCGGCCAGGGCGAAGGCAGCCACCACCGCCTCCCGCCAGCGCCTCAGCAGCGTCCGCCAACCCAGGATGCGGAAGCGCGACAGATACATCACCACCAGGGGCGTCTCGAAGGCCACCCCCGTCCAGAAGATGAGGCGGGTCACGAAGTCCACATAGCTGCCGATGCGGATCTGGGGGGTGGCCACGTCGGAGCCGAAGTTGAGCAGGAAGCGCAGGGCCGGGGGCAGGGCCACCCAGTAGGCGAAGGCGCAGCCCAGGCCGAACAGGCAGGAAGCCCCCAGCGTCGTCCCCCACACCCAGCGCTTCTCCTGTCGCGTCAGGCCGGGCGAGACGAACATGAGTATCTGGTAGAGGAGCATGGGCATGCCGATGACCACCCCGGCCAGCAGCGACACCCGGAAGTAGGTCATGATGAACTCCATGGGCTCGATGAAGACGGGGTGGAAGTCGGGCACCATGCGCTCGGCCGGGGCGGTGAGGAAGCCCATCAGCGTGCGACCGAAGACGGCGCCCACGGCCAGGCCGGCCACCAGGAACACCGCCCCCAGGAAGATGCGCCGGCGCAGCTCTTCCAGGTGCTCGAGGATGGTCATGTATTTGCCCTCGCCCTCCTGGGGCGGGGGCCTTTCGGGGGCGCCGCTGCTCTGCTGGCTCATGCCCTGGGAGCGGGGGCCCTAGGCGGGGGGGCGCTGGTCCGCTGGCGCCTCGGGGGCGGGCTCGGCGGTGGTCTCGATGACGGCCGGGGCGGGCGGGGTGCCCTCGCCCACGGCCTGGCTGGCCTCCTGCAGGGGGCGCAGGGCGGACTCGGCCTGCTGGTGGGCCTCCTGGGCCTGCTCGCGCAGGGCCTGGCGCAGCCCTTGCACCTCGGCCCGCATCTCCTCCAGTTCGGCCAGCACCTCCTGGAACTCCTGGCGGAACTCGGCCGACATGGAAGTGGCGTAGCGGCGCAGGGAGCGGATGAACCGCGCCAGTTGCACCGCCGCCTCGGGCAGGCGCTGGGGCCCCAGCACCAAGAGGGCCACCACCGCCACCAGCAACAGCTCCAGGGGGCCGATGCCGAAGAACTGCAAGGCGACCGCCCCTTTCGCCCCTCCGCTCTCCCGCTCACCGCCATTATAGACGATGCCGACAGGCGGTCGGGCTAGGGCTCGTCTTCGGCGATGCCGTGCTCGATGATGTAGTTGACGGCGTCCTGGACGGTGACGATCTTCTCGGCATCCTCGTCAGAGATCTCGAAGTTCTTGCCTTCCTGGCTGAACTCCTCCTCCAGGGCCATGATCAGCTCCACCAGGTCGAGGGAGTCGGCGTTGAGGTCTTCCACGAAGGAGGTCTGGGGGGTGATCTGGCCCTCGTCCACGCCCAGTTGCTGGGCGATCACCCGTCGCACTCGCTCGAATACGGTAGCCACGGTGCACCTCCTGTCAGGGGGTCTGTGCCTCGCTCAGCGGGCCACCATGAGGCTCACCGAGCCCAGGACTCCGTTGACGAAGCGAGGCGAGCTGTCGCTCCCGAACTTCTTGGCCAGCTCCACGGCCTCGTTGATGGCCGCCCGGACCGGCACCCTATTATCGAATAACACCTCGTAGATAGCAAGGCGCAAGAGGTTGCGGTCCACCGGCGAGAGCTGCTCCAGGGGCCAGGCGGGGGCCTTGCGCTGGATGAGGCGGTCTATCTCCGCCCGGTGGGCCTGGACGCCCGCCACCAGGTCGTGAGCGAACCGAGCGTTGGCCTCGTCCAGGGGCTCCTCGGCCAGCAGCCGCTCCAAGACGCGACGGGGGTCGTGGCCGGCCACGTCGGCCTCGTATAGGGCCATGAAGGCCAGGGTGCGGGCCTTTCTGCGCCTGCCGGCCATGGCTACATGCCCAGTCCGCCGTCCACTACTATAACCTGGCCGGTGATGTAGGACGCCTCCTCCGAGGCGAGGAAGGCCACCAGGCCGGCCACGTCCTCGGGGCGCCCCAGCCTCCCCAGGGCGGTGCGGCGCAGCGCCTCCTGCCGCAGGTGGTCGGGCAGGTCGCGGATCAGGTCCGTCTCGATGAGGCCCGGCGCCACCACGTTGGCGGTGATGTTGCGCGTGCCCATCTCCCGTGCCACCGCCTTGGTGAAGCCGATGAGCCCCGCCTTGGCGGCGGCGTAGTTGGCCTGCCCGGCGTTCCCCGTCACCCCCGTCAGGCTGGCGATATTGATGATGCGCCCCCAGCGCCGGCGCATCATGCTGCGCAGCACCTCCTTGGTCACCAGGAAGGCGCCCTTCAGGTTCACGTCCATGACCTCGTCCCAGTCGCGCACGGACATGCGCAGCAGGAGCATGTCACGGTGGAAGCCGGCGTTGTTGACCAGGATGTCAATGTGCCCGAAGGCCCGCAGGGTCCCCTCCACCATCCCCTTGACGTCCTCGGGGCGGCTGACGTCCCCGGGCACCAGCAGGCACCGGCGGCCCAGGGCCTCCACCTCCCGCTGGCAGTCGCGGGCGGCCTCGTGATTGGACAGGTAGTTGACGGCCAGGTCGGCCCCGGCCCGGGCCAGCCGCAGGGAGATGGCGCGGCCGATGCCGCGAGAGCCGCCCGTGATCAGGGCCACCTTGCCGCTCAGGTCCACCATGCCCGCAACTCCTGCAGGCTGGCGGGGCCGTCCAGGCAGAGGGCCTGGGCGTCGGGCAGGGTGCGCCGCACCAGGCCGGTCAGCACCCCGCCTGGCCCCGCCTCGAGGAAGCGCGCCGCCCCCGCCGCCGCCATCGCCTCCAGGGACTGGCGCCAGCGCACCGGCGACGTGAGCTGCTCCTTCAGCTCCCGGCGCAGGTCGGCGGCGGTCAGCAGGGGGCGGGCGCAGGCGTTGCCCACCACCGGGAGGCGGGCATCGGCCAGGGGCGCCGCCTCGATGGCCTCGGCCAGGGGCGCGGCGGCCGGCGCCATCAGGTCGGTGTGGAAGGCGGCCGAGACGCGCAGGGGCACCGCCTTGGCGCCCAGGGCCTTGGCCCGGGCCACCGCCGCCGCCACCGCCGCCGTCGTGCCGCCGATGACCGTCTGGCCGGGGCAGTTGTAGTTGCACACCTGGGCCCCCACCTCCCGGCAGAGGGCCTCCAGCCGCCCCTCGTCCAGCCCTATGATAGCGGCCATGGTGCCGGGGCGCTCGCGGCCGGCCCGGGCCATCAGCTCGCCGCGCCGCCGCACCAGCGCCAGCGCCTCACGGAAGGGGAGGGCACCCACCGCCACCAGGGCGGTGTATTCGCCCAGGCTGTGGCCGGCCACGAAGGCCGGCCGGCGCCCCAGGGCGCCCGACTCCAGGGCCGCCGCCAGGCAGGCCAGCGAGACGACGAAGATGGCCGGCTGGGCGTTGGCCGTGTCCGTCAGCTCCTCTGCCGGCCCCTCGAACATGAGGCGCAAGAGGGGGAAGCCCAGGGCCGCTTCGGCCGCCTCCATCAGGCGGCGGGCGGCGGGGGAGGACTCGTATAGCTCCCGCCCCATGCCCACCTGCTGGGAGCCCTGGCCGGGGAAGAGGAGGGCCAGGGCCGGGTCGGCCGGGGCGTCCCACAGGGGAGCGAAGGCCGGATCGCCGACGGTCATGGTGTGCCGGCAGCCTCAGGCCCGGCCTCGGCGGTGAGGCGCCCCAGGCTACAGCGGGAGTTGGGGCAGCGCCCGAAGGGGTCCAGCCGCGAGCGACAGAGGACGCAATGGGTGGCGTCCCACCAGATGAAATACGTCACGGCCCCCACTGCCCCCACGATCATGGCCAGGGGCACCAGGGCCAGCAGCAGGCGACGGGTATACGGGGTAGGCACGGACGCCTCCGCGTGGGCCAGGGGCAGTATAGCACGGGGCCCCGCTACGAGGAAGGACGCCTAGCGCCCGCCCGTCTCCACCGGCACCACCTGCCGGCCCCGGTAGGTGCCGCAGACGGGACAGACGTGGTGGGGCAGGCGCGGGCTGCGGCAGCGGGGGCAGCGCACCAGCGGCGCCGTCTCGGCGTGCCAGTGGGAGCGGCGCTGGCGCGTCTTGGCGCGGGAAGGCTTCTTCTTGGGGACGGCACCCATGACGCGTCACTCCTCCTCGGTATCCAGGCGAGAGGCCAGCGCCCGTAGCGCCTCCCAGCGGCTGTCCACCACGGGGGCGCAGGCGCAGGGCCCGAGGTTCAGGTCGCGGCCGCACTGAGGGCAGAGGCCGCGACAGTCGGGCCGGCACAGGGGGTTCAGGGGCTCCGACATGAGGGCATACTGGCGCAGGGGCTCGTGCAGGTCGAGCACGAAGTCGGCCCCGATGAGGAAGTTGTCCGCCCCGGCGGGGATGCGCAGGGGCGCCCCGGTGAAGACATCGGCCACGGGCAGGAACTCCTCCTCGAACTGTAGGCGCAGGGGGTAGTCCAGCTGGGCCAGGCAGCGGGCGCACTGGCCATGGCCCCGACCCGCCACCTGCACCCGCACCAGCAGCCCCTTGTTGGTGCGGATGACCTCCACCGTTCCGTCCAGGGCGTCCAGCACCAGCCCCTCCTGCAGGGTGACGCGCTCCTCGTGCAGGGCGAAGAGGCTGCGCGCCCCCACCGACTGCTTCAGCTCGTGGGAAACCAGGTAGCGCATGGAGACCACCGCCTGCAGGGCCCGGGAGGGAATCGCCTTGTCAGCAGCCCTGTATCCAGTCTATAATCCCGTCGCGGGCCCGTCCAGCCCCCGCTTCCCGCCCATGACCACCGTCGCTGAACTATTTGCCCTGCAGGAGACCGACCTGGCCATAGACTCCCTGCGCCAGCGCCTGGAAGACGTCATCGCCCGCCTGCAGGAGCCCCAGGACCTCGTCGAACTGCGCCAGGAGGTGGCCCGCCGTCGCAAGGAGCTGCAGGAGATGCGCCACCGTCAGCGGGAGCTGGAGTGGGAGGCGGAAGAGGCGCGCCGCAAGGCCAAGGCGGTGGAGGACAAGCTCTACGGCGGCAGCGTCCGCAACCCCAAGGAGCTGCAAGACCTGCAGGCCGACCTGGAGGCCCTGAAGCGCCAGCTATCCCGCCGCGAGGACGCCGCCCTGGAAGCCATGCTCCAGGCCGACGAGGAGGAGGCGGCCCTGCGGGAGCGGGAAGCCCTCCTCGCCCGCCGCGAAGAGGAGTGGCGGGCCGAGAGGGCCGCCCTGGAGTCGCAGCGGGCCGACCTGGAGGCGGAGGTGGCCGAGCTGGAAAGACGGCGCGACGGGCAGGCGTCGCGCATCAGCGGCGGCGCCCTGCGCCTCTACCAGGAGCTGCGCTCCCGGCGCCAGGGCCGCGCCGTGGCGCGGGTAGAGCGGGGACTCTGCGGCGGCTGCCGCATCAGCCTGCCCACCTCCCTCATCCAGCAGGCGCGCTCCGGCAACTCCCTGGTGCAGTGCATGAGCTGCGAGCGCATCCTCTACGTGGCCTAGGGCGATGGAGAGGGCGGCCGGGGCAGTGGAGGCCATCGGCTACTTCCCCCAGGGCGACGGGGAGGCGGAGGAGCGCTTCCGCAGCTTCTGCCAGCGCCGTCGCTACCGCCCCCTCGCCTTCCTGACCGACGCCGGGGAGGAGGGCTTCCGCCGCCTCCTCTCCCAGGCGCAGGGGACGGTGGTGGTGGTGCCCTCGGCGGCCGCCCTGGGCAGGGACGCCCCCGAGGCCTGCCTGCGCTACTTTCAGCTCCTGGCCCGCGGGGGAGAGGTGGTCTCCCTGGCCAGCGAGGGAGACGCCGGCCAGGAGCTTCTGGGCCTCGGCTCCCCCGGCCCCATGGCCGACCAGGTGCGGCGGGCCATGGCCCGGCTGGCCGTGCGCGGCGCCGCCCTGGGCCGTCCGCCCTTCGGCTACCGGGTGGGGGCGCGACGGCGCCTGGAGGTGGTGCCCGAGGAGGCGGAGGTGGTGCGCCTCATCTTCCGCCTCTACGTCCAGGAGGGGCTGGGGCTGCGGCGCCTGGCCCAGCACCTGAACGAGACGGGCGCCCGCACCCGCACCGGCCGCCTCTGGACGGTGGCGGCGGTGCGCGACATCCTGCGCAACCGCGTCTACCTGGGCACCTACCGTCGCTTCGGCGTGCGGGTGCCGGCCAACCACCCGCCCCTGGTGTCGGCGCAGGAGTTCGAGCGCGCCCAGCGCCGTCTGGGGGCGGGCCAGAGGCAGCGCCGCCCCCGCTCGGCCCTCTTCCCCCTGTCGGGGCTGGCCTACTGCGGCTACTGCGGCGGGCGCATGGTGGGGGTGCGACGCGTGCAGCGCTGGCAGCGGCGCAGCGGCGACCTGCAGCGGGGCGAATACCGTTACTACCAGTGCGGCTCCCGCGTCAACCGCAGCCTGTGCGACTACCACACCTGGCGCGCCCAGACGCTGGAGGAGAGGGTGGTCGAGGCCGTCCTCGAGCAGGAAGCGCCCGACGCCCCCGTCGGCGTCCCCCAGGGCGACCTGGAGTCCCTGCGGCGGCGCCTGGCACGCCTGCTGGCCGAGGCTGCCCGCGGCCAGATGGACGAGGAGGAGTGGCGGCAGGCGGGGGTGGAGCTGGTGCTGCGTCACCTGGGCGCCCAGGGGGACGAGGCCCGCCGCGCCCTTGCCCGCTGGCAGGAGCTGCCGCCGGAGGAGCTGGGCCGCTGCCTGCAGGCCCTGGTGGAGCGGGTCACCGTCTACGACCACGGCATCGAGGTGGCCCTGCGGCGGTAGGGCATGGAGCGGGTGGTGGCCTATGCCGACGGCGCCTCGCGCGGCAACCCTGGCCCGGCCGCCATCGGCGCCGTGCTCCTGGACGAGGCTGGCCGCGAGCTTTACACTATCTCCCAGCCCATCGGCGTGGCCACCAACAACCAGGCCGAATACCGGGCGGCCATCGCCGCCGTGGAGGCCGCCCTGGCCCTGGGTGCCCGCCGCCTGGAGCTGAGGATGGACTCGGAGCTGGTGGTGCGGCAGCTCCAGCACCGCTACCGGGTGCGGGACCCGGCGCTGCGTCGCCTCTTCGCCCGCCTGGTGGAGCTGCGCCGCCGCTTCCAGGAGTTCAGCGTGCGGGCCATCCCCCGCAGCGAGAACCGTCGCGCCGACGCCCTGGCCAACCTGGCCCTGGACCGGGCCCCGGAGCACTAAGGAAAGGAGGTCGGAAGCCATGTCCTACGAGACCATCACCTACGAGAAGCGGGAGCGGGTGGCCATCGTCACCTTCAACCGGCCGCAGGTGCTCAACGCCTTCAACGCCACCATGGGCCGGGAGCTGACCGACGCCCTGCGCCAGGCGGCCGACGACCGCGAGGTGGGCTGCGTGGTGCTCACCGGCGCCGGCCGTGCCTTCTGCTCCGGCTACGACGTGCGCGACTTCCGGCGCATGATCGAGGAGGGCGGCTCGCGGGAGCTGGCCGGCGACGACCTCTTCCGCGTCATCTACGAGTTCCCCAAGCCGCTGGTGGCGGCCATCAACGGCCCGGCGGTGGGCCTGGGGGCCACTATCACCCTGCCCTGCGACATCCGCCTGGCCTCGGAGCAGGCGCGCATCGGCTTCATCTTCGCCCGGGTGGGGCTCATCTTCGAGTTCGGCAGCACCTTCCTGCTGCCGCGGCTGGTGGGCATGGGCAAGGCGCTGGAGCTGGGTATGACCGCCCGCATCATAGACGCCCAGGAGGCGCTGCAGATCGGCCTGGTGAGCCGCGTCTTCCCCCAGGAGAGCTTCCTGGATGACGTGCTCGCCTTCGTGGCCGACATCGCCAACGGCCCCACCCGCGTGCTGGGCTGGATGAAGGAGGCGGTGCACAAGGGCGTGGAATCGGACCTGACCACCGCCCGGCGCTTCGAGAACGAGGTCATCGAGCGCTGCCGCCGCTCCCCGGAGCACCGGGAGGGGGTAACGGCCTTCCTGGAGAAGCGCCAGCCGCGCTGGGCCGAGATCGCCCAGCAGGTCTAGGCCGAGACGGGCCCGGCCCCCAGCCCCGGCTCCGTCATGGCGCTGGGGTCAAGGAGCCGGTCCAGCTCCTCCTCCGATAGCCGGGTGCGCTCCCGCGCCACCTCGCGGATGGTGCGGCCGCTGCGGGCCGCCTCCTTGGCGATCTCGGCGGCGGCGTCGTAGCCGATGGCCGGGGCCAGGGCGGTGGCCAGCATCAGCCCCTTCTCCACCATCTCGGGGCCACGCTCGGTGGCCCTGAGCCCCTCGACGCACCTCTCGCGGAAGTTGGCGGCGGCGCTGGCCAGCAGGTCCACGCTCTCCAGCAGGTTGCGGGCGGCCAGGGGCATCATCAGGTTCAGCTCGAAGTAGGAACCCTGGTCGGCCTGCAGCACCGCCTGGTCGTTGGCCAGCACCTGGGCGCAGGCCTGGATGAGGGACTCGGCGATGACCGGGTTCACCTTGCCGGGCATGATGGAGCTGCCGGGCTGCACCTCGGGCAGTTGCAGCTCCCCCAGGCCCGCCCGGGGGCCGGAGCCCATCCAGCGGATGTCGTTGGCGATCTTCATCAGGCTCACGGCCACCGTGCGCAGGCAGCCGCTGGCCATGAGGGCGTTGTCCAGGGTGGACTGCATGCAGAAGTGGTTGTCGGTCTCGCGCACCTCGACCCCCAGCTCCTGCGAGAGCAGCGCGCACACGCGGCGGGCGAACTCGGGGTGGGTGTTGATGCCCGTGCCCACGGCCGTCCCGCCCAGGGCCACCTCCGACAGCTCCTGCTGGGCGTAGCGCAATCGCTTGATGGCCCGCTCCACCTGGCCGGCGTAGCCCAGGAACTCCTGTCCCAGGCGGATGGGCGTGGCGTCCTGCAGGTGGGTGCGCCCCGTCTTGATGACGGGCCAGAACTCCTCCGCCTTGCGCAACAGCGACTGGCGCAGGGACTCGAGGGCCGGCAGCAGCCGCCGCTCGATGCCCACCAGGGCGGCCAGGTGCAGGGCGGTGGGGATGACGTCGTTGGAAGACTGGCCCAGGTTGACATGGTCGTTGGGGTGGACGAGGCGGGAGCCGCGCTCGCCCCCCAGCAGCTCGGTGGCCCGGTTGGCGATGACCTCGTTGGCGTTCATGTTGGTGGAGGTGCCGGAACCCGTCTGGAAGACGTCCACCACGAACTGGTCGTCCCAGCGGCCCTCGGCCACCTCGCGCGCCGCCTGCTGGATGGCCTCGGCCAGGCGGGGCTCCAGCAGTCCCAGCTCGGCGTTCACCCTGGCGGCCGCCCACTTGATGAGCCCCAGCATGTGCACGAAGGAGCGGGGCAAAGGCTGCCCGGAGATGGGGAAGTTGAGGACGGCCCGCTGGGTGGAGGCGCCGTAATAGGCGTTGGCGGGCACCTCCATGGTGCCCATGGAGTCGCGCTCGATGCGGGTCTCGGGGCCGGCGGTCATGACAGCACACCTCCTGAAGGCTTCGCCCAGGCCATGATAAGGCGGGGCGCCGCTGGCGACCAGGGGCGCCCGCTAGGAGGTGGGGGGGTGCTGGGCGGCCTCGGCCCGCGCCCGCTCCAGGGCGGTGCGCAGGCGGGCCATCAGGTCGCCCAGGTCGTGGCTCTGGGTGACACAGGTGGCCCGCACCACGTTGAGCCACGCCTCGGTGGGCAGCCCCAGCTCCTGCGCCTTGTTGCGGTGCCACTCCAGCCCCGGGTCGGCCAGGGCGCGGCGCAGGTCGTCCACCGTCAGCCCGCTGACGGTCAGGAGGGGGCGGGCCTGCTCCAGCCGCTCCTGCTCCTCCAGGGGCGAGTCGGCCAGGTCGCAGAGGACGGTCAGGACGCGGACGACGGGGGGCTCTTGCCGCTCCATGTCTCCCATGTTAGTGATGGGCGCCCTATGACACAACAGTAGTGTTGTCTGGCAAACACCTTATTGACTATAGACGAGTTCTGCCCTCCGACCCCCTTTCCCGGCCTGAGCGCTATAATGAGCGCGACCGCAGGGCGCCTTCTGGAGGGGAGGTTGCACATGGGACAGGGCCACCGAGGCCTCGCGCCGGGATCGCCCCTGCCGCCGCTGACGGTGCGGGCCGTCAACAACGCCGTCGGCGTCGGCATCCACGACGATGCCACCGCCGTTCGCTACGGCTTCCGCGGCGGGCTGGTGCCCGGCATAACCCTCTTCACCTATCTGGGCCACGCGCTGCTGCTGGCCCTGGGCGAGGAGTGGCTGCAGCGCGGGCAGATGGACGTGCGCTTCCGGCGCCCCGTCTACCACGGCGACCGCGTGGCCGCCCGCGCCGAGGTGGCCGCCCACGACGAGGAGAAGCTCGAGCTGGCCGTGTGGGTGGAGGGGGACGACGGCCTGCGCCGCGCCGAGGGCTCCGCCTGCCTCCCCGCCCACGCCCCCGAGTCGCCGCCACCGCCGCCCTACGTGGTCGGGGCGGAAGAGGCGCCACCGCTGCCGCCCCTGCGGCCGGGAGAGGTGCCCCTGGGCATCCCCTTCCGCCCCCTGCCCGTGCTGCTGACGGCCGAGGAGAGCCTGGCCTACGCCCGCGAGGTGGGGGTGGAGCACCCCGTCTACGGGCGCCTGGTCAACCCGGGGCTGCTGCTGCGCCAGACGGTGCGCCGCCAGCGGGCCCCCGAGGGGCCGGCGGGCGGCACCCCGGCCGTGCACATGGGCTACCGCGTGCACCACTGCGGGGCGGTGGAGACCGGGCGCCCCTACACCTTCTACGGGCAGTATGTGGACGCCTTCGCCAGCAGCAAGGGCGACGAGTTCGCCGTCAGCGAGCATGCCCTGCTGGACGCCGACGGCCGCGTGCTCTTCCAGGTGCGCCTGACCAGCATCTACCACCTGCAGCCGCGGACGGCCTAGGTCAGGTCGGCCACCGCCTCGGCCAGCCCCTTGCGGATGCCCAGGACGAAGGGCACCTCCAGCTTGGTGTAGCGGCGGGCCTCGGCCGAGCGCAGGGTGCGGATCACGTCCACCAGCTTGTCCAGCTCGTCGGTCTCGAAGGCCAGGATCCACTCGTAGTCGCCCAGGCCGAAGCCCTGGGTGGTGTTGCTGAGCACCTCGGGGAAGCGACGCCCCAGTTCGCCGTGCTCCCGCAGCAGCCGCGCCCGCTCCTGGGGCGGCAGCAGATACCATTCGGGCGTGCGGACGAAGGGGTAGACGCAGAGGTAGCGACGGGGCGGCTCCCCCCGTAGGAAGGCGGGCACGTGGTCGGGGTTGAACTCGGCCGGCCGGTGCAGCCCCAGGAAGGCCCAGGTCAGCTCCAGGTGCCTGCCCAGGGAAGTGCCCTGGAAGGCCACCAGCAACGATTGCAGGGCATCGGCCGAGGGGCCCGTCCACCACATCATCAGGTCGGCGTCGGGCCGGAACCCCACCGCGGAATAGATGCCCCGCACCGAGACGGGCGATTCGGGGGCGAAGAGGAGGGCTTCCGCCTCGGCCACCGCTGCCGCGCGCTGGGCGGGCGCCAGTTGCCGCCACTCCGGGCCGCGCCGGAACACGGGGTGGTAGGAGAACACGAGTCCCATCTCGCTCTGTGCGACGTCCGCTGCCGTCCGGGTCGCGCCCATCGCTCAGCGAATGCTGCTCCTGTCTCCCGGGCGGGGCGCTCCCCGCCTCCCATTATGCCCCCGGGCGGGTGAGGGGGCCAGACCCGCCCCTCAGCGCCGCACCAGCCCCTCCATTATCTGGTCCGTCACCTGGGCGACGATGAGGTCCCGCGACCAGGGGCCGCCCTCGCGATACCAGGTGGCCACCCCCAGCGCCGAGCGCAGGAGGGTGAAGGCGGCCAGCTTGGCGTCGCGGGCCACTAGCTCCCCCCGCTCCACCCCCTGAGCGATGAGGTGCTGGATGGCCGCCTCGTAGCGCCGCTGCAACTGGCGGATGGCCTGACGCTTGCGCCTGCCCAGGGAAGGCGGGGTGCGCAGGACGTTGGCGTGCCGCTCGAGGGGGCTGTCGAGGACGTGGGAGACCAGGTCGCTCACGGCCAGGCGGAGGGCTTCAGCGGGCGGGTGCCCCTGGGCCAGGATATCCTCCAGGCGGGTCAGGGCGTCCTTGATGGCCGTGACGCGGATCTCGTAGAAGATGTCTTCCTTGCTCAGGAAGTAGTGGTAGATGCCGCCCTTGGTGATGCCCACCGCCTGGGCGATGTCGTCCAGGGTGGCGGCCTCGTAACCCTTCTCGCCGAAGAGGACGGCGGCGGCCAGGAGTATGGAGCGGCGGCGGGCCTCGGCCAGCTCCGGGTCGCGCACCACGTGGCCGCGCACGCCCCGGGGGCGCACCCCGCGGCCTTCCGCCCTGGCCGCCCCGCGGGGGCGGGCCCCTCCGCCTGTGGTGCCGATTCGCTCGACGGTCATGTCCATTCGCTCCTCGTCTGCGGGCCGGACCGGTTCCTAACCAAGGGTATCATACCGACCCGTCCGCTGCACCCCCAACCCTCCGGTAGGAACGAAAGCCCCTTCTGCCGAACCCGGTAGGGCAGTCGGCGGCACAGGTGGCGCTAGGGGGTCCGGAAGCGGACGGGACGGCTCGCTGCGGCCTATAATAGGGACGGGGGGATGGCCATGACCGAGGCCATCGCGGTGGCAGCAGCCCTGGCGGTGCTCTACGCCCTCATGACCGTCTCGGCGGTGCTGGTGGTTGTCCTCGACCGGCGCTCGGAGCGGCGGGAGCCGCCGGCTAGCTGAGGACCCCCGCCAGGCCACCCAGCGCCAGGCTCACCACGATCACCGCCAGGATGAAGAGGAGCACCCAGAAGCCGCGCAGGTCGTCCATTCTCAGCCCTCGGCCTTCCTCCTCGGCTCCATTCTCCCTGTCCGGCGTCCTGCGTTCAACTGCGCCTAGGCGGGCGGCCCGCCCATCTCCCGGCGCATCTGCAGCCAGGCCTGGCGGGCCTCCTCCACCGACCCCTCGTCCTCGATGGTGGAGATGTCGCCCGGGTCCCGGTCCAGCACCACCGCCTTCAGCACCCGGCGCATGATCTTCCCCGAGCGGGTCTTGGGCAGCATGGCCACGAAGTTTATGTCGCCCACCACCGCCACCGGCCCCAGCTCCCGCCGCACCGTCTCCAGGAGCTCCCGCCGCAGCCCCTCCGACGGCACCTGCCCCTGCTTCAGGGCGATGAAGGCCGAGATGACCTCTCCCCGCACCGGGTCGGGCCGCCCCGTCACCCCCGCCTCGGCCACCGCCGGGTGCTTGAGGAAGGCCGACTCCACCTCGATGGTGCCGATGCGGTGGGCGGCGATCTTGATCACCTCGTCGGCCCGCCCCGCGAACCAGACGTAGCCGTCCTCGTCCAGGTGGGCCGAGTCGCCGGTGAAGTAGACGCCAGGGATACGCTGCCAGTAGTCCTGCCCGTAGCGCTCCGGCTCCCCCCACAGCGTCGGCGTCAGGCTGGGGAAGGGCCGCCTGATGACCAGCACCCCCTTCTCCCCGGGCCCCAGCTCCTCCCCCTCGGGCGTCATCACCGCCACCTCCATCCCCGGCAGCGGCACCCCCGCCGACCCGGGCTTGATGGGCAGCATCCCCAGCCCGTAGGGGTTGCCGATGACCGGCCCGCCCGTCTCCGTCTGCCACCAGTGGTCTATGACCGGGATGCGGTCCTGCAAGACCACCTTCTGCAGCCACTCCCAGGCGGGGGCGTTCAGCACCTCGCCGGCGCAGAACACCCGCTCCAGCGACGACAGGTCGAACCCCCGGGCCGCCCCCTCGCCGTAGCGCATCAGCAGCCGCACCGCCGTGGGCGAGGTGAAGATGCCCGTCACCCCGAACTCCTCCACCACCCGCCACAGCACCTCCGGCCCCGGGTAGTCCAGCGCCCCCTCGTAGGCGATGCTGGTGCAGCCCACCAGCAGCGGCCCGTAGACGGTGTAGCTGTGGCCCACCGCCCAGCCGATGTCGGAGGTGGCCCACCAGACGTCGGTGGGCCGCAGGCCGAAGCACCAGCGGGCGGCGGCGTGGATGCCCACCTGGTAGCCCCCGTGCACGTGCACCGCCAGCTTGGGCCGGGCGGTGGTGCCCGAGGTGGCCAGGATGTAGGCCGGCTCGTTGGCCTCCATCACCTCGTGGCGCCCCTCCTGCCCTTCCCCCCGCTTCAGGAAGTCGTCCCAGTAGAGGTCCCGGTCGGCCGACATGGGCGCCCCGTCGGCCGTGCGCCGCAGCACCACCACCCGCTCCACCTCGTTGCCACCCAGCGCCAGCGCCTGGTCCACGATCTCCTTCAGCCGCACCTCGCCGCCGCGACGGTAGGCCACGTCGGCCGTGAACACCAGGCGGGAGCCGCTGGCGGCGATGCGGTCGGCCAGCGCCTGCGCCCCGAAGCCAGCGAACACCACCGAGTGGATGGCGCCGATGCGCGCCGCCGCCAGCATCAGCGCGATGGCCTCGGGGCACACCGGCATGTAGACCGTCAGCCGGTCGCCCTTGCCCATCCCCAGCCCCCGCAGGGCGGCGGCCACCCGCTCCACCTCCCGCCTCAGCTGGGCGTAGGTGAAGAGCTGGCGCTCCCCCCGCTCGTTCAGGTAGATGAGGGCCGTGTGCCCGCCCCAGCCCCGCCGCACATGCCTGTCCAGGCAGTTGTAGGCGATGTTGGTCTGGCCGCCCACGAACCAGCGGAAGGTGGGGAACTGCCAGTCGAAGGCCACCTCCCACTTGCGGAACCAGGGCAGCTCCTCGGCAGCGGCGGCCCAGAACGCCCCGGGGTCCTCCCGCGCCTCCTGCTGCAGCCGCCGCACGATGGGGCTCACCAGCTCAGCCACGGCTCCCCTCCTGCCGCTGGAATGGGGGCGGAGGCCCCTCAGCCCTCCAGGTGTTCGTATTGCTGGCGCAGGGTCTGGACCACCGCCGGGTCCTGCAGGGTGGTGGTGTCGCCCAGGGCGCGCCCCTCGGCGATGTCCCGCAGCAGCCGGCGCATGATCTTGCCCGAGCGCGTCTTGGGCAGCTCGGCGGCGAAGACGATGCGGTCGGGCCGGGCGATGGCGCCGATCTTCCTGGCCACGTGCTCCCGCAGCTCCTGCTCCAGCCGCGGGTGGCGGTCCACCCCCTCCTTGACGGTGACGAAGGCCCAGAGGGCCTGCCCCTTCAGGGCGTCGCTGCGGCCGATGACGGCCGCCTCGGCCACGGCCGGGTGGTCCACCAGGGCGCTCTCCACCTCCATGGTGCCGATGCGGTGGCCGGCCACGTTCACCACGTCGTCTATGCGCCCCACGATCCAGAAGTAGCCGTCCTCGTCGCGCTTGGCGCCGTCGCCGGTGAAGTAGATGCCCGGATAGCGGCTCCAGTATTGCTGCACGTAGCGGTCGGGGTCGCCGTAGATGGTGCGCATCATGGCCGGCCAGGGGCGCTTCAGCACCAGGTAGCCGCCGGCGCCGGCCGGCACCGAGTTGCCCTGGTCGTCCACCACGTCCGCCTCCACCCCCGGGAAGGGGCGGGTGGCCGAGCCGGGCTTGCAGACGGTGATGCCGGGCAGGGGCGTGATCATGATCATCCCCGTCTCGGTCTGCCACCAGGTGTCCACCACCGGGCAGCGGCCGCCGCCGATGTTGCGCCAGTACCAGACCCACGCCTCGGGGTTGATGGGCTCGCCCACGCTGCCTAGCAGCCGCAGGGAGGAGAGGTCGTGGCGGGTGGGCCATTCCTCTCCCCAGCGCATGAAGGTGCGAATGGCGGTGGGGGCGGTGTAGAGGATGTTCACCCCGTGCCGCTCCACGATGGCCCACCAGCGGTCGCGCTCCGGCCAGTCGGGGGAGCCCTCATACATGACGCTGGTGGCCCCGCACAGCAGCGGCCCGTAGACGATGTAGCTGTGGCCCGTCACCCAGCCGATGTCGGCGGTGCACCAGTAGGTGTCCTCCTCCTTCAGGTCGAACACCCACTTGGTGGTGGCGTAGACGCCCACCATGTAGCCGCCGGTGGTGTGCACCACCCCCTTGGGCTTGCCGGTGGTGCCCGAGGTGTAGAGGATGTAGAGCATGTCCTCGGCGTCCACCTCCTCGGCGGGGCACTCCAGGGGCGCCCGGGACATCAGCTCGTGCCACCACAGGTCGCGGCCGGGGGTCATGGGCACCTGCGACTGCTCGTAGCAGCCGCGGTGGAAGACCACCACCCGCTCGATGGTGGGGCAGTCCCTAACCGCCTCGTCGGCGTTGCGCTTGAGGGGGACGATGTTGCCCCGCCGCCAGCCGCCGTCGGCCGTGACCAGCACCTTGGCCTGGGCGTCCTGGATGCGGTCGCGCAGCGCCTCCGCCGAGAAGCCACCGAAGACGACGCTGTGCACGGCGCCGATGCGGGCGCAGGCCAGCATGGCGATGGGCAGCTCGGGCACCATCGGCAGGTAGATGGTCACCCGGTCGCCCTTCCCGACGCCCAGGGACTTGAGGACGTTGGCGAACTTGCATACCTGCCGATAAAGCTCCCAGTAGGTGAGGATGCGGACTTCCCCCGGCTCCCCCTCCCAGACGATGGCCGCCTTGTTCTTGCGGGCGCCCGTCAGGTGGCGGTCGAGGCAGTTGTAGGCCAGGTTGGTCTTGCCGCCCACGAACCACTTGGCCCAGGGCGGGTCCCACTCCAGCACTCGCTCCCATTTGCGGAACCAGTGCAGTTGCTCCGCCCAGCGGGCCCAGAAGCCCTCGGGGTCGCGCTCCGCCTCGGCGTAGACGCCCGGGTCGTTGATGTTGGCCCGCTGACGGAACTCGTCCGGGGGCGGGAAGGTCCGGCCTTCCCTGAGGAGGGCCTCGATGGGGGCCTGCACCTTCTCGACCATAGGCGACCCCTCCTCCTGAAGGTCTGCGAAGTTACGAGCACCACAAGAATATGTAAGGGGCGCCCAGGGCGTCAACCGCACCGGGGGCGGGTGTCTGTTCGCGGGCCCGCCCCGCGCTGCCCTCAGGCGCCTGTGGCCGCCCGCCAGAGGAAGAGGCCGCCCAGGCAGAGGAGCCCCACCCCGCTCAGGCCCAGCACCCAGCGGTAGAAAGCCGTCCCCAGCACCCGCCTGCCGCCCGCCGTCAGCGCCGAGAGCAGCGACAGCCAGCCGAAGTCGGTGAGCACGTGGGCCACGTAGAGGACGGCGATGCCGACTGCCCCCACCTCGAGGGCGTCGCGCACCAGGCCCGCCCCCACCGTGCCCCACCAGGCCAAGAAGAAGGGGTTGGAGACGCTCACGCCCAGGCCGGCCATGAGCAGGGCGCCGGCGCCGGCGCGGGCAGTGGCGGCCACCGGGCCGGCGGCGGACGGCGGCGCGAGGGCCGTCCGCAGGGTGCCCTGCCCCAGCCACAGCAGGTAGATGCCCCCGGCCAGGGCGATGGCCGTGCCCACGTCCTCCCGCTGCAGCAGCCCCTCCAGCCCCAGGGCCAGGCCCAGGACGATGCCCAGCTCCAGCAACGCATGGCCCAGGGCCAGGAGTGGCCCCGCCGCTGCGCCGCCGCGAGCGCCCTCGCGCACGGCCATGGTGCTCAGGGGGCCGGGGCTCAGGGCCCCGCTCAGGCTGGTGACGAACACGGTGGCGAAGAGGGCGCCCAGGGCCAACCTAGGCCCTCCCCTCCCGCAGCCAGCCCAGCACCGGCACCGAGGCCAGCTTGTCGGCGTCCAGCAGCTCCCAGCGGACGCCCGTCGGCCGCTGACGGCGCGGGCACTGGATGACCTCCGTCGGCGTGGCGATCCAGTCCAGGGGGATGTCGTGGGGGAGCATGGGCAGGGGGCCGTCCAGCACCTGCAGGGGGTGCACGGTGGTGACGATCGCCGTGCGCGGCCCCACCTTGCCCAGGTGGGCGGCGATGGCGAACTCCAGGTCGGAGTAGCCGCCTCCCTTGCCGATGCGGCCCCCTTCCCGGTCCACGGCCACCGACCCGCACACCACCAGGTCTATGGGCGGCAGGTCGCGGGGGTGGACGGGGCGCCCGTAGCGGAAGGCGCCAGCGATGGTGGCTGCCCGACCGCTGCGCGGCCCCAGCCGCGCCGGGTCCAGCTCCAGGAAGCACTCCACCTGGCGCAGGCGGGGGACGGCCATGTAGACCACCTTCCCCTCCTGCAGGGCGGCGCGGCGCAGGGGCAACTGGGGCAGGTCGGGGTTGCACTTGAGGACGCGCGCCTCCCGCCAGACGGGAAGCTGGCGCAGGCGGCGGGCGGCCTCGGCGGCGCCGCGGAAGTTCGGGATGCGGCCCCACGCCCCCGGAAAGAGGGCCTCCCCCGACTCCTCCAGCGCCCGCCAGACCCGCTCCCGCAGGGCCTGCTTGACGGCCCGGGCGTCCTCCATGGGCTCAGGGGCGCTGGCGGCCTTCCAGGAGGGCGTCCAGCCGCTCCTCCAGCCGGCGCTGGACGTAGGCCAGGGTGAAGTCGCCGCGGGTGCGCTCCAGGGTGGCCCGCACGGCGTCGGTGGTGCGGCGCAGGCCGCCGGTGACGGCCTCGGGGTAGTCCATGGTCACCAGGGCGTCGTAGATGTCGCTCATGGCCGCCAGGGTCTCCTCGCAGCGGGCCAGGTCGCCCTGGCGGAGCATGTCCAGCAGGTGGCGGCGCAGCTCCCCCACCGCCTCCCCCAGGCCGTTGAGGTAGGCCTGGGCCTCCACCCCCAGCTCCTCGGGGGCGGGCAGGGGGCCGCCCGAGAGGAGGGCCAGGGTGCAGGCGGCCTCAGCGTATTCCTTGGCGGCGTCGTGGACGAAGCCAGCGTAGTAGACGTCGCGGTGGCGCTGGAGGGCCTCGTCGGCCTGCTCCAGCTTGGCGCGGGCCTGGGACAGAAGGTCGCGGGCGCCAGCGAACTCCCGCCGGTGGGCCGAGCGGACGGCGTTGGCCGAGAGGCGCACCACCTCCCGACAGAGGGAGAGGGCCACCTCTCGCGCCTCGTGCTTCTCGGTCAGGTAGTCGCGCAGGCGCTGGGCGATGGTGCCGAGGGGGGAGGTGTCCACGGCCTAGAGGTCCTTCACCGGCTCGGGAAACTCGCCCTCGCGGGCGGCGTCTATCATCTCCCGCGCCTCTTTCGGCAGCTCCATGCCGTATTCCTGGAACTTGCGCTCCACCCAGCGGCCGATCTGACGGGGGTCCTTGTAGTCCTCCAGGCGCTTGGGCTCGGCGCCGTATTCCTCAAGGATGGTCTGCTCGCTCTTGTGGTAGGCGAAGCGGGAGACGGCTCGCTCCAGCCGCTGGCCGCCGCAGTGGCGACAGCGGGCCTCATAGGGGGTGCTCATGGTCTTGACGAAGATGCTGGTGAGGCGGCCGCAGTCGCGGCACTTGAACTCGTAGATGGGCATCCTATCCCTCCTCCCCGCCCCTGCCATCGGCAGCGGGACGCGACGACAGGCGGTAGGCGGTGCCGGTGAAGAGGGCCACCAGCCCCTCCTCGCTGCGCACCTCCACCACGTAGGTGGACGCCCGCCGCCCCAGGTGCACCTCGCGGGCCACCGCCTCCAGCCGCTGGCCCTGGCGGGCGGGCAGGAAGAACTCCATGCTGGTGGAGCGGGCCACCGCCGGGCCGCGGCTGTTGCAGGCCAGGGCGAAGGCCTCGTCGGCCAGGGCGAAGAGGAAGCTGCCGTGGGCCGACCCGTGGAAGTTCAGGTGCTCGGGGCCCACGGTCGCCACCAGCCGCGCCCAGCCGGGGCCGGCCTCGGCCACCTCGATGCCCAGAGAGCGGACGAAGGCGCTGGGCTGGCGCATCAGTCCTCCCCGTCCCCGGAGAGGTCGTCCCCCTCCTCCTCGTCGCCGGGCATCTCGCCTGCCTCCATGCGCTCCAGCTCCGCCTCCATCTCGGCGTCCAGGGGCTCCCCCAGGCGCTGGGACATACGGCGGATGAAGCGGGCCATACTCTTGGGGTCCGACTCGTCCACCTCGTCCAGGCTGGCGTCCTCGGCCAGCCCCTGGAAGATGTCGTCCTCCGAGCGCAGGACGGCCACCCGCGAGATGAGGCGCGTCAGGCTGCGGCTGCCACAGCTCTCGCAGACGGGCTCCACCTCCAGGCCGATGCGACGGACGAAGACGCTGCTCTTGTGGCCGCAGTCCTGGCAGCGGTATTCGTAGATGGGCACGCTACCACCCCTCGGCCTGCCGGCGCTGGGCGATCTCCTCCCGGTGCTGACAGGCGTAGAGGAAGGGGCAATGGGCGCAGTGGCGCCCCACCCGACCGGGGAAGCTGGCCGCCCCCTGCATCTCCCTGGCCAGGGCCACCGCCCGCGCCTCGGCCTCGGCCAGGGCGGCGGGGACGGTCGCCTCTGTCCAGACCTGGCCCCCGTCCAGGAACCAGAAGGACACCCTGGAGACGGGACGCCCCAGCCCCTTCTGCACCATTATAGCGTAGAGGCGTAGCTGCCCCGCATCCACCTCCTGGGGCGGCTCCCCCGTCTTGTAGTCAATGACGTGCAGGGAGCCATCGGCCTCCTGGTCTATGCGGTCGGGGCGGCCGGAGAGCACCACGTCCGGCGCCAGGGGCACCTCCAGGTAAGGCTCCAGCAGGTAGGGCTGGGCGGTCAGGTCCTCGCGGGCGGCGAACTCCTCCAGTTGCCGACGCGCCCGCTGGCGCAGCTCGTCCACGCCCGGCATGCGGCGGTAGCGAGGCGAGAGGGACGCCCAGCGCTGGTCGAACAGCTCCAGCAGCCGACCGGCGCTGCGCTCGGGCGGGGGCAGGCGGAAGAACTGCTGCAGGACGAGGTGGACGGCGGTGCCCACCGTGTCCTGGGGGCGCAGGCGCGGCTGCAGCCTGTCCAGATACTGATAGCGATAGCGCAGCGGGCAGGTGAGGTAGACCCTCAGCTTCAGGGGCGAGACCTTGACCTTCCCGGCCGTCACCCTTCCACCGCCCCTTCGATGTGCTCCAGGCGCAGCAGCCTGCCGCGGGGCGAAAGCTCCACCAGCAGCACGTCCAGGCGCGGCTGCAGCGTCGGATCGGCTTCCTGCAGGTAGGCGGCCGCCGCGCGCAACAGCCGTTGCCGCTTGCGCGGGCCGATGGACTCGGCGGCGGAGCCTACCGCCCCTCCCCGCCTGGCCCGCACCTCCACCAGGGCCAACACCTCCCCCTTGCGGGCCACGATGTCCAGCTCCCCCTCGGGCGTGCGCAGGTTGCGCGCCAGCACCCGGTAGCCCCGCGACTCCAGATAGGCGGCAGCCAAGTCCTCGGCCCAGCGTCCCAAGCGGCCGCGGTCGTCGCCGCCGACGGCAGCCTCAGGCATGGGCGGAGAGCGCCGCCTCCCGCACCGGCGCGAAGCTGCGGCGATGCACCGGCGACGGCCCCAACCGCGCCAGCGCCGCTACGTGCTCGGCCGTGGGGTAGCCCTTGTGACGGGCCAAACCGTAGCCCGGATACAGGGCATCGAGCTGACGCATGAGGCGGTCGCGGGCCTCCTTGGCCAGGATGGAGGCGCAGGCGATGGAGAGGCACAGGGCATCGCCGTCCACCACCGCCTGGCAGGGCAGGCCGGGGAGGGGGCGGTGGCCGTCCACCAGCACCGCCTGCGGGGGCCGGGGCAGGGCGGCCAGGGCGCGGCACATGGCCTCCTGGGCGGCGGCGGCGATCCCCAGCCGGTCTATGGCCTCGCTGTCCACGAAGGCCACCGCCCAGGCCAGGGCGTGGGCCTTGATGAGCCCCTCCAGGCGGCCGCGGGCGGCGGCCCCGAGCGCCTTGGAGTCCCGCACCTCGGCCAGCCAGGGGAAGGAGGGGAAGGGGGGCAGGACGACGGCGGCGGCCGCCACGGGGCCGGCCAGGGGGCCACGACCGGCCTCGTCCACGCCCGCCACCAGGCGCAGGCCGGCCCGCCAGAGGGCCTCCTCCCGCTGCAGGGTGGGCACCACCACGGCGCCACCATATTAGCGCCGGTGGGGGGCGTTGACAGCCCCTGTCGCCGTGCTAGTGTGGCCTGGGAGCAAGTCCAGCCCAGGAGGTGACGTCATGCCCATCGTCCGCATCGAGATGTGGCCCGGCCGCACCCAGGCCCAGAAGGCGGAGCTGGCCAGGGTCATCACCGAGGCCATGGTCAACATCGCCCACACCACCCCCGAGGCCACCATCATCATCTTCGAGGACGTGCCGCGGGAGAACTGGGCCCAGGGCGGCGTGCTGGCCTCGGAGCAGTGAGGCCGTCGCCCCCGTGCGAGCGGGGGCCAACTGTGATATAGTCTTGTTAGTGAGATGAACGGGCGCTGGCTGAGACAGGGGTTTCTTTATCTCCTTATCCTGGTCGCTATCGTAGTCGTCATCTACTCCTTCCTCCCCCAGGGGCAGACCCGCACCCAGGATGTGGGGCTGGCCACCCTGGTCCAGGATGTGCGCCAGGGCCAGGTGGGCGAGGTGACCGTCTCCGGCAGCACCGTCACCTGGAAGCGCTTCGACAGCGACCAGCAGTTCCGCGCCAAGCTGGAGCAGGGCGACACGGTGCGGAAGGTGCTCCAGGACGCCGGCATCCCCCTGGAGCAGCAGCCGGTGGTGAAGATGGAGCAGGGGCGCCCCTGGGAGAGCATCCTCAACTTCTTCATCCAGCTGCTGCCCGTCATCCTCATCGTGGGCATCCTGTTCCTGTTCCTGCGCCAGGCCCAGGGCACCAACTCTCAGGCCCTGAACTTCGGTCGCAGCCGGGCACGCCTCATCAACTCTTCCCGCCCCACCATCACCTTCGCCGACGTGGCCGGGGTGGACGAGGCCAAGGAGGAGCTGAAGGAGGTGGTGGAGTTCCTGAAGTATCCCGAGAAGTTCGCCAGCCTGGGGGCGCGGGTGCCCAAGGGCGTGCTCCTGGTGGGCCCGCCCGGGACGGGCAAGACGCTGTTGGCCAAGGCGGTGGCCGGCGAGGCGGGGGTGCCCTTCTTCTCCATCAGCGGCTCCGAGTTCGTGGAGATGTTCGTGGGCGTGGGGGCCGCCCGCGTCCGCGACCTGTTCGACCAGGCCAAGCGCAACGCCCCCTGCATCATCTTCATTGACGAGATAGACGCCGTGGGCCGTCACCGCGGCGCCGGACTGGGCGGCAGCCACGACGAGCGCGAGCAGACCCTGAACCAGATCCTGGTGGAGATGGACGGCTTCGACACCTCCACCAACGTCATCGTCATGGCCGCCACCAACCGGCCCGACATCCTCGACCCGGCCCTGTTGCGGCCGGGCCGCTTCGACCGCTCGGTGGTGCTGGACCGCCCCGACGTGAAGGGCCGCCGTGCCATCCTGGAAGTCCATGCCCGCGGCAAGCCCCTGGACAAGGACGTGGACCTGGACGTGCTGGCCAAGCAGACGCCGGGCTTCTCGGGCGCCGACCTGGCCAACCTGGTGAACGAGGCGGCCATCCTGGCCGCCAGGCGGGGCAAGCGGCGCATCGGCATGGCCGAGTTCAACGAGGCGGTAGACCGGGTCATCGCCGGGCCGGAGCGCAAGAGCCGCGTCATGGGGCCCCGCGAGCGGCAGATCGTGGCCTACCACGAGGCCGGCCACGCCCTGGTGGCCCACGTGCTGCCCAACGCCGACCCGCCCTACAAGATAAGCATCGTCGCCCGCGGCATGGCCGGCGGCTTCACCCGCTTCCTGCCCGAGGAAGACCGCCACCTCTACACCAAGAGCCAGTTCCGGGACATGCTGGCGGCCATGCTGGGCGGCCTGGTGGCCGAAGAGCTGGTCTTCGGCGAGTTCACCACCGGCCCCCAGGACGACCTGGAGCGGGCCACCCGCCTGGCCCGCCAGATGGTCACCCAGTTCGGCATGAGCGAGCGACTGGGCCCCCGCACCTTCGGCCGCAAGGAGGAGCTCATCTTCCTGGGCAAGGAGATCGCCGAGCAGCGCAACTACTCGGAGAAGATCGCCGAAGAGATAGACGAAGAGGTGCGCCAGATCATAGACCACGCCTACCACACCGCCAAGCGGGTGCTGGTGGAGAACCGCTCCAAGCTGGACGCCCTGGTGCAGGTGCTCCTGGAGAAGGAGACGCTGGAAGGGGAGGAGCTGAAGGCCATCCTGGAGGCCCCGCCCGGCGAGGAGCCCGCCCTGCCCCCCGCCCAGCCGCCCCAGGCGCCCCGCCCCGAGGGGGAGAAGGAGCGGGAGAAGGCGCCCACCCCCCAGACCATCGTGCAGCCGCGGCCAGGGCTGGCCTTCGAGGGCGGCGGCCCCATGGCCTCCTCTCTGGACGGCGGCCCCGCCTAGCGCTTCCCTGCTCCTCCAAAGGTCGCCCCGGCACGGGCTGTATCGCCCCCACGTGCGCGTCGGCGGGGGCCGCCGGCGAGTGCGCCGGGGTGGCCTAGGCGGGGAGTGCTTCTATCTCGAGGTGGACCTGGGTCGCCACGGCGACCGCCCGGTAGAGCGGTCAACGCCCCTGGTAGCCCTCCACCAGCCGCCGCGCCTCCTCCCGGCCCACGCCGTAGAGGCGGAAGCGCATCTCCACCCGCTGGAAGTCCTGGGGCGAGTCGGCGCGGCGCACCCCCGCGATGTCCACCTCGGCCCGGGCCAGGGGCAGACCCCACTCGCGGGCGAAGGCCTCCACCAGCAGCACGGCGCAGCCCGAGACCCCGGCCAGGAAGGCCTCGGCCGGCGTGATCTCCTCCCCCGGCCCGCCGCCATAGGCGGGCTCGTCTATGACGAAGTGGTGGTTGCGGACGCTGTTCAGGGAGCGGCCGGGGATGCCGGTGGAGCGCGACTGCACCCGCGTGACGATCAGCTCTTCGGCCACTACATCCCTTCCCGCAGCAGCTGTTCGGTGGCGAACTCCAGGTAAGTGACCGCCTCGGAGAAGCTGAAGCGCTCGCGCTGGAACTGCAGCACGGGCGGGCTGCCCGGCGTCACCACCAGGTTCACCCCCAGTCGGGGGAACATGAAGATGCGGCGGATGCCCTCCTGCCCCTGCAGGAGCTCCGGACGGCGCCGCAGCATCTCCAGGAAGGCCTCGGCCGAGCGGCGCACCGTGTCCCCGTAGTCGCCCCTGCGCAGCGACTCCTGGGCCGCCTGCAGCGACGCCCTCAGCTCCGGGTCCTGGATGCGGTCTACCTTGCCGGCCACGGCCGCATCATATGGATGAGACGATGGGGTAGTCAACGGGCGCCAGCTGCTCCTGGCGCCAGCGCCGGTGCTCCTCGTGTCGCTCCTTGAACTCGGGCAGCACCTTGGTACCGAAGCGGTACAGGGAGTCCATGATGTCCTCGTGCTTGCGAGCGCCGCACTGGGCCACGAACAGCATCACGTCCAGGTGGGCCTCCTCGTAGCGCAGGAGGGTCTGGCGGATGAACTCGGGGGTGCCGATGCAGCCGCCGCGCTGGGCGGCCCGCCAGAGGGCGCGCCCCACCTCGTCCTTGGGCTCCTCGCCGAAGCCGCCGCGGTAGCCGGCGAAGCCCCGGAACCACTCGGCCAGCCCGCCCCAGCGCTGCTCCGGGGGCGTGTCCTTGAACTGACGGTAGAGGTTGGCCCGCCCGGGCCGGTGTGCGCCGCCGGTGAAGGGGCTGTAGTAGTAACCCAAGGAGTAGGAGAAGAACTGGGCCCCCTCCAGCCCCTTGGCGATGGCCTCCTCGTCGCTGTCGAAGCAGGAGAGCACCGACAGCACGGCCAGGGCCGGGTTCAGCGCCTTGCCGATGGGGAAGCACTCCTCGCGGATGAGGCGGTAGTATTCGGCCACCCGCTCCTTGGCCTCCTCGGGCGTCTCGAAGCCGAAGCCCAGGGAGCCGATGCCCAGGCGGGCGGCCACCATGGTCGTCTCGCGGCGGGAGGCGGCCACCCAGACCGGCGGGTGGGGCTTCTGCAACGGCTTGGGGATGACGTTGCGGGACGGCATGGCGAAGTAGGCGCCCTCGTAGCCGGGGTAGGGCACCTCGGTCATCATGCGCAGGCACTCGCGGGTGGCCTCCTCCCACATCATCTTCTTCTCCTCGCGGCGGACGCCGAAGCCGCCCATCTCCATCTCGGAGGAGGACTCGCCGGTGCCGAACTCGACGCGGCCGTCGGAGACCAGGTCGAGCATGGCGATGCGCTCGGCCACCCGCGCCGGGTGGTTGTAGGGCGGGGGCATGAGGACGATGCCGTGGCCCAGCCGCATGTTCTTGGTCCGCTGGCTGGCAGCGGCCAGGAAGACCTCCGGCGCCGAGGAGTGGGAATACTCCTCCAGGAAGTGGTGCTCGACGATGAAGATGTAGTCGAAGCCCAGCCGGTCGGCCAGCTCGATCTGCTCCAGGGCCTCCTTGACGATGCGGTGCTCCTGGTCGGGGAACCACTGGTCGGCGTCGTAGGGCTTGGGCAGCTGCAGCTCATAGAAGAGACCGAACTTCATCTCGGACACCCCCGTCCTCGGCCCGCCGTTCGTCCTAGCGAGCGCTCAGGCTAGACAAGGGCATTATGCCGCGGTCGCCTGGCCTTTGACAAGGAGTCCTCTAAGGGCTTTGCCCCTCTCCATAGGGGGCCCCTTGGCCGCTCAGGGGAAGCGCTCGCGCAGGAAGCCGCGAAAGGCCTCGCCGGTGGGACGGAGGGTGCCGTCGGGCTCCATCAGGCCCCTGGCCTGAGGGCCGTCCAGGCCGAACCAGACGACGACGGGTAGGCCCAAGCTCAGGGCCTGCTCCATCAAGGCGGTGGTGACCTGTGGGTCATCGTTGTGCTGCCCCATCTCGTTGCAGACCACGGGGAGGCCGGTGGCCTCCCGCAGGTAGGCTACCGCCTCCGCCAGGGCGGCGGCGTCGGCGATATACCAGTGGAAGTTGACGTAGTCGATGCCGGCGGCCCGGTACTGGGCCAGCAGCGCCCTGCCCTTCTCCAGTTGCTGAAGGGCGAGGGGGGACTCCAGCTCCTCCCTCTGACTGGGGTCGAACGCCCGGGCAGCGAAGCTCCGGGCCGCATCGGCCTGACCCTTGTCAAGGTAGTGTTGGTAGACCAGGAGGGCCACCAGCGAGGAGACCAGGCCGCCGTTGGTGCAGGGGATGCCCCGCCGGTGGGCCACCTGGCAGGCCGCCCTCAGCTCCTGGCCATATTGCTCGGGAGTGCCGGAGTAGAACAGGGCCGAGTTCTCCTCGTTCTCCACCACCAGGAGGCTAGGACGGTAGCGGTCCAGGACTTGGCCCAGATGCTGGCGGTAGGCGTCCAGGTCGGAGGGCGGCATCGAGGGCGATGGGCCGCCGCCGTTGCGGATGGTGAGGACCAGGCCCAGGCCCCCCTGCAGGCCGGCCTCGCAGGGCGGGCAGCTGCCGTCCCAACGGTCAAGGAAGATGGCCTCCGGCCGCAGGTAGGCGACGCCCAGGTCCCGCGCCACCTGCACCATCGCCTTGGGGCTACGGGCCAGGGCCGGTGGCAGCATGACCCCGAACGGGTTGGGGGACTGGAGCGGGGGCGAGGGCGGCCGGGACGGGACGGCCGGGCGGCACGACCAGCCGGACAGGGCCAGGACCAGGGCCAGCCCGACCAGCGGCAACAGGGTCCGGAGCTTCACGGGGGCGCCTCACAGCTCCAGCCGGTAGCCCAGGCCCCGCAGGGTGACGATGCGCGCCTTGGTGGCACCGGCCGCCCGCAGCCGCTCCCGCACCCGGTGCACCAGCGAGTCCAGGGCCTGGTCGGAGATGCCGCCGGCGTCGGCGTCGGGCCACACCCGCCGCACGATCTCCTCGCGCGTGCAGACCCGCCCCGCGTTCTCGTAGAGGTAGGATAGCAGCTCGAACTGCTCCCGCGACAGGGGCGGGGCCAGCTCGCAGCCGCCCACGAACACGCGGCGCGAGGCCACCTCCACCCGTATCTCCGCCGAGGCGAGCGGCGCGGGGGGCGCCGCCGCGGCGGGCGGTGTTGCCGGCAGGGTCGCCAGCCGTCCCCGGCGCGACAGCAGGTAGAGGCCGGCAGCAAGGGCCACCAGCGCCGCCGTCGCCCCCGACGCCACCGGCAGGAGCGGGAAGCCACGCTCCAGCGACGGCGCGCCGTCGGCGGGGGGAGGGGCGGCCACCACACCCCCCACCGCGATGGGAGGCGAAGTCCACTGCAGGCTGCCGCTGGCCACCGTCACCCGCACCGGCCCCGGCTGCAGGGAGACGATGCTGGCCCGGGCCACCCCCTGCCGCGTCAGCGAGGTGACACGGTGGGTGGTGCCGTCGGGCAGGGTGAACAGGAAGTCCACCCTGGTGCCGTCGGGCACCCGGTGGCCGTTGCGGGCCAGCAACGGACTGGCCAGCTCCACCGTGAAGCTCTCGCCCGGCCGGGGCGGGTCGGGCTGCACCGAGAGGCGCAGCGCCTGGTTGGGGTCGGCCTGCGCCTGCTCGCCGATGCGGTAGAGGGCGTAGCTGTCCACCACGTAGTCCACGGGCAGGCGCCCCCGTCCCGCCTCGGCGAAGATGGTGGGGTCGTGGAACAGGGCCTTCAGCGCCGCCCGCAAGTGGGGCTCCGTCTTGCTGTAGAGGGCCACGAACAGGTCCACGTTCAGCAGCTCGCCCGCGTCCAGGTGGTAGGGGGAGCCGAAGGCGAAGACCACCACCCGCTTCCCCCGCAGCTCGGGCATGGAGCGCACCTGACGCAGGAAGCTCTTCAGCACCTCCGAGGCGGGGAACTCCAGGGGGTCCCGCTCCAGGTAGGCCAGGACGATGTAGTCGGCCTCGCGCAGGGCCTGCAGCGTCTCGGGCGACTGCCCCCGCAGGGCCGCCCCCAGGTCGCTGAAGGAGACGGTGCGCAGGTTCTCCGGCGCCACCCGCCCGGGATACATCTCCTGGGTCAGGGCGGCCAGCTTGCCCCGCGGCCAATAGGGCGGGTAGCGACGGGTGGGGGGAGAGCAGGCGGGGTCGTCCCAGCACTCCACGAACAGCAGCCGCTGGCCGATGCCCGGCGCCGCGAAGCCGGCCCGGTATTCGTCCAGGCTGCCCGGCCGCAGGAAGGTCAGGGAGCGCAGGGCCAGGGTGTCCATGAGCGCCCGGTCTTCGGGGCGCCCCACGCTGCCCTGGGGCGCCGCCATCACCGCCTGGGGGTCGAAGTTCGGGTAGAGGTGGAGCTTCAGGGAGAGGATGCGGCGCAGGGCGTCGTCCACCCGCTGCCGGACAACGGCGTCGCTCTCGTAGCGGGCGGCCAGGTGGGAGATGGTGCTGGGCAGCTCGCGCAGGTGCCAGACGGCGGCCAGGGCCAGCAGGTCGTTGCCAGCCAGGAGCGCCTCCTCCATGACGCTTGCGTGCAGGTAGTCGCCGAACTTGCGCCGGGCGTAGGCCAGGGCGGCGCCGCTGCCCAGGTCGTCGGCCACGATGAGGCCGCCCGCCTGCCGCCAGGAGGCCACCTCCGGCAACGAGAAGAAGGACTGCAGGCAGGAGGGGTTGAACGTGATGGGCACGTCGGCGCCGCAGCCGGGCACCCCGGCGTAGCTCAGGTGCGAGGTCATGATGGCGTCGGTGACCCCCGCCTCTCCCGGGCGCCCCTGGGCGACGGCGGCGAAGGGCACCAGCTCCACCTGCTGCAGCTCCTCCAGCGTCTTGCCCACGATGACGGGGATGTCCTCGCTGTCCACCTTGCGGTTGCTGCGACCGTGGCCGGGGAAGTGCTTGGCCACGGCTGCCACCTTCCCCTCGGCGCAGGCGTGGAGGCCCTGCACGTAGCGGGAGCCCATCTCCGCCACCCACAGGGGGTGGCCACCGAAGACGCGGATACCCTGGTCGCCCTGGCCGCCGGAGCGGGGCAGGTCGAGCACGTCCAGGTCGGGCCCGAACAGCAGGTTGACGCCCACCGCCCGCAGCTCCCGCCCTACGATACAGCCCACCGCCTGGGCCAGGGCGGGGTCGAAGGTGGCGCCGATGGCCATGGCGCTGGGCACCGGCGTGAAGCCCGTCAGCAGACGGGTGAGGGGGCGGCCGTCGCCCTCGTGGTCGGCGGCCACCAGCAGGGGCAGGCAGACCTGGCGGTCGCCGACGCTGCGACGGGTGGCCTCGCAGGCCTGCTGCTGCAATCGCTGCACCAGCGTCGCCACCTGCGCCGGCGTGTCCGCCGGCGGTTCGCGGGGGAAGCCGCAGTCGTTGGCGTCGTGGGCAGGGCCGTTGACGACGTTGCAGTTCTCCTGGCTCAGGTAGACGCCTCCCACCTTCAGGTCGGAAAGGAGGCGGCGCACCTCCGGCGTCACCTGCGGCCCCAGGAAGCCCACCAGGAAGAGCTGGCCCACCTTCTCGCGGGTGGTCATGGACTGCATTAGCGCCGTCACCAGCTCCTGGCCGCCCGGCTCCTGGGCGCCGACGGGGGGCGAGGCGGAGAGGGCGAGGTAAGCGAGGACTAAAGCAAGCACCAGCCTCCCGACCACAGCACCAGTATACCTTTGGCCCCACGCGACGGCACAGGCCGCCGACCGCCCGCCGACCGAAGTGCAAGCCACCCGCAAGGTTGGCGCAAGGCAGGCGCCATGTAGCCGGGCGACAGCCAGCCCACCCTGGAAGCGGAGGGAGCAGGGAGATGACGGTGCTGGGCGGAGGGCAGGGGCAGCGGTGGTGGCTGTGGGCTGGACTGGTCACCCTGGCAGCGGCACCGGCGTTGCTGGCCCTGGGGGCGGGGCTGCGAGGGGCGGTGGTGGTGAGGGAGGCGGAGGGACCGGGCTCCGCCCCTGGGAGCGCGCCGGTCGCCTCGGCCGTGCGCCCTACCCCGCCGGTCCAGCCCACACCCACCGCCGCTGTCACCCCCAGCCCGGCGCCCGCCCTGGGCCCCGACGGCCCCACCCCCGCCGCCCCCACTGCCACCCCCCAGGAACCCCCTCCCCCCTGGGGCGACCTGCCGGAGGTGGCGGGGGCGGGGCCGGCCCTCCTGGCCCTGCGCGACCGCCTGGCAGCGACCATCGCGGACTACCGCGCACGCACCGGCACCGAGGCGGCCATCGCCGTCGTCGACCTGCAGACGGGGGCGCTGGTCTCGGTCAACGGCAACCGCCCCCAGCGCACCGGCTGCACCATCAACCTCTTCGCCCTGCTGGCCGTGGTGGCCGAGATGGCGGCCGGCCGCGCCTCCCCGGCCGAGCTGGCCCCCCACATCCGCGCCGGCATCGGCGGCAGCTACCCGCCCGAGGTCAAGCGCATGCTGGAGCTGACCTTCGGCAGCTACTGGCGGGGACTCGAGCGTTCGCGCCAGATGCTGGCTGCCCTGGGCATAGACCCCTCCCGCTTCGACCACGTGCCCTACTACGGCAACGGCACCCGCAACAACTACCTGACCGCCCTGGAGATGGCCTCCGCCCTGGCCAGGCTCTACCGCGGCGAGGTGTTCGATGCCCGCTGGACGGCCTACACCCTGGCCCGCCTGCGCGAGGTCAACGCCGGCCTCAATTACATCATCCCCGGGCAGCTACCGCGGCAGGCGACGGTGGCCCACAAGATCGGCTACCACTGGGACTGGGACGGCTGGGTCAACAACGACGCCGGCATCGTCACCTTCACCGGCGCCGACGGCGAGACCAAGGCCTACGTGGTGGTCTACATGTCGGAGAAGGCGCCGACCGAGTTCGCCGGCTACTCCTTCGGTGCCCGCCTCTCCCGCCTGGTCTGGGAGCACTTCGTGGCCGAGTATGGCCTGGCCGCCCGCTGAGGGGGCGCCGCCGCCCCTAGGCCGACGGACGCCGCGGCGACGGGCGCCAGCGCACCGGCTGCGGCTGCCCCAGCCGGTTGCGCAGCACGCCGATGCCCGACACCTCCAGTTCCACCACGTCCCCCGGGCTCAGGAAGCGGCCCAGCTCCAGGCCGCAGCCGCCCCCCACCGTGCCCGAGCCCACCAGGTCGCCCGGGTGCAGCTCCTCCCCCCAGGAGACATAGGCCAGGATCTCTTCCGGCCGCCACATGATGCTGCCCGACGATCCCCGCGACCACTCCTCGCCGTTGACCCGCGCCACCATCTGCAGGGCCATCACGTCCAGTTCGTCCACGGTCACGATCCAGGGTCCCACGGCGGTAGCGAAGTCCTTCCCCTTGGCCGGCCCCAGGTTGCCACCCATCTCCTCCCGCTGGATGTCGCGGGCGCTGAAGTCGTTGAAGATGGTCACCCCGAACAGGCACTCCCGCGCCTCCTCGGGCGTCAGGTCCCGTCCGCCCTTGCCCACCACGAACCCCAGCTCCAGTTCGTAGTCCATGGCCTGGGTGTAGCCGGGCCAGGGCACCTCCCACTCGTGCCCGATGAGGGTGAGCCGGTTCCCCTTGTAGTAGATGGGTATGCGGTAGAAGACCTCTGGCACCTCCCTGCCCACCCGTCGGGAGACGTTCACCATGTGCTCCTCGAAGGCCAGACAGTCGCGCATCACCGGCGGGTCGATGGCCGGCAGCCAGCGCAGCCCCTCCAGCGAAAGGGAGGCGTCGCCCCGGTCGGCCTCGGCCGCCCGTCGCGCCCCCTCCAGGAACTCTTCGCCCGCGGCGATGGCCGCCGCCATGCTGCCGGGAAAGAGCGCCTCCGCCAGGCGGCGGGCCGCCTCGGGCGCGGCGCCCCGCCGCTCCAGTCGCAGGCGCTCGGCCGTGCGCAGGTCTATCGCCCGCCCCTCGGCGGGCAGCGCCAGCACCAGACGGGCCTCGGGGCCGTCGGGCCCCGCCACGGATATGCGTCCCAACTTCATGCCAGACTCCTCAGCGGCTGTCCCAGGTATTGCTGCATCTGCGCGGCGATGGCCGCTATGTCCAGGGGGTGGCAGGGCGGCTCCCCGCGCAGCTCCGAGAAGGCGCGGGCCAGGTTGCCCACGATGCGCTCCCGCTCGCCCCACTCGGCGTAGGGGCCCAGGTCTATCTGCCGCGCCGCCTCCAGCGGGTCGGTGACCCCGGCCCGGAAGGCCTCCTGCGCCCGCTCCTGCAGGAAGCGCAGGTAACCCTCCACCTCGTCCAGGGCCTCGGGGCCGCACACGGGCCCGTGGCCGGGCACGATGACCTGCGGCCCCAGCTCCCGCAGCAGCCGCAGCGTCTCGAAGTAGTGCCCGATGCACCCCTCCAGCACGAAGGGGGTGCAGTCCTTGAAGACGATGTCGCCGGTGAAGAGCACCTTCCGCTCCGGCACCCACAGCACCACGTCGTTGCTGGTGTGGGCCGGCCCCACGAAGATCGCCTCCAGCCGCAGGTCGTCGGCCCACAGGGTCAGCCGGTCCTGGAAGGTCACGAAGGGCGGGTCCACCTCCAGGTCGCCCCACTCCACCCCCTGCACCAGCGCCGTCACCCGCAGACCCACCGCCAGGACGTGCTCGCGACAGCGCTCGTGGGCGATGATGGCCGCGCCGGGAAAGCGATAGTTGCCGAAGGTGTGGTCGCCGTGATGGTGCGTGTTGACCACGGCCCGCACCGGCGCCCGGCTGACGCGGCCGATGGCCTCCAGGAACGCCTGGGTGCGGGCGGCGGTGGCGCAGGCGTCCACGGCGATGACCCCTCGCCTGCCCACCACGAAGCCGGTGTTGTTCAGGAACCAGCTCCAGTCCGGCTGCAGGTAGGCGTAGATCCCAGGCGAGACCTCCTCCAGCCGGGGCGGCGGGGCCCGTTCGGGCACCTCAGCGGTCATGACCCCCTCCTGTCGGCGCAAAGGCGGCCGTTTCCCCCCATTATAGCCATCGCCCCCGCTGTCAGCGACCGCCCCGCCCCTTTGCGCGGGGGCGTCAGTCTGCATATGGTGGATACAGCTTCGATACATGCATTAGGCAGACACAATCGTGAGACGCACCATCGTCATTGACGACCAGCTGCTGCAGGAAGCGCGGCGCGCCCTGGGCACGCGGACCATCCGCGAGACGGTCGAAGCGGGCCTGCGGGAGGCGGTGCGCCGCCGCCGGCTGGAAGAGGCGCGCCGCTCCCTGGGCAAGGTGGACCTGGACCTGACCCCCGAGGACCTGGCGCGCCTGCGCGATGCCGGCTGAGCTGTATCTGGTTGACACGTCGGTCTGGCTGCAGGTCTTGCCCTCCGGCAACGAGGCCGAGGCGCTGCCATGCCGGGTTGACGGGCTGCTGGCGGCCGACGCGATGGCCACGACGGGCATGGTCCGCCTGGAGCTGCTGGGCGGCGCCCGCACCCCCAGGAGGGGGAGCGCCTGAAGACGCTCCTCTCGGCCCTGCATTATCTGCCCGTGCACGACCAGCACTGGGAGGAGGCCGGCCGCTGGGGGTTCGAGCTGCGTCGCCGGGGCGTGACCGTCCCCTTCACCGACCTCCTCATCGCTGCGGTGGCTGCGGGCGCGGTCGCGGTGCTGGTGCACCGCGACCGCCACTTCGACAGCATCGCAGCCCACGTGGGCCTGAAGGTCGAGAGCCACGTGTAGGGGGCGATAGAGGCCCCACTCCGCCGCCATCGCCGTCGCCGCACGCCCGCGTTCACCGGCGGGCCCGCGACGGAAGCGCAGTCGCACTTGACAATAAAGGGCGTGGTCGCTTATAAAGGGGCCATTAGCGCTGGGGCCGCTTTGCCTGCGGAGCCGAGCGGGTGAACGGGAGCGCAGCGAGAGCCTCGCCCTGGAGGCGACCCACGGGCTCCAGGCTCCCCTTTTCGCCCGTCGTCCTCTCCGTCCTCGCCGCTCTCCTCCTCCTGTCCCAGCCGCCCGCCGCCCAGGGCCAGACCGAGACCATCGAAGTGAACGTCGCCGCCGACCTCCCCGACGCCGACCCCAGCGACGGCGTCTGCGACGCCGACCCCGAGACCAACGGCCTCCAGTGCTCCCTGCGTGCCGCCATTATGCAGGCCAACGCCGCCGCCGAAGCCTCCTTCGCGGTCGTGCTGCGGCTCGACCTGGCCGGCACCACCTACACCCTGAGCCGGACCTCCGAGTCGGGCGCCGACGATGACGATGCCGCCTTCGGCGACCTGGACGTGAAGAAGGCCATCCTCATACGCACCTCCGGCGGCACCGGCCCGGCCACCGTCCAGCGCTCGCCCGACTATGGCTGCGTCCTCGAGGACGGCTTCGTGGCCGCGACGGAGTTCCGCATCTTCCACGTGGCGCCCGGCGATACCAGCGCCAGGCTGGAGCTGTCCGGCCTGGTGGTGGCCAACGGCTGCGCCGACGGCACGGAACTCGCCGGCAGCGGCGGCGGCATCCTGGTGGAGCGCAACGGCTCCCTGGTGGTCTCGGGCGGCACACAGGTCGCGGGCAACCGGGCCGCCGCCAAAGGGGGCGGCATCCACTACCAGGGCTCCTGCGAGGGCTGCACCCTGCGGCTGGAAGGGGACGCCACCGTGACGGGCAACGGCGCCCGGCTGGGAGGAGGGGTCAGCGCCCACGGCAGCGTCGCCATCGCCCACACCACCGTCAGCTCCAACACCGCGAGCTGGGGCGGGGGCGGCCTCTACCTGTCGGGCTCCGTCAGCCTGACCGACGTGGCCGTGGAAGACAACCGGGAGAACGCCAGCGACGAGGGCCTGGGCGGGGGCGGCATCCTCTGCGGGGGCGAGACCGACGTGAGCTGCGGCACCCTCGTCATCCAGGGCGGCAGGATCGGCGGCGACGGCAGGGGCAACGTCGCCACCGGCCCGGGCGGGGGGCTGCGGGCGGTGGGCGGCTCCCTGAGCATGACTCTGACTGTCGTGCTCGAGAACGGCAGCGGGTCAGGCGGCGGCCTGTCCCTAGAGGGGGTCAGCGCGGCACTGCGGGGGGTCACGGTCAGGAACAACGACGCCGGCAGCGACGGCGGCGGCATCTTCGCCGGCGGCAGCGGCTGCTCCCTGACCCTGGAGCCCGCCGCCACCGATACGGGCGACCGCCAGACGACGGTGGACCTGAACGACGCCAGGGGGCGGGGCGGCGGTATCTACATCGGCAGCGACTGTGGGGCGACGCTGCAGCGGGCGACGGTGCGCGCCAACTCGGCTGCCCACGGCGGCGGCATCTACAGCCGCAGCTCCTCGCTGACGGTGCGGGAGTCCACCCTCGCCGCCAACACGACCAGCGGCCAGGGAGGGGGCCTCTGGTATTGCTGCGCCCAGCTGCTGACGGTGGAACGGAGCACCCTGAGCGATAACCAGGCGGGCACCGATGGCGGGGGCGGCCTGTATATGGGCGGCTCGGCCGGGGCGACGCTAATCAACAGCACCATCAGCGGCAACACCGCCCGGGGGCCCGGGGGCGGTATCGGCCTCACCGGGAGCGACTCCCTGGACCTCTTCTTCGCCACCGTCGCCGGCAACACGGCCACCAGCGGCGGCGGCCTCCACTCCCCGACCGGTGGCGAGCCGTCGGGCACCCGGCGGCTGAAGGGGACCATCCTGGCCGACAACTCGGCCACCCTCGTCGACGGGGCGCCCGACTGCCTGGGCGAGTTCACCTCCCTGGGCCACAACCTGGTGGAGACGGCCGGCTGCACCTTCACGGCGGCGGCGGGCGATATCAGCGGTCAGGACCCGCAGCTGGGAGACCTGGGCGACAACGGCGGCCCCACCGCGACCCGTCCCCTCCAGGCCGGCAGCCCGGCCATTGACGCCATCCCCGAGGCCGACTGCACCGACCCCGACGGCCACGCCCTGACCACCGACCAGCGGGGCACCGAGCGGCCCCAGGGCGCGACGGGGGCCTGCGACATGGGCGCCTTCGAGCTGACCGCCGCGACGCCGTCGCCGGACACCGGCACCATCACCGTCGTCAAGCGGGTCACTGGGGGCGGCAGCGACCGGACGTTCGATTTCGACCTCGACGGCCCCCAGTCGCCGAATGTGCCCGACGGCTTCGGCATCCAGACCTCGAATGGCGAGGGCACCCACACGCTGGAGAATTTGCCCACGGGCAGCTACGTCGTCAGCGAGCTGGTGCCCGAGGGCTGGGGGGCGCCGCAGATAACCTGCGCGGGCGACGGGGCCACCTTCGCCGTGTCGGAGACGGCGCCCAGCGTGACCATCGAACTGGGGGCCGGGGTTACCGTCACCTGCACCTTCACCAACGCGCCTGCAGTGACCGGCGGCGGTGGTGGCGGAGGTGGTGGCGACTTCGGCGGTGGCGATGGCCGCAGCGACGGGGGCGGAGGAGGTGGCGGAGGTGGTGGCGACTTCGGCGGTGGCGATGACGGCAGCGGCGGTGGCGGAGGAGGTGGCGGAGGTGGAGGCGACTTCGGCGGCGGCGATGGCGGCAGCGGCGGGTTCGGGGGCGGTGGCGGCGGGGGCGGCGGCGGGATCGTCTTCCCGCCCTTCCCGGACACGGTGACGGTGGCCAGCCCCACCGGCACCGGCAACCTTGTCTTCCAGGTCACCTCCACCCCGCCGCCGGTCTCATTCCAGGTGACGCCTTGCACCCCTCCGCTCGGCTCACCCTCGCCCCCCGGCAGCTTCGCTCTGCCCCACGGCCTCTACTGCCTGTCCCCCGGCAGCCTGCCCGTGGGCGGGAGCGTCACCCTCCAGATCACGCTGCCCCAGCCTGCGCCCGTCGGCACCGTCTGGCTGAAGCTGGTGGGCGGGGCATGGGCCGCCTTGCCGGTGGGCGACGACGACGGCGACAGAGTCATCACCCTCACCCTCACCGACGGCGGCCAGGGCGACGCCGACGGGGTGGCCGATGGCGTGATCACCGACCCGGGCGGCCCCGCCATCCCCCAGCAGGAGCCTGCGCCGCCCCCGCCCACCCATCCGCCAGCGGCTCCCTCCCTCGTCTCGCTGTGGCCGTGCGGGGCGGGCCTGGCCTGCATCAGCTTCCAGGAGCCGGAGGGCGCCAGCGGCTACCTGCTCACGGGGGCCCTCGACCCCGACTTCACCTTCGGCCCCAGCGCCGTGCTGGTGCCAGCCCAGCAGCTCCTTTGGGGCAACACCATCGTCGTCGGCATGCCCGGCCGGGACATGCTCTCCTTCTACTATCGCCTCGCGGCCTGCAACGGCCTGGGCTGCTCGCCGGCCGTCTTCGTGGGCGGGATGGCAGCCAGGCGCTTCCCCGCCGGCACGAGCGAGCACTGGGCCTTCGTGGTCGGCGGCTACAGCTTCCTGGGGGAGGCCTTCGTGTGGGGCCAGAACCAGGCCGGCGTGCCGGGCAAGGGTTGCCTGTTCAGCTTCTACGACGGGGTGCAGGGCTACGATGGCCTGCTCGTGCACCGCTGCGACCAGGCGCCGACCCTCCCCGGACAGGACTGCAGCCGTCGGTGGACGCAGACCAGCGAATGGGTGAGCGCCTCGCAGTCGTTCCCGCCCCACGGCGAGGTGGGGATGGCCATCAGGCTGCGCTAGGGTGTCGGGGGCGGCCTACAGCTCGCGGCTGTCCAGGACGATGGTCACGGGGCCGTCGTTGACCAGCTCCACCTGCATCATGGCGCCGAAACGGCCGGTGCGGGTGGGGACGCCCAGGTCGCGCAGGGCCTGGGCATAGGACTCTACCAGGGGGGCGGCCTCCTGGGGAGGGGCGGCGTCGGTGAAGCTGGGGCGTCGCCCCCTGCGGCAGTCGGCCAGGAGGGTGAACTGGCTCACCACCAGCGCCTCGCCGCCCACGTCCAGCAGGGAGAGGTTGAACTTGCTCTGGGCGTCGGCGAAGATGCGCAGCTCGGCCGTCTTGCGGGCCAGCTTGCGGGCGTCGGCCTCGCTGTCGCCCTGGGCCACCCCCAGCAGCACCAGCAGGCCGGGGCCGATGCTGGCCACCGTCTCCCCCTCGACCGCTACCGAGGCGCGGGACACCCGCTGCAGGACGGCCTTCATGGCTCTCGTCCGGACAAAAAGCGCCCCCGCTGGCGAGGGGGCGAGCGGTCAGGGGGCACCCCGGGCGGACCTAGGAGGCCGATTCGGCCTTGGCCTCTTCCTTGCGTTCGGAGTGCTCGGACTCCTCGCTGCGGTGGCCGTTCTTGCGGTTGTCGGTGCTGTAGAAGCCCGGGCCCTTGAAGATGACGGCCGGGGGGCTGAAGAGGCGGCGGGCCGCGCTGCCGCAGTTGGGGCACTCCTGCTCTACGGGGGCGTCGAACCCCTCCCAGCGCTCATACTGGTGGCCCTGGGCGCAACGGTACTCGTAGATGGGCACGGCTCCTACCTCCTTTCCCGGTGCCAGCTCGAAAGGCCAGGGGGTTCGACTTCATTATAGGGAACGATTGTGAAATTGACAACGCACTCCGCGGCACGCCCGCCCCTTCCTTGAGCGGGGACGACGGCTTCCGGTAAAATGCCAGCGACGAGGCAGACCGGGAGGGAACGTGCGCACCCTGCGCCTGGAGATGCGCGGCCCCATCGCCTACATCACCCTGGCCCGGCCGGAGCAGGGCAACCCGGTGGACCCCCTCTTCCTGGCCGAACTGGCCGACGCCTGCGAGGCCATCGAGCCCGACCAGGGCGTGCGGGTGGTGCTCCTCTCGGCCGGCGACGCCCCCCATTTCTCGCGCGGCTGGGACTGGCCTGCCCTGCTGGCCGAGGAGGGGCTGGACTGGAGCTCCCTGGCCCGCGCCTTTGAGCCCCTGGCCCAGTTGCCACGGCCGGTGGTCTGCGCCATCGGCGGCGACTGCCTGAGCGCCGGCCTGGAGCTGGCCCTGGCCTGCGACGTGCGCATCTGCGCCGACGACGCCCGCTTCGCCCTGCCCGAGACGGGCCTGGGCCTCATCCCCCTGGCCGGCGGCAGCCAGCGGCTGGCGCGGGCGGTGGGCCGCTCCTGGGCCACCTACCTGGTGCTCACCGGCCAGGAGGTGGGCGCCAGCCAGGCCCTGCAGATGGGGCTGGTGAGCCAAGTGGTGCCCCGCCAGCGGCTGCTGGCGGAGGCGGCCGCCCTCTGTCAGCGCATCGCCCAGCGGGGACCTCTAGCCGTGCGCTACGCCAAGGAGGCCGTCCAGCGCGGCTGCGAGATGCCCCTGGAGCAGGCCCTACGCTACGAGACCGACCTGACCATCATCCTGCAGACCACCGACGACCGCGCCGAGGGGGTGAAGGCCTTCCTGGAGAAGCGCCCCCCCCGCTTCACCGGCGCCTGAGGAGGTGAAAGGCTGTGCAGGTGCTGCTGGAGCCCGACGAGGCCTGGTCGCTGATGCTGGTCATCACCTCCTACGTCGTTGACCACAGCGGCATCTCCGGCGAAGCCAAGGCCAGGGTGCGCCGCTGGCGCAACGACCGCGCCGTGGGCACGGTGGAGATGGACCAGCTCTGCCTGGAGATGAACCGCGCCCTGGGCAACTACCTGGACGAGAAGACCACCCGCCAGATACGCATGCGCGGACGCTACATCACCACCCGCGACCTGCGCCTGGCCGCCCGCCCCCCGGCCGGCGAGGAGGTGCAGGCATGAAGGTGGAGCTGGATCTGGACGAGGCCCGCGAACTCCTCTCGCTGCTGCTGGAGAAGCTGGTGCAGGAGGCGGGGCTGCCCGACGAGGACCGCGCGCGTCTGCGCCGCTGGTTCTCCGACGAGATGCGCACCGGCTCCCCCGGCATGCGGGAGCTGACGGACAAGATCAACGCCGACCTGGAGCGGGTGCTGCGCAGCAAGGAGAAGAGCGCCGTGCGCCGCCCCGACTGGCTCTAGGCCGACCGGGGCCGGGAAGTGGACGGCTTCCAGACCATCCTCTACGAGAAGGACGGGGGCCTGGCCTGGCTCACCCTCAACCGCCCCCACGTCCTCAACGCCATCAACCTGCAGATGCGCGACGAGCTGTGGGAGGCGGCCCACGCCGCCCTCTACGACCCCGATGTGGGGGTGGTCGTCTTCCGCGGGGCGGGCGAGCGGGCCTTCTGCGCTGGCGCCGACATCTCCGAGTTCGGCACCGCCCCCTCCTACGTGGAGGCGCGCCGCGCCCGCCAGCAGCGCGACCTCTGGGGCTTCCTGGAGGACTTCCCCAAGCCCCTGGTCGCCGCCATCCACGGCTACGCCCTTGGCGCCGGCATCGAGCTGCCCCTGTTCTGCGACATCCGCATCGCCTCCGAGGACGCTCGCCTGGGCCTGCCGGAGGTGAACCTGGGCTACATCCCCTCGGCCGGCGGCACCCAGACCATGCCCCGCACCGTGCCCAGGGGGGTGGCCCTGCACATGATCCTCACCGGCGACCCCATCGGCGCCGAGGAGGCGCTGCGCTGGGGCCTGGTGCACCGGGTGGTGCCCCGCGCGGAGCTTTACCTCGAGGCGGAGCGCCTGGCCCGGCAGTTGCTGGAGCGGCCGCCCGAGGCGCTGCGGTTGGCCAAAGTCGCCCTGCGCCGGGGTCTGGACCTGCCCCTGGACGAGGCCCTGCGCCTGGACGGGCGGCTGGCCCGCCGCCTCCTGGCCGACGAGGGGCTGCGTCGCACCCTGGCCAGGCAGGGCTAGCGACGGCGGCCGTCTTCGGCCAAAATGCTATAAGAGACCCTGGGGAGGTCAGGAGATGAACACGGCCGAGTTCCTCACCATCGCCGCCTCGATGGTGCCCGAGCGGGTGGGCATCATCTGCAACGGGCAGGAGGAGAACTTCGCCCAGCTACAGGAGCGCACCCTGCGCCTGGCCAACGCCCTGCAGGCCCTCGGCCTGCAGAAGGGGGAGAAGGTGGCCGTTTTGGCCCTGAACTCCATCCCCTACGTGGAGACCTACTACGCCTGTGCCAAGCTGGGCCTCACCTTCGTCCCCCTGAACTACCGCGCCAAGCGCGAGGAGCTCTCCTACATGCTCAACAACTCCGGCGCCGCCCTCCTCTTCGTGGGCGAGCGCTACCTGGACCTGGCGCGGTCGCTGCGACAGGAGGTGCCGGGCCTGCGCCATCTGGTCTGCTACGATGCCCGCCCCGACGACATGCCCAACTACGAGGACTTCATCGCCGCCCATCCGCCGGAAGAGGTCTTCGTGGACGTGGACGACTCGGAGCCGGCCATCCTCATGTATACCAGCGGCACCACCGCCCTGCCCAAGGGGGTGGTGCTGACCCACCTGGCCCTGTCGGTCTACGTGACCAACACCGTCTCGCCGGCCGACCCGGCCGTCGAGGAGTGGGAGGTGCAGCTGGTCTCGGTGCCCTTCTTCCACATCGCCGGGGCCACCACCATGCTGGCGGCCGTCTGGGGCGGGCGCACCCTGGTGGTGCTCCCCCAGTTCGACCCCACCGCCTGGTTGGAGGCCGTCCAGCGCTACCGGGTGACCCACAGCTTCCTGGTGCCCACCATGGTCAAGCGGGTCATCGAGCACCCCGACTTCGACAAGTATGACCTCAGCTCCCTGCGCCTGCTGGCCTACGGCGCCGCCCCCATGCCCTACGAGGTGCTGGTCCGGGCCATCGAGCGCTTCAGGAAGTGGCCCAACGTGGGCTTCATGAACGCCTACGGCCAGACCGAGAGCACCTCCACCCTCACCTTCCTGGGGCCCGAAGACCACCGCATCCCCGAGGAGCCCGGGCCGGAGCGGGAGAAGGCGCTGCGCCGGCTGCGCTCGGTGGGCCGCCCCATGCCCGACGTGGTGGTGGCCATCATGGACCCCCAGGGCAACATTCTGCCGCCGGGCCACGAGGGCGAGATCGTCGTCCAGGGGCCGCGAGTGATGGCCGGCTACTGGCAGCGGGAGCAGGAGACGGCCGAGGCCTTCAAGGACGGCTGGCTCCACACCGGCGACGTGGGCTTCATGGACGAGGACGGCTACGTCTACATTACCGGCCGCACCAAGGACCTGATCATCCGCGGCGGCGAGAACATCGCCCCGGGCGAGATCGAGGCCGTCCTGGAGCAGCACCCCAAGGTGGCCGAGGCGGCCGTCATCGGCGTGCCCGACGAGGAGTGGGGCGAGGAGGTGAAGGCCGTCATCGTGCCCAGGGATGCCAACGACCTGCCCACCCCCGAGGAGCTGACGGCCTACGTCAAGGAGCGGCTGGCCAGCTACAAGGCCCCCAAGTATTACGCTTTCGTCACCGACCTGCCCCGCAACTACCTGGGCAAGGTGCTGAAGACGGAGCTGCGCAAGCAGTTGGGCCAGCCCAAGAGCGAGCTGTCGCTGGCCGCCGTCCGCTCCGAGTGACCTAGAAGTTCTCCGGGCAGGAGACGGGCAGGGAGGCGCCGAGCAGCCGCTGGGCCGCCTCCAGCCCCGCGGGGTCGTGCACCTGCAGGAGGCCGCTGCGGGCCGCCTCCCGCGGCGACAGCAGGCCGCTGTAGACGGGGGCCAGGTTGCCCACGTCGGCCGATAGCTGGGGCGCCTCGCCCGAGGGCCGCATCCGCAGCCTGCCGCCCTCGGCCTCCACTAGCCAGACGCCCCGGTTCCAGGGGGCGTGCTGGTCCTCGATGCCCAGCAGCAGGCGAGTGCCGTCGGGCGCCTGGGTGGGACGGCGCGAGAGGGCATCGGCCACGTCCACCAGTCGCAGCATCATGCCCAGGTGACGGCTGGCCTGCAGGCGCTGGGCCTCGTCGGCCGCCGCCAGCAGGGGGTCGGCCAGGTCCACCGGCAGGGTGACCTGGGCGGCCAGGTCGAAGGAGAACAGGTAGCGCAGGAGGCCGGCGTAGGCGTCGCCGTCCAGGGCGGCCAGTTGGAAGGCGGCGCAGTAGTTCTCGATGCCCCGCTCCCCGCGCCTGACGCCCGCCTCGTAGACCAGGAAGCCGGAGGGGGTGCCGTCGGGCCGGTGCCATATGGCGCAGTCGCGGGGCAGGCGCCGCGGCCAGTAGAGGCCGCCGAAGACGGCGATGCGCCACCAGGACTCGCTGCGCACCAGGGGGCCGTTGCGGGCCGCCGCCCAGCGCCGGTGCAGGTCGTCCAGCAGCGGCCACGACTCAACATCGGCGCGTCGCGCCCGCCCCTGGGGACGCGGCAGCCAGCGCAGGTCCACCGCCTTGGGGTCAACGCTGCAGGTGAGGTAGGGGTGGGCGGCGCCCCAGCCGTAGCGACGATAGAGGGAGGGGTGGGGGGTGAAGAGCCCCGACAGGCAGAGGCCCCGCTCCCGCATGTAGGCCAGGCAATGGGCCAGCAGCCGCCCCACCAGGCCGCGGCGCCGCTCCTCGGGCAGACACGACACCATGGACACGGCGCCCAGGGGCACCTCGGCCCCCTCGTAGAAGGCGGCCATGGGCCCCACCGACAGGCAGGCCACCAGGCGTCCGTCCTCGCGGCAGACCAGGGGGACGAACAGGTCGTATACGCGTTGGCCCAGGAGCCCCTCCGGGTTGCGGTCGGCGTCGAAGGCGATGGTGGTGACCAGGGCCACCTCGCGCAGTTCGTCGGGGTGCGCCTCGCGTATCTCGATGCCCATGACGGCGCCATTTTACACCCTGCGCGCCCGCGTTCCGACCCGCGCCGCAGCCTGCCCTCTCCGCTCACCGCGCCGCCGACCTCGACGGGGGCACGGCCCGCGAGCAGGCGGCAGGCCGAGGGCGGCTCCGGCGGGACGAGCACAGCGCGTTGACCACTCGCGGGGGCCGTGCTAAATTGGCGCCGCCATGCCCGACTTCCCCGTCATTGACGTCCACGTCCACACCTACCCCAGCCGCGAGATAGGCCGCCAGGCCATGATGGGCGCCGGCCGCACCGACTACGGCGGCACCGTCGAGGAGCTGCTGGCGGCTATGGAGCGGGCGGGCATCCGCGCCGCCGTGCAAGTGAACATGACGCCCATCGCCGACATGCGCGACGCCGCCCGCGCCCGCCTCCCGCCCGACCTGACGCCGGCGGAACGCGACGAGGCCGAGGCCCGCATCGCTCAGGAGCTGAAGGGCAGGCTGCGGCGGCGCAACCGCTGGACGTGCCAGGTGGCCCGCGAGCACCCGCAGATGGTCGCCTTCATCGGCCTCGACCCCACCGTCATGACGGGCGAGGAGATGCTGGCCGAGATGGAGGAGTGCCTGGGGCTGGGGGCCCGCGGCCTGAAGCTGCACCCGGCTTCCCAGCGCTTCTATCCCGCCGACGAGCGCCTCTTCCCCGTCTACCGCCGGGCAGAGGAGCTGGGGCTACCCATCACCTTCCATTGCGGCCCCTTCGCCCTGGGCCCCGACGAGGGCGGCTACGCCCACCCCCGCCACTTCGCCCCCCTGCTGCGACGCTTCCCGCGCCTGCGCGTCATCCTGGCCCACGCTGGGCTGGCCGCCTACCGCGACGCCCTGGCCCTGGCAGAGGAGTTCCCTTTGGCCATGTTCGACTGCTGCGGCCTCATCAGCGGCACCGACCCCCACCCCCTCCTCTCCGACGAGGAGGCCGCCGCCTTCCTGCGCGCCATCGGCAGCCAGCGCATCATGTTCGGCTCCGACTACCCCTGGTCGGACCCGGTGCTGGACGCCGAGCGCATCGCCCGCCTGCCCCTGTCGGCGGAAGAGAAGCGGGCCGTGCTGCACGACAACGCCGCCCGCTTCCTGGGCCTCTGAGGGCGACGGCCCCTGGCTGACTCCTCCCGGCCTGTCCACTCGCCACCTGTCGCCGCTGGCCAGCGGCCGTGGTGCCCATCTGCCCTTGGGCCTGGCGCGTATCCATGCAGAGAATGGGGGCGCGCCGGGTAGGGGGACGGATGGAGAGGCAGCGGGCCGACCTGGCCCTGAGCGGCGGGGGTGTCAAGTGCATCGCCCTGCTGGGGGCGCTGGCGGAGCTGGAGCGCCGCTGGACGTGGGAGCGACTGGCCGGCACCTCCGGCGGGGCCATCGTCGCCGCCTTCGTGGCGGCGGGCCTGTCGGCCAGCGAGGTGCTGGCCGTCCTGAAGCGGGTGCACCTGGGCGAGCTCACCGACCTGCGCTGGGAGGGGCGGCTGGAGCGCTGGACGTCGCGACTGGCGCGGGCGCTGCTGGCGCCCCTGCAGGCGCTGCCGCCCCTGCGTCGGGCCGCCTCGGGCCTGTCGCTGGTGGCCCACAACCCCCTGGGCTTCTTTCTCGAGTTCGGCATCTACAGCGGCCGCCGCCTGGTGGAGCTCCTGGAAGAGCACCTGCCGCCGGGGGTGCGCACCTTCGGCGACCTGCTCTACGACCCCACCGCCCCCAGGACAGGCCCCGGCGCTCGCCGTCGCTACCGCCTGCAGGTGGTGGCGGCCGACATCACCGCCCACAGCCTGCTGGTGCTGCCCCAGGACGTGGCCCGCTTCGGCTACGACCCCGACCAGATGTCCATCGCCCTGGCCCTGCGCATGAGCGCCAGCGTGCCCGTCCTCTTCAGCCCGGTGCGGCTGGTGGACCAGCGGACGGGCCAGACGCACCTCATCGTGGACGGCAGCGTCCTCAGCAACTACCCCCTCTGGCTGCTGGACGCCCCCGCCGGCGAGGAGCCGGCCTGGCCCGCCCTGGGGCTGGCCGTCTGCCCTCACGGCCCCGACGACTGCCCCACCTGCCCCGAGGACGTGCACGAGGTGCAGGACGTGGGCCAGTTCCTGGAGGCCCTGTGGCACAGCATGGCCTCGGCCCTCGACCGGGCCTACCTCTCCCAGGGACACTGGGCGCGGACGGTCGCCATCGAATGCGTGGACGTGCCCGCCACCCGCTTCGACCTGAGCGAGGGGGACAGGGCTCGGCTGTGGCAGGCGGGGGTGGAGGCGGCGCGAAGCTTCATGGAGCGCTGGGGCGACCCCGCCGAGGGCTTCGAGCGCTGGAAGGCCCGCCACGGCCCCCGCGGCCAGGCGGCGGGGGCGCCGACCCCTCTCTGAGAAGCCGCTCCGCCTCCTCCTGCACGGTGCGATAGACCTCCAGCAGGGGCAGCCCGGTGGCCTGGGCCAGGCGGCGGCAGTCCTCGAACTCGGGGGCGGCCCGCGGCGGCTCCCCGGGCAGCCGCTTCACCTTGACGACGGCGGGGCCCAGGCTGCTGGCGAAGGTCAGGGACTCTCGCTCCGCCTCCCAGCGTCCCACCGCCTGCCGACGCACGCCCAGGGTGGAGGTCTCGCGCAGGATGAGGCGCACCGCCTCCTCCTCCAGCGGCTCCGGGCAGAGCACCGACAGCACCACCCCCGGCCGCCCCTTCTTCATCTGCACCGGCGTCAGCCAGGCGTCGTTCACCCCCAGGGAGAGCAGCCGCTCCAGGGCGTGGGCCAGCAGCTCGCCCGTGGTGTCGTCCAGGTTGGTCTCCAGCAGCACCAGCGAAGAGGACTCCTCCTGCTCGTCGCCCAGCCAGAGGCGCAGCACGTTGGGCTGTCCGGGCAGGTCGGCGGCCCCGGCGCCGTAGCCCACGGCCCGCAGCCGCATGGCCGGCTGACGGAAGACGGCCAGGGCGCCGACGATGGCCGCGCCGGTGGGGGTGACCAGTTCCAAGCCCTCGCCCTGGCACGGGCGCAAGGGGGCACCGGCGCGGGCGAGGAGCTCCAGCGTGGCGGGCGCCGGGAGGGGTAACTCGCCCCGCCTGCCCAGGGGCGCCGGCAGGGGCGATGCGTAGAGCCGCTCGATCCCCAGCAGGCGCAGGCCCGCCACCGCTCCCATGACGTCCACCAGGGCGTCCACCGCCCCCACCTCGTGCAGGTAGACCTCCTCCGGCGCCAGGCCGTGGACGCGGGCCTCGGCCTCGGCCAGGAGACGGAAGACGCGCCGCCCCTTCTCCCTGTCGCCCTCGGGAAGAGAGGAGGACTCGATGACGGCGAGGATGTCGGGCAAGCGCCGCGGCGGTTGCTCCCCCTCCACCTCCACCGCCACGCGGGTGGCCCGCAGCCCCGCCCGCTGCACCGTCTCCCAATGCAGCCGGTAACCGCCGATGGGGAGGCGGGAGAGCTCGGCCCGCAGCGCCTCCAGGGGCAGACCGACGTCCACCAGCGCCCCCAGCAGCATGTCGCCGGCGACCCCCGAGAAGCAGTCCAGGAACGCGACCCTGGCCACGGCTAGCGGCCCTCGCGGGCCTCCCACACCATGCGGTTGATGACCCCGGCCAGGTAGCCGGCGCCGAAGCCGTTGTCAATGTTGACCACCGCCAGGCCGGGGGCGCAGGCGTTGAGCATGGTCAGCAGGGCGGAGAGGCCGCCCAGGTTGGCCCCGTAGCCGACGGAGGTGGGCACGGCGATGACCGGGCAGGACACCAGCCCCGCCACCAGGCCGGGCAGGGCGCCCTCCATGCCAGCCACCGCCACCACCGCATTGGCCTCGCGGAAGGCATCGAGCCGGTCTAGCAGGCGGTGCACGCCCGCCACGCCGACATCGTAGAGGGACGTCACGCGGGAGCCCAGCATCTCGGCGGCGATGCGGGCCTCCTCGGCCACCGGTAGGTCGGCGGTGCCGGCCGAGACCACCGTCACGCCCGGCCGCGGGGGCGCCTGCGGCCCGCCCAGGGTTATGCAGCGGGCCGTCTCGTGGTAGACCGCATCCGGCAGCACCTCCCGCACGGCACGGTAGTGCTCCGGCGAGGCACGGGTCACCAGCAGGGGGCCGTCGCTGGCCAGACGGGAGGCGATCTCGGCCACCTGGCCAGGCGTCTTGCCCTGGGCCAGCACCACCTCGGGGAACCCCTTGCGCAGGGCGCGGTGGGTATCGAGGGTAGCGAAGCCCAGCGACTCGTAGGGCAGGCGACGCAGCCGCTCGATGGCCTCTTGGACGCTCGCCTCCCCTCTGCGCACCGACTCCAGCAGCCCGCGCAGCGCCTCCTCGTCCATGGGCAGGCGTATTGTAGCCCGCGGCCCCACCGGCGGCAAAGGGGCGGACGCTGCGCCCTCGCCCCGGAGCGGAGACGCCCTGGCCCCCGGGGGCAGGTCACCTGTCGGGCGCGCCGCGTAGCCTCCTCGGCCGTCGTGAGCAGCGTGGTGGAGGAGAACCGAAGGCGCCCCTCGCCGTGGTGCAGTCGCGAGAGCTTGGCGGGCAGATATCGGGGGCGACGGCCCCGCCCAGCCGCCGTCACCGCCCTCTTTCTCAGCGGGGCCGACTGGAAGGCGATAGCAGGGCTCGGACAGGGCGCGGTCGAACGCGGCCGGATACGGGTGCGACTGGCGGAGGGAGCGGGATTCGAACCCGCGAGGGGGCATTGGCCCCCCACCCGCTTAGCAGGCGGGCGCACTCGGCCACTGTATCTGGCCGCCCTATCTGGCCCCCACGCCTGACCCCAGTTTGACCCCAGTTTTGGCCCCGTCTCCCCACCAGGACAGGGGCCATCCTGCCACCCCCAGACCCCAGTGGTCAACGCCTTAGTGGACGCATTACGGGCCCTTTTACAGCCCAGGCCCCCAGGCGGTGCGCCCAGGGGCCGGGGCCGAGGGGGTGTTGGTGGGGGGATGTTAGGGGTCGTCGCTGCCCAGCAGGTCGGATAGCTCCTTGCGCAGGCGTGGGGGCAGCTCCACCCGCTCTCCTGCGGGGCCCTCCCTGCCGTAGGCCCGACAGGCGGCCCACCCGCACAGGAAGACCAACCACAAGGCGTATCCCAGTTCGTGGCGGGTCCACTTGTCGGCGAGCAGGGCCTTGGTCACCTGGGGGCGGGGGTAGGCCCAGGCAGCGATACGGTCGGCGATGAGCCACCATACGTAACCGTAGAGAGAGGGGGGTATCTCCTTCTCGGCCTCCTGCCACAGGTTAACCCAGACGTCCCGGGCCTGGCGGTAGGTGACGCTGGCCCAGCCAGCGGGGGCCCTGTCCCAGGGCGAAAGCTCCGTCAGGACGGGCCACTCCCCCTGGCGGTGGCGGCCCCGTAGGACGGTCATCAGCTTCCACCAGCGGATGGCCCCGTTGCGGCGGGACTTCCGGGGGAAGGGGGCCGCCTCCTCCGGCTCCGGGGGGTATTCGGGCTCTCGCTTCATGCTCTCGCCTCCCATGTCTGGTCTGGCCTGGCGCAGTGCCTGTCCCGCACCTGGCGGCCCCCGCAGAAGGGGCAGCGGGTGGCGGTGGGGCGGCAGGTGAACTCCTTGTGGCAGTCGGGGCACCACTGGACGTAGAGGCCCCCCGGGTGGCGGTAGCCCTCCCCCGCCAGGTAGACCAGGGGCTCCCCACACCAGTGGCAGGTGGCGGTAGGGGCAGGGGCGGCCATCACCCCTGCCCCCCCTCGCTGCCCTTGAGCCACTGGAGCACCTTCTCGGCGGCGGCAAGGGCCTGGTCTACCGACTCCAGCCGTGTCCACTGGGCCAGGGTCAGCACCACCCGCAGGGCCTCCAGGCGCTCTTGAGCGGTGGCCTGGACGGGTGTAGGGGCGCCCTCGGCCTCCGTGGGCTGGGGAGCCTGGGCCCCGTTGGTGGTGGTCACGGGCCTGGCGCTCTTGAGGCGCAGGAACCCGCCCCGCTCCTCTAGCTCGGCCTCGTAGACGCCAGGGGCCAGGGCCTCCGCCACCTTGCCGTCCCAGACGTAGGCCCGCTTGCCCCCCTCCAGGTGGGCCACGACGTAGCTGCCGTTCTTGCCCGCCCGGGTCTCGGTGCGGGTGATGGTCACCATCTGCATCGCAACACCCCTCCTTTCGCTCTCTTGTGGGGGGCCAGGGCTGCGGGCCCCAGCCCCCCGCCTTCTCTCGCTATCCCCAGACGAACTCGCTGCCGTCCTCGCTCAGGAGTATCTCCGCCCCCTTTCCGTCGCTCTCCCGTGGCCCCTCGATGGCCCTGGTGATGGCCTGGGCCGCCTCCCGGTAGGCGTCGGGGGAGAGTGAGCGGCGCAGGGCCTGGAGGAGGCCCCAGGCCAGGTCGGGGGTGAAGCTGACCTTCCCGCCCTCTACGTCATGGACGGCCCCGCACCGGTCGCACTCCAGGGTGTAGGCCTCGGTCCAGGTGGCCGTCCCGTCCCCCTGGAAGCTCACCGTGGCCCCCGGCAGGAAGGCCCTGGCCACCACCTTGACCTCTTGCCCTGTCGCCTGCATCATGGTCTCGCCTCCTTTCCGTGTTCTGGGGCCTGATGGGGCCGCCACCCCACCAGGCCCCTGGTCTTGCTGCTAGCTGGCCAGGACTTCGTTGCGCAGGTAGTCCCGCCAAATCTTCACCCCGCAGCGCTGACACAGGTCTAGACCATTGGGGACGTAGTCCCCGCAGCGCTGGCAGATGAAGGGGGCGGGCCCCTCTTCACCCCCTTCCCTCTCGAACTCGGCCCAGGGGTCGTCGCCCTCCAGCAGGGCCACGGCCCGCACGTGGCAGCAGTCCTGGCGGTAGAAGTAGGACTTGCACTCGCAGCGGTAGCCGTAGGCGGTGCGGGCCACCTCGTAGCTGCCGACGCAGACGCTAGAGGACTCGACCGCCCAGGTGCCGTCGCCCAGCCTGTGCACCAGGCCGCAGGCCACCAGGTTGCGGGCCTTCTCCAGGGTCTTCTCGGAAAGCCGCTGCTGCATCTCGAACACCCCCTCTTGAGCTTCTGGCATTAGCTTACCTGTAGCCTAACGCCATGTCAAGCCTTTTTCGGGCCAATTTTGATGAAAGTTTTTTGGAGGCGGGCCGACGGGCAATGGGGCTTGCCTATAGGCTACGGGTTGACTAGTGCCCTGGCCTGGCATATGCTGGTGGCAAGATGGTGGGAGACCAGGTATGGCCTGTGGACGTAGAGACCTACCGACGGCTCGCCAGGGTTTTCGGGGGCTTGCTGAAACGTAGGGTGAAGACCGTCTGCCAGGTGTGCGGCAAGGAGATTGAGAGCACCCTACGCCAGGGTCAGCCCTACCGCCGCTATTGTAGCCCGGCTTGTTCAGCTAAGGCCTACCGCCAGCGCCATCACTCGGAAGTCCTCCAGCGCAAGCGGGAGGCCTACCGCCGCAGGAAGGGCCAGCATGACCAGCAGCAGGACGCCAACCCCTAGCCCCACCACGGGGCAGGGCTACCACCAGGGGAGCGGGCCCCAACCCCCGTCTCCCCCCAGGGCGCGGCACGGCTGGGCCCGGCTCGGCTCGGCACGGCGCGGCACGGCTTGGCATGGAGCTAAACAGCAGGGGGCGAGACCAGACGCTGACCTGACCTCACCTGACATGGCGCGGCCTGGCGGGGCCTGGCGTGGCCTGGCGGGGCCTGGCGTGGCATGGCTACAACACTACAACAGCACCCACCACCACCCGGGCCCCTGCCCTTCTCTCCCCCACCCGTCACGCCACGGCCATAAGCAGGCCAGGCCAGGCGCTAGGCCAGGCAATGGGCCAAGGGTAGGCAAGACAGGGGCCGTCAGCCTAGAGGCCCCCGAAGGGCCCTTGAAAATACCCCAGGCGGCGCTACCGCCCCCAGCCGCCTTCCTCCAACAACGCTGCCTCTCTTCCTCTCCCGCCCATCACCACGGGGGCCCCAACCGAAGACGAGGCCAGGAGGTAAGCGGGGGCGGGGGAAGGGTGTTCCGTCCCCATCACCCCGTGAGACTATCATCTCACGGAGCTAGGGCGGTCCGTCTCCCCTATCGGGCGACTCTTCCTGGAGGGCCGCTTCGTTCAGCTTCTCGATGACCCCCAGCACCTGTTTGGCCAACCGGCGGGTCGCCCAGGCATCGAGCCGCCTCCCCAAACGGGAGCGCAGGACTCGCTCCGGCAGCTTCAGCAGGATGGCGGCCCCGATACCCAGGAGCGACCCCCCCCAGGGCCGCTAGGAACACCGAGGCCACCTGGCCCGCTTCCGGCGGCAATGGCCCCACAGCCCCAGTCTACCCTACACAGGCGTCACCCGTTAGCGAGGGCGGGGCGTGGGGAAGGGGGCGAAGAGGGGGTGGCAGCACGTCTCCCCCTTCCGGCCCCTCCTGCCACCGTTGGGGCCATCATTGTCAGGCATCCTGACAGTTATGGGCCGGTCAGGGGCAGGAGTGGGCGGATAGGGGGCAGGAGTGTTGCTGTTTCTGGCCAGTCCTGCCCTCCCCTTGCGGGCGGGGTGTCTGTAGCTCCGTTTTCGTTGGGGCATCAGGGTGGCGAAAGGGCCTTTTGGCGTGGCTTTCTAGCCACCTTGCGACCCCTTCACGGCGCCTTTTGGGGAGGCATTGGAGGCACAGGCGCACCTTAGGCCCCCGGCGGGTGGTGGGCTTATGGGCGGCGGTGGCGTGGCGGGGGCAAGGCTCCAGGGGGTCGGTGCGGCAGCGGAAACGGCGCAGGACACGGCGACAGGGGAGGCAGAAGCGGGCACGACCGGCGGGCCGCTTGTTCCCTCTGGGCTTGATAGCCAGGCCGCAGATTTCGCAGTAGCGGGGGTGGCGGCGGGGCCTGGGGTTGGGGCTACAGGCCAGGTGGTAGCGGCGGCGGGAGCGGGGGCCGGTATGGACGGGCCTGCCGCAGCCGGGGCAGAGGTAGACCGTCCGCTGGCAGGACGGGCAGGTGGTGCGGGCAGCCTCGCTCATGGCTACCACAGGGCCAATTGCCGTGGCCTCCTGCGGGCGTAGGCGGGGCGGCGCACCGGCGGGAGGGTTAGAGGCGGCGCTTCCTGCGGGGGTGGATAGGTGGTGTAGGCGCAGACGGGGCAGTAGAGGCTCCCGTCGGGGGAGCGGGTCAGCCCTAGCTCGTAGACCGCGCCATAGTGCCGGGAGCCATAGCCGCATTTGGGGCAGGGGGCGGTCATGGCTGGAACAGCTCCGCCTTGAGGCCCTGCCACAGGGCCAGGGCGCTGAGGAAGGCGGGGCGGGCCGCCTCCAGGTTGACCCTGTGGGCCTGGTAGCCCCCCTCTCGTAGCTGGACCACGTAGGCATGCTCTATGGGGTGGCCCATCATCTCCTGGATGGCCAGGCTGTAGGCCCCTAGCTGGAGGGCGTATTCCGGCCAGACGCCGGAGCCGCTCTTCCAGTCGGCCAGCACCAGGGCACCGTCCCTTTCCGCCAGCAGGTCGGCGGTGCCGGCGAAGCCGTGGGCCTTCGAGGCCACCACCGTCTCTGTGGCCAGCACCTTCAGGCCCTGGTCTTGCAGGAAGGCAAGGGCGGCTTGCACCTGGGGGGCGTAGGTCTCGTCGTAGGGCTCCCCCGCAAGGGCCAGGGAGACGGCTTCGTGGGCGGAGCTTCCCTTCCCGGCGGCAGCGTCCCTCACCCGCTCCGGCTCCTGGGCCGCCCTCTCCAGGACGGCCTCCAGGAACTCCCGGCTATACGGGCCGCCTTTGCCGTCCAGGGCCTGGCGGATGGCCTCGATGGTGGTCCTGCGTGCCCAACGCACCAGGTCAGGCTTAGCGATGACCTGGAGGATGCTGGTGACGGAGGGGTAGAGGGCGCCGTCAATCTGGTAGAAGCGGGTGCCGCCGACGGTGAGGCGGCGGGCCGCTAGCTGGGGGACTTGTGAGACAATCATCTCACGGCCCCCGCCCGGGCAGCCGCAGCGTCCCGCAGCCGCTCCAGGGCCCCGATTAAGTCCTGGGCCTCCGGCGATTCAGGCAGAAGGCTGGTGGCCTCCTGCCCTTCCACCAGCAGGCGCTCGGCCACCCGGGGCAAGGCGTCGGGGCGGAAGGAGCGCCGCCGCCACCCCTGGACGGCGCAGGCCCCCTCGCCGCCGGTGGCGGCCAGCAGGTGCAGCGCGCTGTAGTAGGCATCACGACAGGCGTCCGCCATCTCTGGGAGAGCGCCCCGCCCCTCGCTCAGCCAGACGCCCAGTTCGAGGAGGCGCCGTGCCAGGCGCTGGAGGCGGCGAACGGCTGCGTCGCTCATGGCCCGCCACCCTCCAGCCGCGGCTGGGCCGCCTCCCAGGCGAAGGCCGACAAGGGGACGGCCAATTGCCGCTCGGCCCCGAACTCGCCTTCCTTACCCACCCGCCGGGCCGTCGCCATGTCGAGCCAGCCCCAGGAGCCGTCCTCGAAGGAAACCAGCAGGAAGTCGGGCTCGGTCGCTTTCAGGACACCGGCGTTGAAGCAGACGGCCTGCCTGGAGCGCAGGACGTGGCGCTCCCGGTCCAGGTTCAGGCGCAGGAGGACCACTTCCCGGCCCCGCTCGCACACATAGTAGGCCCCCATCCCTGACGGCTGGCAGCGGGGGCAGCGCCTGGGCGGGTGCGGGGGCGCCTCACCTGACGAGGCGGCCTCGGCCTCCTGGGGGGCGCCGCTCTCAGGGAAGAGGGTGTTGCCCCCCATGGCGACGCCGTCTCGTATCTGGGTGTCGCCAGTGTCGCCCCTGTCGCCATCGTTTCGGGGGGGTATGCCGGGGAATTTTTCTTGCCGCCCATCGCTGCCGGACAAATTCGCGGTTTTATCCTCCTCCTGGGCGACACCAGGCGACATGGCGACGCCTCCGGCCTCGGCGAAGGCCGCGGCCAGCTCCTCCGGCGTGGGGGGGCGGCAGGCATGCGGGGGCTCCCCGTCGGGCTTGTAGGGGCCGCCCTTGCCAGCGCTGGCCACGTAGCCCTTGCGGGCCAGGGCCTGGAGGTGCTTCCGCACCGTGCCCGGGCTCTTCCCAAGCTCCCGGGCCACCTGGCGCAGGGGCACCCAGCCGTCGTCGGCCTCAAGGGACAGGCGCGAGAGGGCCGCTAGTGCCTCCTCCTGCCTCCCTGTGAGCTCCTTGGCCCCCGCCTCGAAGGCCCGCTCCATCACCCGGCGGGCGATAGCGTAGTCGGCGATGCTGGCCACGATGCGACCCTCCCCGTCCCGCTCCCTCTGGAGCTGATGCAGCCAGGCCGAGGCCTCGATGCAGCGCAGGAGCCGGTCGAAGAGGCGCAGGTGGGAGGGACGGGTGACGGGCACCCTCTCCGCCAACAGGCCGGCGAAGGGCACGACCACCCTCTCCGCTCCGTAGAGGTAAAGCCAGCGCAGGGCCTTCCTGGCCAACTCCGCCCCCTCCGGCTCCCCCTGGGGGTCGCTGTGCCTGCGGGCGATGGCCATCGCTGCCTCGGCCAGGTAGCCCTCGTCCTCCCGGCTCTCGATGGTCCAGCAGCGCGTCTCTAGCTCCTCATCGAGCATGGAGGCAGTGGTGGTGGCGATGAGGGCGGTGGGCCCCTCCTTCTCGATGCGCCGGGACTGGAGGCCCAGGGCCGTCTTCTCGACCGTCTCGTAGACCAGGCGGCCCTCCGACACCAGGGTGCGGGCCAGGTAGGCCCCGAACTCGCTCTCCAGCGCTCGCGCCTCAGCCAGGACGATGAAGCGGTGGCGGAAGTCCTCGCTGGTGTAGGCGAGCCAGCGCTCCGAGGCCCCCGAGCGGAAGGTGTAGACCTCCCCCGGCCAGAGCTTGAGGGCCGTCTCCAAGAGGTGGCTCTTGCCCGACGAGGAACTACCCTTGATGAGCACCGAGGCGGGCCCCAGCCTGACCGTCGCCAGGGCCAGGTGCAGGGCAGCCACGTTCTCGTCGTCGCCCGCATGCCCAAGCTCCCGCGTCAGGCGCACCAGCTCCGAGAGGATGTCGGGCCGCAGCAGGAACTCCCTCGCCTCCTCCAGGAGCGCCTCCGCCTCCAGCTGCTCCTCCCGCCGGGTTAGCTCCTCGATGGTCCTGGCCCCCTCCAGCAGCTCCCGCACCCTGGCCAGGAAGGCCCCCTTGTTCTGGCCCACCTGGAGCCAGAGGCCGTTCCAGTCCTTGGCCTCGGTCGCCATCTCCACCACCAAGGCGTCGGGCAGGTGGCGGGAGGCCTGCTCCACCAGCTTCTCGCCCCCGCTGTCAGGCTCGCGGGTGACGTAGACCTTGACCTGCCGCAGCGCCTCCAGGACGTGGGGGGAGCGCTCCAGGCAGGCGTCCAGGGTGCCCGCCCCTGGGACGGCCAAGACAGGGATGCCCACCTGAAAGAGGGTGGCGAAGTCGGTCTCGCCCTCGCAGACGACCAGGAAGCCCCTGTCGCGGGCCTCCTGGAGCCAGGGGAGGCCGTAGAAGGCCACCCGGTCGCCCCGGCGGGAGATGGTCTTAATCGGGCCGTCAAGGGAGACGCGGTAGCGGACGCAGAGCACCTGCCCGGCCTCGTCCAGGTAGAGGATGCTGACCTTGCCGCCCCGCTCCGCCCAGCCCAGAGAGCGCAAGAGGGCCTCGTCCAGCCCCTTCGCCTGGGCCAGGGCGGAGAGGGTGAGAGTGTCGCCATGTCGCCAGGTGTCGCCTAGAGGGGAGATTAGCCGCGAATTTTTTGGCCCCCTCCCGCTCCTCGAAAAATTCTTTGTTGCCCCCCTCGGAGATGGGGCGACACGGGCGACGGGGGCGACACCTGTATTTGCCGGGGTGTCGCCATGGGGGCGACACGAGGCGACGTCCTGGCCGCTGCTGCCCAGGGCCCCCACCCGCTGCAGGGCCTGCAGCACCTCCCGCCGGTCGCAGCCAGCGAAGCACGTGCCCGGGATGCCGCCCCGCAGCACGCCCAGGCTGGGGCGCCTGTCCTGGTGGGCGGGGCAGTGAACCGCCCCTCCGCCTCCCTTGCGGGCCGTTGCCTGGCACGGACAGCGGGGGCGGGCGCAGGTGACGGGCGAGAAGTCGACGATGGGCTGGCGGGTGCTATACTGAAAACGAGAGGCCCGTCTGTTTCCTCTCCCTGCGCCCCCGCTGCCTGCGCCCCAGGGCCGGGGGCTTTCTGCTTCACCGCCCATCGCCCGCCACCTCCTTCCTCCGCCGGGAGCGAGCCAGCGCCTCCACCTCCTGGCGGACGAAGAGGCGCCCGTGCGGGCAGCGGTGGGCGGATAGCGCTCCTTGCGCGGCAAGCTGCCGCACCCGCGCCTCTGAGAGGCCCAGTATGCGGGCTGCCTCTGTGGCAGTGAGCAGCTCCTCCATGGCCATCACCTCCAGCAGCCCTGCGCACCCTGGAGGAGCTGAGACCAACAGGACAGGGCGGTGCCCCGTCGTGGGCGCGCAGGGACAAAAATACCCCTGCGCACCCCAGGAGCGCCGCCCGTCCTTGTCTACTCAATATAACGGCCGCGGTTCCTCTTCTTCCTTACTCTGGCTCGCCCCCAGACCTGGCGGCCTTCAGGCTCTGGGAGCCGCGCCCTGGGTATGCAATGCATATTATACGCCCTGCGTAGCCCGCTGTCAACACCGGATATTGCTAAGGCGTGCGAGCATTTTCCCGGGGGGAAGGTTCTGGTGGCATCTCAACATCGTGCCGATGAGACAACTCTCTGATGACAGGGCTGGCCCATTGGCACGTGTGCCCTATAGCGGTGGTTGTGCCAAGCGGGGCGGACCTCTCCCGGCGCCCCACTACTACCGATGGCTGGCGTATAGCGTTGGCGAATCAAGGGAGCGTAGCTTATGGTCACTTCTACGGTGAAGGGGTTGGGGTTGCGGACAGTATGGCCGCCGCACCAAGCGGTCTGCGCCTGGCCACGTGTGCCGGTGGCCACCAACATGACGCTCGACTGGCGGTAATACAGAAACTCCACTCTAGCAGGGGCACCCCCTCTTACGGCAATGGCATCCCAGCTGAAGCCCAGCGAGATGTCAGCGCAAGGGGAGTAGTTAAGGGATGATGGAAGCCGTTCGTGGCTGTTAAACGCGTCTCTCTCTTCGTAAGGCCCTAGCACGAGCCGTTCGTATGCGACCACTTGCCAGTAGGGCCGAGCGTATGCTCCCGCCACCAACACGAGAGGGCTCAAGGCAACCCTGGGGTAATCACTGCCAACGCCACCGCTAGCGGTTCGGCTCCCCCCGCTGTCGCCATCTCCTGCCTGATGGACGGCAACGGCAATGCTGAATCCCAGCAATGCCGCGCTTAACGCCAGCGCAGGTGCTCCTAGCCCCACCCCCAGGCCCACCAGGAACTGTCGGCTTGGGCCCCTGCCTTCACGGTGTGCCCCCACTCTAAGCGCATGGACGTAGACGCAGATGGGGAGAGAAGCGATAGCAACCCAGCCGAGCAATGGCAGAGGCGTCAACAGCGCAAGGGGTAGCGCCTTTTTGAGCCAGAACCGCCTCTCAGGGGGCGGTAGGGCTGGACGCTCTTCTTGACCCTTGGCGCGCGCGAGGAAGTATAGCCAAAAGATATACACAGGGTACAGAACTACTAGGCCAAGGATAAATGCAAGGATGCCACCAACCGCCAACCAAGCCGTCGGTTGCCCATCCTGGCTGGCTTTCATGGGGCCGATACCCGTCGCGAGTTGTGGCCCTACGTTAAGCCAAAGGCTAGTCGCTGTCAACTTATAGGAGCGCTACTAACGCAGGGCCCTTTCCACCATCTCCGCTTCCGGCGGGTGCCGGAGGGCCAGCGGACGGCGGTGGCCTACGAGTTCGCCGCCCGCTTGCTGGGGCACAACCCCACGGCTGCCCGCAGGCTGGCAAACCTGGCCCGGCGGGTGAAGACCAACCCCAGGCGGCAGAAGTTTCTCCAGCGGCATCCGGAGATAGCCGTCTTCTACTCCGGCGCCCCGGGGCTCCTGGGCTAGCCCGCGAGACAATCGTCTCGTGGGGTGCTAAAGGCGGAACAGGCCGTCCAGGAGGGCAGCGGCCCGGCGGTCTCCCGGCAGGGCCCTGGCGTAGTGCTCCAGCGTGGTCGTGGCCCGGGCGTGGCCCAGGTGGGCCCTCGTTGCCGCTACGTCCAGCCCCGCATGCGTCAGGAGGGACGCATGCACCGAGCGGAGGGCATAAGGGGGGATGGGCGGCACCTGGGCGGCCTGGCAGAGGCGGCGCATGGCGTAGGAGAGTTGCTTCCTGGTGGGCGGCTGGCCTGCCCAGAAGACGTAGGGGTAGGACGGTGCGGGCGTCGTCAGGGCCTGCCGGGCCAGTTGGGGCAAGGGGACGGTGCGCCGGGCAGCCCGGGTCTTGACCTCTCCTTCGCGCCACTCCCTGCCCACCCAGTAGACGTGGCGGGCCACTCGCAGGGTGCCTGCGGCGGTGTCCAGGTCGTCCCAGCGGCAGCCCAGGGCCTCCGAGAGGCGGCAGCCGGTAGCCAGGCAGAACAGCAGGAGGCGGGCGATGGGGGAGCCGTCAGCGTGGCAGGCCTGGGCGAAGCGCCTGGCCTCCGCCACACCCCAGGCCGCCCGCTCTCCCCTCTCGTGCCTGGGCCTGGGCACCCTGTCTAGGGGGTTGTAGGGCAGAAGGCCCAACTTCCTTGCCGCCTCCAGGCAGGCGTGCAGGTAGGTGTAGCCCTGCTCCAGGGTGCGGCTGCCCACTTGCCCCCTCAGGGACGTGAAGGCGTGGGAAAGGCGCAGCGGCTCCAGCCGGTCCAGCCTGGTGCGGCCCAGGAGGGACAGGAGGGGCGAGAGGGCCTGGCGGTAGGTCAGCACCGTGCGGGGCCGCAGCCTCCCTGCACAGTCCCTCAGCCACGTCTCGGCCCACTCGTTGAGGGTCAGGGGGCGTGGAGGTGTCAGGGCGGGCAGCTCCCCCAGGCGGTAGCGCTGGGCTAGCTCTTGCAGCTTGCGACGGGCCTCGGCAGCGGTGCGCCCGTAGACGGAGTAGCGACGGCCCGAGAGCATGACCCGCCCCTCCCAGCGGCCATCGGCCCGCCTGCGGATGCTCCCCTCGTGGTTCCCCCGTCGGGGCATGGCGGCCTCTCCCCCGGGGGAGACAGGGTGGGAGCTGACCCCAGTTTTGACCCCAGTTTTTGGGGGCGCTCCTCGGGCCTTCTGGGGGGCGTCAGGGCAGTGGTCTCGTATCTGACTGGCGGAGGGAGCGGGATTCGAACCCGCGAGGGGGCATTGGCCCCCCACCCGCTTAGCAGGCGGGCGCACTCGGCCACTGTGCGATCCCTCCGCCTGCCACCTACGAGTATACGAACCCCCTCCCGCCCGTCAAGGCCGACCGCCACTCCCCTCGCGCACCACGTATATCACCACCTCGGCGTTGCGATAGGCCACGTCCATGAACTGGGCGAACTTGGCCAGCCCCAGAGCCACCGACTCCCTGCCCTCGTGACACACCGGGTCCAGCATCCGCTTCTGCTCCTCGGGGATGGCCTGGTCCAGATAGCGTTGACGCTCCAGCTTCCCCACATAGACGTATCTGACCCTGTATTTGCTCATGATGGCCCGAGCGACCGCCACGTCCGGCGAGCAGTAGGCCCTGTCCACCTCTCGCCAGCGCGCCTCCAGCACCGACGACGGGATCCCCCGCCACTGGCGCTCGTGGCCGGGCCAGCCCAGCACCGTCTGCACGCCGGTGCGGCTGGCGATGCGCCCGTATTGGCTGTAGCCGGGGCCGGTCGCCTCCAGCACCACGTCGTCGTTGTCGGTGCGCGCAGCCAGCCAGAGGGTCGCCTCGTATTCGTGGGGGTCGGCACGGCGCAGGAAGTCCAGCCCGTCTATCGTCCGGTGCGTGCGGAAGCCGTCGGTGCGGGCGAAGGAGGCCGTCACCGGATAGGCCAGCGCTGCCAGCAACAGCGCCGCCATCGCCCCACCCCAGGTCAGGGCGGGAAGGCGCAGCGCCAGGGGCATTTCCGGCAGGCGCCGCACCCCGGCATAGGTAGCGAAGGCGGTGGCCGGCCCCAGGAAGAGCCACCCCTGATACCACAGCTTCAGGATGGTGTTCACCCGCAGGCCCAGGGTGTCCCGCACGATCACCAGCTCGGGCACGAGCAGCATGCCCAGGCCCAGGGCAGCCAGGGCCAGGGCGAAGGTGCCCCCCGCCCCGCCTCCGGCCGCCTGTCCGGCCAGCAGCCGCCCCAGCAACCCCGTCAGCACCAGGAAGAGCGTTCCGCTCAGGAGGCACACCGTTGGCCAGCCCCAAGTCTGGTGGGGCAGGTCTATGGTGGGAACGGACAGGGGCCGGTGCCCGATGGCCCAGGCTGCCAGGGGCAGGCAGGAGACCACGGCGGCGACGGTCAGCGCCCATCCCCGACGCGGGCGCCGCAGCGTGCGCACCGCCTCCACCAGCCCCAGGGTGAAGACCGGCACCAGCATCGCCCCCCAGAACAGGAACACGTGCGCCGGCCTGATGGACGGCCCCTGGCTGAAGAAGAGGTCGGTGGGGTTCTGGGAGCCGAAGTAGAAGGGGGAAAAGAGGGCGACGGCCAGCACCGCCACCGTTGCGCCGTAGCCGGTGGCCGTGGCCAGGGCGGCCAGCACCCCCCTGTCCAGGCGCAGGCAGCCTATGGCCGTCGCCAGGGTCAGCACCGCCAGGGCCGGCGGTAGGTGCCAGGAGTTGATGAAGCCCAGGCCGCCCACCAGCAGCCCCGCCGCCAGCACCCGCTCGGGATGACGCCAGAAGAAGGCCGTCCCTTCCCCGCCCAGCAGCAACGCCAGGCCCATGCCCAGGGCCACGAACGTGAAAGGGGTGGCCAGCACGTGCGGGTGCAGGTCGCCCAGCACGTAGCTGAAGAAAGGGAATTCGCTCCAGCTCAGGTAGCCGGAGAAGGTGATGGGGGCCAGCCACCACCAGTGAACGGTGGGATACCACGTGTCGGTGCGCCGCACCCCATCCAGGGTGCGGACGGCAGTCCACCCGTAGGTGGAGGCATCGCCGATGCCCTGGGCCGAGAGCACTTCCAGGAACCCCTCCAGGTTGCCGGCGATGAAGACCAGGTAGACCGTTAGGGCGCCCGCCGCCAGCGCACCCACGCCCCTCCCGCCGCCCGACGAGCGCACCAGGTTGTAGGCCAGACCGAAGGCAGCGGTAGCGCCCAGCGCCAGGGCGCCCGTCAGGGCCAGGTTGTAGCCCACGCTGGGGGGTATGCCCAGAAAGCGTATGGGCACCGACTGGACCACGTAGCCGAAGTAGTAGTAGTTGAGGCGCTCGCCCGCCAGCCAGGGGTCGTATGGCGGGAAGAAGCGGCTCTCCAGCACCGCGTTCAGCATCAGGAAGTCCATCGGCTTCTCGATGTCGTGGATGCCGGCCACGTGGGAGCGGAGCCACAGGGCCAGGCCAAAGGCACCGGCGAACAGCGCCTCGCAGACCAGCACGTAGAGCAGGTTCCGGCGCAGGAAGGAAACGATCTCCGGCAGCCGTCGGGCCGCCACCGCTATCCCCACCACCTCCAGCGCCACCACCAGGGCCACCACCGTCGCCGTCAGGTTGGGGATGAGGCGCAGGGCGGAACCGGCCCAGAGGACATAGGCCAGCCAGAAGAGGCCCAGGGGACGGGCCAGGGTGTAGCCACGGTCGGGCAGGTCGGGGAAGAGGACGAAGGCCAGCGGAAAGGCAGCCGCCCCGATCAGGGTGAGGGCCGCCCACCAGGCCAGGGCCTCGCTCATCTCCCCTCGCTCCGGCGCGACGTCGGCGTCGCTAGCTGACAGTGGCCTCTATCTTAACAACGGCGAAGGTCGAGTGCCATGGGGAGCGATGGGTGCAGCCCGTCTGTCGCGACCGCCGTCGCGAAGGCCGGGGCGCCCCGTCGGGGCTGTGGGGTGGGGCCAGGGCCGCGGGGGGCGAGTCGGCCCGCCCCCCGCGGCCGTCCGGGTGCCTACGCCTTACCGATGCGATACATGACCGTCCCGCACACGGGGCAGGTGCCCTTGGTGGCGGGGCGGCCGTTCTTCAGGGTCACCGACTGCGGGTTGCGCATCTCTCGCTGGGCGCGGCACTTGAGGCAGTAGGCCTGCATCGTTCACACACCCCCCTCGAATCTTCTGTAAAGGGCCTGCTTGCGCCCTAGGATACCCTTCCTGATGAGGATGTCAAGGGCGCTTTCGGGCACCAAGTCCCATCGAGAGGGGAGCTATAAAGAGCTTTCCGCTCCTTAGGGCGCCTCTAGCTAGCCAAGACCGTCTCTGGCCGCCAGAGGCCAGCTATGTCGTCGCGGCGCAATACGGCCAGCAGATTGCCCTGCTCGTCGTGGGCCCGCAGCCGTTGGGCGGCCAGCGGCAGCGCCGCCAGGGGCAGGGGGCGGCCGTGGGCCACCGCCGTCGCCTGCGCCTCGTCCAGGCGCACCGCCAGCAGGTGGGCGACGGCAGCGTCGGGGGGAAGGAGGCGCGAGAGCCACTCCTGAGGGAGGCGCTCCAGCGGCACCGCCTCGGCCAGGGCGAAGGGGCCCACCCGCAGCCGCACCAGCCGCGTGAGGTGGGCGCCGCAGCCCAGCCGCATCCCCAGGTCGTGGACGAGGGAGCGCACGTAGGTGCCCCGCCCGCACTCCACCTCCAGGACGAAGCGGGGCGGGCGGTAGTCCACCAGGCGCAGGCTATACACCTGGACGGTGCGCGGCGCAAGGGAGGGCGCCTCCCCGGCGCGGACGCGGGCGTAGGCGGGGCGGCCGCCCACCTTTACGGCGCTGTAGGGCGGCGGCACCTGGCGGATGGCACCCACGAAGGCGCTCAGGGCCTCGCGCAGGAACTCCTCCGTCACGCCCGAGGCGTCGGCCTCCAGGGTCACGGCGCCCTGGGCGTCGTAGGTGTCGGTGGCCTGGCCCAGCCGCCCCTCGGCCAGATAGGTCTTGGGCAGGTCCAGCAGGTAGCGGGAGAGGCGGGTGGCCCTGCCCAGCAGGACGGGCAGCACCCCCTCGGCCAGGGGGTCCAGGGTGCCGCCATGACCGACGCGGCGCTCGCCCGTCAGCCGCCGCACCTGGCGCACCACCGCGAACGAGGTGGGGCCGGGCGGCTTGTGGACGTTCAGGACGCCGCTGACAGCCAATGCCCTAGCCGGGCCCCTGCTGCGCCACCTCGTCTATCAGCCGCAGGAGCCGGTCGCCCCGCTCCAGGGAGTCGTCCAGGCGGAACTGGAGGGAGGGGACACGCTTGACCACCAGGCGCTGCACCAGGTGATAGCGCAGGAAGGCGCTGGCGCTGCGCAGCGCCTCCAGGGTAGCCTCCTTCTCCTCCTGCGAGCCCAGCACGCTCACGTAGACGCGGGCATACTGCAGGTCGGGCGAGACGTCCACCCGGGTGATGGTGATGAACTGGGCCAGGCGCGGGTCGTGCAGTTCGCGGCGCACCAGGTCGGAAAGCTCCTGGCGCAACAGGGTGCCCAGGCGCTCCAATCGCCGGCTCATGGCCCCCCACCTCCACCGCCGCCACGGTCACGACTTGCGCTGGCGGCGGAAGGTCTCGATATAGTCCCCTTCGACGAAATCGTTGAAGCCGTCCACGCCGATGCCGCACTCGTAGCCGGCGGAGACCTCCCGCACGTCCTCCTGGAAGCGGCGCAGGCTGGAGATGCGCCCCGTGTGCAGCACCTCGCCGCCGCGGATGACGCGGCAGGGCGCCCCGCGCACGATGCTGCCCTCGCGTACGTAGCAGCCGGCCACCTTCCCCTGGCGGACGCGGAAGACGGCCCGCACCTCCGCCCGCCCCTCCACCACCTCCACCGTCTCCGGTTCCAGCAGCCCCTCCAGCGCCTTCTGCATGTCCTCGATGAGCTGGTAGATGATCTGGTAGTGGCGGATCTGGACGCCGTAGTTGGCCGCCTCGCGCTGGGCGCCCGGCTCCGCCTTCACCTGGAAGGCGACGATGATGGCCTTGGACGCCTCGGCCAGCAGCACGTCCGACTCGGTGACGTTGCCGGTGGCGGCGTGCAGGACGTTGACCCGCGCCCGCTCGCTGCTCAGCCGCTCCAGGGCGCCGCGGATGGCCTCCACGCTGCCCTGGACGTCGGCCTTGAGGATGACGTTCAGCTCCCGCGCCTGGCCGGCGGCGATCTGGCCGGCCAGCTCCTCCAGGGTAATGGCATGGGCGGCGCGGGCGGCAGCCCGCTCGCGGCGCCGCTCCTCCACCAGTTCGCGGGCGGCCGACTCGTCGGGCAGGACGCGCAGGGCGTCGCCCGCCCGTGGCACCTCCTCCAGCCCCATGATCTTGACCGGCGTGGAGGGTCCCGCCTCCCGCACCGGCCGCCCCCACTCGTCGAACATGGCCTTCACCCGGCCCCAGGTCTCGCCCGCCACCACCACGTCGCCCACCCGCAGGGTGCCGTTCTGGACGATGACGGTGGCCATGGGGCCGCGACGCGGGTCCAGCTCCGATTCGATGATGGTGCCCACCGCCGGCCGGTCGGGGTTGGCCTTCAGCTCCTGCAGTTCCGCTACCAGGATGATGTGCTCCAGCAGGTCCTGGACGCCCTCGCCCGTCTTGGCCGAGACGGGCAGGGCGATGACGTCGCCCCCCCACTCTTCGATGAGCAGCCCGTGCTCCGTCAGCTGCCGCTTCACCCGCTCGGGGTCGGCGCCGGGCAGGTCCACCTTGTTGATGGCCACGATGATGGGCACCCCCGCTGCCTTGGCGTGATTGATGGCCTCCACCGTCTGGGGCATGACGCCGTCGTCGGCGGCCACCACCAGCACGGCGATGTCGGTGACCTGGGCGCCGCGGGCGCGCAGGGCGGTGAAGGCCTCGTGACCGGGGGTGTCTATGAAGGTGATCCGGTGCCCGTCCACCTCCACCTGATAGGCGCCGATGTGCTGGGTGATGCCCCCCACCTCCTGGGCGGCCACGTTGGTGCGGCGGATGGTGTCCAGCAGCGTCGTCTTGCCGTGGTCCACGTGCCCCATGACGGCCACCACCGGCGGCCGGGGCTGCAGGCGGGAGGCGTCCTCCTCTTCCTGCGGGGCGACGGCGGCGCGGGCAGGGGCGGCCTGCCTCCCCTCGGCCTCCACCTGGAAGCCCAGCTCCTGGGCCAGGGCCGCCGCCGCCTCGAACTCCACCGCCTGGTTGATGTTGGCCATGATGCCCCGCTTCATGAGGCCCTTGATGACCTCGATGGGCGAGATGCCCAGCTTCTCCCCCAGCTCCCGCACAGTGATGGTCTCGGGCAGGGTGATGGTGCCGGCGCCGTGGGTCGTCATGTCGCTACTTCACCTTTCTGCCTGAGTGACTGGGCGTAGGCCAGGAGGGCCTCCCGCTCGGCCGCCGAGATGCTGGTGCGCAGGGCGTGGGCCAGCCGGTCGCGCTTCAGGGCCGCCTGCCAGCAGGCGTAGTCGCGGTGCAGGTAGGCGCCCCGGCCCGGCCGCTTGCCGCTGGGGTCCACCTCCACCCGACCGTCGGGCGTGCGCACGATGCGCACCAGCTCCCTCTTGGCGGTGGAGCCGCGACAGCCGACGCAGGTGCGGACGGGGATGTGCCTGCCGCGGGCGGCCACGGCCTAGAGCTCCTCCAGCTCTTCCAGGTCGAACTCCTCTTCCTCCACCTTGGGGCGGCGGGCGCCCTTCTTGGCCTTCGACTTGCCCTTGGCCTCCTCCTTCTCTAGGCGGCGGGAGGAGCGGCCCAGCACCTCCTCGGCGAAGCGGATGACGGGGCGCTGGGGCTGGGCAGCCACGGGCTCGGGCGCGGCCGCCTCCGCCACCGCGGGGGCCTCCTCTGCCGCGGCGGGGGCTTCGGCCTCGGCGGCTGCCGGCTCCTCCCGTTCGATGACCTCCTCCCAGGGCTGCAGGGGCCTCTCCTCGGCGGGCGGCTCCTCCCTGGCCGGGGCTTTGGCCGGCACGGCCACCTTCTCCAGCAGCGACTCGGGCTTGATGTCAATGCGCCAGCCGGTGAGCTTGGCCGCCAGGCGGGCGTTCTGCCCCTCCTTGCCGATGGCCAGGGAGAGCTGGCGGTCGGGCACCACCACGATGGCCGTCTTCTCCTCCTCATTGATGATGACGCGGCTCACCTGGGCGGGGCTGAGGGCGTTGGCCACGAAGCGGGCCGGGTCGCGGTCCCACTCCACCACGTCAATGCGCTCGCCCCCCAGCTCGTTGACGATGTTCTGGATGCGTAGGCCCCGCAGCCCCACGCAGGCGCCCACCGGGTCCACCCCCGGCTGACGGGCGGCCACCGCCACCTTGCTGCGCTGTCCCGGCTCGCGGGCGATGGCCTTCACCTCCACGATGCCCTTGGCCACCTCAGGCACCTCCAGCTCCAGCAGCCGCTTAACCAGGTTGCGGTGGGTGCGGGAGAGCACCAGTTGCGGCCCCTTGGCGGTGCGCTGGACTTCCAGCAGGTAGAACTTGAGGCGCTGGCCGGGGCGGTAAGCTTCGCTGCGTATCTGCTCGGCGGCGGGCAGCACCGCCTCGGTGTGGCCCAGGTCAACGATGACCTGGCGCGCTTCCACCCGCTGCACCACCCCCGAGACCACCTCGCCCTCGCGGGCGGCGAACTCCTCGTAGACCTTCTCGCGCTCGGCCTCCCGCAGCCGCTGCAGGACCACCTGCTTGGCCGTCTGGGCGGCGATGCGCCCTGCCCCCTGGGGGGTCACCTCTATCTCGATGGTGTCGCCCACCTGGGCGTCGGGGCGGTAGCGGCGGGCCTCCTCCACCGTCATCTCCGTCTTGGGGTCCGAGACCTCCTCCACCACCGTCTTGAGCTGGTAGACGTGGACGGAGCCGCGGTCGGTGTCAATGCGGACGGCGATGTTCCCCTGCAGGCCCGAGTCCTTCTTGTAGGCCGAGACCAGGGCAGCCTCCACCGCCCGCAGGACTACGTCGCGGGGCAGGTTCTTCTCGGCCGCCAGCTGGGTTATGGCGATGAGGAACTCGCTCTTCATTTCGTCAACGCCTCCGCCGGCACCCCCAAAGAATTCAAAAAGGTGGGTCGCCCCACCTTCGGGCTCGTCTATTCGCTACAAATGTTAGCACCGGTGCCCCCCCCGGCGCAAGGCCGCGCCCTTGCGCCCGGCGAGCCGGTGCGGGCCCGCGTCGAACGCCTGCAGGCGCTGACGCGGCGGCGAGGCGGGGCAGATGCCGGCCGCTCGGCGTCAGGGGCGGGAGAGGCGGACGGAGGCCGCCGGCTCGTCGGGGCCGAACAGGTCCAGGACGGCGGCACCGCCGTAGGGCAGAGGCACGAAGACCGTCCCCGGCGCCACGCCGTAGGTCAACTTGGCCGGCAGCACCATTTCGCCCCGGTCGTTGGCCACCCGCACCGGCTGGCCGGGGCCGATGCCCAGGGCGGCGGCGTCGTCGGGGTGGATCTCCAGCGACTCCTCGCGGTGGAGGCGGTCGGCGTCGGGCAGGCCCAGGGCGGCCGCCTCGTAGCTGGTGTAGAGGCCGCGGCCGGTGAGCAGCAGGTGCCCGTTGCGGTGGCCGTCGGTCGGCAGCGACAGCGGGGGCACCCGGGCGGCCGTCGGCCCCAGGCCGTCCCGGGACTGCTGGGCGCCGTTGTCCAGCTCGTCGTAGCGGGCGGCGCGGTATAGGGGCACCACCTGGGCCAGCTCGTCCATGATCTCGGCCGGGCGGGCGTAGTTCAGGCGCACCTCGCCCAGGCCAAGGCGCTGGGCCAGCCGCAGCGAGATGTCACGCAGGATGGCCCAGGCGGGCCGCGACTCCCCGGCCGGCGCCGCCGCCACGTGCAGCCGCAGCACGCGACGGTCGGCGTTAGTGATGGTGCCCTCCTTGCTGTAAGGCCCCGAGTCGGGCAGCACCAGGTGGGCCATCTGGGCGGTGCCCGTGTCCAGGCTGTCCACGACGCAGAGGAACTCCAGGCGGGCCAGGGCCTCCCGCACCCGCTGACGGTCGGGCAGGTAGAAGAGGGGGTTATCGCCCACGACCACCAGCGCCCGCAGGCGGCCGCCCGCCTCCTGCAGCATCCGGGTCAGGTCGCGGCCGCGCCCCCCGGCCACCGGCGTTCCCCAGAGCCGCTCCAGTTCGCCCTGGGGCGCCGGCTCGCCGGCCGGACGGTAGCCGGGCAGCAGGTCGGGCGCGACGCCCACGTCCAGCATCCCCCAGACGTTGGCCTCCTGGGGCAGGAGGTAAAGGGACGACGGCGCCGCGTCGCCCAGGCAGGCGACGGCCAGGGCGCAGAGGGAGGCGGTGGCCGCCCGCACATGGGCCGGCGCCAGGTGAGGCAGGGCGTAGACGAAGGCCAGCGGCCGCCACGACTCGCCGGCCACCGCCTCCCGCAGGATGTCGGCCGCCCGCGACAGGTCGGCGGCATCCACCCCTTCCGCTTCCGCTTCGGGCAGGGGCCCGGGCACCTCCCGCGGCAGGCCCCCCTGCGCCAGGGAGCGCAGCAGCGCCACCAGCGCGGCCGCCTCCTGGCCCGGGGCGGGACGCAGCCAGACGGTGGCGAAGTCGCACAGCTCGCCATACTTGGGGGCGACGACGATGAGCCTGGCCCCCGCACGGATGACGGCGTCCTTCACCCGCACCGAGGCCACGTTGTGGGACGACTCCAAGTCGTCGGCCACCACCAGCAGGGTGCGGGCCCCGGGCAGGTGCGTCAGGTCGGCGGGCAGGACGGGGGAGCCGAAGGCCTCGCGCAGGGCGTCCAGGGCGGCGCGGGCCACCGGCCCGGCGCTGGAGTCCAGGTTGGGGCTGCCCACCACCGCTCGCGCTAGCTTCGTCAGCAGGTAGTTCTCCTCGTTGGTCATGAGGGGGGAGCCCAGGAAGCCGATGGCCTCGGGCCCGTGGGCCTCCCGTATTTCGGCCAGGCGGGAGGCGGCGTAGTCCAGGGCCTCCTCCCAGGAGGCTTCCTGGCGGGTGCCATCGCGCAGCAGCAGCGGGCGCTGCAGCCGCTGATGAGGGCGCACGAAGTCGTAGTGGAAGCGGCCGCGGACGCAGAGCTGGTCGCGGCTGAAGGGGTTGCCGGCGGTGTCGGGCTTGACGACGACGCCCCTGCCCCCCTTCACGCCCAGGAAGATGGAGCAGCCCACCGAGCACCAGGTGCAGGTGGTGGGCACCCAGCGCTCCGTCTGCATGGCCGCCCACTTGTTGGGGTGCTCCATGAGGGTGGCGGTGGGGCAGACGTCTATGCAGGAGCCGCAGAAGTCGCAGTTGGACTCGTGCACCGGGCCGCCGGCGCCGAACTCGATGCGGGGGTTGAAGCGCCCCGCCAGAGTGATGGCCCCCGTGTGCCGCACCTCGTCGCACACCCGCACGCAACGGGTGCAGACGATGCACATCTGGGGGTCGAACTCCAGGAAGGGGTTGGCCCGGTCGGGCTCCGGCTGGGGGGTGGTGTAGTAGGTGCGCTCCTCCCCCTCCCAGGGCTCGTAGCCGGCCATCTCCAGCATCTCGCAGGTGGTCTGCAGCTCGCAGCGGTAGTTCTTGGAGCAGGTGAGGCAGCGGTGGGTGACCACGCCGTCGCGCAGGCAGGTGTCGCCGGGCTTGCACTTGACCACGCGGTGGCAGGTGAGGCAGCGGTCGGAGTGGTAGGACATGATGAGGGAGAGGGCGGCCTGGCGCATGCGCTTGGCCTCCGGCCCGTCGGTGCGCACCACCATGCCGTCGGTCACGCGGGTGGTGCAGGCCAGTTGCACGCCCCGCATGCCCTCGATCTCCACCACGCAGGTGCGGCAGCCGGCGTAGGGCGGCAGGCCGTCCACGTAGCACAGGTTGGAGATGAAGATGCCGGCGTTCTTGATGACCTCCACCAGGGGCGCCCCGTCGGGCGCCTCCACCTGGCGGCCGTTGATGGTCACGGTAGCCATGACGGCATCAGCCGCGGGCGCCGGCGGCCCCGCTGCCCCCCTTCACCGCCAGGGGGATGGGGCCGCCGCCCAGGCCCACCTCGGGGTCGAAGGCGGCCTGACCCCGGGCGGGCTTGCCCAGGTGCAGCGGCCGCTCCTCGGGGCGGGGGGCCTTGTCGCCGTTGGGGTAGGTCCAGTCGTGGGTGCGCAGGTATTCCTGGGCCATCTCGGTCAGCTTGTGCTTGTCGCGGTAGAGGTCGTCGAACTCGTATGCGGCGTCGTCGTAGGGGCCGCCGGCCTGGATAGCCTCGTAGGGGCAGGCCTCCACGCACAGGGCGCAATACATGCAGAGGCGGAAGTCTATCTCGTAGCGCAGGATGTTCAGGGTGCCGTCGGGGTTGGGCGAGGTCTCCACCAGGATGCAGCCGTCGGGGCAGGCCTGGGCGCAGGTGGAGCAGCCGGTGCAGCGCTCCTCGAACCAGAGCAGGTTGGTGCGGGCGTTCTCGGGGATGTAACGGCGCTGCTCGGGATACTGGACGGTGAAGGGGGGACGAAAGAGATGGCGAAAGGTGAGGAGCATCCCCTTGACGATGCCGGTGCCGAACAAATCTCCCCCTCCTTACCCCGCCATTGTATCCCTGCCCCCCGCTGCCTTCAAGGGGGACGTGAAGCCTTTCACATACGGGCCGCTAGGCGGCCGGCAGCACGTATTGGCCCCCCACGGGCATGTGCGTCTCCACCCGGTGCGTGCGCACGCCCTTGGTCTCCCAGAAGATCTCGGCGATGCGCTGCACCGACTGCACCAGCTCCTCCGCCGCCTGCTTGTTTATCTCCTGCTTGGTCTTGGAGGCCAGCTTGATGGTGTTCCAGAACAGGTTGTGCAGGTCGGGATACTTCTCCAGGTGCTCGGGCTTGAAGTAGTCGTGCCAGAGGATGTCCAGCTCCCGCTTGCACAGCTCGGCGTGCTGCTCCTTGACCGCCACGTAGCGGGAGAGGGAGTTCTCGTAGCGGTCCAATTCCTCCTTGCTGGCATCGGGGCCAGGCTTCTGCAGGCCCTCGATGAGCTGGTGCATGCGCAGCACCGTCATGGCCGCGATCTGGGCCGGCAGGGGGTCGTAGATGCCGCAGGGGATGTCGCAGTGGGCGTGGGCCTCTCGCGGCCGCAGGTGAGCGAGGAAATCGCGCCAGGACATGGCTCTCCCTCCTTGTCCCGCAGGTTCTCTGGCTACAAATTTACTACAGGCGCCCCCACCGGGGCCAGCCCGCGACCATGGCCCTGCTGCTCCTAGCTGCCCTACTCGTCGGCGCGGCCGCCTGCCTGCGGCCGGTGCGGGTGGCGGGCTGGAGCATGTATCCGCTCCTGCGGCACGGACAACTACTGCTGGTGGAGCAGTTGAGCTACCGCCTGCGCACCCCGAGGCGAGGGGAGGTGGTGTTGGCCCGCCTGGGGGGAAGGGAGGTGTTGAAGCTGCTGGCCGCCCTACCGGGCGACAGGGTGGCCGTGGACGGGCGGCGGGTGTGGGTGGAGGGGCGCCCCCTAGAGTGGACGGGCGCCCAGGGCCAGGGGCCGCCCGGCCAGCGCCTGCCGCCCGACGCCTACTTTCTCCTCAGCCTGGCCGCCGACGTGGGCAGCGACAGCCGCCGCTGGGGCCCGGTGCGGCGACGGGACGTGCTGGGGCGGGCCTGGCTGACGCTCTGGCCCCCGCGCCCGTTGCCTCCCCCGTTCCGGGGCGGGAGGCCGTCCTAGATGTGGGGCGGGAAGAGGGACTCCAGCTCCTGGCGCAGGGGGTCGCCCTCGGGCAGGTATCGGGAGAAGTCGCCCGAGGGCTCCTTGCGGTCGCGCTGGCCCGTGGCCCGGTAGCGCTTCACCTTCTCCTGCAGGAGGATGAGGCCCTGCAGCAGGCTCTCGGGCCGGGGCGGGCAGCCGGGGACGTAGACGTCCACCGGCACGATGAGGTTGACCCCCGGCAGCACCGAGTAGCCGTAGGCGAAGGGGCCGCCGATGTTGGCGCAGGAGCCCATGGAGATGACCCATTTGGGCTCGGCCATCTGCAGGTAGATGCGGCGCAGGGGCACCGCCATCTTCCAGGTGACGGTGCCGGCCACGATCATCAGGTCGGCCTGGCGGGGCGAGGGACGGAAGACCTCGGCGCCGAAGCGGGCGATGTCGTAGCGCGAGGTGGCGGTGGCGATCATCTCGATGGCGCAGCAGGCCAGGCCGAACATGAGGGGCCAGAGGGAGGAGCTGCGCGCCCAGGCCAGGATCTCGTCCACCTTGGTCAGGAGGAGGTTCTGGCGCAGGGACTCCTCCACCGTGTCGTCGGGGCGAACCGTGGGCCTGACCATGCCTCGCCTCCTAGCCCTCGCCGGGCACCGCCGCCGGCCGTCGCTCGCGGCGCAGGGGCGACAGGGCCCGCAGCCGCTCCACGATGCCGGGCAGCACTGCTAGCACCCGCTCGATGTCCTCGGGCGTGTTGTCCTTCCCCACCGACAGCCGCAGGGAGCCCCGGGCCAGGTCGGGGGGCACGCCCATCGCCTTCAGCACGTGGGAGGGCTCCAGGGAGCCGGAGGTGCAGGCGGAGCCGCTGGAGGCGGCCACCCCCTCCAGGTCCAGGGCCATCAGCACCGCCTCCCCCTCCACCCCCTCGATGCAGAAGGAGGCGATGTGGGCCGCCCGTCGCTCGGGGTCCTTCGGCCCGGTGATGTGCACGCCCGGTATGCGCCTCGGCAGCTCGGCGAGCAGGCGGTCGCGCAGGGCGCGGTAGTGGGCGACCCGCTGCTCCCGCTCGGCCAGGGCCAGCTCCAGGGCCTTGGCCATGCCCACGATGCCGGCCACGTTCTCGGTGCCAGCGCGACGGTTGCGCTCCTGGGAGCCGCCCAACTGCTGGGGCAGGAAGGGGGTGCGGCTGCGCACGTAGAGCGCCCCCACCCCCTTGGGCCCGTAGAACTTGTGGGCGCCGATGGTCATCATGTCCACGCCCAGGCGGTCCACGTTCAGGTCGAGGATGCCCACCGCCTGCACGGCGTCGGTGTGGAAGACGGCCCGGGGGTTGCGCGCCTTGACAATGCGGGCCGCCTCGGCGACCGGCTCGATGGTGCCCACCTCGTTGTTCACATACATGATGGAGACCAGCACCGTCTGCGGCCCCACCGCTCGCTCGAGGGCCTCCAGGTCAACGAACCCCTCGCCGTCCACCGGCAGGTAGGTGACGCGGAAGCCTTCCTTCTCCAGCCGCTCGGCGGGATGAAGGACGGCGTGGTGCTCGATGGCCGAGACGACGATATGGTCGCCCCGCTCGCGCATGGCCTGGGCCACCCCGCGCAGGGCCAGGTTGTCGGCCTCGGTGGCGCAGGAGGTGAAGATGACCTCCTGGGGACGGCAGCCCAGGGCCTCGGCGACGGTGCGCCGCGCCCACTCCAGCCCCTTGCGCGCCTCCTGCGCCTCCAGGTAGACGCTGGAGGGGTTCCCCCAGTGCTGGGCCAGGTAGGGGAGCATCGCTTCCAGCACGCGGGGGTCCAGGGGCGTGGTAGCAGCGTGGTCCAGATAGACGCGCCCCATCCTCTCCACCATCTTGCACCCTAGCACGGCCCCCCGAGGCGGTCAAGGAAGGCGGGGCCTGTCTCGCCGAGGCGCTTCAGGCGCCCGTCGCTTCCAGCAGCAGGTTGCCGGCGGCGTCCACGCTGCCCCGCCAGCCGGGCGGCACCAGGGTGGTGGCGTCTTCTTGGACCACCAGCGCCGGCCCGGCGATGCGGTTGCCCGCCCGCAGCGCCTCCCGCCGGTAGACGGGCGCCTGCACCCGGCGCCCGCACCAGAGCGGACGCCGGGCGACCAGGGCAGCGGAGGGGTCGGGGCCGCCCTCGGGCAGGGGCGGCAGGGCCACCTGCGCCCCCGGCAGGGTGAGGCGCAGGCGCAGGTTCACCACCTCCACCGGTCGCCCGGGGTCGGCGTGGGCATACCGCTCCCGGTGCAGGGCGTGGAAGCGGGGCAGGAAGCGGGAGGGGTGGGGCTCCTCCACCGCCACCGTCAGCTCGTAGGACTGGCCCAGGTAGCGCAGGTCAAGCAGCACCTCCCGCTGCAGGCCCGCCAGCGAGAAGCCCTCGTCCAGGAGCTCCTGTCGGCCTCGCTCCTCCAGTTCGGCCAGGCGCGCCCGCAGCCTCTCGGCCACCTCCTGCCAGGCGGGGCCGTCCTGGGGCGGGACGGGCAGCATGGCCGCCGCCCGCATCTCCTTGGTCGGGCGGGCCACCACCATCCCCAGGGCGGAGAGGACGCCCGGATAGGGGGGCACCAGCACCCGCGGCAGGCGCAGGGCCTCGGCCAGCTCGCAGGCGTGGAGGGGGCCGGCACCGCCGAAAGCCACCAGGGTGAACTCCCTGGGGTCGTGGCCCCGCTCCACCGAGACGATGCGCAGCGCCCGCTCCATGCTGGCGTTGGCCACCCGCAGGACGGCGGCGGCCGCCCGCAGTGGGTCGCCGCCGAAGGCGGACGCGATGCTGGCCAGGGCACGCCGCGACCGCGACGGGTGCAGGGCCATCCGCCCGCCCAGGAAGTGCTCGGGCAGGATGCGCCCCAGCAGCACGTGCGCGTCGGTCACCGTGGGCAGCAGCGAGCGGCCGTAGCAGGCGGGGCCCGGGTCGGCGCCGGCACTCTCGGGGCCCACCCGCAGGGCGCCGCCCTCGTCCACGCGGGCGATGGAGCCACCGCCGGCGCCGACGCTGACCACGTCCACGGCGCTGCCCCGCACGGGCAGGTCGCCCACCAGCGTCTCGTCGCGCTCGGGCAGGCGGCCGGGGCAGAGGGAGACGTCGGCCGAGGTGCCGCCCATGTCCAGGGTGACGATGCGCTCGATGCCGCTGTGGGCGGCTGCCCACAGGGCGCCCACCACTCCCGCCGCCGGACCCGACAGCACCGTCCGCACCGCCAGCCGCCCGGCCGCCGTCGGCGCCATGACCCCGCCCGCCGAGGAGACGATGCTCAGCCGCCCCACCCCGCGTCCGCGCAGGCCCGCCTCCAGCCGCTCCAGATAGGCGGACATGACCGGCGAAACGTAGGCGTTGACCACCGTGGCCACGGTGCGCTCGTATTCCCGGTGCTCGGGCAGCACCTCGTGCGAGGGAGAGACGAAGAGCCCCCGCCGTCGGGCGGCCGCGGCCACCATCGCCTCGTGGCGCGGGTCGAGGAAGGAGAAGAGGAAGCAGACGGCCAGGGAGCGGGCGCCCAGGGAGAGGGCCTGCTCCACCAGCGCCTCGGCCTCCTCCGTGTCCAGGGGCTCCAGCACCCGCCCCTGGGCGTCCAGCCGCTCGTGGGCCTCCAGGCGCCAGCCGTCGGGCACCAGCGGCGGCGGTCGCCACGGCTCCAGGTCGTAAAGGCGGGGACGGGTCTGGCGGCCGATGACCAGCACGTCGGCGAAGCCGGCGGTGGTCACCAGGGCCGTGGGCGCCCCCTTGCGCTCGATGAGGGCATTGGTGGCGATGGTGGAGCCGTGCACCACCGCCCCGGGCCGGGCCGACATCTCGTCCAGGCCCAGCAGCACCCCCCGCGAGGGGTCGGAAGGGGTGCTGGGACGCTTGAACAGGCGCAGGCGACCGTCTTCCCAGAGCAGGAAGTCGGTGAAGGTGCCGCCGACGTCCACCCCCAGCAGGGAGGCCATGCCAGGGGCCATTTTAGCGGTCGCCGCCATCCGTATGCAGCGGCCTGTAACCTACGGGCGTCCGATGTTATCCTGACCTTGGGACAAAGAACGGGGAAGGTGTCATGCCCAGCATCATAGACCTGCACATCCACACCACCCTGGGCTCCTACGACTCCATGATCACGCCCCAGCGGCTGGCCGACGCCGCCCAGCGAGCGGGCCTCACCGCCCTGGCGGTCAGCGAGCACGTGACCCCCTGGCCGCGGGAGCGGGCCGAGCAGTTCTACCAGGAGACGGGCATCGTGGCCGTGCCCGCCCGCGAGTGGTCCACCGACATGGGCCACATCATCGCCATCGGCCTGGGGCCCGTCGTCGGCGACATCCGCACCGCCCGAGACCTGCGGCGGGCGGCCGATGCCGCGGGCGCCTTCCTCATCCTCGCCCACCCCTTCCGCTACTTCCCCGGCCCCTCCAGCCTCCTCTTCGGGCGGGTGCCCGACGCGGCCGCGCTGCCGGTGTCGGAGCTGGCCAGGCACCCCGTGTTCGAGCTGGTGGACGCCATCGAGGTGCTCAACGGCGGCTGCGTGGACCGGGAGAACGAGCTGGCCCTGGCCGTGGCCCGCTACCTGGGCAAGCCCGTCGTCGGCTCCAGCGACGCCCACGCCCCTATGGAGGTCGGCCACTACGCCACTATCTTCGAGGCCGAGGTGCGGGGGCTGGACGACCTGCTGCGGGAGCTGCGGGCGGGGCGCTTCCTGCCCGCCCGCCGCGTGGACGGCCGCTACTCGCCCCTGGACGGCGCCCGCTGACCCCGCAGGCCGGCATTCAGGGCGCCGCGCCGGTAGCCCGCCAGGTCTAGCGTGACGTAGAGGTAGCCCAGGGAGCGCAGCCCCTCTACCACCCGCTCGCGCTGGGCCATGAGGGTCTCCATGCCCTCGGCGTCGGTCTCGATGCGGGCGATGGCGTCGTGATGGCGGACGCGCAGCACCCGCAGTCCCAGGGAGCGCAGGAAGGCCTCCGCGCGCTCGATGCGCTCCAGCGCCTCGACCGTCACCGGCGTGCCGTAGGGGATGCGGGAGGCGAGGCAGGGGGAGGCAGGCTTGTCCCAGGTGGGCAGCCCCATCTGCCGCGACAGCTCCCTGATCTCGGCCTTGCCCAGCCCCGCCTCCAGCAGGGGGCTGCGGACGCCGTGCTGGCGGGCGGCGGCCAGGCCCGGCCGGAAGTCGTCCAGGTCGTCGGCGTTGGTGCCGTCGGCCACCCAGGCGATGCCCTCGGCCCGGGCCAGGGCGGCCAGGGCCGTATACAGCTCGTCCTTGCAGTGGAAGCAGCGGGCGGGCGAGTTCTGGACGTAGCCGGGGCGCTCCAGCTCCCGCGTCTCGATGACGCGGTGGCGCAGGCCCAGCCGCCGGGCCAGCTCCTCGGCCTGGGCCAGCTCGGCGGCGGGCAGCGAGGGCGAGCGGGCGGTGACGCACAGCGCCCGCTCCCCCAGCACCTGGTGGGCCACCGCTGCCAGGAAGGCGCTGTCCACCCCGCCCGAATAGGCCACCACCACCGAGCCCATCTGCCGCAGGATGCCCTTCAGCCGCTCCAGCTTCTCCTGCACCTCGCCGCCTCCGCCGAAGCAACGCTATATGAGCACAGGCGGGCGGGGCGGGTCAAGTCAGCGCCAGAAACGGAGCACCACGTTCAGGACGATGGTCAGCAGGATGCTGAGGAGGATGGAGGTGACCAGCGGAAAGTAGAAGGTGAAGTTGTCGCGCTGGACGAGGATGTCGCCGGGCAGGCGCCCCAGGAAGGGCACCCGCGCGGCGAGGAGCACCAGGCCCCCCAGCACCGCCAGGCCGATGCCGGCCACGATGAGCCACTTGCCCACCTGCTCAATGCCCATCCCGACACCATTTTCGCCAACGGCCTACCCGCCCGGCAAGGGCGCCGTTGACCCAGGCGCCCTCGCCACCTATGCTTGCCCCTCGGGAGGAGAGAGGCATGGTCCAGGCGCGTGAGAAGGTCGAACTGAAGGCCAGCCGGCGCCAGGTGCTGGGCAAGGCGGTCAAGCGGCTGCGGCGCCAAGGGCTCACCCCGGCCAACATCTACGGCAAGGGCATCGAGTCCCTGGCCATCCAGGTGCCCACCCACGACCTGCGCCATCTGCTGCGCCACGCCGGTCGCCACGAGATCGTCTACCTGCAGGTGGACGGCCAGGAGGAGCGCCCCTGCTTCATCCGCGCCATCCAGAAGGACCCCATCAGCGACGAGCTGCTGCACGTGGACTTCCAGCAGGTCTCCCTCACCGAGAAGGTGCGCCTGGAGGTGCCCCTGCACCTGGTGGGCGAGGCGCCCGCCGCCGACCGCTACGGCGCCATGGTCCTGCAGTTGCTGGACGTGGTGCTGGTGGAGGGGTTGCCCACCGCCCTGCCGCCGTTCATCGAGGTGGACCTGTCGCGGCTGGAGGCGCCCGATTCGGTCATCCACGTGTCCGACCTGCAGCCGCCGCCGGGGGTAGTCATCCTGACCGACCCCGAGGCGGTGGTGGCGCGGGCCATCGTGGAGGCGGCCCCGGCCGAGGAGGAGGAAGCGGCGGCGGAAGAGGTCGCCCCGGCCGAGGTGGAGGTGGTGCGCTCCCGCCGCGAGGAGGAAGAGGAGGAAGAAGAGGGATAGGGGCGGCCAGGGCCGCCCGCCCTCAGCCCGTCGGCGGCGTCGTCAGCCGCCGCCCGACGATCCCCGGCATACCGCGCAGGAACTCCTCCGACCCCAGGGGCCTTCTGCCCGCCCGCTGCAGGCGCAGGACGGCCAGCAGGCCGGCGCCCGTCTGCACGGCGAAGGCCGCCCGCCCCGCCTGGGGCGGCACCTGCGCCGCCAGCTCCGGCGAAAGCGCCACCACCGTCCCCGGCTCCTGGCCGGAGTCGCCCGCCAGGGGCCAGGCGGCCCAGATGTGCAGTTGCTCGCCGTCCAGGTAGGTGTAGGCGCCGGGCCAGGGGTCGTAGGCCCGCACCCGCCGCCATATCTCCTCGGCCGGCAGGCGCCAGTCTATGGCGCCGTCCTCCTTGCGTAGCAGCCGCGTGACCGTCGCCCGCGACTCGTCCTGGGGCTGCGGCGTGATCTCGCCCCGCAGCCAGCGGGGCAGGGTATCCAGCAGGAGCTCGGCCGCCAGGTGCGAGAGCTTCTCGCCCAGGGTGCCGGCGCTGTCGAAGGGTGAGACGGGAAGGGAGCGCTGGGCGAGGACCGGCCCCGTGTCCATCCCCTCGTCCATGAGCATGATGGTCACGCCCGTCTCGGCGTCCCCGGCCAGGATGGCAGCGGCGATGGGCGACGGACCGCGGTGTCGCGGCAGCAGCGAGGGGTGGACGTTCAGGACGCCCCTGGGCGGCACCTCCAGCACCGGTCGGCGCAGTATCTGTCCGTAGGCGCAGACGACGATGACCTCCGGCGCCAGCGCCCGCAGCTCGGCGATGGCCTCGGGGCGGCGCAGGCTCTCGGGCTGGCGCACCGGCAGCCCCAACTCCTGCGCCAGCTCCTTCACCGGCGGCGGACGCGGCCGCAGGCCACGACCCGCCGGGCGGTCGGGGCGGGTGTAGACGGCCGCTATCTGGTAGCCCGCCTCCACCAGGGCCCGCAGCGAGGGCAGGGCGAACTGGGGGGTGCCCATGAAGACCAGGGCCATGGCCCGCCCGTCTCGCGCCTCAGTCTTCGCCGCTCCAGAGCACCGGCCCGTCCCCGGTCATGGCCGCCAGGGTGTCCCGCAGGGCGCCACACCCCCGGAATAGATGTGCGGCTCCAGGCGGGGGAGAGCGAAAGGCTGCCTGGCCGTAAAAGCCCCGCTCCTGGTCGCTGCGGGCATGCAGCGGGTCGCCCTCGGCCTGGGCCAGCCAGTCACGGCTCCTCTCCCCGAGCAGCATTATAGCGGTCGCACCCGCACCTCGGCGCCGACGTCGGCGCCCAGGGCGCGGGCGGCCGAGCCCATGGGCAGCGCTATCTCCAGATAGCCGGCGCTGCCGATGAGGGCGCAGAGGCCCTCCCCCTCGGCGTAGGTGCGCACCAGCCCTGGCACCCGCTGGCCGCAGACCTCCACCTCCAGTCGCTGGGCGGGCAGGTCGCGGTGGCGGACGCTGGTGACCAGGTTGCCGAAGCGGTCCACGTGCAGCACCCGCCCCAGCAGGGTGCCGTCGGGCAACGGGCGGGCGCGGAAGGGCGGCAGCGCCAGCACCGAGTCCAGGGGTGGGCCAAGGGCTGCCAGCGGCGTCCCCAGCGTCAGGTAGGCGGCCGCCGGCGCGAAGATGTCGCGCCCGTGGAAGGTGGCGCTGACGGGATGGCGGAAGTAGCGCTCGTTCTCGATGGCCACGGCGCGGTAGCCGGCGGGAAGGGGCACCGGCGCGGGACCGTCGCCGGCCCGCTCGCGCACGGCTTCGGGTAGGGCGGGCGAGAGGAGGCCGTTGTCGGGCCCCACGAAGAAGGCGCGGGGCGTCTGCAAGGCCAGGGCGCGGCGCTCGCTGCCCACCCCGGGGTCCACCACCGCCACGAAGACCGTCCAGGGCGGTAAGTGGGGGACGACCTGCTCCAGCAGGAAGGCCCCCTGCTCCACCCGCTGGGGCCGCACCTGGTGGGTCACGTCCACCACGACGGCGTCGGGGTTCAGGGAGAGCAGCACCCCCTTCATGGCCGCCACATAGGGGTCTTCCAGGCCGAAGTCGGTGAGGAGGGCGACGATGGGCCTAGGAGGCATCGCCCGGGCGCCGCTTCAGGGAGGGCGGCCCTTTGGGGTCCATCTGCCACTGCCAGACGGAGGCGAAGCGCGAGGCGGGGTCGAACAGGGCCCCCAGCGATATGCCCTGCACCCGCTCGTCCACGGCGTAGGTGTATTGGGGGTAGAAGAGGACCACCGCCGGCACGTCCTCGCGGAACAGCTCTTGGAAGCGGGCGTAGAGGGCCTGCCGACGGGCGCGGTCGGCCGTGTGACGCGCCTCCGTTAGCACCCGGTCGGCCTCCGGGTCGAGGTAGTCGCTGAAGTTGCGGCCCTCGGGCGGGCGCTGGCTGCTGTGCCACACCGGGTAGGGGTCGGGGTCGGGGCCCGGGTCGAAGGAGAAGAGGGCCAGCGAGAAGCGCCGCGGCACCAGGTAGTCGTCCAGCATCCGCTGGGGACTGAGGAACTGGAGCTCCGTCAGGAGGCCCTGGTTGCCCAGTTGCCGCGCCACCTCCCGCGCCACGGCCATGTGCATGGGGTCGTCGTAAGTGAGCAGGGGCAGAACCACCGGCCGGTCGCCCTGACGCCAGAGGCCATCGGGCCCCCGCTGCCAGCCCGCCTGCTGCAAGAGTTGCTGGGCGCGGCGCGGGTCGGGCTCCAGGGGCCGGGGCGGGGGGGTGGCCGCCCAGGTCTTGGGCGGGATGGGCGTGTCGGCGGGCACCGCCCTTCCCCCCAGCAGGTCGTCGGTGATGGTCCGCCGGTCCAGCAGCAGCGAGATGGCCTCGCGCACGCGCGGGTCGTTCACCGGCGGCGCGTCCAGGTTGAAGAAGATGGCGGTGTAGGTGGTGCGGGGCGCGTCCATCAGGCGGAACTGCCCCTGGCTGGCCACCGAGCGTAGGTCTTCGCGGGGGGCGAGGGGCCCCAGCAGGATGCCCTGCACCTCCCCCCGGTGCAGGGCGGTGAGGGCGGCGTGCAGGTCGGGGAAGAAGCGCAGCTCCAGCTGGTCTATCTGCGGCGGCCCCAAGTGATAGGCGGGGTTGCGGGCCAGCAGGGCGCGGCGGCTGTCCACCTGCAGCAGGCGGAAGGGCCCCGTCCCCACCGGCGCGTTGTTGAAGGGGAGCTGGGGCAGGTCGGCCGCCCGCGTGCCGGCCAGACGGTGGCTGGGCAGGATGCCGATGCTGGCGTAGGCCAGGAAGGGGGAGAAGGGCTCCGGCAGTCGGCACTGCACCGTGAACTGGTCGGGGGCCTCGCACTTCACCTGCGACCAGAACTGGGAGAGGGAAGGGTCGCCGGGGAACTGGGGGTCGGCCAGCAGCGAGTAGGTGAAGAGCACGTCGCGGGCGCCGAAGGGGGTGCCGTCGTGCCAGAGGACGCCCGGCCGCAGGTAGAATGTGTAGAGCAGGCCGTCCTCGCTGATCTCCCAGCGGTCGGCCAGGTCGGGCAGCACCTGTCCGTCGGGGGCCAGGCGCGTGAGGCCCGAGAAGACCAGGGCCGTCAGGTCGCGGTCGGGCTCGTTCAGGGAGGAGAGGAGGGGGTTCACGACCCTGGGCACCCCCACCACCGCCTCCACGTAGCGGACCATCTCCGGCTCGTCCTGGCCACGGGCGAAGGGGTTCACGGCCCAGATGGCCACGAAGGCGATGACTCCCCCCAGCAGGGCCAGCAGCAAAAGCCACTGGCCCCGGCCCGGGCGGCTGTCGGGGGGGCGCACGGCCATGAGGGCCTAGCGGGTGGCGGTCACGTTCAGCGCTGCTACCAGCACGAACAGAAAGGCCAGCACGATGGTGAGCTGGAAGAGGGCCTTCTCCAGCCCCCGACGGGTGCGGGTCAGAGAGGTGCCCTGAAAGGCCCGCAGCCCCTCCCCCCGCACCTGCAACAGGATGACACCGATGAGTGCCAGCGAGATGAGGATCATCCCCAGGTTGAGAACGGTGGTCACGTCCATGGCCGCCCCCTAGGATAAGGCATCGGCGCCCCGGGCGCCACCCGTCAGGAGGCGTCGGCGGATGCCCGGGCGCCCGTGCGCTGCAGCACCTGCTCCCGCTCCTCGTAGAGGCGCATCAGCGCCCGGGCCAGCTTGTAGGGGTCGTGGTGGTAGCGGTTCTCTTCGTCCACCACGTCGGCGGTGACCACCGACAGGTGGCGGGGCAGGTCGCCCCGCAGCCGCACCGGCTCCCCCTCCTGGGCCGAGGGGGGCAGGGGGCCCTCGGCGTTGGAGTTGACCAGCACGATGTCCAGAAAGGGGCGCCCCACGTGCGACTCGATGGCCCGCACGTGCTCGCTCACGCCGTAGCCGTCGGTCTCGCCGGGCTGGGTGGCCACGTTGCAGACATAGACCTTCAGGGCCGGCGAGGCCAGGATGGCCCGCCGGATGCCCTTCACCAGCACGTTGGGGATGACGCTGGTGTAGAGGCTGCCGGGCCCCAGCACGATCAGGTCGGCCTCCAGGATGGCCCGCACCGCCTCGGGCGAGGCGGGCGGGTCGGCGGGCACCAGGAACACCTCGCGGATGCCGCCCCGCGACTGGGCCTCGCTGATGCTGGACTCCCCCTCGATAGTGCCGGCGTCGGCAGTGCGGGCACACAGGGTGACGTTGGCCGGCGTGGAGGGGATGATCTGGCCCCGCACCGCCAGCACCCGCGACGTCTGGCGGATGGCCTCCTCGAAGCTGCCCACTACCCCCGTCATGGCCACGATGAACAGGTTGCCGAAGGAGTGGCCCGCCAGCCCCGACCCCTGCGAGAAGCGATACTGGAAGAGCCTGGTCACCAGAGGCTCGGCGTCGGCCAGGGCGACGATGCAGTTGCGCACGTCCCCCGGCGGCAGGATACCCAGCTCCCGCCTCAGCCGCCCCGAGGAGCCGCCGTCGTCGGCCACGGTGACGATGGCGGTGATGTTGCTGGTATATTCCTTCAGCCCCCGCAAAAGGGTGGACAGGCCGGTGCCGCCACCGATGGCCACCACCTTCGGCCCCCGTCGCAGCATCCGCTGGCTGTAGATGACGTCCACCAGGCTGCGGTGGCCGTTGCTCTGGTAGGGCACCAGGGCGCTGAGGATGGAGCGGTTGAGCTGCCAGATGGCCACCGTCACGCAGAGGACGGCCAGCCCCATGAAGATGCTGCCGCGTCCCCACTGGGGAATGAACTGCAAAGTGATGTAGTAGAAGACGCTGGGGAAGGTGAAGGAGACGTAGACCTCGCGCAGGAAGTAAGCGATGCCCAGCCCGGCCAGCGTGACCCCGCCCATGAGGAGCAGCAGCCAGCGCTTGATGCGCATGCCGGGATAGAGCCACTTGATGAACTCGTAGCGCTGCAGAGGCCCCATCACACCCCTTTTATATAAACGCTCCGGGAACGTTCCCGGTGTTACGGCTTGGACAAACGTTCCTGCAAAAGCTGTCGGACGGCCTCCGGGTTGGCCCGGCCCCGCGTCTGGCGCATGACCTGGCCCACCAGGAACTGGATGGCCCCCTCCTTGCCGGACCGGTAGTCGGCCACCGCCTTGGGGTTGGCCGCCAGCACCCCGTCCACGATGGCCGCCAGCTCCTGGCCGGCGCCGATCTGGGCCAGCCCCCTCTCCTCCACCACCTGCCTGGGGCTGCGCCCCGAGTCCAGGCACTCCTCCAGCACCGCCTTGGCCGTGCTGGAGTTGATGGTGCCCGCCTCCAGCAGCTCCAGCAGCTCGGCCAGGGCCGCAGCGCCCAGGGGGCAGTCCTCCCATTCCAGGTCGCGGGCGTTCAGGAGGCCGGCCAGCTCCGAGTTGACCCAGTTGGCGGCGGTCTTGGCGCGGGCGCGACGCGCCTCGGGAGGGAGGGGGGAGAGGGCGCCTTCGAACAGGTCGGCCTTGGCGCGGGACTCGGTCAGCAGGCGGGCGTCGTATTCGGAGAGGCCGTAGTCCTCCTGGAAGCGGCGCCGGCGGGCGTCGGGCAGCTCGGGCATACGCTGGCGTATCTCCTCCACCCACTGGCGGGGGATGGAAAGGGGGGGAAGGTCGGGCTCGGGGAAGTAGCGGTAGTCGTGGGCATACTCCTTGCTGCGCTGGGGGACCGTCTGGCCGATGTCCTCCCGCCAGCCCCGCGTCTCCTGCACGATGCGGCCGCCCGACTCCAGCACTCGTATCTGGCGTTGCACCTCGTAACGGATGGCCTCGTAGACGTGCTTGAAGCTGTTGATGTTCTTCAGCTCCACCTTGGCGCCCAGGGCCTCGGCGCCGCGGGGCCGCACGCTGACATTGGCCTCGCAGCGCATGTCCCCCTCTTCCATGTTGGCGCGGCTGGCACCGATCCAGCGCAGCACCTGGCGCAGCTTGGTCAGGTAGGCCCGCACCTCCTCGGCCGAGCGCAGGTCCGGCTCGGACACGATCTCCATCAGGGGGATGCCGGAGCGGTTGACGTCCACCAGCGAGTAGGACTCCCCCTCAGGGGTGGTGACGTGCACCAGGCGGGCCGTGTCCTCCTCCAAGTGGACGCGGTTGATGCGCACCCGCTTGCGCTGCCCCTCCACCTCGATCTCCAGCCAGCCGTCCTTGCAGAGGGGCTGGTCATACTGGGAGATCTGGTAGCCCTTCATCAGGTCGGGGTAGGGGTAGTTCTTGCGGTCGAAGCGGGCCCTGGGCGGCACCTGGCAGTTGAGGGCCAGGCCGGTCATGATGGTCAGTTCCACCGCCCGCCGGTTGATGACCGGCAGCACGCCCGGCATCCCCAGGCAGACGGGGCAGACGTGGGAGTTGGGAGGAGCGCCGAAGTAGTCGGCGGGGCAGCCGCAGAACATCTTGCTGCGAGTGAGGAGGTGCGCGTGCACCTCCACCCCGATGACGACCTCGTAGTCCAGCGCCGTAGGCGTGGCCATCCCCGACCTGGGGCGAGTATAGCAGCCAATCTCCGCCGATACAACCGCGACCGCCGCCGGCGGCCCTTGCGACGGCGGCGGTCGCTGTGCTAGAAAGGTCACACACCCCGCCCCGTGGCAGCGAGGATGAGGGCGCCCGAGGTCATCCTGCCGCGACGCTTCTTCTACGGCTGGGTGGTGGTGGGCGCCGCCTTCGCGGCCATGCTGGTGGGCTTCGGGGTGGCCTACTCCTTCGGCACCTACTTCGAGCCCCTGCGAGACGAGTTCGGCGTCGAGCGGGGGCCGGTGTCGCTGGTCTTCTCCCTCACCGGCCTGCTCTACTTCGGGCTGGGGGCCATCACCGGCCCCCTGACCGACCGCTTCGGCCCCCGGCTGCTGTGCGGGTTGTCGGCCCTCATGTTCCTGGTGGGGCTGGCCCTGGCCAGCCAGGCGCGGGCCATCTGGCAGGTCTACCTGACCTACAGCGTCTTCGTGGGCTGCGGCGTGGCCGCCTGCTATGTGCCGGCCATCTCCACCGTGCAGCGCTGGTTCGTGCGACGAAGGGCCCTGGCCTCGGGCATCGCCGTGGCCGGCATCGGCGTCGGGACGGTCCTGGGCCCGCCCCTCAGCAGCCTCCTCATCACTGCCTACGGCTGGCGCACCGCCTATCTTCTCACGGGGCTGGTGGCGGGGGCCCTGGCGGGGCTGGCGGCCTGGCTCCTGGCCCGCTCGCCGGCGCAGATGGGCCTCCAGCCCGATGGCGAAGCCACCGCCCCGACCGGCACCGCCGTGCGGCAGCCCGCAGTCCACGACTGCACGGTGAGGGAGGCCCTGCGCACGCGCGAGTTCGCCTGGCTGTATGCGGCCATGGTGCTGGCCACCACGCCCGTGTTTCTGGCCCTCGCCCACATCGTCGCCTACGCCCAGGACGCGGGCATGGAGCTGGCCGAGGCGTCGCTGGCGCTGGTGGGCATGGGCATCGGCAGCATCGTCGGGCGGCTGCTGCTCTCGCCCCTGGGCGACCGGCTGGGGCGGCGCCGCTCGTATGCCCTGACCATGGCCGTCATGGCCGCCCTGTCGCTCCTCTGGCTGGTCGCCCCGCTGGTGGAGCTGTGGTCGCTCCTGCCCTGGACCATCGCCTTCGGCTCGGCCTACGGCGCCTTCGTGGCCCTGAGCCCCACCCTGATGGCCGACTACTTCGGCACCGCCCACGTCAGCGGCACCATCGGCGTGTTCTACACCGGCGCTGGGGTGGGCTCCTTCGTTGGCCCCTGGCTGGGGGGAATCCTGTTCGACCTGACAGGCTCCTACCGGCCCGCCATCCTGGTGGCGGTGGTGCTGGCGGCGCTGGCCACCGTGGCCGTGCTCGAGGCGCGGGAGCCCCAGCGGTCGCCCCTGGCCGCCCAGGGCTGAGGGGCGGCGGTTGCTGGCGACCGCCGGCGGTGCTAAGTTACATGGCGCCGTGCTCTCCGACCTCTCGGTGCGCAACTTCGCCGTCATCGAGGAAGTCAAGGTCGCCCTGGCCCCCGGCTTCAACGTCCTCACCGGCGAGACGGGAGCGGGCAAGTCGCTGATAGTGGACGCCGTGGGCGCCCTGCTGGGCTCCCGCCTGGAGGCCGACGTGGTGCGGGCCGGCGCCCCCGCCGCCCAGGTGGAGGGCGTCTTCCTCCTGCCGGAGGAGGTGCGACAGCGGCTGCAGGCGCCCCTGCAGGAGGCGGGCGTGCCGCTGGAGGAGGAGCTGGTGGTGGTGCGGGAAGTGTCGGCGGCGGGACGCAACCTGGCCCGCATCAACGGCCGCACCGTCCCCCTCTCGCTGCTGCGGGAGGTGGGGCGAAGGCTAGTGGACGTCCACGGGCAGTCGGAGCACCTGTCGCTGCTGGACCACCGCCGCCACCTGGACTACCTGGACGCCTTCGCTGGCCTGCTGCCTCTGCGCGGGCGGGTGGCGGCGGCGGTGGCCAGGGTGCGCGGGCTGCAGCGACGGCTGGAAGAGCTCTCCCGCGACGAGCGAGAGCTGGCCCGCGAGCGCGATCTGCTGGAATACCAGGTGCAGGAGATAGAGGCGGCCGCCCTGCGCCCGGGCGAGGAAGAGGAGCTGAAGCAGGAGCGAGAGCGGCTGGCCCACGCCCAGGCGCTCCAAGAGGCGGCCCAGTCCGCCTATCAGGCGCTCTACGCCGCCGAGGGCTACTCGGCCTTCGACATGCTGGCCCGCGCCCGCGGCGCCCTGCAGGGGGTGGCCCACCTCGACCAGCGCCTGCGCGACCTCCTCGCGTCGCTGGAGGCGTCCCTGGCCGAACTGGAGGAGGCGGCCCGCGCCCTGCGCGCCTACGCCGCCCAGGTGGAGCACGACCCCCACCGCCTGGAGCAGGTGGAGGAGCGGCTGGAGGCCATCGCCAGGCTCAAGCGCAAATACGGCGACAGCGTCGAGGACGTTCTCGCCTACGCCCGCCAGGCGCGGGAGCGCCTCTCGCGCCTGGTCACCGGCGAGGAGGAGCGCGAGCGCCTGCAGGAGGAGCTGCGCGAGGCCGAGGAAGAGGCGGGAGCGCTGGCCCTGGAGCTGTCGCAGGCGCGCCGGCAGGGGGCCGGCGCCCTGGAGGAGGCGGTGGCGCGGGAGCTGGCCGACCTGGCCCTGGGTCAGGTCCTCTTCCGCGTCGGCCTCGAGCAGGAGGAGGACGAGCGCGGGCTGCCGGCCGACGGGCGCCGCCTCTCCTTCGACGAGACAGGGGTGGACCGGGCCGAGTTCCTGGTGGCCACCAACCCGGGCGAACCCCTGCGGCCGCTGGCGCGGGTGGCCTCGGGCGGGGAGATGTCCCGCTTCCTGCTGGCCCTGAAGGGCGCCCTGGCCGTCGTGGACCCCCTGCCTACCCTCATCTTCGACGAGATAGACGTTGGCATCGGCGGGCGCAGCGCCGAGGTGGTGGGGCGCAAGCTGTGGACGTTGGCCCGCCGCCACCAGGTGCTCTGCGTCACCCATCTGCCCCAGATCGCTGCCTACGCCGACGCCCACTACCGCGTGACCAAGGAGCTGGTGCTGGGCCGCGCCTTCTCGCAGGTGCAGGCCCTGAACGACGCCGAGAGGGTGACTGAGCTGGCTGCCATGCTGGGAGGCCCCCGCCCCAGCGAGCGGGTGCTGGCGGCGGCGCGAGAGTTCCTGGAGCGGGCGCGACGCTGGCAGCGACAACAGGGAGCGTAACGCAGGGGAGGCGCCAGGCGGAATAACCAGCGGGGGCCAGGGGCGAGGGGCCACCCACGGACGTTTGCGGGAGGCGGCGAAGGGGCCCCCGCCCCGGCCCCGGCTGGGGACGCCGTATGGTGGTGAGCGGGTTCGTTCTGCCCAGGGCCGTGAACGAGGACGCCCTGCTGGCCGCCCGTCTGAAGGCCGGCGACACCCAGGCCTGGGAGCGGTGCTACCGCTTCTGGTATCCGCGCCTGTTCACCTACGCCTATCGTCGCCTGGGCGACCGGGAGGCAGCGGCCGACGTGGCCTCCGACACCTTCGTGCGGGCGCTGCGGGAGGTGGGCCGCTACGACCCCCGTCGCCTCTCCCTGGCAGGCTGGCTCTTTCGCCTGGCCCACGACCGCACCGTGGACCACATTCGCCGCCAGGCCAGGCGAAAGGCGGTGCCCCTGGACCCAGCCGCCAGCGACGCCGCCGAGGACACCAGCGACCGCGACGCCGAGCGGGGCGACCTGCTCCGCGCCCTGGCCAGGCTCACCGCCGACCAGCAGGCAGTGCTGCTGCTGCGCTTCTACGTGGGCCTCTCGGCCGAGGAGGCCGGCAAGGTGCTGGGCAAGCCGCCGGGGGCGGTGCGAGCGCTCCAGTTCCGCGCCCTCCGCCAGTTGCGACGGCTGCTGGGCGCCAGCGGGGAAGGGACCAGCGAGGAGGAGTGAGGGCCATGTCCAGGCAAGGGGGAGACCGAGAGCCCACCCTCTCGCGACTGCGGGAGGACGCCGAGCGGGTGGGTGGCCTGCCGCCGCAGGAGCTGCAGGAGCTGGCCCGCCTGGCCGACGCCATCGCCTCCCTGCCCGAGGAGTCCCCCGGCGACGAGGAGCTGGAGCGGGGGCGGCAGCGGCTGCTGCTCGCCCTGCAGGGCCGACGCGGAGCGGGCTGGGCTCAGGGCCTCCCCTTCCTGCGCGCTGCCGCCGTGCTGGTGGTGGCGGTGGGGCTGGGGCTCCTCGCCCTGGGGGGCGCCTTCGCCGCCGGCGCCCGCCTGCCCCAGCCGGTGGCCGTCGGCCCCCTGGCCCCCCTGGGCAGCGAGCGCTCCGAGATCGTCCGCGACAACCACGGACAGGACGTCTCCGAGGTGGCCCGCTCCGGCAGCGGCCCCGGCCACGGCCAGCAGGTGCGCGACGCGGCCACCGGCAACTCCGGCCAAAGCGGGCCGGGCGGCAACTCCGGCCCCGGCCGCCCCGACGACGTCGCCGTGGAGGACAGCCGCGACAACGGCGGCCCCGGTTCGGCCTCGGCCGCCGACAACATCGAGTTCGTGGGCACGGTGCAGCAGCAGGCCCAGGGGCGGCTGGTGGTGAACGGCGTCACCGTCATCGTCACCGCCGCCACCGAGATCGAGGGCCAGCTCTCCACCGGCGTGGTGGTGAAGGTGGAGGGCACCCTGCAGGCCGACGGCACCGTCGTCGCCAGGGAGATAGAGGTGCAGGCACCGCCGGCCACGCCGCCCGCCGCCACCCCGCCCGCCGGGGCCATCCGCATCGAGCTGCGGGGGCGCGTCCAGTCCCTCTTCCAGGGCGGCTTCACCGTGGCCGGGCGCACCATCCACGTCAGCGCCAGCACCGAGGTGGACGGGCAGGTGTCGGTGGGGGTGCTGGTGAAGGTGGAAGGGTTCGTCCTGGCCGACGGCTCCGTGCAGGCCACCGAGGTGGACGTGGAAGGGGCCAGGGAAGGCCCTTCGGGGCCCGGAGGCACCTCCCAGCCTCAGCAGGTGCCCGACGACCGCGGCGGCCGCGGTCGCGGCGGCGACTAGCCTACAGTCGGCGCACCCGCTCCGACCCCAGCCCCAGGAAGACGGCCAGCACCAGGCCGGCCAGGGCGAAGGAGCCCACCGCCCCCTGCACCCCCACCCACTCGGCCGCGCCGCCCATGGCCAGGTTGCCCAGCATCCCCAGCCCCGGGGCCAGGTTGTAGAGGCCCAGCCCCCGCCCGCGCATCTCTTCGGGCAGCCGCAGCTGGACCAGCGTCTGGTTCAGGCCCACCATCAGCGACCAGCCCACCCCCGCCACCACCAGGACAGCGAAGGAAAGGGGGAAGAGGTGGGACTGGCTGAAGACCGCCACCATCCCCATGTAGAGGGCCGCTGCCAGGGTCATGGCCAGCCCCTTCCGTCGCCAGCCCGTCATGCTGGCCACCAGCAGCCCGCCCGGGATGGAGCCGAAGCCCACCCCCGTCAGCAGCACGCCGTAGCCCCGTGGCCCCGCCCGCAGCACCTCCTCGGCGAACTGGGGCAGCAGCGTCACGTAGGGGTAGATGAGCACGTTGGGCACGTAGTTCATGGCCATGAGACGGAGGAGGGCCGGGTCCGAGCGCAGGTGCTCGATGCTCTCCCGCAGCCCCCGCAGGAAGGGCACCCGCACCGGCTGGGAGGCGACCACCAGCCGTAGCATCAGGGTGACGGGCACCGACGCCAGCAGCAGGACCGCCTGGCAGTAGTAGGCCGCCTCCACCCCCAGGGTGCCGATGACCACGCCTCCCAGGGTAGGGGCGGATATGCGGCAGACGTTGGCCGCCACCGAGTTGAGGCCCACGGCATTGGTCAGGTAGCTGGGGCCCACCACGTCGTAGACCAGCGCCTGGCGGACGGTGATGTTGACGGCGTTGATGCAGGCCCAAACGGGGTTCAGCAGGTAGAGGTGCCAGAGCTGTATGTGGCCGCTGGTGGCCAGCACCCCCACCCCCACCGCCAGCGCGGCCTGCCCCGCCTGGGTGGCCGCCGCCAGGAAGCGCCGCTCCAGACGGTCGGTCAGGAAGCCGGCCACGGGCGCCGCCAGCAGCCGGCTCAGGCCGCTGGTGAAGGCCAGTAGCTGTAGCTGCAGGGGCGAGTGGCTCAGGCTCCAGACCAGCCAGCCCCTGGCCACCTCCTCCATCCAGCCGAAGAGCTGGCTGAGGACGGTGCCCAGCAGCAGGAGGCGGAACTGGGGCAGGGCCAGGGAGGCGAAGGTGGTCGGGGCGGCGCGAGCGACAGCGGGACGGGGTAAGGACTCCGCTTCCGACATGGGCCTGGGGCTATTCTAGCAGCCGATAAGCTTACAGCCACCCTCCGGCCCGTTGGGGAAGGAGGCGGAGGCGTGGTAAGCTGGGGCGGGAGGCGAGCCGGTGATCCAGGTGCGGCGCCGCAGCGAGATCTTCCGGGCCGAGGGGGGCTGGTTCACCGGCTACTGGCACTTCTCCTTCGACCAGTATTACGACCCCGAGAACATAGGCTTCGGCACCCTGCGCGTCTTCAACGTGGACACCCTGGCGCCCGGTGCCGTCTGGCCCCTGCACCCTCACCGCGACAACGAGGTGGTCACCTACTGCGTGGACGGCGAGTTCCGCCACGAGGACAACCTGGGCAACGACGGCGTCCTCTACCCGGGCGACGTCCAGCACACCACCATCGGCCGGGGGATGTGGCATTCGGAGATCAACAACCGCCAGGACGCCCCCATGACCTTCGTCCAGATGTGGGTGCGGCCTTCCCTGCTGGGCCTGCCGCCCTCGGTGGAGCAGAAGCGCGTGCGGCCCGAGGAGCGGCTGAACCGCTTCCTGCCGTTGGTGTCCAACCGCCACCCCGACGCCCTGCCCATCCGCGGCGACGCCGAGGTCTACGCCGCCGACCTGGAGCCGGGCGTCGAACTCTCCCTCCCCGTGGAGGAGGGCTACGGCGTCTACTTCTACGTGGTGCGGGGGCGCGTCGCCCTGGGCGGCCAGGAGATGGGCGAGGGCGACGCGGCCAGAGTGCGCGACCAGTCGGCGCTCACCGTCGGCGGCCTGGAGCGGAGCGAGGTGCTGGCGGTGGTGGTCAGGCTGTAGGAGGGGGTCATGAGCGGGGTCAAAGGGCTGGGGCACGTGGTGCTGCGAGTGCGCGAGCTGGAGCGGGCCGAGAGCTTCTACCGCGACGTGCTGGGCATGCGCGTGACGGCCAGGATGGGCAACCGCATGAGCTTCCTGGCCGCGCGGCAAGGGGTCTCCCACGAGGTGGCGCTGCTGGCCCTGGGGCCCGATGCCCCCGGCCCCGACCCGCGCCGCGTGGGCCTCTACCACATCGCCTTCCAGGTGGACAGCCTGGCGGAGCTGGAGCGCTTCTACGCCCGCCTGCAGGAGCTGAAGGTGCCGGTGGTGGGCATCGGCGATCACGGCATCTCGGTGGGCGTCTACTTCCTCGACCCCGACGGCAACGAGATCGAGGTCTTTTACGAGCTGCCGCCGGAGGAGTGGCCCCGGGAGGGCCCCCTCTTCGCCGGCAGGTTCCCCTACCCCTTCCCGCGGGGCGTCGGCACATGAGCGTCCGCGCCGGCATCGCCTACGCCGTCTGGCCCCTGGGCGAGGGGGCGGGCCTCCTCTGGCAGGCCATAGACCGGGCCGAAGAGCTGGGGGTGGACTCCCTCTGGTTCATAGACCGGCTGGTGGGGCCCGCGCCCATCCCCGAGCCGGTGGTGATGATGGCGGCAGTGGCGGCCCGCACCCGCCGCATCAAGTTCGGGCCCAGCGTGCTGGCCCTGGGCCTGCGCCACCCGCTGCTGCTGGCGCGGGAGCTGGCCACCCTGGACGTCATCTCCGGCGGGCGGCTGCTGCCGGCGGTGGGTCTGGGACGCGACGACCCCCGCGAGGCCCGGGCCATGGGCCTCGACCCCCGCCAGAAGGCCCGCCGCACCGACGAGGCCATCGAGATAATGCGCCTCCTCTGGACGCAGGAGCGGGTCACCTACCGCGGACGCTTTTACCAACTGGAGGAGGTGGGCATCTGGCCGCGACCGGTGCAGCACCCCTGCCCACCCATCTGGGTGGGGGGCACCAGCGACGCCGCCCTCCGGCGCGTCGCCCGCCTGGGCGACGGCTGGCTGGCCAGCCGCATCGCGCCCGGCGAGGTGGCCGCCGCCCTGCCCAGGCTCTGGCGCTACCTGGAGGAGGCGGAGCGGGACTTCGAGCGCGACCACATCGGCGTCATCGTGCCCGTCTACCTGCACCCCGACCGCGAGCGGGCGCTGGCGGTGGCGGGGGCACGGCTGGCGGTGGCCCGCCCCGACCTGCCCCTCTCCGAATACGCCGCCTTCGGGCCGCCGCAGGACTGCCTGGCCCTACTGCGGCGCTACGTGGAGGCGGGGGCCACCAAGTTCGTGCTGCTGCTGGTCTGCCCGCCCGAGGAGGCCATCGCCCAGCTGGAGCTGGCGGCCGGGGAGGTCATCGCCCCCCTGGAGGGGCGCTGAGCCTCACTCCTTGTCGGTGGGGCGGTCGCGCAGGATGACGGCGCCCCGCACCCGCGCCACCAGGTAGACGTCGTCCTGGTCGTAGGCGTCCTGCACCAGCTTGATGAGGTAGGCCCAGAGCTCGTGCAGCTCCTCCTCGTCGTCGGTGCCGGGCTCCAGCCACAGGTAGGCGTCCTCGTGCTCGTCGCGGGGCGTCTCCAGGTCTATCTCGATGCGGGCGCGGGGGAACTCCCGCTGCACCGCCTGGGCGATGCGGCGGGCCACCTCCCGCGCCAGCTCTGGGTCGGCCACGGCAGGAGCCAGTATAGCGCCCGCCGGTGGCATTTGCCGCCGATATGACCTGTTGGCTATCCTATAGACAACGCGGCCGCAAGTTCACGTTCACGGGAGGTGGACGATGCAGTTCGGCATCCAGACCAGTCAGGCCCACGCCACCTGGGAGCAGATGCGCGACCTGTGGGCGGAGCTGGACCGCAACTCCCTCTTCGACTCCCTCTGGGTGGTGGACCACTTCGTCACCGGCTTCGGCACCGCCTTCGATTCCGCCGGCCCCCACCTGGAGGGGTGGACGCTGCTGGCAGGGCTGGCCATGGTCACTAGCCGCGTGCGCATCGGCGTGCTGGTGACGGGGGTGACCTACCGCGAGCCGGCGGTGCTGGCCAAGATGGCCACCACCGTAGACCACATCTCCGGCGGCAGGCTCAACTTCGGTATCGGCGCCGCCTGGCACGAGTTCGAGCACCGCTGCTACGGCATCCCCTTCCCGCCGGTCAGGGAGCGGATGGAGCGGCTGGAGGAGGCGGTGCACCTGATCAAGCTGCTGTGGACGTCCACCGGCCCCGTCTCCTGGCAGGGCAAGCACTACCGTCTGGAGGACGCCCCCTACGCGCCCCAGAATGTGCAGCAGCCCCATCCACCCATCTTCGTCGGCGGCGGTGGCGAGAGGCGCACCCTGCGCATCGCCGCCAGGTATGCCGATGCCATGAACGTGTTCGGCTCGCCGGAGGTGGTCCGCCACAAGATGGACGTCCTGCGCCGCCACTGCGAGGCGGTGGGGCGCGACCCGTCCCAGATCCGCATCACAGTGACGGTGCCCTTTCTGCCCACCGAGGACGAGGGGCGGGTGCAGCGCTTCCTGATGGGCTTCGGCGCCAACCGCGGCGTCGGCCCCGAGGAGGCGCGACGCTGGGTGCTGGTGGGGCGCATCAGCGAGATGGCGGGGCAGGTGGCCGAATACGCCGCGGCCGGGGTGCAGGAGCTCTACCTGCAGCCCTTCATCCGCCTGCGACCGGAGCCCTTCTTGGAGTTCTCGCAGGAGGTGGTGGCCCGCCTGCGCTAGGCCCGGGCGACCGGCAGTCTGGGGCCCGCCCTTCCCGGGGGCGGGCCCTTCTTCGTTGCTGCCCGGCCGTTCGCCCGTGCCGAACCCCTTCCCCAGGGGTGGGGTCTCTGCTATGATGGGGGACGAGGGAGGCGAGAGCGATGGCCGAGGCCGCCACCGAGAGACGAGAGGGAACGCGGCGAGTGGTGGTCCCCGTGCAGGGGATGACCTGCGCCGCCTGTGTGGCGCGAGTGGAGCGGGCCATCCGTCGCCTGCCCGGGGTGGTGGACGCCCGCGTCAACCTGGCCTCGGCCCGCGCCGGCCTGGAGCTGGCACCGGACGGCCCCTCCCTGGAGGCAATCGCCCGCGCCGTGGAGGAGGCGGGCTACCAGGTGCCCCTGGCCAGCCAGAGCTTCCGCCTGCGTCCCGGCGGCCCCGCCCTCGACTCCCTGCCCGAGAGGCTCCTCGCCCTGGACGGCGTGGCCGGGGCGGCGGTGGACGCCGACGCCCGCACCGTCACCGTCCGCTTCCTGCCCGACGTCGTCCCGGCCGCCCGCATCCGCCGTCACCTGGAGGCCCTGGGCTACCGGGCCGAGGGCGGCGAAGAGGCCGAGGATGCCCTGGAGCGGGAGCGGGCCGCCCGTCGCGCCGAGATCAGGCGCCAGCTCCTGAACCTGCTCATCGCCTGGCCCCTGGGCCTGCTGGTGATGCTGGGCACCTTCCGCGACTACTGGCTGCTGCCGCAGGTGGTGCCCGAGTTCATGGGGCACAAGCTCTTCCTGTTCGCCCTGACCACGCCCATCGTGCTGGGGCCGGCGCGCCAGTTCTTCGTCAATAGCGTGCGGGGGCTTCTGCACGGCGTCACCGACATGAACCTGCTCTACGCCACCGGTATCGGCGCCGCCTACCTCATCGCCGTGGTGAACACCTTCTGGCCCGAGGCGGGCTTCGGCGGCGAGCGGGCCACCTTCTACGAGGCGGCCGCCCTCCTCACCGCCTTCGTCGTCCTGGGCCGCTACCTGGAGGCCCTCACCCGCGGCCGCGCCTCGGAGGCCATCCGCCGCCTGCTGCAGCTCCAGCCCCGCCGCGCCCGCGTCCTGCGCGACGGCCACGAGGTGGAGGTGCCGGCCGACGAGGTGGCCGTGGGCGACATCTGCCTGGTGCGGCCGGGCGAGGCGGTGCCGGTGGACGGCGTGGTGGTGGACGGACGTTCGGCGGTGGATGAGTCGCTGGTCACGGGCGAGTCGCTGCCGGTAGAGAAGGGTCCCGGCGACCGGGTGGTGGGCGGCAGCGTCAACCGCACCGGCTCCCTGCGGGTGCGGGCCACCCAGGTAGGCGCCGACACGGTGCTGGCCCAGATCGTGCGCCTGGTGGAGGAGGCCCAGGCCAGCCGCGCCCCCATCCAGCGCCTGGCCGACTGGGTGGCGGGGCACTTCATCCTGGGGGTGCACCTGCTGGCCCTGGGCGTCTTCGCCTTCTGGTTCTTCGCCGGCTACGGGCGCTGGTTCAGCCCCGAGACGCGCCTGCTCATGAGCCCCTACACCCTGGCCGAGATGGGCGTCTTCGGCTTCGCCCTGCTCATGTCGGTGGCGGTGCTGGTCATCTCCTGTCCCTGCGCCGTGGGCCTGGCCACCCCGGCGGCCATCATGGCCGGCTCGGGCATCGCCGCCCGCCAGGGCGTCCTGTTCAAGGGCGCCGAGGCCATGGAGGCCCTGGCCAGGGTGGAGGTGGTGGTCCTGGACAAGACGGGCACCCTCACCCGCGGCCGCCCGTCGGTGACGGACGTGGTGCCCGCCCCCGGCCGCAGCCGCGACGAGGTGCTGGCCCTGGCCGCCGCCGCCGAGCGTGACTCGGAGCACCCCCTGGCCGAAGCGGTGCTGGCCGCTGCCAGGGAGGAGGGGCTGGACGTGGCCCGCCCACAGTCCTTCCAGGCCCTCCCCGGCCAGGGGGTGGAGGCCCGCCTGGACGGTCGCACGCTGCTGCTGGGCAACCGCACGCTCATGGCCGAACGGGCCATCGCCCTGGACGGCCTGCTGGCCGAAGCGGAGCGACTGGAGGGCGAGGGCAAGACGGCCGTCTTCCTGGCGGTGGACGGCCAGGCGGTGGGAGTGCTGGCCGTCGCCGACACCCTGAAGGAGAATGCCGCCGGGGCCGTGGCCGCCATCAAGGCCCTGGGGCTGGAGGTCGTCATGCTCACCGGCGACAACCGCCGCACCGCCGCAGCCATCGCCCGGCGGCTGGGCATCGAGCGGGTGCTGGCCGAGGTGCTGCCCCAGGAGAAGGCCGCCGCCGTCCGCAGCCTGCAGGAGCAGGGCCGGCGGGTGGCCATGGTGGGCGACGGCATCAACGACGCCCCCGCCCTGGCCCAGGCCGACGTGGGCATCGCCATGGGCGCCGGCACCGACATCGCCAAGGAGGCCGGCCACGTCCTCCTGGTGCGCGACGACCCCATGGACGTGGCCGTCGCCGTGGAGACGGCCCGCTTCACCCTGCGCAAGGTGAAGCAGAACCTGGCCTGGGCCTTCGGCTACAACGCCCTGGCCCTGCCCATCGCCGCCGGCGTCCTCTACCCCCTCACCCATCAGGTGGTGAGCCCGGAGCTGGCCGCCCTGCTCATGGCCCTCAGCTCCCTCTCGGTGAGCCTCAACTCGGCGGCCATGAACGGCTGGCGGCCACCGGCCAGACGGGAGGCCGCCGCATGAGGGGGATGGCCTGGCTGGGCACCGGCGGCGCCGTGGCGGGGGCGGCCCTGGCGGCGGGCCTGCTGGTGCTGGCCGCCTGGCTCAGGGGCGGCTACGGCAGCGGCGCCCTGGTCGGCGCCGGCCTCTGGACGTTCTTCCTGGCGCTGATCGTCCTTTTGCCGGTGGCGATACCGCTGGCACGAGAGGCAGCCAGCGGGCGTAAAATGGAATCGAGGTGACGCTCATGTGGGGCATGCACGAGGGCTGGGGCTGGTGGATGCTCTTCGGCTGGGTGTGGTTCGTCCTCTTCTGGGGCGGCATCATCGCCCTCATCGTCTGGGCGGTGGACCGCCTGACGCGGCGGCCTCGTCCGGCCGACGACGCCGATGCCCGTGCTCTGGCCGTGGCCAAGGAGCGCCTGGCCAGGGGCGAGATCAGCAAGGAAGAATACGAGGAGATCCGCCGGCTCATACTGACCTGACGCGTCGGCACCTTCCCCGGGGAGGTGAGGAGATGGTCAGGGACCCGGTGTGCGGCATGACGCTCGAGCATCCGTCCCAGGCGGCCGCGAGCGCCAGCTATGCCGGGCACATCTTCTACTTCTGCGCCCAGGCGTGCAAGGACGCCTTCGAGAAGGAGCCCGGGCGCTACGTGTGGAAGGCCTTCGGCCAGGGCTAGGCGCCGGGGCGCAGGCGGTAGATGTTCTCCGTGTCGCTGAAGTAGAGGGAGCCGTCGGGCGCCTGCTTCACGTCCAGCTGGCAGGGGTAGCCCGTGTCCTGGGGCTCCACCGTCTCCCTGCCCCCCGCCCGCACCTCCTCCAGTTGCTGGGCGGGCACCCGCAGCAGCCTCTCGCCCAGGTAGGTGCAGAAGAACAGGTCGCCGCGGAAGGGCAGGGCGTCGCCCCAGTAGACGGCCACGCCGGTGGGGGCGGTGCTCCTGCTCCCCGACTCCCAGATGGGGTCCACGAAGCGCCCGTCGCCGGCTCGGCCCATGACAGTGGGCCAGCCGTAGTTGGCGCCCCGCCGCACGACGTTCAGCTCGTCGCGTCCGCTGGGGCCGTTGTCGGTCAGGAACAGCTCGCCCGTCCCCGGATGGAAGGCCAGCCCGAAGATGTTGCGGAAGCCCAGGGCGTAGGCGGCGGAGCCGGGGAAGGGGTTGTCGGGCGGCAGGGAGCCGTCGGGGGCCAGGCGCAGCACCTTGCCATTGGGGCGCTGGGGGTCCTGGGCCAGGGCGGCGGCCTGGGCGTCCCCCAGCGAGACGTAGAGCATCCCGTCGGGCCCGAAGGCCAGCCGACCGCCGTTGTGACAGCAGGTGGGGCCGGCGGGCAGCCCGTCCACGATGGTCAGCGGCTCCACGCCACGGTCGCCCTCGGCCCGCAGGCGGACGACCCGCTGCTGCTGGGGGCGCCCCTGGGCGTCGGGGACGGTGTAGAACACGTAGACGTAGGGCTGACGGGGAAAGTCGGGGTGCAGGGCGAGGCCCAGCAGACCATGCTCCGAGTAGCCGGGCGGATGGGCCACCCGGAAGCTGGCGAAGGGCTCCGGCAACAGGCGGCCGTCCCGCACCACCCGCACCTGCCCCGTCTCCAGCTCGGCGTAGAAGAGGCGACCGTCGGGGCTGGGGGCCAGGGCCACCGGGAACCGGGCGCCCGCCACCACCGTCTCCAGGACGGGGCGCCCCGGAGTGGGGCTGGCGGCGGGCGGGGGGACGACGGCGGTGCCGGGGGTGCTGGCAGGGCTGGGCAGGGAGGGGCTGCCGCCGTCGGGCCGGGGCGCCCCGCTCCCTCCGCAGGCGACGGCCAGCACCATGCAGGCGGCCAGCGCCGCCATCAGCCTGGACATGGCACCAGACCAGTATAGCCGTCCCTCCATTGGAGGTTCATGGGAGGGCGCCTGCCCCCTTCGCCTTGACGGGGAGAAGGGGGGGTGCTAGATTTCTAGCTGGTGGGCCCCTGGCCCTGGCGTCAGGGGCCTTGCCGTCGGTCGCGGTGGACGTCGCCTAGCGGTCAAGGCGCCAGGCTGTGGCCCTGGAGATCGCGGGTTCGAATCCCGCCGTCCACCCCAGCGCCCGAGCGGGAATCTCTCCCCCCACCCCGAACCCCGCATAGGGCGGCCTGCGCCGCAACGGCACCCATCTTCCCCGACATCCTCGCGCAGGGCTGAAGCCGGGCAGCCACGCCGCCGGCCACCGCAGGTCGCCGGAGCGGTCCGCCCCCAGAACAGAGCGCCCCGACACCAGGTAGCTGCGGCTGCCGAGGCCGATCCGCATACCCGCACGGCCGCGGCGAACGCGGCGGCACCGCCTTGACAGCCACCGTCGCCGCTGCGATAATTGTCAGCAGTCCTGACATATAGGAGGTGTCGCCATGGCACGGCAGGTGGACATCCCCGGCTACGACTACGGCCGGGTGGGGCCTTCGCCCCTCTCCCAGGACGATCTGGAAAAGCTCAAGGCCGCTATCACCTTCGACCAGGACGACGAGCGCTACCTGCGGCAGGCCGGCGACGTGCTGGCCGACCAGGTGGAGGAGATCCTCGACCTCTGGTATGGCTTCGTCGGCTCCCATCCCCACCTGCTGGCCTATTTCGCCGGGCCCGACGGCCAGCCCGACGGCCGCTACCTGGAGGCCGTCCGCAAGCGCTTCGGCCAGTGGATCCTGGACACCTGTCGCCGCCCTTACGACCAGCAGTGGCTCGCCTACCAGCACGAGATCGCCCTGCGTCACCACCGCAGCAAGAAGAACCGCACCGACGGCGTGCAATCGGCCGAGATCGTCCCCGCCCGCTACCTCATCGCCTTCATCTACCCCATCTCGGCCACGGTGCGCCCCTTCCTGGCCAGGAAGGGCCACAGCCAGGAGGAGGTGGACCGCATGTGGCACGCCTGGTTCAAGGCGGTGGTGCTGCAGGTGGCCCTCTGGTGCTACCCTTACATCCGGGAAGGTGATTACTGACGCCGCTGGCCCCTCTCTCCCCTACGGCTCCGACCACGGAGACCTGGACGGGAAGGTGCTGGCCGCCCTGGAGCGGGTGGCCCAGAGCTTCCGCGTCCTGCAGTGGCAGGAGGCCAGGGAGCACCGCCTGACCCCCCTGCAACTGCAGCTGCTGGTGCGCCTGCTGGCCCACCGCGAGGGACTCTACGCCAGCCAGCTGGCCCGCACCCTGGGGGTGACCCGTGCCACCGCCTCCGAGGCGGTGACGGCCCTCCTGGCCAAGGGCCTGGTGGAGCGCCGGGCCGCCACCGGCGACCGTCGTCGCCTGCTCCTCTCCCTCACCCAGCGGGGGCGGGAGGTGGCCATGCGCGCGGCCGCCTGGGGGGAGGCGGCCCGCGCCGCCCTGCAGCAGGTGCCCGCCCCGGAGCGGGCAGCCCTGCTCCTCTTCCTCATGCGCTTCATCGCCGAGCTGCAGCGGGCCGGCGTGGTGACGGTGGCCCGCATGTGCATCACCTGTCGCTTCTTCCGTCCCGACGCAGCCCCGGGCACCCCCCAGCCTCACTACTGTGCCCTCCTGGAGCAGCCCCTGGCCGTGGAGTCGCTGCGGGTGGACTGCCCCGAGCACCAGCCGGCCGTAGCTTAGTGCTAAACTTGAAGCGGGATGCCCCGCCAGGGACGCTCCCGGCTGGTGCTCCTGGCCACCGCCCGCGACCAGGTGGAGCTGGCCATCTGGCTGGACCTGCTGGAGGAAGCGGGGGTGGCCGTGGCCGTGCACCGTCGCGACCCCATGGGCGGGCTGGACGTGGCACCCACGCCCCCCTTCAGTTGGGACCTCTACGTGCAGGAGGAGGACCAGGCGCGGGCCCGGGAGGCCCTGGGCATCGGGGCGTCGGAGTAGGAGGCGAAGGCGGTGGAGCTGGCCCTCTTCCCTCTCAACGCCGTCCTCTTCCCGGGGGGCGTCCTGCCCATCCACGTCTTCGAGGAGCGCTACAAGCTGATGGTGGGCCGCTGCCTGGAAGAGAAGGTTCCCTTCGGCGTCGTCCTGATACGCTCGGGACGGGAGGTGGGCGGGCCAGCGGAGCCCTTCCCCATCGGCACCACCGCCCGCATTGGCCAGGTGCAGCACCTGGAAGGGGGAAGGCTGAACCTGCTGGCCCTGGGCGAACATCGCTTCCGCATCCGCGACCTGCTCCAGACCTCCCCCTACCTGGTGGCCGAGGTGGAGCTGCTGGAGGACGAGGACGTGGAGGGGACGGAGCCCCTGGCCGACGAGGTGGGCGACCTCTTCGCCCGCTTCGTGCGCCTGACCCTGGCCCTCACCGGCCAGTGGGCCCGCGGCCTCACCCTGCCCCGGCAGCCTTCGCCCCTGGCCGACGCCGTGGCCCAGCGCCTGCCCCTGGACCTGCGCCACAAGCAGTCGCTGCTGGAGACCCTCTCCGTGCGGAAGCGACTGGAGCAGGAGCAGCAGTTCCTGGTGCGGGCGCTGCCGGAGCTGGAGCGGCGCTTCGCTCGCTACCGCGCCCAGCGCTGGGGCGCCTTCTGGGCCCTCAACTGACGCCCCGCCCCTGGCCCCAGCCCCCACGCCCCTTTATCATGGGCTGAGACGTCGCGGGAGGTGAGTGCGGTGCGGGCCGTGAACCGGCCGGTCTCCTGGTGGGGTTGGCACTGGACGCCGCCGGTGCCCATGTCGGTGGTGGAGATCATCCGGGCGGGGAGCCTCTCCTCGCGCCTGGCCGCCCTCTTCTGGCTGGGCATGGAGCGGGGGGCCTCCATCATCGTGGCCGCCGAGCCCCCCTCGGCCGGCAAGACCACCACCCTCACCGCCCTGCTGGCCTTCACCCCGCCCGAGACGGTGGCCTACTTCACCCAGGGCGTGGGCGAGACCTTCGCCGTGCCGCCCCTCTCCGACTCCCACCCCACCTACATCCTGATCAACGAGCTTTCCGACCACCTGCCGGTCTACACCTGGGGCGAGTATGCCCGGCGCGCCTTCGAGCTGCTGGCCCAGGGCTACTCCTTGGCCTCGACCATGCACGCCGACCGCGTGGAGGAGGTGCTGGGCCAACTGGAGGGCGACCTGGGCATCCCCGGCGTCCACCTCTCGCGCCTCACCTTCATCGTTCCCCTGCGGGTAGGGCACCGTGGCCGCCCCATCCGCCGCCTGCAGGAGGTGGCCTTCCTGGAGCCCGACGCCGCCCGGGGCTACCGCGTCCGCAGGCTGGCCCGCTGGCAGGAGGACGAGGACGCCTTCGCCCTGCTGGAGGACGCCGATACGCGCCGCGCCTTCGCTGCCTGGGCAGGGCTGGACGACGCCGCCCTGGAGTCGGCCCTGGACGAGCGCCAGCGCTTCCTGGACGACCTCCTGGCCCGCGGGGTGACCAGCATCCCGGCCGTGGCCGAGGCCATCGAGGGCTTCTACCGGCAGCGGGCGGCCGGCAGCCGCTAGCGGGGCGGCACGGGGCCCGCCTCCGCCAGCAGCAGCGACAGGGCACCCTGCCAGTCGCTCAGGTCGGGGAAGACGACCGCCGCCCCTGCCCGGCGCAGGTCGTCGGTGCTGTAGTAGCCGGTGGCCACCCCCACCGGCGTGAAGCGGCAGGCTAGGGCGGCGGCCACGTCCAGGGGCGTGTCGCCCACCACCAGCACTCGCCCCGGCTCCTGCCCCTGGGCAGCCCGGCGGGCGGCCAGGGCCACCAGCTCCGCCCGGTCTTCGGCGTCGTCGCCGTAGGCGCCGTGCCGGAAGTGCTCGTCCAGGCCGTAGCGCCGCAGCTTCAGCCGCGCCCCCTCGCGGAAGTTGCCCGTGGCCAGCCCCAGGGCCACATCGGGGCGCTGGCGCAGGGCAGCCAGCAGTTGGGGGACGCCCGGCAGCACCTGCCCCTCCGTCTCCCAGAGGGTGCGCTCCAGGTGCCAGACGTAGCGCTCCTTGAAGGCGGCCAGGATCTGCTGGAAGTCGCCGTCAATGCCGTGGCGCCGCAGGGCGTCGCGCAGGATGGAGGGGTCGGTGCGGCCGGCGTAGGGGATATCGGCCAGGGCGTCGGCGACGCCGAACATCTCCTGGAAGGCGCGGTTCATGGCCAGCACGCCCGCGCCGCCGGTGCGCAGGAGCGTCTGGTCCAGGTCGAAGAGGACGACGACCAGGGAGCGGGGCAGGGTCTACCTCTCCACCGGCAGGCCGGCCTTGATCCAGGCGTCGGTGCCGCCCTCCAGGTTGTAGAGGCGGGTGAGGCCCGCCGCCGCCGCCATCTCGCAGGCCAGGGCGCTGCGCTGCCCCACAGCGCAGACGAAGATGATGTCCTTGTCGCGGGGCAGCTCGTCGCGGCGGGCGAAGACGGAGCCCACCGGCACCAGCTTGGCGCCGGGGACGTGGCCGGCGTGATATTCGTGGGGCTCCCGCACGTCTATGATCACCACGTCGTCGCGGGAAAGCATCTCCCGCGCCTCCTCGACGCTGATGCGGGTGAAGGGCTCCTGAGGGTGCTTGACGGCCATGGCTTTCCCCTCCGCACTCGCTCGCTTTATATTCTACTAAGTCGCTCGGACTACGGGAATTGCCCCCGCCCGCCGCTCGGGTCTATCATGGCCCCAGCCCAGGGAGGAGGTCAGCCATGGCCGACGAGGCCGTCATCCGCGACCTGTTCGAAAAGATGGAATACGAGCGGGGACGGCTGCTCTCGCTGCTGGAGTCCCTCTCCGAGGAGGCGGCGGCCACCCCAGCCAAGCCGGGCGAGTGGACGCCCAAGGAGCAGATGGCCCACCTCTGCGAGATGGAGGCCGCCTACCGCGCCTGGGTGGAGAAGGCCCTCCGGGAAGACAACCCCAGCGTGGACGGCGTCCGTGGCGAGCCGGTGGCTGTGCCCCTGGAGCGGGCCAACGAGGCCAGCAAGGACGAACTGCTGGCCGAGATGCGCCGTCAGCGGGAGAAGACACTGGCCCTGATGCGCCGCCTGCGCCCCGAGGACTACGACCGCACCGCCACCAGCTCCATGTTCGGCACCCTGACGGTGCTGCAGTGGCTCCGCTCCTACTACCGCCACGACCGCATGCACTACGACCAGGTGCTGGGGCAGGAGCCCACCTACCGCCCCCGCTACCTGACCGGCCAGGAGCCCGACCAGCGGCGGCCGCGGGCCTCCTGAGACCTCCGCGTCCGCCCTAGGCGCGGGGCAGCCCCAGCCCCCGCCCGGCGATGACGTTGCGCATGATCTCGGACGTGCCGCCGCCGATGGTGGAGGCCACGCTCACCAGGTAGTTGCGCTCCACCCGTCCCCTGAGTCGCGTCCACTTGCTACGGGGATGGAGCTGGCCGTAGAGTCCCAGCAGTTGCATGCCCGCCCGGGCCAGGCGCTGGTCCAGCTCCGAGGAGTAGAGCTTGGCCACCGATGCCTCGTAGTTGGGTATCTGGCCGGCCTGCTGCAGGGAGGCGACGCGGTAGGACAGGTAGCGCCCCACCTCCACCTCGATGGCCATGTCGGCCAGCTTCGCCCGCACCTGGGGGCGGCCGCGGGTGACGCCCTCTTCGCGGGCGAACTGGACCAGGTCGTCCAGGAAGCGCTGCGCCCTCGCCACCCCGGAGATGGAAGAGCGTTCGAAGTCCAGGGCCACCGCCACCTGATACCAGCCGCGGTTCACCTCCCCCACCAGGTAGTCGCGGGGGATGCGCACGTTGTCGAAGAAGACCTGGTTGAAACCGTGCTGGCCGGCCATGTTGATGAGGGGCTGGATGGTGATGCCGGGTGCGTCCATGGGCACCACGAAGGTGCTGATGCCCTTGTGTTTGGGGGCGTCGGGGTCGGTGCGGGCAGCTAGCCAGCCCCAGTGGGCCTGGTGCGCCTGGGACGTCCATATCTTCTGGCCGTTGATGACCCAGTAGTCGCCCTCGAGGACGGCGCGCGTCTGCAGGGCGGCCAGGTCGGAGCCGGCGCCGGGCTCCGAATATAGGGTGCACCAGATCTCTTCGCCCGAGGCGATCTTGGGCAGGAAGCGACGCTTCTGCTCCTCGGTGCCGTAGAGCATGAGGGCCGGCCCCACCCAGGCGACGCCCATGTTGAAGCCGGTGGGGGCACGGCGGTAGGCCATCTCCTCGTTGTAGATGACCTGCTGCATGATGGTGGCGCCCAGGCCGCCGTATTCGGGGGGCCAGGGGAGGGCCAGCCAGCGCCGCTGGGCCAGCTTGCGCTGGAAGGCGCGGGCGAATTCGGAGTAGCCGCCGAAGCCTTCCTCGGTCTCGGTGTCGAACTGCTCCTCCCAGTTGGGCGGTAGCTCCTGGTCGAGGAACTGTCGCACCTCCTGTCGGAAGGCCTCCTCTTCAGCAGTGAACCTGAACTCCATCTCCTCCTCCTTTTTTCAGCGTCGTCTGGCTGCCTGGTCTGCCCGTTGCGTATCGCCTCTGAGTTGTCTTCTTTGACTTCGTCTGGCTGCCTGGTTCCTCAAATGCGTCTCGCCCCTGAGTTGTCTTCTTGACTGCGCCTGGCCGCGTGGATTGCTTGAATCGCATCGCCTCTGAGTTGGGGCGTCGGGGGCCGTGCAGCTGCAGGGCTTCAGCCCTGTCCCGGCGTCGTCGCAAGCGAGCCAGACCCTGCGGCCGGCACCGGCCACCCCTCCGGCCCGTTCGGGGACGCGGGGTCGGCTGGAGAGGCCGGGCGAAGGGTGGCGCTGCCATGGTCGCTCGCCCTCAGCCCTGGCCGTAACGGGCCAGCAGGCGACGGGCCACATCCACGAAGACGGCGTAGTCCTGGGCGCCCACCAGCGCGAACAGGCCGTCGCCGAAGATGAAGGTCGGCACGCCGGCGATGCCCTGTCCCCTCGCCCACGCCTGACGTCGGTCCACCTCCTCGCGGTAGCGTCCCTCGGCCAGGGCCTCGTCCAGGGCGGCGGCGTCCAGCCCGCACCCCTCGGCCAGACGGCAGAGCACGTCGCGGTCGCCGATGTCCTCCCCCTCTCCCCAGTAGGCGCAGTAGAGGGCGCGGTGCATCTCCCACCCCCGCCCGGCGGCCTCGGCGAAGAGCGCCGCCTGGTGGGCCAGATGGGTGTTGTAGAGGCGCTCGGGCAACCGGAACGGCAGCCCCTCCTCTCGCGCCTGCTCGCCCAGCCGCTCGTAATACTGGCGCGGATAGCGACGTCCCAGCGCCAGCTCCCGCGAGAGGCCGCCCGGGGGCAGGTGGGGCATCAGCTCGTAGGGCCACGGCTCCAGCACCACGGGCAGCTCACGGGCCAGACGCTCCGCTCTGGCCATGCCGATGTAGCACCAGGGGCAGATGTAGTCGGCGACGATGCGCACCGTCAGGCCCTCGCCGACGGGGCGCTCATGGGGCCGCTGCTCGGAACGGGCGGAGGGTGCGGCGGGCGTCCAGGGGCGGCCGGGCGTGAGGCCGGCGTAGGCCTCCGTGTCTTTCTCGCCGAAGCCCAGCGACCAGGAGTCCACGGCCAGAGGCATTATAGCACAGGGCGTCGCCGTGCCCGCGCTGGCGGCTGCGCTAGTCCTGCAGCTTGCCCAGGGCGCGCAGGACGCGCTCGGGCGTGATGGGCGCCTCGAAGACGCGGGCGCCCACGGCGTCGGCCACGGCGTTGGCCACCGCCGCCGGCCCGGGCACGATGGACGGCTCCCCCACGATGCGCGCCCCGTAGGGCCCCTCCTCCGAGGGCACCTCGACGATGATGGCCTCGATGGGCGGCACGTCGCGGGCCGTCGGCAGGCGGTAGTCCAGCAGGTTGGGGTTCAGCAGCCGCCCCTTCTCGTCGTAGACCATCTCTTCGAAGAGGGCGATGCCCAGCCCCTGGGCGGCCCCGCCCTGCATCTGCCCCTCCACCGACTTGGGGTTGATGGCGAAGCCCACGTCCTGGGCCACGGCGTAGCGCAGCACCGTCACCTCGCCCGTGTCCGGGTCCACCTCCACCTCGGCCACCTGGGCCGTGAAGCCCGGCGCCTGCCGGCGGGCGGTGATGGCCCCTCGACCGACGATGGGCGCGTAGCGGGCGCCGAAGCCGGTGGTGAGCCGCCCCAGCTCGCGGAAGGTGACCTGCTTCTCGGGCTGGCCCCTGGCCCGCACCACCCCGTCCTCCATCTCCAGCTCCTCGACCGGCACCTCCAGGCGCTGGGAGGCGATGGCCAAAATTTGCTGGCGGGCGTCCTCGGCTGCCAGCTTCACCGCCCGGCCCACGGTGTAGGTGGTCTTGGAGCCGGCGCTCATGCCGGCGTAGGGGGCGGTGCGGGTGTCGCCCGTCACCACCGAGACCATCTCCAGGGGGACGTTCAGCTCCTCGGCGGCGATCTGGGCGAAGGAGGTGTTGGTGCCGGTGATATCGGCGGCGCCGACGGTGACGTTGATGGTGCCGTCGGCGTTGAGGCCCACCGTGGCCGAGGCGGGTTGCAGGCCCCCCAGCCAGCCGCCCACGGCCAGCCCCACGCCCCGGTTGGGGCGCTGGCGCGACCGGTGCCGCTCCCGCCAGATGTCGGTGCGAGCGATGGCCTCCAGGCACTCCTTGAGGCCGATGGCCGGATAGGGCTGGCCGCTGGGCAGGGGGTCGCCCTTCTCGACGGCGTTCTTCAGGCGCACCTCCAGGGGGTCCAGCTCCAGCCGCTGGGCCAGCATGTCCATGGCGCTCTCCAGGGCGAAGGCCACGTGGGGGGCGCCGGGAGCGCGCAGGGCACCGACGCTCACCTTGTTGGTCAGCACCTCGAAACCCTGGATGTCCAGGTTGGGGCACTTGTAGGAGCCGCCGATGAGCAGGCAGCCCGGCAGCACCGGCGCCCCGGGAAAGGCCCCCGAGTCGTAGACCACCCGCGCCTGCAGGGCCACCAGGGTGCCGTCGGCCTTCATGCCCGCCTTGAGCTGGACGACGGCCTGGGGCGCGGGGGTGGCGGCCAGCATGTCCTCCTTGCGGCTCATGGCCAGCTTGACGGGGCGGCGCACGCACATGGCCAGGGCGGCCACCAGCGGCTCGTAGAGGTATATCTTGCCGCCGAAGCCGCCCCCCACCTCGGTGGCCGTCACCCGCACCCGCGCCTCGGGCAGGCCCAGGGTGCGGGCCACCTCGTGGCGCACGTGGAAGGGCGCCTGGGTGCTGGACCAGATGCTCAGTTCGCCGCCGGGGTCGTAGTCGGCGACGACGACGTGGGGCTCGATGTAGGACTGGTGCACCATGGCCGAACGCCAGGTGCCCTCCACCACCGCGTCGGCCTCGGCGAAGCCCGCCTCCACGTCGCCCCGCCTGAAGGTGATGGTGGAGGAGACGTTGCTGGGCCGCGACTGGGCCTGCTCCTGCTCCGCCTCCACCGTGATGTGCCCCTGCTCCTCGGAGCGGTCGGCCTCCCGGATGGCGCCGGTGCGGGCCAGGGGCGCATCGTCGCGCATGGCTTCCAGGGGGTCCACCACCGCCGGCAGCTCCTCGTATTCCACCTCCACCAGGTCGCGGGCATAGGCGGCGGTGTAGGGGTCGCGGGCCAGCACCGCTGCCACCGGCTGGCCGTAGAAGAGCACCTCGTCCCGGGCCAGCAGCACCTGGGCGCGGGCGTCAGGGTTGACCCGGTGCTGGGGGAGGTCGCCGGCGGTGATGACCGCCTCCACCCCGGGCACGGCCAGGGCCTTGCTGGCGTCTAGGCGGCGGATGCGGGCGTGGGCCACCGGCGCGTGCACCAGCTTGACGTGCAGCAACCGCGGCAGGCGCAGGTCGTCGCCGTAGACGGTCTCCCCCGTCACCTTGGCGGCGGCGTCAATGCGGTCCACGGGCCTGCCCACGTGTCGGAAGCGGGGCCGTTCGGCGGTCTCCCTGGCCATTTCTACCCCCTCCTATCCGCTCTGCATGTGTTCGGCGGCGGCCAGCACCGCCTCGTATATCTTGGCGTAGCCGGTGCAGCGACAGAGGTTGCCCGCCAGCCCCAGGCGCACTTCCTCCAGCGTCGGCCTGGGGTTGCGGCGCAGCAGGTCGTAGGCCGCCATGACCATGCCCGGGATGCAGTAGCCGCACTGGACGGCCCCCTTCTCCACGAAGGCCTGCTGCACCGGGTGGAGCTGCCCGCCCTGGGCCAGCCCCTCGACGGTGGTCACCTGGCAGCCGTCGGCCTCCACCGCCAGCACGATGCAGGAGGTGACCAGGCGGCCGTCCAGGAGCATGGAGCAGGCGCCGCAGTCGCCGGTGCCGCAGCCCTCCTTGCTGCCGGTGAGCCCCAGCTCCTCGCGCACGGTGTAGAGCAGGCTCCACCAGGGCTCCACCGCCACCTCGTAGGGGGTGCCGTTGACGGTCAGGGTGATGACGCGCTTGGGCATGGGCGGTTCACGTCCTCCTCGCTCGCTCGATGGCCTCCTGCAGCAGGCGGACCGTCATGACCTCCACCAGGTGGCGACGGAAGGCGGCCGAGCCGCGGACGTCGGAGATGGGGCGCGCCTCCTCCCGCGCCAGGGCGGCGGCGCGGGCGATGGCCTCGGGGGTGGGGGCCTGCCCCTCCAGGACGGCCTCGGCCCGCCGGGCACGGACGGGCGTGGGGGCCACCGCCCCCAGGGCGATGCGCGCCCTCTTCAGCGTCCGCCGGTCGTCGTCCAGCTCCACCGCCACGGCCACCCCCACCACAGCGATGTCCATCTGCTTGCGCGGCGTGTGCCGCCGGTAGACGCTGGCCGAACGCGGGGCCGGCGGCGGCAGCAGGAACTCCAGCAGCAGCTCGCCCTGGCCCAGGACGGTCTGTCCCGGCCCCAGCCAGAACTCCTCCAAGGGCACCAGCCACTCCCCCTGCGGCCCGGCGATGCGGGCGCTGGCCCCCAGGGCCAGCAGGGGCGGGGCGGTGTCGGCGGAGGGGGCGGCGTTGCAGACGTTGCCACCCACGGTGGCCATGTTCATGGTCTGGCGGGAGCCCACCAGCCCGGCGCCCTCGGCCAGGGCGCCGTAGCGCTGCCGCACCACCTCCGCCTCGGCCACCTCGGCCATGGTGAGGCCGGCGCCCAGGCGCAGCCCCTGGCCGTCGCGCCACTCCAGCGCCCTAAGTTCGGGCAGCCGTCGCAGGGAGACCAGGTAGCGGGGATAGGGGAACTTGTGGCCCCCCTCCTTGAGCTGGACCACCAGGTCGGTGCCGCCGGCGATGGGACGGCCGCCCTCCCCCTCGCGTCGGAAGGTCTCCAGGGCCTCGTCCAGGCTTCGGGGGGCGAAATAGGCGAAGGGCCTCATCCGGCCAGGGCCTGCACCGTGCCGTTCACGTCAAGATTCTAGCCCAAAGGCGAAGGGCCAGCAACGGCGCACGCCCGCCCCGTTCCCCTGGCCGGCCTTTGGGCCTATGATGGTCGCGGAGGCGCCGCCATGCAGTCCATGGGCAACTACGAGGTGCTCTCCCATGTGGAGATGACCGAATGCAGCCTGCGCATCCTGCGCCTGCGCCAGGGCGAGCACGTCTCCCCCCATTACCACCGCGAGTGCGTGCAGATCTACACCGTGCTGGAGTCGGAGGTGGAGGTGCAGGTGGGGGAGCGCACCTACCGCCTGCTCCCCTACGAGACGGTGCGCATAGACAAGGGCGTCGTCCACGCCCTGCGGCCGGGCGAGCGCGACGCCCTGGTGCTGAGCCTCTCCATCCCGCCCCTGCAGCGCCACGACCACCACGTTGTGCAGTAGCGCGTCCCGGTCCCCCGGGGGCGCCCAGCCAGGGCGGCCGAGGTCGGCGACCGGCGCCCGACCGGTTACAATGGCGAGCGATGGCGACGGCCCGGCAACGCTTCCCCATGCGCCTCGAGCGCTGCGCACTGCCCTTCCTCGCCATCTGCGGCGGGCTCCCCCGCTGGTCCTATGTGGAGGTCGGGCCGCAGGATCTCCTGCTCCGCTTCGGATGGGCGTTCGCCGCCACCATCCCCCGGGACGAGATCGAGTTCGTGCGGCCGGCCCGATGGTCGCCGCTGGTCGGCCTGGGGTGGCGGGTGACCCTGAACGGTTCCATCGGGCTCATAGGCTCGCTGGCGGGGGTGGTGGAGATCGGGCTCAGGCGCCGCCGCCTCTTTCGCCTGGCGGTGCTGCCGTGGCCCACCAGGAGGCTGTTCGTCTCGCTGCAGGACCCCGAGGCCTTCCTGCACGCCCTCACCTCGCTGCCCTCTCCGTCCTAGCAGTCTCGGCCGCCCGGCGTGCATCCGCCGCCCTGGCGCAGGCGTATAGGTGGGTGAAATGCACCAGGAGGTGGGGGCATGAAGCGACTGTGGATAGCGCTGGGCCTGGCGACGGCGCTGGCCCTGGCCCTTGCGGCCTGCGGTGAGGAAGAGGAGGGCACCCCCAGCCCGGCCGCTGGCGCCGGCACGACGCCCACAGCCACCCCGGCGGGCCGGACCCCTACGCCGACACCCTCGGGCGCGACACCCACCGCTCCCCCTGCGGCCACGCCCGGGGCGGCCAGTGTGACGGTGCGGGCCCTCGACTTCGCCTTCAACCCCAACCGCATCAACGCCCAGGCCAACCAGCCCCTGACGGTGACGGTGCGCAACGAGGGCCAGGCGCCCCACACCTTCACCATCTCGGAGCTGAACGTGGACGTGACGGTGCAGCCGGGCCAGAGCATGACGGTGACCCTCACACCGCGGGCGGCCAGTTACACGTTCATCTGCCGCTTCCACCGTGGAGCGGGCATGGAGGGCACCCTGACCACGGGCGGGGGCGCCGCCAGCGGCGGCGGCAGCGTCACGCCAGCCGCCGGCGGCTCGGCCGACTACGGCTACTAGTCCTCGCGCGGTCGCCAGCGGGTGCCCTGGGGGGTGTCCTCCAGGACGATGCCCAGCTCCAGCAGGCGGGCGCGGATGGAGTCGGCCAGGGCGTAGAGGCGCTGGGCGCGCAGCTCCTGCCGCACGGCGATGAGCAGCTCGATGAAGGGGACGGCATCGGCCCGGTAGGGCGTCGGCTCCTGCAGCGACAGCCCCAGCACCCCGGCCAGCTCGCGCAGGACGGCCTGGGCGCGCTCGGCGCGCCGCCCCTCGTCGCGGGCGCGGTTGATCTCGGCGGCCAGGTCGAAGAGAGCGGCCAGCGCCTGGGGGGTGCCCAGGTCGTCGTCCATGGCCTCCAGGAAGCGGGCGCGGAAGGGCTCCGGGTCCACCTCCGGCTCCCCCTCGCCCCCGGGCAGGGTGGCGGCCAGGCGCAGGCGGCGGGCACCGGCCCGCGCCGCGTTCAGCGCCTCCTCCGAGTAGGTGAGGGGGCTGCGGTAGTGGGAGCCCAGGACGAAGAGGCGCAGGGCGTCGGCCCCGAAGCGCTCCAGCGCCTCCCCCAGGGGCACCAGGTTGCCCAGGTGCCGCGTCATCTTCTCGGGGCTGTCGGGCAGGCGCAACAGGCCGTGGTGCACCCAGAAGCGGACGAAGGGCTTGCGCCCGCTGTAGGCCTCGCTCTGGGCGACCTCGTTTTCGTGGTGGGGAAAGATGAGGTCCTGGCCGCCGCCGTGGATGTCCAGGGGCTGCCCCAGGTACTTCAGCGACATGGCCGAGCACTCGATGTGCCAGCCCGGGCGTCCGGGGCCGAAGGGGCTGTCCCAGGCCGGCTCCCCCTCCTTGGCCCCCTTCCAGAGCACGAAGTCGGCCGGGTGCTCTTTGGCCTCGCCGGGCTCCACCCGCGCCCCCGCCAGCAGCGAGTCCACGTCCCGCCCCGACAGCTTGCCGTAGTCGGGGAAGCTGAGCACGCGGAAGTAGACGTCGCCGTCGGCGCGGTAGGCGTAGCCTCGCTCCAGGAGCCCCTGCACCATCTCCACGATGGCGTCCATCTCCTGGGTGGGGCGGGGGTAGTGGTGGGCCCGCTGGATGCCCAGGGCGTCCATCTGGCGGAAGAAGAGCTCGATGTGCTCCTCGGCCAGGTCCTGGATGGTGCGGCCCGTGGCCCGCGCCCGCAGGATGATGTTGTCCTCGATGTCGGTGAAGTTCTGGACGTGGCGCACCCGGTAGCCGCGGTATTCCAGATAGCGCCTGAGCACGTCGAAGATGATGTAGCTCATGGCGTGCCCCAGGTGGCAGGGGGCATAGAGGTTGGGGCCGCAGACATACATGCGCACCTCGTCCCCGGCGGGGACGAACTCTTCCACCCGGCGGCTGAGGGTGTTGTAGAGCCTCATGGCGGCGCGACCTCTCATCCAGTGTAAGGGCACGGGGCGGAGCGGGGGAGCCTCAGCCGCCCGGACGCTGGCTGGCCGCCTTGGCCTCCGACAGGGCCCGTTCCAGGGCAGCCAGGCGCTCCTCCAGGCGCGAGAGGCGCTCCTCCAGGGAGCGCAGGGCGTCCCACTCGGGGTCGGGCAGGCGGACGACGGTGTCGTTGCCCGGGTCGTGGAAGGCCACCACGTGCCCCGGCACCCCCACCACGGTGGCGTTGGGGGGAACGTCGGAGACCACCACCGAGCCGGCGCCGATGCGGGCGTTGTCGCCGATCTTGACGGCCCCGATGACCTTGGCCCCCGCCCCCACCACCACGTTGTTGCCCAGGGTGGGGTGGCGCTTGGTCCGCTTGGTGCTGGTGCCCCCCAGGGTCACCCCCTGGTAGAGGTGGCAGTCGTCGCCGATCTCCGTCGTCTCGCCGATGACCACCCCCATGCCGTGGTCTATGAACAGCCCCTCGCCGATCCTGGCGCCGGGGTGGATCTCGATGCCCGTCAGGGCACGGCTGATATGGGAGACGATGCGCGCCAGTAGGCGCAGGCGGTGGTTGTAGAGCCAGTGGGCCAGGCGGTGGAACTGGCGGGCATGGAACCCCGGATAGCAGAGGATGACCTCCAGGGCGCTGGTGGCGGCCGGGTCCCGCTCCAGCGCCGCCTGAATGTCCCGCTTTATGCTCTGCAGAAGGCCCAACGCGTATCCCTCCTGGCTGACGGCAGGTGCGGCTCTGCGGGGAAGGCCCCGGCCCGACGCGGGCCGAGGCCTAGGCACAGGTGCAGGTGTGCCCGCCCCCGGGGAGGGACGTGAAACGGACGGGCGCAGGAGAGGGACGGCTCATGGCGACCTTCGCGACAGCAGCGCCACCGCCAGGGCAGCGATGCCCTCGCCCCGGCCCAGGGCGCCCAGCCCCTCATGGCTCTTGGCCTTCACGTTCACCTGCGTCTCCTCCAGTCCCAGCTCGCGAGCGATGGTGCGCCGCATGGCCGGCAGGTGGGGCGCCAGGGGCGGCTCCTGAGCGATGACGGTGGCGTCCACGCTCAGGGGCTCCAGCCCTGCCTCCCGCACCAGCTCGCGCACCCGCCGCAGCAGTCCCAGGCTGTCGGCCCCCGCATAGGCCGGGTCGTGGGGCGGGAAGTGCTGCCCCAGGTCTCCCAGCCCCGCCGCCCCCAGGAGGGCGTCCATGATGGCGTGCAGGAGGACGTCGGCGTCGCTGTGGCCCGTCAGTCCCCGGGGCCAGGGCACCAGCACGCCCCCCAGCTTCAGGGGCCTCCCCTCCTGGAACCTATGTATATCATAGCCGATGCCGATGCTAAGCGTCATGCTGCCAGGCCCCGCCGGCCAGGAGGGCGCGGGCCAGCGCCAGGTCGGCCGGCGTCGTCACCTTCAGGTTGTAGGGGGAGCCGGGGAAGACCCGCACCGGCACGCCCAGGGCCTCCACCAGGGCGGCGTCGTCGGTGGCCTCGCCGGCGGCGCCACGGTGCGCCGTCAGCAGCAGGTCGTAGCGGAAGGCCTGGGGCGTCTGGACGGCCCGCAGGCGCGACCGGTCCAGGGTGCGCACCACCGTCTCCGCCTCCACCTCCTTCACCGTGTCCGACAGGGGCAGGACGGGCACGGCCGCCCCCGTGGCCTGGGCGGCGGCCAGGGCCGCCTCGATGAGGCGCCGACTGACGAAGGGACGGGCGCCGTCGTGCACCAGGGCCCAGTCGCAGGCGCCCAGGGCCTCCAGGCCCAGGCGCACCGAGTCCTGCCTCCGCTCCCCGCCCGGGCACACCTGCCAAGGGCGGGAGAGGCAGAGGCCCCGCAGCAGCCCCTGCGCCCACTCCAGGTTGGCCGCCGAGACCACCAGCACCGCCGCGTCCACCAGGGGCGAGGAGTCGAAGGCCAGCAAGGAGTAGGCCAAAAGGGGACGCTCGCCCAGGGACTCTCGCAGCTTGTCGGCGCCGCCCATGCGGGTGCTGCTGCCGGCGGCGGCGATGACGGCGCCCACCCGCCCGTAGGGGCCGCCCATGGCCTCCCTAGCCGGCCCCCTTGGGCTGGGCGAAGATGAGCCGCCCGGCCACCGTCTGCAGCACGCGGGTCACTGTCACCATCAGGCGCTCGTTCAGGTAGCGGCGGCCCCCCTCCACCACCACCATGGTGCCGTCGTCCAGGAAGCCCACCCCCTGGTCGGCCTCCTTCCCCTCCTGGACGATGTGCACCTCCATCTCCTCGCCGGGCAGGATAACCACCCTGACGGCGTTGGCCAGCTGGTTGATGTTCAGCACCTTGACGCCCTCCACCTCCGCCACCCGGTTCAGATTGAAGTCGTTGGTCAGGACGGGGGCCGACAGCTTGCGTGCCAGGCGGATGAGCTTGGCGTCCACGTCGGCCGTCTCGGGGAAGTCGTCGTCGGCGATGCGCACGGGCACGTAGCCTTCCCTGCGCAGTCGCCCCAGCACATCCAGGCCGCGGCGTCCGCGGTTGCGACGCAGGGCATCGGCCGAGTCGGCGATGCGCCGCAGCTCGTCCAGGACGAAGCGGGGCACCACCAGGGTGCCAGGAAGGAAGCCCGCCTGAGCGATGTCGGCCACGCGGCCGTCAATGATGGCGCTGGTGTCCAGTATCACTTCCTGCGGCGGCCAGACGGCGCGCGAAGGAAAGTAACGGGCCAGGAACTGGGCGAAGTCCTCCTCGCGGCTGACCAGCGCCGCCACCCCCAGCAGGCCGAAAAGGAAGCTGACCGCCAAGGGGGCCAGGAAGCCCCCCAGCCCGGGCAGGTTGACCAGCCAGGGGGCCAGCAGCGCCGAGGCGAGAAGCCCCGACACCAGCCCCACGATGCCCAGCACCAGTTGCAGGGGCCTTATCTGCCGCGTCCACTCCTGGAACTTCTGCAGCGGCCCCAGCAGCAGATAGGGCGTGGCCAGGGCGCCGAAGGCGATGAACCCCAAGACCGACGCCGCCCAGACCAGCGAGTGGAGCATGCCGTCCCGCCCCTCGGCCAGGGCCTGCCCCACCCGCAGGCCGATGAAGCCGAAGAAGAGGGCCCCTGCCACCCTCAACAGGAGGGCCACGAAAGGGTAGTTTTTTATAGGACTGACGCCCATGGTCATGCTCCCCTATGTCGAGGGATTCTATGACAGGGCCCCCGCGCCAGTATAGCACGCGCTCAGCCCAGATGCCCCAGAAGGGCCCATCCCAGCCCGCCGAAGGCGGCCATATACCAGTCCTTGATGACCTTGCCTGCCAGCACCGCCAGGAAGAAGCGGGGCACGGGCATCTCCACCGCCCCGGCCGCCAGCCCGCCCAGGTCGAAGAGGGGGTTGGGCACCAGCGCCAGCAGGAAGATGGTTACGGTGCCGTGCCGCTCCATCCAGCGGTGCACGCGCCGGTATTGGGGGTGGTCCTGCACGACCACCCGACCGCCGTAGCCGGCCAGGTAGCCGGTGAACTCCCCCAGGGCCTCCCCCAGCCCCGCCACCAGCCCCACCCAGAAGAAGGTGGGGACGCCCAGGAAGTCGTGCAGAAAGGCACCACCGCCCAGCACCGAGGCGGCCGCCGGCGAGGGCATGAAGATGGAAGCGGAGCCCAGCAGGTTGACCAGGAAGAGGCCGGCATAGCCGTAGCGCCGCAGCCCCTCGCCGTCGCCCCCCAGGTAGAAGTAGCCTGCCGTGAAAGCCGTCACCACCAGGGCAGCGGCCACCAGCAGGAGATACTCGAAGCGCAGGAAGCGACGGCGGGGCGGCCCGGTGCCGACTCTGCCCTGAGCCCCCTCCGCCCTCTCCATCATGTCGTGGGGGCGAGAGGACAGGCCCCTCGCCCCCAGCTCGTGCTGGCGCAAGGCCCCTCCTTCCTACGCCTACGGGGTTAGCTGACGGGTTCGGCCGAAGGAGCTAGCCTAGTCGCCCCTGTGGGCGACATTCACCCCGAGTGCTGGGTCCCCCGCTCCGCCCCAGCGGGGCGGACTCGGCGACGGTATTGGCCTTTCGCAGGCCAGCTTACCCCGCCCCCACCCCCCGTGTCAACCGCAGGTGCCGTCCACGAGGGGCGTCGGCGGCGCCGCTCGTTGCCTGCGGGGGGAGGGTGTGTTAACCTTGAGCATCGGCTGCAGCGGGCCGCCCCCACCCCCGGGCGGCCCCGCCCCCCAGATGCCCGCGGAGGAGGAGGATGCACCTGGTTATAGACGGCTTCGGTGGCGACCGCCAGCTCCTGGCCGACGCCTCCCTGGTGCAGGAGATGCTGGACCTCTACCCCGAGCTGCTGGGCATGAACAAGATCTGCGCCCCGGTGGTGGTGCGCTACCAGGGCCCGGTGCCCGAGGACTGGGGCATCTCGGGGGTGGTCATGATCGCCGAGAGCCACATCGCCGTCCACACCTTCCCCGAGCGGGGCATGGTCTGGGCCGACATCTTCTCCTGCCGCCCTTTCCAGGCGGAGCCGGTGCTGGCAGACCTGCGCCGTCGCTTCCGCCTGCAGGAGCTTTCGGTGCAGGAGCTCCAGCGGGGGCTGGAGTATCTCCCCTCGCCCTCTCAGCGGCAGACGATGGCGGGGTAGGCCCGCAGGCGCTCCTCCACGCGCTGGCGGTCGGGCACCCCGGCCACCCCCTCCCCTTCCACCGTCAGCGAGGCGGCGGCCGAGGCGAAGCGGGCCGCCTGCCAGGGGTCGGCCCCCTCGTGCACGGCGATGAGGAAGGCGGCGGCGAAGACGTCGCCAGCGCCGGTGGGGTCCACTGCCGCGGCGGGGAAGGCGTCTATGTGGCGCCAGCGGCCCCGATAGCAGATGTCGGCCCCCCGCTCGCCGCGGGTGAAGGCCACCACCGGCACCCTCCGCGACCAGCCCTCCAGGGCGGCGAGGGCCTCGGCTGCCGGCAGGTCCTCGTCGGAGACGAAGAGGGCCCAGGCGTGCTCCAGGGCCGCCTCCGCCGGCCAGCAGGAGGGGCTGCGGGGGCGCACGCTGCCGTCGGGGGCCACCTCCCGCAGCCAGCCCTGGGCGCACAGGCCCAGGAGCCCGCCCCGGAACAGGGCGGCCGTCTCCGGGGCCACCTCGCCCGCCACCGGCCCCAGGAGGGCAGCGTCGCACGCCGTCAGGTCGGGCGGGACGTGTTCCGGCCCCAGGGAAGGGGCGCGGGCCAGCACCACCTGCCGCCGGTGGGCTCCCTCGTAGATGTTGTGGATGCGGGTGGAGAGGATGGAAGGCAGCCGCAGCAGGTGGACCCCTTCCAGTTCCGGCGGCTCGCTGGCGGCGGCGGTCAGGACGAAGGTCTCCCAGCCGAGGCGGTGGGCCAGCAGCCCGGCGTAGGCGGCGGTTCCGCCCAGGCGGAAGCCGCCGGGCGCCACGTCCTCCACCAGGTGTCCCACCACCAGGAAGCGGGGCATCTAGGGGCGGCGGCCCGGGCTGCCGCGGGGCCGACGGCGAGGAGAGATGATCACCTTGCGGTCCTCGCCGTTGCCGATGCTGGAGGTGATGACGTCGGGGTCGTTGACCAGGGCCAGATGGACGATGCGTCGCTCGGCCGCCGGCATGGGCTCCAGGGTCACCGGGCGCCCTGTCTGCTTCACGCGCTGGGCCAGGCGCTGGGCCAGGCCCTTGAGGGCCTCCTCCCGCCGCCGCTTGTAGCCCTCCACGTCCACCGTCACCACCACCCGCGTCTGGAAGCGACGGTTGATCATGACGTTGAGCAGGTATTGCAAGGCGGCCAGGGTGGAGCCCCGCCGGCCGATGAGGATGCCCAGGTCTTCGCCGCGGATGTCCAGGACGGCGCTGGCCCGGCCCAGGCCGTCGCCAGGGGTCTCGGGGGGCCGGACGGAGACGTCGGCCTGCAGTTCCAGGCAGCGCAGCATCTGGCGCAGGTAATCGGCTGCCTGGGCCACCTCCGGCGAGTCCACCCCCTTCACCACCACCCGCCCCTCCTCCTCTTCCTCCTCCATGGCCTCGCTGGGGGCCAGGGCGGGCTGGTGGGCGCGGGTCAGGGAGGGGAGGAGGCCCGGCTCCAGGGGCGTCACCCGCACGCGGGCCTCCTCGCCGCCGAGGCCGAACAGGCCGGGGCGACCAGTGCTCAGCACCTCGATATGCACCTGGTCGCGCTCCAGCCCCAGCAGGGAGAGGGCCTTCTCGATGGCCTCGTCCAGGGTCTTACCGCTTGCCTCGACGCCTTCGCTCATGGTCCCCCCTTCTGCCTGTGCTGGCCCTGCCGCCGCGGGAGCCGGCGACGGGCTCGGGCAAGGGCAGCAGCACCCGCCGCCAGTCTATGCCCCGGCGGCCATACACGAAGTAGCTTATACCAACGGAGATGACGTTGCTAACCAGCCAGTATAGCCCCAGGCCGCTGGGCACCGCCAGGGTGAACCACACGAACATCAGCGGCATCATCAGGTTCAGCGTCTGGTTCATCTGCTGCTGCTCGGGGGTGGTGGCCACGCTGCCGGTGGTGGAGACCTTCTGCTGGAAATAGGTGGTGACCCCCACCAGGATGGGCAGCACGAAGGTGGCGTCGGGCCGCCCCAGGTTGAGCCACAGGAAGTGCTGCTCCAGGGGGATGGCGCTGTAGAGATAAGACCACGGATACAGGTGCTGGGACAGGTCCACCACCGCCTCGGGCACTCCCCCCACCAGCACGATGAGGGCGCGGTAGAGGGCGATCCAGACCGGGAACTGGATGAGCATGGGCATCAGGCAGCCCAGGGGGTTCACCCCCGCCTCGCGGTAGAGCTTCATCAGCTCTTCCTGGCGGCGCTTGGGGTCCTTGTATTTCTTCTGGATCTCCTGCACCCGCGGCTGGATGGCCGACATGGCCTTGGTGGACTGGAACTGGCGAATGGTCAGGGGGAGGGTCACCAGCCGCATGAACAGGGTGAAGAAGATGATGGCCAGCCCGAACTGCCCGAAGAGGACGTTGTTGAACAGCACCAGGAAGTTGATCAGGGGGTCCACGAAGAGGGCGTGCCAGGGGTCGCGGCCCGCCTGGGCGGTGGCGAAGACGGCCACGAACACCGCCGCCAGCAGCAGAAAGTAGAGGCGGCGGCCCAGGGCGTCCGAGGCACGGGCGACGGCGGTGCTGCTCCTGTCGCTCATGGCCGGGGCAGCTCTAGGCGCTGGACGCTGCCCGCACGGGGGTCCAGCAGGAAGACGTTGCCGTCGTGGGCGGCGATGAGCACCTGGTCGCCCAGCGGCACCGGGTCGGCCAGGACGCGGCGCATCAGTTGCTGCGGCGTCCAGGCCTCGCTGCCGGTGGCGGCATCCAGCCCGTAGACCACCCCCTCCCGGTCCACCACCACCAGCACCTGCCCCACCAGCAGGGGTCGCGCCCGCAGCGGGTTCTGGGCGGCGAAGGCCCAGCGCACGGTCCCGTCCTGCAGCGCCAGGGCATAGACGTTGCCGTCCAGGTTGGGCGCGTAGACCGTGTCGCCCGCCACCAGGGGCTCGGCCCAGAACCAGTTCTCGGCCCTGGGCGGCACCGGCCACTTCAGGCTGCGGGCGTTCACGTCCACAGCATATAGCCTGCGGTCGGCGGCGCCAACGAGCAGGGTGCCCCCCGCCAGGACGGGGTTGGAGACCAGCCCCGCTCCCACCTCCACCTCCCACAGCTTGCGGCCCTCGCGGGCGTCCAGGGCGTAGAGCTTGCCGTCCATGGAGGCCACGTAAAGGGTGTCGCCAGCCAGCAGCGGCCGGCTCCAGATGCCGCCGCCAGTGCGGAAGGGCCAGCCCGGCCGCAGGGAGCCGTCCTGGGCATTCAGGGCGTAGACGCGACCGTCGTCGGAGGCGACGTAGAGGGTGCCCCGCGCCTCGTCCAGGGTCACCGCCGCGATGATGGGGCCATCGGTGGCGAAGCGCCAGCGCAGGCTGCCCTGGGCCCGGTCCAGGGCGTAGACGTTGCCGTCGTAGCCGCCGAAGTAGACGGCATCGGCCGTCACCGCCGGCGTGCCGTAGATGGCCTGGGGGCGGAGGTTGCGGTCGTTCTGGCCGGGAAAGCGCCAGAGGAAGCGCCAGCTCCCTACCTCGTAGGCCGAGAGGCGCCCCGCCTCCAGGCTGATGAAGAGCCGGTCCTGGCTGACCACCGGCGGCGCCCAACCCCTGGGGGTGGCGGCGGCAGCGCAGGCCGCCGAGAGCAGGCCCAGGGCGGCCAGAGGGGCCAGGAGGGGCCATCGCCGGCGGGCGCGAGGCGCCGGCGCGGGGTCAGGGGACGGGATCGTAGCCACCGGGGTGAAAGGGGTGACAGCGGGCCAGCCGCCAGAGGGTGAGCAGCCCGCCCTTGAGCAGTCCGTGCTTCTCGATGGCCTCGTAGCCGTATTGGGAGCAGGAGGGAAAGAAGCGGCAGGCCGGTGGCCGGGCCGGCGATATGCGCCGCTGATAGAAGCGGATGAGGCTCAGGGCAGCCGCCTTCACGACTCCTCGCCTCCCGCCGCCTGTGCCAGGACGCCCGCCCGCGCCAGCACCTGCCGCGCCGCCCGCTCCATCTGCCAGTAGTCGGCGACGGCGGCGGGCTGGCGCAGGACGAAGACCAGGTCCCACCCCGGCGCCAAGGGCAGGCGGCGCAGGGCCTCGCGCAGGCGCCGCTTGGCGCGGTTGCGGACGGTGGCCTTGCCCAGCCGTTTGCTCACCACCAGGCCCACACGGGAGTGGGGGAGGCCATTGGCTAGCACGCGCAGCATCACCAGTTCGTGACGGTAAACGCGGCCCCGGCGAAAGACCTGGTCGAAGGCCTTGCGGCCGTGGAGCCGCAGGAGCTTGCCCACGGCCCCTCAGACGGTCAGCCGCCACCTCCCCTTGAGGCGGCGCCGCTTGAGGACGGCGCGGCCGCCTCTGCTGGCCATGCGGGCCAGGAAGCCATGCTTGCGCTTGCGGCGGCGGTTCTTGGGCTGATAGGTGCGCTTGGGCAAGGTCTCCTCCCGCTAGCGGCGGGCCTCCCGAGGCACGGCCCATTATACCTGTCCGCCCCCGAAGGGTCAAACGCCTGTGCTCGTTCAGGGTGCGCCCGGACAGGGGAGGCCCACCCGGTGGCGCAACAGGCAGAGGGCGTCGGCGTCGTCCATCCGGCCGTTGCCGTCCACGTCGCCCCAGATGACCGCGGCGCCGCTGGCCTGGGTCGCCGACCCCACCGCCGGGCAGCCCGACGGTGGCGACGACGGCAGCCCGGCCAGGTGGCGCCGGACCAGCAGGGCATCGGCGGCAGTGACGGCGCCGTCGCAGTCCAGGTCGCCCCAGCCGCTGGGCGCCGCCGTGCCTTCGCGGACGCCGAAGTCGGCCGTCCAGTAGCAGCGGTAGCCATCGCTGCCCGGGCCACAGGCCCTGCCCACGCCGATGTGGGTGTAGGCGGCATCGAGCATGATGGCGTTGTGACCGGGGGAGGCGCGCCAGGACTCGAAGACCGCCTCGGCCGTGGCCAGGGGCTGCACCGCCTCGGCGCTGCTGCCACCGGCGGCATAGATGGTCTCCCCCACCAGGGAGCCGGGGAAGCCGAAGTCCTGGGCCCGCTGCCACGGCTGTCTGCCCAGGGAATCGGTGTGGCTGAAGTAGCCCTCGGCCAGCATGTCCGCCGAGAGCCAGGCAGCCGCCGCCGTCAGGGCGTCGTCCACGGCCAGCGGCCCGATGCCGTGGCGGGCGCGGTGCTCGTTGATCAGCTGCACCAGCCTCGCCTCTTCCCCCTCCAGGGCGGTCGCCCGGGGATGGGGGGAAAGGGCGAGCGCCAGCGCCGCCAGCGCCAGCAGGGGCCAAGTCCACGTCCGCACCAGGATTGCCCCCTCTGTTAGGTCGTAGGACGGGGGCGCACGTTACAGGGGACGAGGGTGTAACTCTCGACGCTGGAAGGCGTCTCTTCTCTGGTGCGCCGCCACCGACGGCAGGTGGCGGGCGCCTTCTCGAGGGCCGCCTGCAGGAGGGAAGAGATGTCGCGGCCCATGCGCCGACGCGAGCGTCCACCTCGCCCGCTCCGAGAAGGGGGCCAGGCCCTGAGCGAATACGCCCTCATCCTGGCCCTGGTAGCGCTGGCGGCAGCCGTCGGCCTGACCGCCCTGGGCGTCGCCGTGAGCGGCTTCTACGGCGAGTTCGCCTCCCTGCTGGGCGAGCTCTTCAGCTAGAACGGAGGGACGATGGGCCGACGCGTCCTGTCCAGGCTGGGGAAGGGCGGCGAGCGCGGCAGCGTCGTCGTCATCACCGCCATCTTCCTGACGGCGCTCCTGGGCTTCAGCGCCATGGCCGTGGACGTGGGCTTCCTCATGTGGCAGAAGCGGGAGCTGCAGAACGTGGCCGACGCCGCCGCTCTGGCCGGCGTCCAGGAGCTGCCCGACGACCCCGACGCGGCGGTGGAGGTCGCCACCGACTATGCCCAGCGCAACGGCGCCGGCTCCGGGCGCTGGGTGCTCGAATCGGTGCAGGTGTTGCCGGCGGGGTGCACGGCCGCCGACAGGGACTGCGTCACGGTGGAGGTGCGGGTGAGCTACCCCGACGCCCCCTTCTTCATGGCGCGGGTGCTGGGGCACTCCACCGCCACCGTCCGCGTCAGCGCCCAGGCGGCCATCCAGTCGCCCGACATCTCCGACAACGTCATGCCCTGGGCATTGAAGGACTCGGCCCGCCGCCAGGCCCGTTACGGCGACGTGGTGACAGTCAAATACAGCGCCCAGGGAGGAACCCGCGGCAACTTCGGCGCGCTGGTCATCCCCAACCCCGAGTGCGGCCGTGACCAGGGCGCCCACCTCTACCGCTGCAACATCGAGAACGGCGCCACCGTCCGCGTCGGCCAGGGCTACGACACCGAACCCGGGAACATGACCGGCCCCACCCGCCAGGGGCTCCAAGCGCGCCTCGGCGGCACCGACTCTCGCTGCGACACCTTCCAGGAGGTGTTCGAGGAGACGGAGGAGGGCCAGTGGCGCTTCCGCGACGAACGCTGCAACCCCTGGGCCGATAACGGCCAGGGCAGCAAGCGGGTGGTGCTGATCCCCGTCATCTCGGACGAAGACTTGCAGGGGCGCACCCGCGTGACGGTGCTGGGGTTCGCCGTGGCCTTCCTGGAGGACTTCCAGTGCAGCAGCGGCAACGAATGCGACGTGCGGGTGCGCTTCGTGCAGGCCCTCATGTCAGCCAACGAGCTGATGCACTTCGGGCCCTTCAACCCCAACAGCGACATCATCGTGCCCCGCCTGACCAACTGAGGCCCCGAAGAGGCTACCTCCGCTATACTGTAGGGGCCGGGGACGAAGGCCTTCCTCATCTCCCGGCGAGGGTGCCCGCGTGTCGCTCCACTGGCGTTACCGTCTCATGGCCCTCTTCTATCGGCGGCGCTCACCGCCGCCCGTCCCCTTTCCCCCCGACCGGCTGGCCCTGGTGTGGACGCGGGACGGCCAGCCCCTCTGGACGCCCACGGAGTGTATCCAGGACGGGAAGTATTACGCCGAGTCCTGGGAGCCCTACACCATCTCCCTCTTCCTGGAATCGCTGCGCCCCGGCGACACGGTGGTGGACGTGGGCGCCCACGTGGGCTACTACACCCTCCTGGCGGCGCGGGCCGTGGGCCGCAGCGGGCGGGTCTATGCCCTGGAGGCGGCCCCGGCCGAGGCCCGCCTGCTGGCCTGGAACGTGCGCATGAACGGCCACGCCCACGTGCAGGTGGTGCCGCGGGCGGCCGGCGACCGGGTGGGCAGCGCCCAGCTCTCCCTCTCGGCCGTCTCCAGCATGCACTCCCTGGGCCCCTACGCCGAAGGGGACTGGCGAGGCAGCGTGACCGTCGAGATGGTGACGCTGGACAGCCTCCTCGGTGGGCGCCCCGTGGACGTGGTCAAGATGGACGTGGAGGGGGCCGAACCCCGGGTGTTGCAGGGGATGCCGCAGACCATCGCCGCCAGCCCCCGCCTGACCATCTTCAGCGAGTTCTCCCCCCACATGCATGGGCCCGACTCCGCGGGCCCGGAGCAGTTCGTGGAGCGACTGCTGGACCTGGGCTTCGACGTCTCGCTGGTGGACGAGTGGGAGCGACGGCTGGTGCCCGTGGCCAGGGGCAAGGCGGTGGAGACATACAACTCCCTCTTCCTGCGGGGGCACCTGGTCTGTCGCCGCCACGGCTAGGGCCGGACGGCGGCCAGCCGCTCCCCGCCACGCCCGTCGCCCACGGGGGCGAGGGCCCTTTACCATAGCCAGTGTGAGGAGCGAACGGGGGCGGCCGCAACTGCTCTGGCTGCCGGCCGTGCTGGGCACGGTGGTGGCCTGGGGCGTCTGGGGGGTGGTGGTGCGGGCCGCCCTGGACGGCCTCGACTGGCGCCTGGTGGCCACCCTCACCCTCGGCGGCTACGCCCTCTGCCTGCTGCTGCTCTGGGCGGTGGCCCGCCCGCCCCTGCCACCGCTGGACGCTCCCCGCCTGGCGGGCGCCCTCTCTTTGGGCGTCCTGTCGCAGGTGGGGTTCTTCGCCTTCTACCGGGCGCTGGAGGTGGGGGAGGCGTCGGTGGTGGTGCCCCTCTCCTCCCTCTACCCGCTGGTGACCCTCGCCCTGGCCATGCTCCTGCTGCGCGAGCGCCTGACGCGGTTGCAGGCCCTGGGCGTGGCCATGGCGGTGGCGGCCGTCCTGCTGCTGGCCATGGGGTGAGGGGATGCAGTGGTTGGCGTGGGGCCTGGCCAGCGTCGTCGCCTTCGGCGTGTGGGGCGTGCTGGTGCGGCGGGTGGTGGACGCCCTGGACTGGCGCCTTGTGGCCCTCCTCTCCTTCCCCGGCTACCTGCTGCCCCTGGCCGCGCTCTGGGCGGCGGCGCCGCCCGACCTGCAGGGCCTGTCGGCCGGGGAGGCGGCCCGGGCGGTGCTAGGGGGCGTCCTCGCCCAGAGCGGCGTCTTCCTGCTCTACCTGTCCCTGGACTGGGGCGGCAAGGCGGCAGTGGTGGTGCCCATCACCGCCCTCTACCCGGTGGTGACCATCGCCGGCGCCAGGCTCTTTTTGGGCGAATCGCCCTCGCCCGCTCAGGTCGTCGGCGCCCTGCTGGCCGCGGCGGCGGTGGCCATGGTCGCCCTGGGCGAAAGAGGGCCGGCCTCGGCGGCCGGCCGCGAAGAGGAGGCGAGGGCGACCGCCCCCGACCATCCCGATGGGGCGCAGGCGCCCCCTACTCGTTGAGCATCTTCATCAGGGCGATGGCCGTGGGGCCGACGCCCACGATGAACAGGGCAGGCAGGTTGCAGAAGATGATGGGGAAGATGAGCAGGATGGCCGCCCGTCGGGCCGCCTGCTCCGCCCGCTGCCGCCGCCGCGTGCGCATCTGGTCCGACTGCACCCGCAGCACCTGGCCCACGCTCACCCCCATCTGCTCCGCCTGGACGATGGCGTTGACGAAGGTGCTCAGGTCTTCCACGCCCGTGCGCTCGGCCATGTCCATCAGCGCCTGGCGCCGGGGCTTGCCCAGGGCCACCTCGCGGATGGCCGTCCGCAGTTCGGCGGCGAAGGGGCCGGGCACCTTCTCGGCCACCCGCGCCAGGGCCGAGTCCAGCCCCAACCCCGCCTCCACCATGGTGGTGATGAGGTCGAAGGCGTCGGGCAGGCTCTTCCAGATGATGCTCTGGCGACGGCGGATGCGCATCTCCAGCCAGACGTAGGGGATGGCGGCGCCGGTGAGGCCCAGGAGCAGCAGCGGCAGCACCACCGCGCCGCTGAAGGAGCCCGAGGACAGGAAGAGCACCAGGAACAGCCCCGGCAACCCCACCGTCAGCAGCGCCCACTGCAGCAGGAAGAGGTTGAAGGGGATGGTGCTGCCCGCTCGCTCCAGCTTGAGCCGCAGCAGCGCCAGCACCCGGGCCGGCAGCAGGGCCGAGAGCAGCCCCGAAAAGTCGGGCAGCAGCAGCCGGCCCAGGGGCGGGGCGGCCGGCGCCTGGTCCTGGGAGCGGAAGCGGGCCAGCGCCCGCACCCGCTCGCGGGCCGGGTCCTGGGGCCGCCACAGGAGGGCGAAGGTGAGCAGGAAGACGCTGGCGAAGCTGGCGATGACGGCCATTGCGTTCAGCATTCCTTACACCCCCGTCCTCTATACCTCGATGGCGACGATGCGCCGCATGACGATGATGCCGATGAGCTGCCAGACGCCCGCCAGGGCCAGCAACACCTGCCCGATGGGCTCTTCCAGCATCACGCCTATATACTGGCGGTTGGCCAGGAGCAGGATGCCCGCCAGGGCGATGGGCACCAGGGCGGCCACGTTCCCCTCCCAGCGCTGCATGGTGGTGATGGTCTTGATCTCGCCGCGGATGCGTTCCCGCTCGCGGATGGTGTGGGCGGTGTTGTCCAGGATCTCCGACAGGTTGCCGCCCACCTCTCGCTGCACCAGCACCGCCGTCACCACCAGCTCCAGGTCGTAGCTGTAGCAGCGCTGGACCAGGGCCCGCAAGGAGTCCTCGATGCTGGCGCCCAGGTTGGCGTCCTGCAGGGTGCGGGCCAGCTCGGGGCCCAGGGGCGGGGGCAGGCGGCGCGCCGCCGCCTCCATGGCCTGCAGGAAGCCGAAGCCGGCCCGCAGGGCGTTGGACATGATGCTCAGGGCCTCGGGCAACTGCTTCTCGATCTGGCGCAGCCGTCGCTGCTGCAGGAAGCCCACGTAGAAGGGGGGCGCCAGGTAGCCCGCGGCGGCGGCCACCGCTGCCGCCGCGATCCCCACCAGCCCCCCGCCCGCCACCAACAGGGCCACCAGGAAGCCCACCACCGCCAGGAAGAGGCGGATGGCCACGTAGTGGGCCACGGGCAGGCTCAGGCCCGCTCGCTCCAGGTCCAGGGCCAGCTGGGCCGCCCGCTGGTTGCGGGCCAGGAACAGGTCGAGGATGGGCACCCCGCTCAGGTGGCGTCGCAGGATGAGAACGGGGAGCCCCTGCTCGCGGCCGCCGCCTTCCTTAATGTGGCGCAGACGGCGCACCGCCGGCGCCTCCCCGCGGGTGGTCAGATAGATGCCCAGCACCCCCAGGGCGACGGCCACCGCCGCGCAGAGGGAAGCAGCCACCGTGATGCCGTCCATCGCCTACCACCTCTCCAGCGACGTCTCGGCCATGAACAGCTCGGTGGGCACCTCCACCCCGGCCGCCTGGAAGCGATCCACGCAGCGGGGGCGGATGCCCAGGGCCACGAACTCGCCCAGGATGCGGCCGTCGTGGGCCACCCCCCGCGGCTCGAAGCGGAACAGCTCCTGCATGGTCACCGTCCGCCCCTCCATGCCCGTGATCTCGGAGATGGAGACCACCCGGCGCCGCCCGTCGGAGTGGCGGGCCATCTGGATGATGATGTGCAGGGCGGAGGCGATCTGCTCGCGGATGGCCTGCACCGGCAGGTCGAAGCCGGCCATGAGCACCATGTTCTCCACCCGCGCCAGGGCGTCGCGGGGCGAGTTGGCGTGGATGGTGGACATGGAGCCCTCGTGGCCCGTGTTCATGGCCTGCATCATGTCGAAGGCCTCGGGGCCCCGCACCTCCCCCACGATGATGCGGTCGGGCCGCATGCGCAGGGCGTTGCGGAACAGGTCGCGCTGCGTCACCTCGTTCTTCCCCTCCAGGTTGGGGGGCCGCGCCTCCAGCCGCAGCACGTGGGGCTGCTGCAGCCTCAGCTCCAGCGGGTCCTCGATGGTGATGATCCGTTCCCGTTCCGGGATGTAGGCCGAGAGGGCGTTCAGGAAGGTCGTCTTGCCGGTGCCGGTGCCGCCGGAGATGAGGATGTTCAGTCGCGCCTTGACGCACGCCTCCAGGAACAGGGCCCACTCCCGCGGCAGGGTGCCGCCCTGAATGAGCTGCTCCATGGTCAGCTTGTCGGTGCGGAACTTGCGGATGGTGATGAGGGGGCTGTCGGGCGCCACCGGCGGGATGATGATGTTCACCCGCGAGCCGTCGGGCAGGCGGGCGTCCACCATGGGCGAGGCCTCGTCTACCCGCCGCCCCAGGGGAGCGATGATGCGCTCGGCGATGCGCATGATGTGGTCGTGGTCGCGGAAGCGCACGCCGCTCAGGTGGATGATGCCGTCCCGCTCGAAGTAGACCTCGTCGGGGCCGTTGACCATCACCTCCGAGACGGAGGGGTCGCGGATGAGGGGGTCAATGGGCCCGTAGCCCAGCACCTCGTTCACCACCCCGGCCACCACCTCGTCGCGCATCTCGCCGGCCACCTGGGGGGCCACCTCGGCCAGCAGGGCCCGGGCGGCCATCTCCACGGCGGCGCGGGCGCTGTCGGCGTCCAGCCGCTCCAGCTGGGCCACGTCCACGTCGCGGATGAGCCGCTGGTGGACCTGCAGCACCAGCTCCAGGAGCTGGTCGTCGGGGCGGCGCCGGTCGTTGGCAGGCCGCGGCGCCTCTGTGGGGGTGGCCATGGACTGGGCCCCCAGGGGCCGGTAGTGCCATTGCCACTGGCTCATGCTGCTCTTCACCTCCTGCCGCTACCTGCCTTCTCTATGTGGCCGGGCGGCGCCGGGCGCTGCTCAGGGGCAGGCGTGGCAGCCGCCAGCCGGCGATAGCCGGCCGGGGGCTGGGGCTGGCGCCGCTCAGCTTGGTAGCCAGGCCGCGGACGCTCTGGGCGATCTTGGACTCGGGGGCGGCCAGCACTGCTGGCTGCCCCACCTGGGCGCACTGGTGCACCACCGGGTCGAAGGGCAGCGCCCAGAACACCTCCCGGTCTAGCACCGCGCGCAGGTCTTCGTGACGGACGCCGTTGGTGGGGTAGGTGTGGTTCAGGACCACCTTCACCTTCTCCATGTCCAGGCCCCAGGACCGCAGCAGGCCCAGGGCCAGCATCGTGTCCTTAAGGCTGGTGATGTCGGGCGTGGTCACCAGCAGGCAGAGGGTCGCTATCTCCATGGCGGCGGCGGTGCAGGGGTTCAGCCCCGACGGGGTGTCCAGCAGGACGTAGTCCTGGCTCTGGGCGATGAGCTGGACCACCCGCTGCAGATCGAGGGGCTGCACCTCCTGCCACGTGTCCAGCATGGTGGCCGTGGGCAGCACCATCAGGCCGCTGGGGTGGGGCTGGAGGTAGTCCAGCACCGTGTTGCGGTCGAGGGCATCGGCGCGGCGGGCCACCTGGGCCAGACAGTGGGAGACGGGCACGTTCTCCATCGCCAGCAGGAGGCCCACGTCGCCGTAGTTGGGTTCCGTGTCCACCAGGGCCACCGACTGGGCAGTGGCCTGGCGCAGGGCCAGGGCCAGGTTCACCGATAGGGTGCTCTTGCCCACCCCGCCCTTCAGGCTGGCCACGGCGATGATGGTGCCCTGGGCGGGCAGCCCCTCCGTCTGCCGCGCCTGGCGCATGCGCCGCTTCTCCTCCGCCTCCAGCACGGCGTAGATGGAGCGGGTCAGCTCCTGTCCCGTCACCGGCTTGAGGAGGAAGTCGCGGGCGCCGGCCAGCACCGCCCGCCGCATCACGTCCACCTCCGACAGTGAGGAGTAGACGACCACGGGCGTCTCGGGCAGGGCATTGGCCAGGGACTCGACCGTCTGCAGGCAGGGCATCAGGGGCTCCTCGGCCGACACCAGCACCACGTCCGGCTGGGTGCTGCGGGCGATGGTGACGGCGTCAATGCCCAGGCCCGCCTCCCCGGCCAGGGAGAAGTGTCCCCTGGCCAGGGCCTTCTTCATGTCGGCCCTGCTGTTCAGGTCGGGGTCTACGATGAGCACCGCTGGCATCTTGGCCATGGCCTTAGCTCCACCTCCTCACCGGCTCGTTGCCCTCGACGCCCCTCATCAGCGGCGAGCGAAGGGCGGCAGGACCTGCGGGAAGAAGTCCAGGTCGGTGGCGGGGCGCACCGGCACCTCGCCCGTCTCGCCGAAGCGACGCAGGGCCACCCGCAGCTCGCCCTTGCTCTGGGCCCAGACCAGTCGCTGGGCCTGCTCCGGCGTCACCGCCAGGGTCAGGGTGGCCGCCTTCGGGTTGGGCTTCACCTCCTGCACGGGCACCCGCGGCGCCTGGCCACCGTCCTGGGACTCGCCGACCACCACCGGCTCCACAGCCTGGGCCACGGCCAGCACCTCCACGTCCTGCAGGACGGTCATGGTCAGGTATTTGTCGAAGTCGGTGCCCTCGGTGGGGTTGCCGGTGACGCCGTAGAGGGTGACGTCGAAGACGCCGATGATGTCCACCCGGTCGCCGGGGCGGATGAGGCCGCCGGCGGCGGTGGCCTCGTCAATGGGGATGGAGACCGCCCGCATCCCCTTGGGGATGACGAAGGAGAGGGGCATGTCGGTGGAGACGGTGCCCGCCGCCACGCCGGCGGCGGCCACGTCCCGCGCCTGCACCTGCTCGCCGGCCGAGACGGGGAACCTGGCCACCTTCCCCACTACCGGGGAGGTGTCGCGGAAGGCCCCCTCCAGGGCCACGCTGGCGGGCACCTGACGCACCTCCACCATCTCGGCGGTGATGGTGGTGCCGGGGTTGATGGCCTGCCTGGCCACCACCACGGGCACGGCGCCGTCGCCGCCGCCGGAACCGCCGCCGCTGGAGCTGATGGCCACCGCCACCAGCAGGGCAGCCACGGCGCCGAAGACGAGGGCCAGCAGGAGGGCCATGCGCTCCGGCCTGCCCCGAAGTCCTCTGGTCATGACGTTGCCAGCCATACCTGTGCCACCTACCTTTCTGCCGTTCCCTCTGCCTGCTCATTCGATGAGGACTGCCACCAGGGGTGCCAGCTCGCCTCCCTGGGGGTTTTCCTGCTCCGGGTCCGCCTCCAGCAGGAAGTCCGGGTCCACGCCCGTGTTGGGTATGAAGTAGCCCCAGACCATGTCGTCGTGACCATCGCCGTCGGCATCGAAGCCCTTACCGTAGGGGCTCTCACGGTCCCAGCCGGCGATGTAGAAGGTCCCCACGCGGATGATCCTCACCTCGTCGCGGCCTTGCTCCAGCGGCTCGGTGATGGGGATGGGCACCACCCGCCCAGGACAGCTATCCTTCTTCGTGGCCGCTTGGGATGGCGAGGAGGCGTCGCATGGGGCAGGGCCGCTGGATCGGGGGCCGCAGGGCGGAACGCCGCTCTCGCCGTAGTTCAGGGCCCGCTGGTAAAGGGCCTCGCAGGTCGTCTGCCCCATCTGGCCGGGCTGCGAGAAGACATACACCCCTTCGCCGATGCTGTAGACCGTTGACGACCCACCGGGCCCCTGAATGGCCTCGCGGTAGTCGCGGTTGCCACCTCCGTCCACCCGCAGGGCGTTGAAGTTGCCCGGCGACTCGTTGCCGCCGCCCTGGCCGCCGCCCCGGCCCTGGTTCCCTCCCTGGCCAGTTTGCGGCTCTCCCCAGTGGAAGGCGTAGAGAGTGTTGGGCGATAGCCCGCAGTCGGGGTCGCCCTCGTCCTCGCAGTAGACGCCCCAGGGCATTATGCCGCCACCCATTGCGCGGACGCGCATGGCGCCGGCGGGCTTGCTGACCGTCGGGTCGCCGAAGCCGAGAAGACGGGCGAACAGGCTGCGCGACTGCAGGCTCACCCGCGCCCGCACCGTGTCCGAGCGCCCGTCGCCGTCCCGGTCTTCGAAGGTGCAGCATTCCAGCGACGCCCGGTCGAGCATGTCGGCCGGGATGTTCTGCTGGAACCAGGCTTCGGCCACCTGACGGGCCGACGATTCCCCGGGCTCGGGCAGCTCCAGCACTGCGGCCAAGACTACGGCGTCGGCCTTGTTCTGGGCGAAGCGCAGGTCGCGCAGCCACACGCCCAGGTCCACGGCGATGGCGCCGGTCATGAGGGCGATGACGGTGAGGCCGATCATCCACATCACCGCCTGACCCTGCTGCCCTCGGTGCAGGGCCACGAGCAAGCGCCTGGCTAGCTGCATGACAGTCCACCTCCCGAGCCCGTGGCCGCCGTCTCCAGTCGCATGTCCACCCTCGTCCGCACCGTCACGTCGGGCAGGAAGGGGAAGAAGTTGGAGAGCAAGGGGAAGGTGTAGGCGCGCCGGGCGCAGACGATGACCGAGTCGCCCCGGTCCGTGGGGGCGGTGGAGACGGTGCCGCTGCGGTTGGCGTAGGTCACGCCCACGTCCTGGTCGTCGAGGATGCCACCGGAGGCGTTGACCACCTTGGTCACGATGTCCTGCAGGGTGCGGTTGCCGCCCAGGGCGGCGTAGCGGGCGCCCTCGCGGGCGGCGTTGGAGACCATGACCCAGTTGCGTAGCAACAGGCCAAAGTCAACGATGGTCAAAAAGAAGAGGATGACAAGCGGTGTCAGCAGCAAGAGCTCCACAGTGGCCTGACCGAACGGCCGGCGCGCCCGGCGAAATGCCCCCGACGGCCGGGGGAGCGCCGCGCGCTGATCAGGGATCAGCGCGCGCCCCCGCATGAGGTAGCTACCTCCCAGGGACGCACGCGCGGACCCGTCATGTGTGCTTTTAGATCCCCTGTGGCGAAACATGCTCATATTTGCGGGCGGCGAGGCCTGGGCAGGCAAGGCACACCCGTACCCTGCCCAGGCCCGCCGAGCCCTACCTCAGTTCTAAGCGGGCGTGACGTCGAAGTTGTCGAGGTTGAGCATACCCGCCAGCTGCTCAACGAGATCCTGGAGGGCGCCACTGTAAAGGCCCCACACGATGAGAGCGATGATCATGACCACCACGCCGGTCATGACCAGGTATTCGGCCGTGTCCTGGCCCCGCTCGTCCACGTGCAGGCGCGCCAGCAGGCCGCGCAGGGCGGCGCGCACCAGCTCGGTGGCGCTCAGAAGCATCAGGTGCAGCATGTCGTTACCTCCTCCTGTCGTATCGGTCTACTTCGTCGCGCGGGCTCTGGGGGGCCCGCTCCCCGGAGGGCCGTGGGCGCGGGCTGGCCGTTTACAACCCTCGGGCCTTGCCCTAAAATGGCAGCGCCAGAGAAGCTGCGACCCGCCCCACGGGTCTGGCCCTTCCTGGCCGGCTGGAGGTCCCCCCACCTCCAGCCTCTTCTTTTGTGCTCCTCCGCCGCTGCTCTCACCTCCTGCCGCTCTCGCTGGTGGGGGGACTCCCGCGTCCCCCTCTCCAAAGCCATAAACGCCCGAGGAGGCAACCCATTACAGGGGGGCAAAGCCGAGGCTCAACGGCTACGTTCCAGACCGGAGCCCCGCAGCCACGTCGGGGGCAGCGGGCGGCCCGGCGGCGTGCGGGGTGGGGGCTACTGCGGGCCGTGCAGGCGACGGAACTGCAGGACGTAGGGCCCCAGCTCGATGCTGTCGCCGTCCTCCAGCACCGCCCACAGCACCGGCCGGCCGTTCACCAGCACCTCGCCGCGACGGGTCAGGTCGTGCAGCATGAAGCGCCCCTCCCGGTGCCAGAGACGCAGGTGTCGCGGCGCGATCCCCTCCCCCGATAGGAGCAGGTCGCAGCCGCCGCGGCTGCCGACGGTGAAGGGCGCGCGGCCCAGCGACGCCCGCCCCACCGGTGTCCCGTCCTGCCGCCGGTAGACGGTCAGCTCGGCCAGGGCCACGTCCAGCACCTGCCCCTGGGCAGCGGGAGCGCGCTCTTCCTCGACCACCTCTGGCGGGGCGGCTGCCACCGCCTCCTCCTTCGTCGCCAGGGTGGGCGCGGCGCGACGCCGACGACGCAGCCCCAGCACGCCCGCGGCCGAGGCGAAGGCCGCGGCCGCCCCCGCCGCCGCGACGGCGCGCAGGGGCACGGGCAGGGCGCCAGGGGCGGCCGTCAGCTCCAGACGGAAGAGGGCCTGCCCCTCCTGGCCGGCAGCGTCGCGGGCCACCACCGTCAGCTCCCGGGGGCCTTCGCCCTGGCGCTTCGGGTCCAGCTCCACCACGAACGGGGGCGCCAGGGCCTCGGACAGGGGCTGGCCGTCCAGCAGGAAGCGCACCGACTGCACCGGCGCTTGGGAGGCCACCAGCGCTTCCAGGCGCACCCTTCCCGAGAGCCGCGTCAGCGACTCGACGCCGGGGGCCACCTCGCCGTCGGGTGAGGCCAGCCTGACCCGGGGCGGGACGGGCGCCACGGCGAAAGTGACCTCCAGGGCACCGCTGCCGCCGAGCTCGTCGGTCACCTCCAGGCGCAGTCGGTGCTGCCCCGGCGCGGCCGTCACCGGGTCCAGCAGGTGCTGAAAGGGGGGAGAATCGGCCCGGGCCACTTCCTGGCCGTCCAGCAGGTAGCGGGCCAGCACGATGCGACGGCTGGCGGCGATGGACGGCACCAGCAGCAATGGCTCCGCCACCCTGCTGCCCTGGGAGAGGGCCGGCAGCGACACCTGAGGCGGGCGATAGCCGGGGGGCGCCACCTCCACCGTGCGCCCGCCCTGGCCCCGGTCGGTTCCCCGCACCACCTCCACCCGCAGGTCGTAGCCGCCGGCGCGGGCGCCCTGGCCCAGGTCGGCCTGCACCAGATACTGGGAGCGCAGCAGGGCATGCACCTCGTCGAAGACGGGGGGCAGGTCGGCGGGGGTGGGCGCCCACATGGCCCGCCCCTGGCTGCGGGCGGCCAGTTGCGACAGGTAGTCCCGGTCGGGCTGGGGGCCCAAGCCCACGGTGAAGAAGGGGACGCCGCGGCCGGCGGCGGCCGCCAGGGAACCATCGCGGCTGGCGCGGCTGAGGCCGCCGAAGTCGGCGCCGTCGCTCAGCAGCACCACCGCCCGTCGGGGAAGGTCGGCGGCGGCAGCCGACTCCACCGCTGTCACCACCGCGTCGTAGAGGGCAGTGTTGCCCCCCGCCTGCAGCCGGTCTATGGCCTGGTAGAGGACGTCCTTGTTGGCGGTGAAGGGCTGGGCCACGCTGACGCCGTCGCTGAAGACCAGCAGCATGGCCCGGTCGGCCGGCGAGAGCCTGGCCACGAAGTTGCGGGCCACCTCCTTGGCCTTGGCCAGGGGGTCGCCCTGCATGCTGCCGCTCACGTCCACCGCCAGCACCACGGCGATGCCGACGCCGGCGTCCAGGGCCGTCCGCACCTGCAGCACCGGCAGGGGTCGGCCATCGGCGGTGAGGCGGAAGCTCTCGGCGGGCAGGTCGCGCACGGGCACGCCGGTGGCGTCGGCCACGCTGACGGTGGCCGTGATCACCGGGAAGGAGGAGGCGTCCACGCCCAGCAGTTGCACCGTCAGGGGCCCCTGGGCGGCCCCGCTGCCGGGCAGGAGGGCGGTGGCCAGGGCCAGCAGGGACAGGGCCCAGGCGGTGGCGATGGCCAGCCGTGGCGGGCGCAGGCGACTCATGGTCCGAGGGGCCCGATCTCGGCACGCCCTGGGTGGGCAGCCATCAGGCGCCGCGACGACGCCGACGCCGGCGGAAGCGGGCCAGGAGCTGCTCTTTGGTCTTGCGTCGCCATTCGGGAGAGGGGCCGACGTCGGGGGCGAGGACGGGCAGGCTGCCCAGAAGCGCCTTCAGCTCCTCCATCTCCCTCTTCAGCTCGGGGTGCCTGGCCAGCCATTCCAGGGCCTCCCGCTCGCCGTGGAGGAGGGAGTCCAGCCTCTGGGCGAGTTCATGGCGGGCAGGGCGCAACGGGGCTACGTCCTTTCCTGTGGGATCAGCAGGCGCCTCAGGTTGCTGAGGGCCCGGAACTGGGCTACGCGCACGGCGTTGACGGTCTTGCCCAGGGCAGCCGCCACCTCCGGGTAGTCCATCTGGTCCACGAAGCGCAGCAGGATCACCTGGCGCTCCAGCGGCTTCAGCTTAAGGATAGCACGCAGCACCTGCTCGTGCTGGAGGTTGGTCAGGTAGCTCTCCTCGGGCTGCACCGCCGGGTCCGGCCCCCTCGCCTGCAGCCACTCCAGGGAAGGCTCCGGGTGAGAGTTGCGGCGGAGGCGGGAGATGACCAGGTTGTGGGCGATGGTCAGCAGCCACGAGAGCAGGGGCTTCCCCCGCCACTGATAGCGGCCGATGGCCTGCCAGGCCCGCAGAAAGGTCTCGGCCGTCAGGTCTTCGGCCTCGCTGTGTTCCCGCGTCAGGTAGTATATGTGGCGGTAGACCCGGTCCACGTAGCGCTCGTATATCTCGCCGAAAGCCTCCACGTCCCCTCGCTGGCAGCGGCGCAGGAGGGATAAGTCACAGGCCGCGTCCTGGGCCTGAGGGCTGCCGCTCTGGCTCGGATCCGTCACTTTGACCCTCCTTCCGCCCACATCCCCAACGCCGACGGGCCGACGTGACCTACGGGCCGGGCCATCGCCACGCTCCTTTCCCGCTCAACGGTCGGTGCGGATGACCTCGAAGCGGAGGCGGTATGGCCCCAGCTCCAACAGGTCGCCGTCCTCCAGGACCACCCACACCAGGGGTCGGCCCTGGACGGAGGCTGGCACTTCCGGCGCCAGCAGATGGAGCATGAAGCGGTCCTCGCGGGGCCAGATGCGGGCCAGGTGCGGCACCGCCAGCCCCTCCGCTGGCTCCAGCACGATGTCGCAGTCGGGGTCAAGCCCCACCGTGACGGCGGCGTCGGGCCGCAGTTCGAAGCTGCGCCCGGCCAGGGGGCCCTCCACCACCACCAGGCGGGCGGTGGGCGGCCCAGATGCTGCCGGGGGCGGCGCCTCCACCGGTCGCCGACGGACGGTCTCGTTCTCGCCGCGCACCCGCAGGAGGCGCTCCAGTGTGGCACCGGCGGCAGGAGGCGAAGGGGGCAGCGGAGCGGTCTCCTGCCAGCGGGAGGCCACGAGGGCGGCCAGGCCGCGGGCTGCCGCCCGCGCGGTCACGAGGGTGCCCCGGGCGGCCAGGACGACGCCCCGGCCCAGGCGGGGCCGCGACCAGCGCCAGCCGCTCCACAGGGCCCGGCCCACGGCCAGCGAGGCCACCGCCAGCGCCCGCGCTGTGCCTCGGGCGGCCGTGGCCAGGGCCGGCCCGATGGTCGAGGGGCGTCGCTCGGCGGGGGCGCGGGCCGGCTGCTCTTCGGCGACGGGTGGTGTCGCGGGCCGAGGTGGAGCGGCGCCCTTCAAAGTGCGCTGGGCATCGTAGCTCGCCCGCAGTTGCGGGTCCGAGAGGACGCGGTAGGCCTCCTCCACCGCCAGCAGACGGCCGCCATCGCCCGAAAGGGTGCAGAGCTTGGAGAGATGAGCGTAGGCCAGCCCCACCACCTCCGGCGAGGCGGACGGGTCCAGATGCAGCACCTCGTAGAGGTCGTGCTGGGCCGGCCCCGTGCGCGAACGGGCCAGGCGCGCCATGGCCGAGGCGCCCACGGCAGCGGTCACCCCCGCCAGGACGGTGGCCAGGCTGGCGGCACCCCCCACCACCAGTGGCCCCTGCCACTCGTTGAGGGCCTCGAGCTGGCCCTGAGGCTCCACCGCCCCCACCGCCAGCCCCAGGCCCAGGGCGACGGCCGAGGCTGTGGCCACCAGCCAGCCCACCTCGGTCAGGAGGGCGGCGAGGATGCCGGGGCGCTCGGCAGGGGGAGGCGGGGCGACGGACCTGGCCCCCGGGGAGCCCAGGGCCAGCACCACCGCCGACATGGCCTCGTTCAGGCGCTGCAGCTCCTCCCGCCGCCCCTCCTGGTGGAAGCGGAAGGCCAGATGCCAGTAGACCTTCTCTACCAGCTCCAGGTCGGCGGTGGGGGCGAGTCGGAGGGCGCGGTAATGCTCTTCCAGTCCACCCGCCGATGGTATGCTGGAAACGAGACCGCTTCGCGCCGAAGAGGTGCTCGCGTAGCCCAGGGTGCTCCCCTCCCCCTTGTTACAACGCACCAGCCCCCGCGCTCATTACCGGGGCTGGCGCCATGGCCGCTCTCAGCCGAGGGGAGAACCCGCCGGGCCGACAGCCGCCGCTTCCCGATGGGAGCACTCTATCACGGGCGGGAGCGCCGGTCAAGCGATTGTGTAAGCCGGGCTGACAATCGTGTCGTCCAGGCTGGCGAAGGAAGAGTTCGCTGGCCAGGGCTGGGCACCGACGGCTAGCGCCGGGCGGAGCGGCCGGCCTGCAGCAAGGCCAGGAGCGCCACCGCCTGGGGGACGATGGCCAGGGCCCAGGCAGGGCCGTAACCCCCCAGCGCCTCCACCGCCCGACCGAACAGGGGCGGGGCCGCCGTGCTGAAGACGTAGAGGCTGGTGAGCATCGCCCCCAGCACCGGCGCCGTAGCCGGGCCGGCCATCTCGGCCACGAAGGTGCTGAGGAGGGCGTTCCAGCCCAGGATGGTGAGGCCGCCTGTCAGGGCCAGCCCCGCCGCCACGCCCGGCGAGAGCGAGCCGCCCGCGTCCAGCATGGCCAGCGCAGCCAGCACTCCCGCCCCGCCGGCCGTCACCGCCAGCAGCGGCGGCACCCTGTTGGCGCCGAAGGTCCTGTCCGAGAGCCATCCCCAGCCCATGCGCCCCGCCGTGCCGCCCAGGTGCACCAGCAGCAGCATGCGGGCGGCCGCCGCCCGCTCCCAGGCGAAGGCGTCCACCAGGAACAGGGGCAGGTAGCCCGTCAGACAGAACTGGACGAAGATCAGGCCGTTGCCGGCCAGGGTGGCCAGGGCGACGCGGCCCCGCGGCAGCTGCAGGGGGACGGTCCCGGGCTCATCCCGCAGGCCGCAAGAGGCGGGGAGGAGGGCCAGCACCGCCAGCCCCGCCGCCACGCAGACGCCCCCGCCGGCGGCCAGGGCCACCCGCCAGCCGGCGGCGGTGGCCAGCCAGGGCAGCACCGCTGCCGCCGCGAACCCGCCGATGGGCAGCCCCGCCTGTCGCACCCCCATGGCCATCCCCCGCTCGCGGGCGGGAAACCAGTCCACCACCGCCTGGCTGCCAGCCACGTGGCTGGAAGGGAAGCCGGTGCCGGCCAGGGCCAGCAGCAGGGCGATCTGCCACAGCTCCTGGCCACCGGCGGCCAGGGCCGAGAGGATGCCAGTGAGGAAGGCCCCTCCGGCCAGCACCGCCCTCTCCCCGAAGCGGCGGGTCAGGCGGCCGGTCAGGTAGAAGGTGAGGACAGCCCCCACGTCGAAGATGCCCAGCAGCAGCCCCGTCTCGCTCAGGGAGAGGGCCAGGTCGGGACGGAAGAAGGGCGCCAGGGCGGGCAGGCCGAAGCGCACGAAGGTCACGGCCACCTGCTGGAAGGTGGCCAGCCAGAGCACCGTCCAGCGGGCGGGCCGGGGCCCCGAAGAGGCCAGGGGCAGGTCGTGGGCGGGGCCGCTCATGGCCGCCGAAGTCTGCGGGCATTATAGGCCAGCGGGTCGCCAGCGGCCACGAGCGTGTCCCACCTAGACGAAGGCGCCGATGACCGTGCGCAGGCCGACGCTCAGGAGGGCCACCGCCAGCACCCGCACGATCCAGCGCGCCCGCACCCGCCCCGAGAGCCAGGCGCCCCCCTGGGCGCCGGCCAGCGCCCCCAGGCACAGGGCCACGATGCGCCCCACCCCGTGGTCGTAGGTGCCGGCAGCGACATGCGACAGCACCGCCACCAGCGCGTTCACCATCAGGATGAAGTGGGAGGTAGCGGTGGCCGTGTGGACGGGAAAGCGCAGCAGCCCCACCATGGCCGGCACGTGCATGGTGCCGCCGCCGATGCCCAAGAGGGTGGCCACGTATCCCACCCCCACGCTCAGGGCCATACCCGCCGGCAACTGGTAGGAGGGCCGCGGCGAGCCACGGGCAGCCGGCAGCGCCCTCTCCGAGCCGTAGGGGCGGCCCTGGGCCCTCACCAGCAGCACCAGCGACACCAGCGTCAGGATAACGCCGAACAGGGCCTCGAAGGTGCGGCGGGGCACATGCCCCACCGTCAAAGAGCCCAGCACCGCCCCCGGCACCGTCGCCGCCGAAAAGAGGACGGCGGCCACGTAGTCCACTCGCCCCATGCGGGCGTAGGCCAGGGTGCCCGAGGCGCCGTTGGCCAGCACCACCGCCAACGACGTGGCCGTGACGTAGTCGGCGCCCTCGCGCGGGTAGAGGAGCAGCAGCGCGGGCACCAGCACGAAGCCGCCCCCGGCGCCGATGAAGGTGCCGATGGCCCCCACCAGCGCCCCCAGCAGGGCGAGCAGCACCCACTCGAGCATGGGCGTCGCCGGCCCGCTAGCCCTCCTCGCCGGAGGCGGCCGGCGAAGGGTAGGGCGAGGGGTTTTCGGCCGGCCGCGGCCCCATCCCCGTCTGTCGCAGGGAGGCCGGCTCCTCCTCCAGGCTGCGACGCAGGGGCAGTTCCGGCAGGAAGAGGGCCATGGCCAGGCCCAGCACCGACAGCACGAAGCCGATGAAGAAGAGGGGCGCCAGCGACTCCGCCAGCGCCTCCCGCAGAGCGGCCAGCGCCTGGGCGAAGAGGACGATGCCATCCTCGGCCAGGGCGGCCACGAAGCGTCCCTGCAGGCCGTCCAGCGTCTCGGGCTGCAGCAGCACGCGGGCGTCCTGCAGCGGCGCCAGCAGCTCGCCGGGCACGCGGCCCCCCACCGTCTCGGGCATGCTCTGGCCCAGCTTGGCCCGCAGGTTGGTGTTCATCAGGGTACCGAAGACGGCCACCCCCATCAGGCCCCCCACCTGGCGGAAGAACTGGGTCGAGGCCGAGGCCACCCCCAGCAGGCGATAGGGCAGGGCGTTCTGGACCACCAGCCCCAGCACCGGCATGCTCATGCCCAGCCCCACCCCCATCACCACCATGTTGACGGTGGCCGTCCCGGTGGTCGTGCTGGCGTCCATGCGCGACAGCAAGAACATGCCCGCCGCCGTGATGGCCACGCCCGTCAGCACCAGCAGCCGGTAGCGGCCCAGACGCGACACCACCTGCCCCGAGGCGGTGCTGGCCAGCACCAGCCCCACCATCATGGGCATCGTCACCAGGCCCGAGTTGGTGGCCGAGGCGCCCAGGGCCCCCTGCACGAACAGGGGCATGAAGGAGATGGCCCCGAACATGGCTATGCCCGTCAGGAAGGTGACGCCGTTGGCCACCACGAACACCCGGTCGCGGAAGAGGGGCAGGGGCAGGATGGGGTCGGCCGCCCGGCTCTCGGCCAGCAGGAAGAGGGCCAGTCCCGCCGCGGCCAGGCACAGGAGCCCCACCACTGGCGCCGACAGCCAGGGATACTGGTCGCCGCCCCAGACCAGCGCCAGCAACAGGGGCACCACCGCCAGCATCATGGCCGCCACCCCCAGGTAGTCCACCGGCGGCCGCCCGGGCTGGCGCGACAGGGGCGGGAAGCCCCAGCCCAGCACCGCCAGGGCCAGCAGGCCGAAGGGTATGTTCACATAGAACACCCAGCGCCAGCTCAGGTGGTCGGTGATGGCGCCGCCCAGGCCAGGCCCCACCACGCTGGCCAGCCCGAACACCGCCGAGAAGAGCCCCTGATACTTCCCCCGCTCGGCCGGCGGGAAGACGTCGCCGATGATGGCGAAGGCGTTGGCCATCAGCATGCCGGCCCCCACCCCCTGCAGCGCTCGGAAAACGATGAGCTGCAGGATGTCCTGGGACAGCCCGGCGATGGCCGAGGTGGCCATGAAGACGAGGATGCCCAGCATGAACAGGGGCTTGCGCCCGTAGACGTCCGAGAGCTTGCCCACCAGCGGCACCACCGCCGTGGAGGTGAGCATGAAGGAGGTGATGATCCAGCTGAACATGCCCACCCCGCCCAGTTCCCCTACGATGCGGGGCAGGGCCGTGCTCACCACCGTCTGGTTCACTGCCGACACCAGCAGGCCCAGCATGGTGCCTGCCAGCACCAGCACCTTGGTGCGCGTGCCCAGTTCCGGCGGCGTCATGACCAGAGGCCTTATCTGAATGTTGCTATCGGACGAACCCTTGGTCAACGGCTAAGGATGCCCCTGCCGGGACAGAGCGGGAACCTTTCGCCCCCTCCCGCCGTCTTCAGGACGAGAAGGCCCACCGACTGGGAGGTGCCGAGATGAAGAAGCTCGCCTGGCTCCTGCTGCTGGCACCCCTGCCCCTCCTCGCCGCCTGCCTGGGCGACGAGGAGGGGGGCATCGCCGTGCCGCCCCTGCCGGTCGAGACCAAGCCGGTGCCGGAAGGGAGGCCGTCCACCGCCGGGCCCGAGACGCCCGTCGCCCAGGCGCCCCCGGCCGCCGTCCCCGAGCGGGGCAGCGAAGGGGGCAGCCCCAGCATACCCCTGGACGCCGTCAGCCTGGAGCGCAAGATCGTCTACAACGCCCGCCTCGACCTGGAGGTGGGCGACGTGGATCGGGCCGTGGCCGACGTGGTGGCCCAGGCCACGGCCCTGGGCGGCTTCCTGGTGAACACCAACGTCCGCGACGAGGGCGAGGGGGAGCAGCGACGGCGGGTGGCCGAGGTCACCGTCCGCGTCCCGGCCAGCGTCTACGGGGACGCCCTGGGCCGCTTTTGCGCCCTGGCCAGTCGCGTGCGCAGCGAGACCGTCCAGAGCAACGACGTCACCGAGGAGTATGCCGACCTGGACGCCCGCCTGCGCAACCTCCGCGCTACCGAGGCCCGCTACCTGGAGCTGCTGGCCCAGGCGCGCAACGTGGGCGAGGTGCTGCAGGTGCAGGACCGCCTCAACGCCGTCCGCCTCGAGATCGAGCGGGTGCAGGGACGCCTGAACCTGCTCGACCGGCTCAGTGACATGGCCACCATCACCGTGCGGCTGCAGCCCCCGCCGCCCGCCGTGTCCGAGGCGCCCTGGCGCCCGTCGGACGTGGCCGCCGACGCCTGGGAGGCCCTGCAGGCGGTGATGCAGGCCCTGGCCACCGCCGCCATCTACTTCGCCATCGTCGGCGGGTGGCTGCTGGCCCTGGTGGGGCTGGCCGTCCTGGTCTGGCGCCGCTGGACCCCCGCCCGGGGAGGGGCCTGAGCCGTGGACGGGGCCGTTCTGCGCGAGGGGCGCCGTCTGCTAGAATGCGGGCGCTGTGCAGGACGATGGGCCCCTGCTGTCGCGGGCCCGCGGCGGCGACCTGGACGCCTTCAACGCCCTGGTGGAGCGCTATCAGGGGCTGGTGTATAACGTGTGCCTGCGCATGCTGGGCGAGGCGGCGGCGGCCGAGGACGCGGCCCAGGAGACCTTCCTATCGGCCTACCGCGCCCTGGAGCGGTTCCGCGGCGGCAGCTTCCGCGCCTGGCTGCTGCGCATCGCCGCCAACCTGTGCTACGACGAGCTGCGCCGACGGCGCCGCCGCCCCCTGCCCCTGGAGGCGGCGGCCGCCGTCCTGGCGCCGGCGGAGCAGTCGCCCCACCAGGCCTATCTGCAGGGCGAGCTGGCCGCCCACATCCAGCGGGGACTGGCCTCCCTGCCGCCCGACCAGCGGCTGGCGCTGGTCCTGCGCGATGTGCAGGGGCTGAGCTACGAGGAGGTCGCCCAGGCCATGCGCGTCTCCCTGGGGACGGTCAAGTCGCGCATCGCCCGCGGCCGCGCCCGCCTGCGCGACTACCTGAAGGCGCGGGGCGTCCTGCCCGCAGCGGCGCCCATGCTGGTGGAGGAGGACTAGGGGCATGGCCCTGGGCTCCCTGGAGCACCGACTGCTGCGGCGTCACCTCTCGGCCTACGCCGACGGCGCCCTGGCGCCTCCCCTGCGACGGCGGGTGGAGGGGCACCTGTCCCGCTGCCCCTCCTGTCGCCGCGACCTGGCCGAACTGGAGGCCACAGTCCGCGCCCTGGCCGCCCTCCCCCAGGAGGCCGCCCCCCGCTCCTTCGCCCTAACGCGCGAGCGGCTGGCCCAGCCCTCCCCTGCGCCTCCGCCCCTGGCCATGCGGGCATTCCCCGCCCTGGCCACGGCCTGCGTCCTGGCCCTGGCCTCGCTGCTGGCGCTGGACGCCTTCCTCCCCGCCGCCGCGCCGTCGCCGGCCCCAGAGCAGGCCGCCCCCGCCCTGAGCGAGGGCAGGCCCCTGCCCGTCGAGCCATCGCCGGCGCCCCGGGGGCTTCCTACCGCGCCGGAGCCGTCGCCGCAGCTCCGGCCCGAAGCGACGCCCCCCGCCCCCGGAAGGCCGCCGGCGGCCGAAGCGGAGGAGGAAGGGGGCGCCGACGCCCTGCGCCTGGCCCAGGTCGCCCTGGGCGCGGGGGCCATGGCCGCCCTGGGCGCCTGGGGCGTCCTATGGCTGCAGCGGCGGCGCGGATAGGAGGGGACGATGGCGCTCCTGGGCCTGTTCCCGCAGCGGCTGCCCATCGTGGGCATGGTGCACCTGCTGCCCCTGCCCGGCTCCCCCCGCTGGGGCGGCGACCTGGAGGCGGTGCTGCGCCGCGCCCTGGACGACGCCGTCGCCCTGGCCGAGGAGGGGGCCGACGGCGTGCTGGTGGAGAACTACGGCGACCTACCCTTCGGCAAAGGCCCCGTCGGCCCCGAGACGGTGGCGGCTATGGCCATCGTCGTGCGGGCGGTGGCCCAGGCGGTGCCCGTGCCGGTGGGGGTGAACGTGCTGCGCAACGACCCCCGCGCCGCCCTGGCCATCGCCTCTGCCGCCGGCGCCCGCTTCGTGCGGGTCAACGTCCACAGCGGCGTCGTCGTCACCGACCAGGGCATCGTCGAGGGCCGGGCCGCCGAGACCCTGCGCTACCGCCGCTGGCTCGGCGCCGAGTCGGTGCGGCTGCTGGCCGACGTGGCCGTCAAGCACGCCGCCGTCCTCGGCGACCGGCCCCTGGAAGAACTGGCCCGGGAGACGGCCTACCGCGGCCTGGCCGATGCCCTGGTGGCCACGGGCGCGGCCACGGGCAGCCCGCCCCGGGCCGACGACCTGCGCCGTCTGCGGGCGGCGGTGCCCGATCGTCCCCTCTTCATCGGCAGCGGCCTCGACCCCGACAACGCCCCGTCCCTGCTGCCCCTGGCCGACGGCGCTATCGTCGGCACCTGCCTGAAGGAGGGAGGCGAGACGGCGGCGCCGGTGGACAGGCAGCGGGTGCGCCGTCTGATGGCGGCGGTGCGACAGGTGCGGGCCGCCCTGGGCTAGGGGCGACGCCGACCGCCGCGGCCCGCCTCGGGCAGGGGCGGCATCTGGCCGGGGGTGGCCTGGGGTTGCGGCCCCCGCGCCATCACCGCCACCCCCACCTTGTCCGGGATGCCCAGCACCAGCAGGGAGGTCGCCGCCGCCAGCAAAGCCAGCCCGCCGAAGCCCGTCTCCAGGCCTTCGGCCACGCTGGGGGCGCGGGAGGCGACCAGCACCATCAGGGCGGTGCCCAGGGCCCCGCCCACCAGACGGAACATGCCCCGCAGCCCGGTGATGGCGGCGATGCGGTGGGGCGCCAGCTCGATGGCGGCGTTGTTGGCCGCCGGCCCCGACAGCCCGAAGCCCACCCCCGTCAGGGCGATGACCAGCGCCAGGTAGGCGAAGTCGCCGAGGGCCAGGGGCCCGAGGTGGGGCCGGTGCGCCCCTTGCCAGAGGACGCCCAGGGCCGCCGCCATCAGCAGCAGGCCCACCACGATGGGCCGACGGTAGCCGGTGCGGGGCAGGAGCATGCTCGCCGCCGTGGAGGTGAAGGCCGAGGCCACCGCCCGCGGTATGAGCAGCAGCCCCGACTGGCTGGAGGTCATGCCGTAGCCCTGCTGGGCGTAGAGGGGGATGAAGGAGAAGGCGCCGAAGACGCAGGCGCCGTAGAGCAGGTTCAGGGCATTAACGAAGGCGAACTCCCGCTGCCGCAAGAGGGCCAGGTCCAGCACCGGCTCCGCCGTCCGCGACTCGTGCCATAGGAACAGGGCGCCTCCCCCAAGGGCCAACAACAGCCCCACCAGCACCAGCGGGATGCTCGGCTCCGGGTCGGTGCGCGAAAGCTCCGTCAGGGCGTAGACCAGGCTGGCGATGGCCACGCTCATCAGCGCCGCCCCCATCACGTCCATGCGGCTGCCCCGCCGCCCCTGGTCGGAGGGGAGCAGGAAGAAGAGGGCCACCACCAGGGCGCCCACGGGGGTATTCATGGCGTAGGTCCAGCGCCAGCCCAGCTCCTCGACGATGAAGCCGCCGGCCGTGGGCCCGATGACCGAGCCCAGGAGAATGATGGACGACAGCAGCCCCACCATCTGCGCCCGCCGCTGGGCGAAGGTGTCGCCGATGATGCCGTAGGCCGAGGGGAGCAGGCTGCCGGCCGCCAGCCCCTGGGCGGCCCGCGCCAGGATGAGCAGGTAGATGTGGGGCGCCAGGGCGCAGGCCAGGGAAGCCAGGGCGAAGAGCACCAGCCCGCCCACGAACACCTTTCGCCGCCCCAGTTCGTCGCTCAGCCGCCCCACGATGGGCATGGACACGGCCTGTGCCAGGGTGTAGACGGTGACCACCCAGCCCACCCAGCGCAGGGGGGCGTCCAGGTCGTCCATGATGTCGGGCAGGGCCACCGCCACCATGGAGAACTGGAGGGCGGACACCAGCAGGCAGAGGGAGACCAGCCCGAACAGCAGGTAGGAGCGTAAGGAAGGCGCCATGACGCCCAGGTCGGCCTGCAGCTACCCTCGATTGTATTACCCGCGGCTGCCGGCGGGAACGCGCCCCGCCGAAGCCAGCGCCCCCACCAGGGAGACGGCGAAGGACGCCACCGCCAGCCAGGCCAGGACGCCCGCCGTCGCCGACAGGTGATCGGCCGTCGCCCCCTCGCCCGCCAGCCATCCTCCCGCCGTGCGCAGGACGGCGGCCAGGGGCAGGAGCGCGAGGGCGAGGGCCACCGCCCATCGTTGCCGCCGCTGCTGGGCCCCCGGCTGGCGGGCCAGCGCGAAGGCGGGCATCACCAGGTAGCCCATGCCCAGGATCATGGTGGTGACCGTGCCCACGGCCAGCAGGTGCCGGGCGGCGTCCAGGCGGGCGTAGGGCACCGGCTCCCCCCGAACCAGGGCGTCGGCACCCAGGGACGCCAGCAGCGCTCCCCCCACCGCCAGCCAGGCCGTGGCCGCCTGCACCAGCGTCCCGGCGGCGCGGGCTACCTCCCGCAGGCGCGAGGGCGCTCGCCACGGCCCTACCGTCAGGACCGCCCCCAGCAGCCCCAGCCCCACCAGCAGGTATCCGGCGCCTGCCAGCCGCGGCGCAGCCTCCCAGGGACGGTAGGTCGCCCAGGCGGTGGCGGCGGCGTGCAACGCCACCCCCGCCTGCAGGGGCAGCCAGAGGGCCCAGACCAGGCGTGCGCCCGGCAGCGGCCGCCCGAAGAAGACCACTACCGTCCGCAGCGACACCCCCACCACCGCCGCGAGCACGAAGCCCAGCAGCTCCAGGTCGTGCAGTAGCTGCTGCCGGTCGAAGGGCACCAGGACGGGGCTGCCGTGGGCCCCGGGCGCCCAGGCCAGGGCCAAGGCCTTGGCGGCCACCAGCCACACCGTCGCGGCGCCCAGGTGGGGCGCGAAGGGCCTGCCCTGGCGCACGGCGGGCACCAGCCTGGGGAGCAGCAGCGCCGCGAAGACGACTGTGCCCGTCAGCTCCAGCGCCGCCGAGGCCACCAGCACGGCGCGCCCGGCAGCATCGCCCGCCGCCGGCTGCCCGGCCAGACGCAGGGCTAGCCCCGCCGCCATGCAGCCGAACGACGCCAAGCCGGGGAGGAAGGGCACGGGCGCGGCACCGGCGAAGCGGGGCGCCAGACGGTAGGCCATGCCCATGACGAAAAGGCCCGCCCAGCCCGCGAGCTGGGCATGGCCGTGGGCCTGGGCCAGGGCTGCCCAGCGATCCCCCAGGCCCCAGGCACCCGTGCGGGCCAGGGCCAGCAGCGTCCCAAAAGAGAAGCCGGCCACCAGCGCCGTCGTCAGGGCGCCGGCCACGAACGTCAGGTGCAGGCCCGGGGGTTCCTCCCGCGGCTGCCGGGCGAGGGCTTCCGTCACCTGTCCGACCCCCAGTATACGGGGCGCCGCGGGGACGAGGCACCGCGCCGCCTCCGGCGGGCGGCTAAGGGGCGCCCTGCGTATACTTAGGGTGCCAGGACCAGTTTTCCACAGGGGAGGCGGGCCGGTGCGGAGACGGCGGCGGGTGCAAAGTGAACCCTTTGCTAACGCTGGCGGGGGTAGCGTCGTCTGCACAGTAGGCATGAACACGCGAGGACGACGGGCTTCGGCGCGCAGCTCGGTGGGGGCCGGCCGCGGCTGAGGTGGGGCCGTGCGCGTCTTGCTCTGGTTGCTGGTCTTCTCGCTGGCAGCCATGGTGGGGCTGATAGCCGCCTGGGCCCTGCAGCCCACGCCACCGCCCCTGCCGGAGCTGCGGGTGCTGGAGCAGGGGCGGCCCACCGCTGTCCCCACCCAGACCCCCTCGCCGCTGCCATCGCCCCCGCCGGAGCCCACCCAGCAGGCCCTGGACCTCATCGCCCGCAACACCACCATCATTGAGGCCACGGCCCCCCGCGGTCGCGGCCCCCTGGTGCAGGTCTCGCGGGGGACGGGCATGGTGGTGCGCCTGCTGCCCGACGGCTACGTCATCCTCACCGCCGCCCACGTCATGGACGCCGGCACCTCGGTGCGGGCGCGACGGGTGGCCGCCCGCATCTGGTGCGACGGCGAGATGGTCACCGACTACGAGGGGGCGGACGTGGCCGTCCTCTACTGTCGCTTCGACGATGCCTCCGGCCTGCCCCAGCTCCCCCAGCCGCGGCTGGTGAGCGGCGCCCGCGACTACGAAGGGCGGCCGGTGCTGTTCCGCTGCCACTTCGACGACGCCCCCCGCCTGGGGAAGGTCACGGGACAGGCCCTCTCGCCCAGCGGCTCCCCCCTGCTGGTGACCGATATTCCCGCCGAGCCCGGCTGCAGCGGCTCCGCCCTGCTGGACACGGAAGGGAACATCATCGGCGTGGTGGTGGGCTCCGACCGCGAGCGGGGGACGGCCCTGGCCGCCGTGCTCCCCCAGTCTCTGAACCCGTAGCCCCTCTTCGCTACTCCCCTGCTAACACTTCAGCGGCGTAGTGCGTCCTGACCAGGGACAAAATCTGGCGACGGACGCGCATGTTCGTGCGGGAAAGGTTCGCCTCTTGCCGCGGCGCCCTGGTCCTGGGCGGCCTGCTGGTGGTGGCTGCCCTGGTGCTGGGGGCGGCCGTGGCGACGGTGTCCGGAAACGCCGGTGCCGGCGGGCCGTCGGCCGCCCCCACCCCGCCCGAGGACGCCACGTCCGCTGCGACCGCGCCGGCGTCGCTGGCGCCGGCAGCAGCCACCGACCCCCACCCCACCCCGTCGCCCCCTCCACCCTCCTTCCCTCGCAGCCCGGCGGCGGTGGTCACCCCCGGACCGGCCAGGCCGTCCGTCGCCGTCGCCACCCCTGCGCCCACGGCCGGGCGGGCGACGGTGCGGGCCGCCCGCTCCGGCCAGCCCCGCCAGCAGCGGCCCCTGTCGCAGACGGCGACCCTGGGCCGGACGCCCACCCCCAGCAACGGCGCCCCTTTCTCCCTGTCCATGCCGGTGCCCGGTCGCTGGCAGGTCACCTGCGGCTACCGCTGCGGCCTCCACGACGGCCTGCACCTTTACGGCCTCGACCTGGTGCGACTGGACGGCCCCACCGCCGGCACGCCCGTGCGGGCGCCGGTGGCGGGCCGCATCGTGGCCGTGACCGACGGCACCACGGCCTACTGCGGCGGGCGCTGGCTCACCGGCATCGCCGCTGGCTCGGTGCTGGTGCTGGAGTTCTCCCTGCCCGACGGCCGCAGCGCCCACCTGCGCCTCATCCACCTCGACCCGGGGAGCATACCGGCCTCGCTCCGCCCCCAGGACGGCCCGGTGGCAGTGGCGGCCGGCACCTATCTGGGCACCCTGGCCTACATCGGCCCGGGCTGCGCCCACCTGCACCTGGACCTGGCCGTGCTGCAGGGGGGCAAGGAGGTGCCGGTGCCCCTCCCCATCGCCGGTCGCCAGCTGCCCGACTGCGGCCGCGAGGGGTGCTGGACCGGCACCGTCTTGCCCTGAGCGAGGCGAATGAGTGGTCGTCACTGTAACGCTCAGGGCCGGTCTTGAGTCGTAACCGACGGAATAGGTGCGTAAGAGGAGGTGATAGCCAGAAAATGTCAAGAAACAACCGTATACAGGCGATATAACGTCAAGTCAAGCGCGAAGAAAAAGGAGGTGTCGCAGTGAGGAAACTCAAGAAGGTCATGAAGAGGGTCCTGCGGGGCGAGCGGGGCATCACCGGCCTCGAGACGGCCATCATCCTGATCGCCTTCGTCATCGTGGCCTCGGTGTTCGCCTTCGTCACCCTGAGCACCGGCCTCTTCAGCGCCGAGCGCAGCAAGGAGACCGTCTTCGCCGGCCTCCAGAAGGCCCAGTCCAACCTGGAGCTCCACGGCTCCGTGGTCATCACCGACACCGTCCTGACCGACCACGACACCGACCCCACCACGCCCGACGCTGCCACCGACGGCACCATCACCTTCCAGCTGGCCCTCGCCGCCGGTGGCGCCCCCATCAGCCTCGATCCCGCCTCCACCAACAACCGCGTGGTCATGAACTTCATCGACGCCGACGGGCGGGTGCAAGACCTCAACTACACGGCGACGGCGGTCGTAGGGGACGGCGACACTATGTTGGAGGCGGGCGAGCTGTTCACTATCGCCATTGACCTGGGCACCAACACCCTCGCCCTGAGCCCCAACGAGCGGTTCAGCATCGAGGTGGTGGCACCCCAGGGCGGCTCCATGCTCATCGTCCGCACCATGCCGCCCGCCATTGACCAGGTGGTGGACCTGCACTAGTGCGGAGGCGGGGGCGTCCGGGGCCGGCCCCGGCGCCCCCGCTTTTCCTTCGGGGGTGAGTCGGCAATGGACAGCGACAGCCGCCTGCAGGCCCTGGAGGAGGAGCTGAAGCTCCTCAAGGCCGAGGTCAAGAGCGTCCTGCTGGACATACGGGAGGTGGTCCTCTCCCGCAGCAATCCCCTGCGGTTCGACCTGCCGCCGCCGGCCGAGGAGCCCCTGGCCGAGGCCGGCGACGGCTACGAGGCCCCGGCGCTGGGGGAAGGGCCCGCGCCCGAGGAGGAGTCCGCGGCCGCCGAGCCAGCGGAGGCCGCGGAGCCCTCTGGCCCGCCCGAGCCCCAGCCGGCCGCGTCCCGGGGGTGGTCGCCAGGGACGCCGCACCTGGAGCCGACGGCCGCCCTCTGGCAGTCGCCACCCCTGAGCGGTGGCGACTTCGTGGCCTGGCTGGCCAGCTCCATGCGCGAGCTGGGCCCCCAGCGCCTGGGGCACTTGCTGGCCCTCTACCGCCTCCTGAAGCCTGTGCCGGCCAACGTCAACCAGGCCCTGGGGCATCTGCAGGAGCTGCTGGCCAGCAGCGACGGGCCGGAACCTTACTGGCTGAAGGCCTTGGTGGAGCTGGATCGCCTCGCCCGCTAGCCCTGCGCCGGCCATGGACAAGGTCTTGGTCACGGTGCTGCTGGTGGTGGCGGGCATCGTCTCGGCCACCATCGTCGTCAACACCGTGGTGCCCGCCGTCCAGCGCAGCAGCGGCGACGTCATCTCCATCAGCGCCGCTGTCAGCGACCGCATCCGCACCGACGCCCGCATCATCGAGACGGCGGCCGCCTCCGGCTCCACCACCGTCCAGGTTTGGATCAAGAACGTGGGCACGGTCACCATCGCCAACCCAGAGCGGCTGGACGTCTTCTTCGGGCCGGTGGGCAACTTCGCCCGCGTCGCCCCCTGCTCCCAGACGGGCAACACCCCGCCCTGCTGGGAGCTGGCCATCGAGAACGACACCCAGTGGGCGCCCTTCGCCACCGCCAGGCTGACCATCGAGCTGGACGCGGCCCTCAGCGGCGGGCAGGACTACATCGTCACCGTCGTCCTGCCCAGCGGCGTGCCCGTCAGCACCACCTTCTCGGTGTGAGAGGATGGAGCACACCGTTCCCGCCCTCATCGTGGCCGCCGCCATCCTCATCGGCGGCCTGGTCATGACCGGCGTCACCACCGGCGCCCTGGAGCGGGTGGACCGCTCCTGGCGGGACATGCTGACAGTGGCCGAGGAGCGAGTGGGCAGCGACCTGGAGCTGGTGAGCACCTCCCTTTCCGGTGACGGCCGTCAGGTGACCCTGGTGATGCGCAACGTGGGGCGGGTGGCCATCGTTGACCCCCGCCTGCTGGACCTCATCGTCACCTACCGCGACACCAGCGGCCAGCGCCACAGCCTCTGGCTGCCCTACGCCGACGGCCCCCTGCAGGACAACACCTGGCAGGTGACCTCCATCAGTAACGACCGGCGCAATCCGGGCATCTTAGACCCAGGGGAGTCCATGGAGGTGGCGGTGCAGGTCTCCCCGGCCGTGGACACGGCCAACAGCGACCGCTGGCTGGTGCTGGCGCTGGCCAGCGGCGTCAGCTACACCATCTACTTCTGAGGTGGCGGAGATGGTGGCCGAACCCTACTTGCCGCCCGCGGACGAAGAGGAGGAAGAAGAGAAGGAACGCCTCATCTCCCCGGGCATCCTGGAGATGGACAAGCGCCTGGGGGGAGGGCTGCCGCCCGCCTCCCTCACCCTCATCGAGGGCGACCCCGACGCCGGCAAGAGCGTCTTCACCCTGCAACTGGTCTACGGCGCCCTCAAGGAGGGCTACCGCTGCGCCGTTTTCGTCTCCGAGGCGCGGCCGCGAGAGGTGCTGGAGCAGATGGACGGCTTCGCCATGCCCCTCTCCGACTACTACCTGCTAGGGCGGCTGGCCCTGTTCGAGGCCGACTTCCGCGGCGACCGCCAGCGGGCGGAGCTGCTCCTGGGGCGCATCATGCACTACCTGGCCGCCTGCCAGGACTACGAGCTGTTCGTGGTGGACTCCATCACCCCCCTCATCTTCAACTTCGACGAGTGGTATGTCCTTTCCTTCCTGGCCAAGTGCAAGGAGCTGGCCGACGCCGGCCGCACCATCATCGTCACCCTCCATTCCTACGCCATCAACGAGTCGCTGCGCCTGCGGGCCAACTCCATCGTGGACGCCCATTTGCGGCTGCGCATCGAGGAGCTGGGCAAACAACTGGTGCGCACCCTGGAGGTGGTGAAGGTGCGGGGGGCGGTGCGCACCGTGGACAACGTGGTCAGTTTCACGGTGGAGCCGGGGGTGGGCATAAAGAGCGTGCCCGTGACCCGCACCAAGGCCTGAGGGAGAGACGATGCCCGCCACCCGCCTCCCCTTCGAGCTGAAGGCGTGGGAGGGGGAAGCCCACCAGCAGGGGGCCTGCCCCCTCTGCCGCGCCCTGCCCGAACCGCTGCGGGAGGAGGCAGCCTCCCAGCCCCACCTGCTGCGCTACCTCCACTCCCTGCCCATCGAAGAGTGCGGCGTGCCCCAGTTCCACCAGCGGCTGGAACGCAAGCTGGGCGAGGCGGGCCTGCCCAACGTCATCTATCCCATCGGCAACAACATCTACATCCACGTGCTGGGCGATCCCCACGACGCCCGCAACTTCTACATCCCCATCGAGCCGGTGCTGGAGCCCGATGAGCTGCGGCCCCTGCTGGAGGCCCTGGAAGACCGGCTGGTGGACGTGGTCACCAAGCTCCCCCATCCCCACACCCTGGACGAACGGCGGGAGGTGCTGGAGGAGGCCATGCGGCGGGTGGTGGTGCTGAACGGCCACCGGCCATCCAACGGCCACCGCCTGCGGGCAGGCAGCCAGCGCAAGCTGCATCTGGGCGCCCAGGAGTTCGAGGCCATCCGCTACCTGGTGCTGCGGGACAAGGTGGGGCTGGGGGTGCTGCAGCCCTTCATCCTCGACCCCTACATCGAGGACGTGAGCTGCAGCGGCCTGGGGCCCATCTTCATCGAGCACAAGGTGTTCAAGGCCCTCAAGTCGGCCATCGCCTTCGAGGAGGAGGCCGACCTGGACACCTTCCTGCGGCGGCTATCGGAGCGCATCGGCAAGCCGGTGACCCACCGCCGGCCCATCGTGGACGCCACCCTGCCCGACGGCTCCCGTATCAACATCGTCTACGGCTCCGAGGTCTCCAAGCGAGGCAGCAACTTCACCATCCGCAAGTTCGCCACCAAGCCCATGAGCGTGCTGGATCTGGTGGAGGGCGGCAGCCTTGACTACCGCATGCTGGCCTACCTCTCCATCGTCCTGGAGGAGGGGATGAACATGTTCGTCTCCGGGGAGACGGCCTCGGGCAAGACGACCCTCCTCAACGCCATCACCACCTTCATACCGCCCGAGTTCAAGATCGTGACCATTGAGGACACGCCCGAGCTGCAGGTGCCCCACCCCAACTGGACGCGGGAGGTGGTGCGGGGCACCGGCGAGGAGGGCGCGGCGGTGACCATGTTCGACCTGCTGAAGGCGGCTCTGCGCCAGCGCCCCAACGCCATCCTGGTGGGCGAGATCCGCGGCGAGGAGGGCAACATTGCCTTCCAGGCCATGCAGACGGGCCACCAGGTGATGGCCACCTTCCACGCCGCCACCGTGGAGAAGCTCATCCAGCGCATCACCGCCGCCCCCATCAGCGTCCCCAAGACCTACGTGGACAACCTGAACGTGGTCATCATCACCAGCGCCGTGCGCCTGAAGACGGGCAAGCTGGCGCGGCGGGTCCTCTCCATCAGCGAGATCTTCGGCTACGACACCGTCACCGATTCCTTCGCCTTCGCCGAGGTGTTCCACTGGGACCCGGTCTACGACCGCTTCGAGTTCACCGGCTACATGAACAGCTACCTGCTGGAGAACAAGATCGCCGTGCGCCGCGGTCTGCCCGCCAGCAAGCGGCGCGAGATGTATCTGGAGCTGGAGAGGCGGGCGCGGCTGCTGGAGGAGCTGCACCGCAAGGGGGTCAAGGACTTCCATGATCTCTATCAGGTCCTGGCCAAGGCGCGCCGACAGGGGCTCTTCTAGGTCGGCGGCGGCAGCCGAGGCCCGCGGGCTGCCCGACTCGCGGTCGCTGTTCTTCAACGCCAGCGCCTACCGCTACGACCTGGTCTCCCTCTTCACGCACCTGGCGGCGGTGGCCACCGCCCACATTGACCGGGCCCAGCTCTTCCAGACGGCGGCCTCTCTGGGCTACGGCGCCTCGCCCTTCTTCGGGCAGGTGCTGGCGCTGGTGCGGGGCCTCTCTTACGACTTCGCCCACGCCTGCCACCGCGTCTCCAGCATGGCCAGGGAGGAGACCATTCGCGCCATCTTGCTGCGCTTCGGCAACTCCCTGGCCTCGGGCGAGTCCGAGTCGGCCTTCCTGCAGCGGGAGCTGCGGGTGCTCACCGATGACTACGTGAACGAATACGAGCGCGACCTGGAGTCGCTGCGCAAGTGGACCGACGCCTTCGTGGCCCTGGAGGCCGCCGCCATCATGATCGTGCTGGTGGCGGTGGTCTCCAACATGATCTACCAGCTGGGCAACCTGTTCCTGCTCCTCACCGAGGGCTGCGTGATGGCGGTGGGCGCCCTGGGCGCCTGGCTGATCTGGCGGGTGGCGCCCTACGACCCCATGCTGCAGCGGCTCAGCGGTGCCGCCTCCTCGCAACTGCTGCTGCAGGCCATGAAGCTGGTCCTTTTGCCCGCCTCCCTCGTGGCCGGCATCACCCTCTACCTGGTGACGGGCCACTTCGGCATGGCCATCAGCGCCGCCGCCATCCTGCTAGCGCCCACGGGCATCTACACCATGCTGCAGGAGCGCAAGGTCAACGACCGCGACCGCGACATCGCCGACTTCGTGCGCTCCCTGGGCAGCGTCACCGCCGCCCGCGGCACCACCGTCACCGACAGCCTGAAGCACGTGGACCGTCGCTCCATCGGCTCCCTGGAGCCGGAGCTGAAGCGGCTGCTGCAGCGGCTGGAGGCGGGGGTGGACACGGGGCGCGCCTGGGCACGCTTCGTCGCCGAGACGGGCAGCGACCTGGTGCGGCGGGTGGTGGACGCCTTCTGGGACGCGGTGCGGCTGGGCGGCGATCCCGCCCGGGCCGGCAGCCTGGCCGCCGACCTGGGGCTGCAGGCCTACCTGCTGCGCTCCAAGCGCAAGCTGGTGGCCTCCACCTTCCATTTCGTCATCGTCCCCCTGCACGGGGTGCTGGTGGCCCTGCTCCTGTTCGTGAACGAGATCGTCGCCAGCTTCAACACCAAGCTGTTGCAGGCCCAGAGCGTCCTCTCCAGCGGCATGCCCAGCGGCGTGCGCCCCCAGGACCTGGGCATACCCTCGGGACTGGCCTTCCAGCAGGTAGACACCCACATGCTACAGACCACGGCCGTCATCGTCGCCCTGGGGCTCACCGTCGTCAACACCTGGACGGCCCAGGCAGCGGCGGGCGGCAGCAAGCTGAAGCTGGCCCTGTTCGGCTCTCTGAACATGTTCGCCACCGGCATCGCCCTGGTCATCATGCCCCTAGTGGGGCACGTCCTGTTCGCCATCGGCTTCGAGACCCCCTAAGGGGAGGGAGGACCCGACATGGTGCGCAAGCTGGTCTATCGTCTGGCGAAGGCCCTGCTGCTGGTGACGACGGTAGCGGTGGTGCTGGGGGCAGCGGCGGCGGGGCTGCCGCGGGCCGTCGGCCTGCGGGTCGAGGCCGTCCCTTGGCATCTGGGCCTGCCCGGGCTGGCCCTGGCCCAGCCCACCCGCGAGGTGCTCCCCGGCGACCTGGTGCTCTTCGCCGACCAGGGAGAGGGGACAGCCCGCCTCTACCGGGTGCTGGGCCTGCAGCGCAGCGGCGACCGCCAGACCCTGATACTGGCCGACGCCCGCAGTGGCGAGCCCCTGCCCACGCCCGTCCTGGCCAGCGGCGACCTGCTGGTGGCGCGGGCGGTGCTGCCGCTGCTGGGATACGGCCATCTGGCCCTGACCGAGTGGCCCGGCCGACTGGCCGCCCTGCTGGTGCTGGGGCTGGCCCTGGGCTGGCTGTGGACGCTGGTGGTGGGCGGCTGGAGCGATGCCAGACGCTCCGCCGACGGGAGGGTCGCCCCGCACCGTGCCGGGCGCGGCTCCCGACCAGCGCCGGTCGCCTCCCCGCCCGCCGAAGAGCCGCCGAGGCCTCCCGGCGTCGTGGCGCCCGTCGAGGCCACGGCCGACACCGCAGCCGGGGAGGCCATCGTTGCTGCGGCAGCGGAGCAGGCGCAGGAGCCGTCCTTTGCCTGGGAGCCCGCCCCCGCGCAGGAGCCCGTAACGGCGACGGTGGGGGCGCCCTCCGGGGAAACGGCCGACGAAGACTCGCCCCTGGAAGGCGATCTGATGGCCATCTTCCAGAAGGTGGCCAGCCAGGTGCGAGAGCGAACCTTGGCCAGTGAGGTGGAAGAGGTGCCGGTGGCGGAGCTGCTGGACGAGCTGCGCGCCCTGCGCCAGCGCCTGCGCCCCTGAACCGGCGGCCCGCCGCCACCGGCCGCGGACCGCCGACGGCCTTCCCACCCGGATGCGTCGAAACGACGCATATACCCCTTGACCGCCCCTCGGCGCCGTGCAACAGTAGTGACGATTTCCCCATTCTTGCTTGTCCGCTCGCGGGAGGCCCGGTCGTGGACAGGGGGACGGCACGCCAGGGTTCGGGGCGACGGTCGCCCCAGCAGGAGGCGGCCCTCGCCCGCCGCCTGCGACAGGGCGACCCCGAGGCCCTGGAAGAGCTCTACGAGCGCTACGTGGACCGCCTCTATCGCCACGCCTACTACTTCGTGCGCGAGCGCGAGACGGCGGAGCAAGTGACCCTGCAGGCCCTGCTGGAGGCCTGGGAGAGGCTCAGCCGGGGCGGACCCAGAGCGCGCCTGCTGCCCTGGCTGCTGGGCATCGTCCATGAGCTGGCCGCCGCCAGCCTGGGCGAGGCGGGGCCGGCAGCGGTCGAGGCCCGCACCGGCGAGGTGCTGGCTGCCATCCTGCGCCTGCCGGCGGCCGAGCGGCTGGTGCTGACCCTGCGCTTCGTGGACGGCCTGAGCTACCAGGAAGCGGCGGAGCAGTTGGGGCGGTCGCTGCCCTCACTGCTCTCGCTCCAGTACCGCGCCCTGTCCCGCCTCCGTCGCCTGCTGCCTGCGGGCCGGGGCGCCCAGCCCGAAGCGGGCTTGTAGCGGCGGAGCGCAGCTGGTAGCTAACCAGGCGCATGGTCGGCGCCAGACATGGCTACGGCCACCACTTCCAGTCCGGGGATGCGGCCGAACTCGCCAGCGTTAGTCGTGGCCACGGCGAGACCGTGCACCATCGCCGTGGCGGCAATGAGGGCATCCCTGGGGCCTATCTGCTGGCCGCGCCTGGCCAGAGTGCCGTTCAGCCGCGCCGCCTCCTCCGCCTCGCGCCTGCCCACGGGGAGGGTGGTCAGGGCCAGCAATCGCTCGAAGATGGCCAGGTCGGAAGCCCTGCCCGCCCTTATGGCGCCGAACTCCAGCTCGTAGACGGTGATAGCCGAGACGTAAAGCAGCCCCCCATCCGCTAGCAGCTCGTGGAGTGCCACCCTCCCGCGCAGGTGCGCGACCAGGGCGCTAGTGTCTATGAGGACCCCGTCCGCCACTGCTCCCAGTCGGCTTCCGTCTCCCGCAGCGCCTGTTCCGCTTCGGGCGCGTCGCGCCAGAGCCCGTGCAACCCCTTCAGGGCCTGCCTCTGCCTCTCCTCGACCATGGCCATCATCTCCGCCAGCGCCCTCAGGACGGCCTCCGAAAGGGATGCGGCGCCCGTGTGCTTGCGCGCCCACTCCAGCAGCCGTTCCTGGGCCCGCGGCACATAGAGCGTAATGCGACGGGAGCCTGTCTTCGAGGACATATCGCACATGTATTATACTCACACTCACCGGTCAGTGCAGCGCCCGGCGGCGACGAGCACGGGGGCTTGTAGCGGCGGACGGGCGTGGTTAGAATGTGGGCGCAGCATGGGGAAGACGGAGGTGCCAGCATGGTCAGCGTGGTAGGAGACCTGCGGCCCCAGGACGACTACACCCACGCCCCCGGCCCGGAGCCCAACTTCAACGAGTCGGCCTACTACAACTTCTTCGACCGCGCCCGGCGCCTGGGCGGCTTCCTGCGCATCGGCAACCGCGTCAACGAGGGCTACGCCGAGGTGACCCTCTGTCTCTACCTGCCCGACGGCAGCGTCCTGTTCAACTTCAAGCGCCCCGAGATCAGCAGCAACGACGCCTTCGCTGCCGGCGGCATGGCCTTCCAGGTGCTGGAGCCCTTCGTGCGTCACCGCACCACCTACCGCGGCCACGCCGTGCTGCTGCGCGACCCCATGGAGCTGATGGAGCCGGGCCAGGCCTTTCGCCAGAACCCCTGGCAGGAGGTGGAGCTGGAACTGGAGCACGTGGCCATCGGCCCCGTATACGGCACCACCCAGGGCGAACGAGCCGAGGCCGACCCGGAGCGCTCCTTCGCCCGCGCCCACTTCGAGCAGCACATGCAGGTGCGGGGCACCCTGCGGGTGGACGGCGAGAGCTACACCCTGGACGCCCTGGGCCTGCGCGACCACTCCTGGGGCCCCCGCTACTGGCAGGCCATCCCCTGGTACCGCTGGCTCACCTGCTCCTTCAGCCCCAGCTTCGGCATCATGGTCAACGTCACCGGCCGGCCCGATGGCGGCACCGCTGCCTACGCCGTGGTGGTGGAGGGGCCGGAGCGGTTGCAGCAGACGCGGCAGGTGCACCTGGAGGCCGATATTGACCCCGAGACGCGGCGCCACCGCTCCATGCGGGCGGTCATCGAGCTGGAGGGGAGGCGGCTGACGCTGGAGGGGCGGGTGGTGGCCTACGCCCCCCTGCGCAACCGTCGCGCCGGCCACGTCACCCACATCGGCGAGGGGATGACCGAATACCGTTGCGGCGACGCCGTGGGGCTGGGCATCTCCGAGTTCCTGGACCAGGTCCAGTAGCTGCTACCCGGACCGACGGCGCCGACGCCAGGCGGCCGCTCCGCTGCCGGCGACCAGGGCCGCCCCCGCTGCGGCCACCGCTGCCGGCCAGGGGAAGCCTCTGCTCCGCTCTGTTGCCGACGATGGGATCGGCTCGCCTCCGCCCGCGGTGCTCTCGCCCACGGCCACCGTCTCGTCAGCAACGGGCTCCGGCGTGACTTCTACTGGCGCGGCGGGCGGAGTGATGCCCGGCCCGGCGGAGGCGACGACGGGGGTGGGCTGCGGCTGGACGCCCCCGGCGCCGCCGCCCTGGCCGCCGCCCTCCAGATCCCCGCCCCCTCTCTGCTCCCCGCCGCCGCTGGCTGCCCCCGTCAGCTCGCGGTAGGCGAAGTAGGCGGGCTTGGGAGCGAGCTGGCTGTCCAGCAGCCCGTGGCTGATGTAGTTGCTGCCCGATAGCTGGGCGTCGGTCAGGGAGAACCAGAAGACCTTCTGGGCGCCCAGTTGCAGCAGGTAGGGGAGCATGTCGCGCACGTAGCGGGCCTGTCCCTCGGGCCCCCGGTACTGGGGCGGGTCCTGGGGCCGCGACTCGCTGGTGGCGCCCACCTCCGTCACCCAGATGGGCTTGTCGCCGGCGCCCACCTTCTCCAGTTCGCCCCGCACGTAGAGAAAGCGCTGGCGGGCCGTCTCCCGGCTGCCGTATTGATGGAAGGCGGCGATGTCGAAGTAGCGGGCGGCCGGATAGGCGGGGTCGCGCAGGATGCGGGGGAAGAAGTCCTCGTTGAGCACGCCCGGGCTGCCACCCAGGGACAGCCCGCCGATGACCACCTGGGCCCGCGGGTCGGCCCGCTTCACGTTCTGGTAGGCCACCGCCAGCAGGCGGGCGAACTCGGCCTCGCTGGCCCGCCAGAAGCCGAAGGGGCCCTCGCCGCCCAGGTCGGGCTCGTTCCACACCTCCCAGTAGCGCACCTGCCCCCGGTAGCGGGAGACGGTCTCGAAAACGTAGCGGCCCCAGGCGTCGTAGTCGCGGGGAGGGTAGCGCTCCCGGTCCACGGCGCGGGTCACCTCCGGCGGGGCGGAGGAGGCCCAGACGGCCGTGTAGCCCAGGCTGCCCATGACCTCCAGGCCCAGGGAGCGGGCCTTGGCCACCAGCGCGTCGTGGGTGGCCCAGTTGAAGCGCCCGGGCGTCCCCTCCACCCAGCTCCAGGGGAAGCCCAGGCGGAGCCAGACGATGCCCGCCTGGGCGGCCAGCTCCATGGCCCGCAGCGACGAGGTCGGGTCGCGTAGCTGGGGGGTGCCCATCACCAGCACCACGCCGTAGGGGGAGGCGCCGCCGGCGGGCGCCTCCGCCCGAGAGTCGGAGCGCAGACAGCCCAGCACCAGCCCCGCTGCCAGCAGCGCCAGCAGCCATCTTCCCGTGCGCATCATGGCCGTAGCGTTGCCCCCGCAGGTAATGACTCCCCTGTGGCGCCGAAATTACAGCGCCAGCATGAGGAAACGGTGAGGGTCGGCGAAGAGAAGGCTCAGAGAGTCGAGGCGTCCGGGCCGGGAGCCCTCTCCCGCTGCAGCCAGCCGGGGTCGTTGACCTCCAGCTTGTGGCGGGTGAGGAGCCAGAGGAACTGGCGCAGCCTGGCAGCGTCGAGGGCTTCGGCCTCCCCCGAGCGGATGCGGCCGCACAGCTCCACCAGGCGCCGCTGCAGTGCCTGCCGCGCCGCCTGCAGCCCCTCGGGCATGGGCTCCCGTCCCAGGAGGGTGTCCAGGGCCTCCCATTCCTCCCGCAGGTGCTCCTCGCCCATCGCCAGCTCGCGGCGGACGATGCGCAGGGCGTTGGCGGCCACGATGGCGTGGAAGCGGCGGGGGCCCTCCAGTCGCGGCGCCGCCTCCTCCTGCAGGAAGCGCTCCACTTCCCGCAGCAACTCCTCGACGGTGGGACGGTCCTGCACTAGCGCCCCTCCATCAGGTGCAGCAGCTCCCACTCCGTCTCCGACACCCGCCGGCCGATAGTGGCCAGCTCCACGCTGGGCTCGTGGCCGTCCAGGGAGCGCCGCGCCTGCATGATGCAGATGATGCCCCAACGCAGGTTGCCGTAGGCCTCCCACCAGCGCCAGGCTTCCCATTCCACCTCCGGCCCGTCCGCCTCCTCGTAGGCGGCCCGCAACTCCTCCCGCTGCCCCAGGCCCGCCACCGGCAGGTGGTCGTGGCCGAAGCGCCAGGAGCGGACGCAGCACCAGCCCACGTCCTCCATGGGGTCGCCGATGTGGGCCCCCTCCCAGTCCAGGACGGCCCGCAGCCCCTCGGGCCCGGCGATGAGGTTCCCCAGGCGATAGTCCCCGTGCACGAAGGTGCGCAGGCGCGAGGGGGGCAGCCGCTCGCCCAGCCAGCGGAAGGCCAGCTCGAACACGGGCGAGGGCACCAGGGCCACCGCCTCGTAGGTGGCCCGCAGGTTCTCCAGGGCGTGGCGGGCCGGGGCCACCCCTTCCGGCGGGGCCGGCAGGTCGTCCAGCCCGTGGCGCACCACGTCTATGCGGTGGATGCGGGCCAGCGCCTGACCGAGCTGACGGGGCAGCAGGCGGCGGGCCTCGGCGAACTCGGGCTCCCGCAGGATGCGCCGGGCGATGCTCTCCCCCTCTACCCGCTCCATGACCAGCATCTCCACCGGCTCGAAGGGATCGTCGGTGAGGGGGTAGACCCTGGGCACCGGCACCCCCGAGAGATAGGCTGCCCGCAGCACCCGGTATTCGCGGCCGATGGGCATGCCGCCGGTGGCCCCGGGCGGTGGCCCGCTGCGGTAGACCAGCGCCAGCCGCTGCTGGCCCTCCCCGTCCTCCACCAGGGCATCGAAGGCCCAGGTCTGGCGGTGGGCGCCGCCGGCCAGGGGGCGCAGGCCCTCCACCCGCACGCGGCGGTAGTAGCGGCCCAGGAACTCCTGCAGCCGCCTGCCCAGTTCGGCGGCCTCGGCAGCGGCGGCGGGGGCCTCGGACACGGCAGCGCTCCGTCCAGGCCCATGCTGTTAGCCGCGACCGCCGTTGTCAAGCGGCGGCGGGCACGTCTGGCCGAAGACAGGCGGGGAAAGGCGAAAAGCCAACGGGGCCCGGGTCGCTCCCGGGCCCCGTCCCTATCGGCATGGGAACGGCTCGGCTGGAGCGGGCGACGGGACTCGAACCCGCGGCCCTCTGCTTGGGAAGCAGATGCTCTGCCAACTGAGCTACGCCCGCTCCCCGTTCGCGCGGGAACCCGCCCCGCGCCACCAATTCTAGGCAGCGTCCTCTCCCCCTGTCAACGCGGGCGCCCGCGTCCGCGACTCGGCCCAGACCATCGCCGCCGCCACCGCCAGCAGGCCGCTGCCCAGGGCGCTCAGGGTGAGGTAGTTGCGTATGGGCACCGTCATGGCCTCGATGCCCACCTGCAGCAGTTCGTAAACGAAGGGCTCGGCGTCGCTCTGGGCCGCCCGCAGGAAGAAGCGGGCGCCGATGGCCACCGCCAGGGGCGGCAGGCTGGCCACCAGCAGCACCCCGCCCAACACCGCCACCTTGCCCCACAGGGGCCGCGTCAGCAGCAGCGGCGCCAGCAACAGCACCAGGAAGAGGGCGCCCAGGGCGATCATGGCCACCAACAGGTGCCGGTGCGTGTCCTGCGTGATGAGCCCCAGCCCCTGCTCCAGCGCCCAGGGCATGGACGTGCGCTCCAGGCGGCGGCTGGCATCGGGGTCCGAGAGCAGGGCCGACGTGCCCTGCCGGTAGAGGGCCTGGGCGCCGCGCCGTAGCAGCACCTGTCGCAGCCCCTCCCCCTCCAGCGTCAGGGCCTCCTCCCGCATCACCTCCACCGGGACGGGAAAGTCGGGCACGGTCAGGGTCGTCCCCTCCGCCCGCTGCCCCTCCTCCCGCAGCGACTCCTGCAGCGCGGGCAGGGCGGCATCCACGTCGGTCAGGGCGGCCAGCGCTCGCTCCAGCAGCCTCCGCGCCGGCTCCCGCTCGGTGAGTTGGTAGCCGTTCAGGGCCAGCGTGAAGGCCATGAAGGTCAGCAGGCCCGCCAACCCCAGGGCTGCCAGGAGCAGGAGCCGCAGGCTGCCCGGCAGGGTCGCCCTCATGCCAGGTCAACGACCACGGTGCCGGCTACCAGGTCGGGGAGGCCCCGCCGCCGCTCATCGGTCAGAGCGGGCAGGAAGCCCAGGAAGAGGAAGAGCACCGACAGGGCGTAGACGACGAAGCGCAGCAAGGCGCGCCCCGGCCCCAGGCCACCGCCATCGGGTCGCACCACCCGTATGCGCACCGCCATCTGCCCCACCGTCTGGCCGCGCCAGGCCCAGAGCGCCACGTGGTAGACGGGCACGAAGGCCAGCCAGGCCAGCACCAAGTAGACGGCCGTCCAAACGGCCGCGTCCGAATCGCGGGCGCCCGTGCCGGTGCGCAGAAAGAGCTGCAGCAGCGCCAGGGCGGTGAAGACCATCAGGAAGGAGAAAAGGACGATGGCGTCCAGCACGAAAGCGACGACCCTCACGCCCAGACCCGCCGGCCTGAGAGCGAAGGCGGGGGCAGGGGCGAGGTCGGTCTCCGGCTGGAAAGGGGGGCGACGGCGCCCGCTGCGCGATGCCATCCGGACAGCGGCATTATAGCACGCGAGTGCCAGTGAGAAATTGGCCGCCCCCGAACGGGGCAGCCGCGGCGAACCGACGCCGGTGGAGCCGCCCGCCGGGGCCGCTCCGACCCTCTAAAGGCCCAGGAAGGCGCCCAGTAGGTGCAGGAGCGCCTGCGGTCGCCGCAGCCCCACCGTCGCCAGCAGCCCCAGCGAGGGCGCCGCCCGCGCCAGCCGCAGCAGCGTCCGCGATGGGTAGTCTATGTCGGCGTGGCGCACAGCTAGCTCCCGCAGCGCCGGCCGCGAAAGAGCCCGGGCCAGGAGCGCCAGCTCGCTTTGCCCCAGCGACAGGCCCAGGCGACGCAGGCGCCGACTGCGCGCCAGCTCCCGCCCCAACGCCCTCTGCCAGGCGCGCTGATAGGAGGAGAGGCTCGTGGCCGAGAGGTCGTCGCGGGCGAAGGCGTCCAGGGCAGCCCGGGCGCAGAGGTAGGCGGCCACCAGGCCGGTGTAGATGCCGCCACCGGAGAAGGGCTTCACCTGGCCGGCGGCGTCGCCCACCAGCAGCACGCCGTCGCCATAGGTGAGGGGGGCAGGGGCGAGGGGGATGGTGCCACCGTAGAAGCGCAGCTCCCGCGCCCGCCCCAGGAGGGCAGGGAACGCCTCTCTCAGGCGGCGGTAGCAGCGCAGGGGTTCGCCGCTGCCGCCCCAGCAGCCGATGCCCAGCCGGGCGCGGCCATCGCCCAGGGGGATGGCCCAGCCGAACCAGCCCGGCGCCAGCTCCGGGCCCACGAAGACGTGCACGTAGTCGTCGCGGGGCAGGTCCACCACCGCCTCCACCCCCAGGGCCAGCACCCGCTCGCTGGGCGACGGCAGGCCCAGGGCGCGGGCGACGCGCGAGTGGGCGCCGTCGGCCCCCACCACCAGCCGTGCTCGCAGCGAGGCCGAGTGGCCATTGCGCTGCAGGTGCAGGAGCATGCCCCTGGCCGTCCGCTCGACGCCCACGCAACGGGCCTGCACCGCCTCCGCTCCGGCGCGATAGGCCTGCTCGGCCAGGGCCTGGTCCCAGCGCACCCGGTCTATGGCCACCGCCCGCACAGGCTCATCGCCTAGCTCCGCCTGGCCGCCGCCGTGGACGTGGACGTAGGCGCCCCGCAGGCGGTTGCAGAGCAGGGACTCGTCGCCCGTCTCCCCCATCTCCCAGGTGCGGGGGCTGATGAGCCCCGAACAGTGGGAGGGGACGCCCACCTGCCGGTGCTCCTCGACGAGGGCCACCCGCAGGCCGCTGCGGGCCAGTTCGCGGGCGGCGCGGGAGCCGGCCGGCCCGGCGCCCACCACCGCCACATCGTAGCTGGGCGAGGAAGGGGTCACGAGGCCATTATAGGCCCGCCCCCCGATACGGGCAGGGCTAGGGCACGACCAGCACCTGGCCGGGGCGGATCAGGTCCGGGTCGGGGCCGATGGTCTCGCGGTTGGCCTCGTAGAGCCGCCGCCAGTCCACCCCCAGCCGCTGGCCGATGCCCCAGAGGGTGTCACCGGGCTGGACGGTGTAGGTGCGCGGCGGCGGCGCCGGGGCGGGGGCCGGGGCCTTCCCTCCCTCCAGCACGGCCACCCGCTCCTCCAGGCGCGAGACCCGCTCGGCCAGGGCCGCCACCCTCTCTGCGATGGAGTCCACCTCGCTCACCTCCGGCTGGGGGGCCGACGCCACCGCCTCCCACATTGCCGCGTCCATGTGCTGGTAGGACCAGAAGCTCACGCCGGGCGAGCCGCGGGCGTAGGCCATCCGCACGAACTCGACCACCTCGGCGGGCGAGGGGTAGGGCACGGTGCCCTCGCGGTAGAGGCCCGCCGCCGGCAGCAGCCGCTCGGGCCCCAGCCCCAGCGCCCGGTAGTCGTCATACATGGACGCCAGCGACCAGGCCAGGGGCAGGCGGAAGGCGTTCCAGTAGAGCTGCGGCACTGCCCCCTGACACGCCGCCACGAAGGGGGCGAAGGGGAAGGAGCGGTGGAAGCGGGGCAGGGCGTAGCTGCTGAAGTAGATGGGGTAGGAGTCGCCCAGCTCCCGGCGCAACAGCCGCAGCAGCCCTTCCGCCGCGGCGGGGCGCCCCTTGAACTCCCCCTCCACGTCCAGCACCAGCAGGTCGGCCTCCCCGTAGGCGACGGTCTCGATGGCGCGGCGCGCCTCCCCCTCGACGTCCTCGCCGTAGTGGTAGCCCCAGCCGCCCACCGCCAGGCCGCGCTGCCGCAGGGCCAGGCAGATGTCGCGCCAGGGGCGGCCCTGCCGGAACCAGCCAGGGCCGTCGTAGGCCTTCACCAGGGCGCCCCGACAGCCCGCCGCCAGCAGGCGCGAGGCCACGGCCTCGACGTCGCCCCCGTCGGCGCGGGGCCACTGCCAGACCCATACCCACTTCCCGGCCAGCGGTGCGACCACGGCAGCCCCCATCGTGGCACCGTGGCCGCCCTACCTGCTAGGGGCGCCTGTCACCCGCCGGGGAAGCGGAAGAGGAACGTCCGCACCTGATTGGGGCGCATCTCCAGGTCGAGCCAGCCGTCGCTGGTCTCCAGGGGGGCGATGGGCGCCTCGTCCAGCGTCACCTCCTCCACCGGCCCGGTGGCAGCGAAGAGGCGGAGGCGCCCCGTGAGGGGCCGCGGCGAGGCGTTGTAGGCCCGCACGATTACCGCCCTACCGTCCTCGGCCAGCTTGACGGTAGAGACGACCAGTTGGGCAGGCTCCACCTCCACCAGGGCGGTAGCGCGGCCCAGCAGGCCGTTGCCGTCGCGGGGGCGGACGGCCCGCAGGGGGCGAGCGAAGCGATGGGCCTGGACCATGGCCTCCTCCCAGCTGCCCTGGTAGGGCACCAGCGAGTAGTGGAAGAGCCAGCGCCCGAGCATCTGGGCACCGGGGGTGAGAAGGGGCGGCCCGGCCGGGCCGCGACGCCAGGGCGAGAGGTCGGGCCGCGACAGCCAGCCCACGCAGCGCAGGAGCGTCAGCGCCAGGGTGACGGTGCCGTCGGCCTCGCGCAGCGCCTCGTATTCGGGCAGGCCGCGGTTGGCCAGCAGCAGCCCCACCCCGTCCTGCTCCACGGCGCAGAAGGTCTTCTGGGGCTGGGTGCCCACGGGCGCCTCGCTGTCGGTGGGAAGGGCCGGCGGCAGGTCCACCCGCCGGGGGATGGCGCCTAGGTGCTGCTCGGCCCAGACGCACTCGGCCCGCAGGCCGGTGGGGAAGTGGACGCGCAGGCGGTGGTCCTGGGCCCGGTTCTCCACCTCCGTCTCGAAGTCCACCCGCGGCACGCCGCGATAGAGGTGGACGCGGGTGCGGATGGGACACTCCACCGTCTCGCGGGAGCGGGCCAGGCCGCTGGCGTCCAGGGAGGCAGGCAGGCGATAGACCATGCGCACCTCCAGCGTCCAGCGGGCCGGCCCAGTCTCGACGAGGACGCCCTGGGCCCGGCCGGCAGGTCGGTCCACCAGCCGGTCGGCCCGGGGCGGGGCGTAGTTGTATTCGTCACCCGAATCGCCGCCGTCCACGAACTGGTTCAGCCCCCGGTAGACCCTGCGCGTGCGCTTGTCGCGCAGGGTCAGGGAGCCGCTGCCCCGGTCCAGCTCGACGCGGAAGAACTCGTTCTCGATGGCATCGGCCTCCCTTGGCAGCGGCGGCGACCAGTAGCCGCCGTAGCGAGCGCGGAACGCCTTCAGCCCGTGTCCGGGCACCTGCGGGGCCACGAAGCCCACCGCCGCCCGCCCCCGCTCGCGCTCCAGCGAGAGCACCTGCAGGGGCACCTCCTCGCCCTCGGGCCCCTCCAGGGCCAGGGGCACCTGCCCCCCCTGCAGGGGCAGGCGGACGGTGCAGAAGTCGTCGCGGGGGCCGCCCTCGGAGTTGAAGACCACCGCCCACGTGCCGTGGTGGTCGGGGGCAGCGCAGCCGGCCAGCACCCACAGGGCCTGCCTGGTCACCTCCTCGCCCAACTGCTGGCAGCGGTCGAAGCGCGGGCGCATCTCCTCGTGCACCTGGTCCACGGAGCAGCCGCAGATGGAGTCGTGGGGGGCGTTCTGCAGCAGGAGGCGCCAGGCCTGCTCCAGCAGGGCGTGGTCGGCAGGGCGGTGGGGCAGGGAGTGGTCGTTGGCCCGCACCAGGTGCGCCCAGGTCGAGAAGGGGGCTGCCCAGCGCGCCAGCAGGTCTTCGCACGCCTGGTAGCGCTGCTTGATCCAGATGCGGGCCGAGAGCACCCCCGAGAGCACGTTGGAGCGCCGCCCGGAGCGGAACTCCCCCTCCAGCCTGGGCAGCGACTCCAGGCTGCCGCCCAGCGCCTCCTTCACCCAGCGCGCGTAGGCGGCGTAGTCGGCCTGCACCACGCTCACGTCGGGCAGGAGGTCGTTGGCCAGGGCCACGATGCGGGGCAGGTCTTCCTGGGGCGGCCGGTGGTCGTCGCCGTTGGGCAGCAGCACGTAGGGCGTGGTGGCGTGGGGTAAGAGCTGGTCCAGGGCCGCCCGCAGCCGCGTCTCCAGGGCGTGGGGCTCGCAGGGCAGGTCGCGGCCGAAGGAGTAGCCATGGCGCAGGTAGACGGCCAGCACCTCCGAGCCGTCGGGGGAGGCCCAGCAGAACTCGTTGCTGTCGGCCTCCTCCCCCACCCCGCGCCAGATGACCACCGCGTCCAGGCCGAAGCCGCGCAGGATGGCGGGCAGGTGGGCGATGTGCCCGAAGGCATCAGGTGAGTAGCCCACCGGCATGGGCTGGCCGAAGGCCCGCGCCGTCCGCATCCCCAGCATCAGGTTGCGCACCCACGACTCGAAGCCGATGAGGAACTCGTCGGGCAGCACGTAGTTGGGGCCGATGACCAGCCGCCCCGACTGCACCAGGCGCACGATGTCCTCCCGCCGTTCGGGCCGCACCTCCAGGTAGTCCTCCAGGCAGAGGGTGTGGCCGTCCAGGACGAAGCAGGTGAAGTCGGGCGCCTCGTCCAGGAAGGCGATGAGTCGGTCCAGCACCCGCACCAGGCGCGCCCGCATCATCTCGAAAGGCTCATACCACTCCCGGTCCCAGTGGGTGTGGGAGACGATGACCAGGGTGCGCTGCCGGTGCCCCGCGGCGGGCATGGACCACCTCCTAGGCCGTGGCCTCGAACCAGATGGGGTTGGAAAGGGCCCAGACCACCTCGCCCCGCTCGGGGCGGCCCCGCCAGCCCCGCAGCTCGGCCCGCAGGTAGCGGTGACCGGCCACGTCCAGGTCGAGGTGGTGCACGTAGCTCTCCTGCTCGATGGGCACGATGGCCACGGGCACGCCGTCCAGCACCAGCCAGAGGCGACGTCCCGCCCCGCCCTCCACGGCCACGCGGAAGCGCAGGGGGCGGCCCTCGGCTGCCCGCACCGTGTCGCCCATCAGCGCCTCGAAGCGGCCGTCGCCGTCGGCGTCGGCCTGCAGCACCAGCCGCGGCCCCTCCGGCTCGGCCGAGATGAACACGTGGCCGCGGCGGATGGCGGCCAGCACCTGCTCCTCGCCCGCCTCGGCCTCGGGCACGTAGACCCAGGTGGTGGGGTTGCCCAGGCCGTGGGGGTGCAGGGGCCGCGCCGGCGGTATGGAATGGGTATCGCTGCCGCCCACCGCCACCACCCGCTGCCCCCGCTGGAGCAACGTCTCCCAGCGCTCCAGTGAGTCCCAGTTGTGGAAGCGCCAGGGCGCCTGCCACACCTCCATGCAGGGGAAGCCCTCCCACAGGTCGAACAGCCAGGGCGGGCCGATGGCCTTGGGATGGTTGATGGAGAAGAGGCCGCCCCGCTCCTGCACGAAGCGCTGCAGGGCGCGCATGGACGCCTCGTCGGTGCAGCGGAAGTCCACGAAGCGCCGCAACCCCCAGGCGTTGGCGTGCCCCCAGTAAGTGGTCACCTCCTCCCCGGGTATGAGCACGATGGGCAGGTGGGCCAGCCGCTCCAGGTCGCGGTGGTGGGTGCAGGTGTTGTGGTCGGTGACGGCCAGGAAGTCCAGCCCCTTGGCGATGGCGTCGCGGGCCAGCTCCTCCACCGTGTTCAGGCCGTCGGAGTGGACGCTGTGGCTGTGCAGGTCGCCACGCAGGAAGCGCCCTCCCCGCACCCTGGCCCGGGGCGCGGGGTCGCCGCCCTCCCTCTCCGTCGTCGGCGTCTCCTGCCGCCCCTCTTCCAGGACGACCTCCACCCGGTAGCCGACGCCCGACTCCTGCACCCGCTCGAACCCCAGGACGATGTGCCAGCGCCCCGGCAGCAGCGGCCCGGCGATGTAGCCCGGCGTCGCCTCGTGGGCGGCGATGAAGAACTCGCGGCGGGCGGAACCGCTCCAGCCGCGGAAGCCGGGCGCCTCGGGGAAGTCCAGCCCGCGAGGGTCGAAGATGCCGATGTCCACGTTGTTGCCCGGCCCCATGCCCAGGGGCGCCGTCACCGGGTCGGTGAACTGGTAGGAGACGTGCAGGCGGGCCGTCCCCGGCGGCACGGCGAAGGGGAGATAGATATAGCGCTGGCGGCGCACTTCAGCCGGGGTGACGAACCCCTCGAAAGACAGCGCGGACTGCAACGGCTTTCCCCGTCCGACAGACATCATAGGGCGCAAAGGCTGCAAGCGATAGACCGCCCTTCAGCGGCCGCGGGCGAACAGGGCGGCCTCCCGCCCGGCGATGCGCCCGAACACGGCCCCGGCCGTCAGCCCCGACCCGCCCGGGTAGTTGTGGTAGAACAGGCCGCCGACCAGCTCCCCGGCGGCATACAGGCCCGCGATGGGGCGGTCGTAGGTGTCCAGCACCCGCCCGCGGGTGTCCACCCGCAGGCCGCCGTAGGTGAAGGTGATGCCGCAGGTGACGGCGTAGCCCACGAAGGGAGGCGTGTCCAGAGGCAGCGCCCAGTTGGACTTGGGCGGAGCGATGCCGCGGGTGCCCTTGCCGTCCTTGATGGCCGGGTTGAACTCCCCCTCCTGCACGGCAGCGTTGAACTCGGCCACCGTCCGCAGCAGCCCTTCCCGCTCGATGCCCAGGCGGTCGGCCAGCTCGCCCAGCGTCTCGGCCTGGGCGCGGGTGGCCTGGGGGATGCGGTATTCGTCCCGCAGCAGGGGCAGCACCTTGGCGTCGAATATCTGGAAGGCTATCTGGCCGGGCTGCTTCAGGATCTCGGCGCCGTAGCGGGCGTAGGTGTAGTTGCGGAAGTCCGCCCCCTCGTCCAGGAAGCGCTGGCCCAGCCGGTTGACCACGATGCCCAGGGGGTAGGAGTGCTTCTGGAAGAGGTCGCCCACCCTGCGGTCGCCGTAGGGCGGGGCATTGGCGTCCCAGGCCACGGCGTGGCAGCCGCTCCAGTGGCCGTAGGGCTGGGCGCCCAGCTCCAGGGCCATGCGGATGCCGTCGCCGATGTTGTAGCGGGTGCCCCGTACCTTGGTCAGGTCCCAGCCGGGGCCCAGGTAGCGGGCGCGCATCTCGGCATTGGCCTCGAAGCCCCCACAGGCCAGCACCACTGCCCGCGCCGGCACATCCAGCCAGGCGCCCCCGCGCCGCACCCGCACCCCCGTCACCCGCCCCTCCTCGGTCAGGAGGGCGAGGGCGCGGGCCTCGAACCACACTTCTCCCCCGCGGCGCTGGACGGCGGCGAAGAGGGAGTCCACCAGCCCGGCCCCGCCGCCCACCGCCTCCACCACCAGGGCGCCGTAGAAGCGGAAGCGCTCGCCCACACGGAACGCCTGCCTGCCCACGGCCAGGGCGAAGCGCACCCCCTGCTCCCGCAGCCAGCGCAGGGTGGGGAACGCCTGCGAGACCAGGGTGGAGAGCAGCTCCGGGTCGGTGCGGTATTCGCCCAGACGGGCCACGTCCTCGAAGAACTGCTCCTCGCTGTAGGGCTCCAGCTCCACCGACCGCGCCTCGGCCTCGCTCAGGTCCGGTATCAGGACGGCGATGTCGTCCAGGCCGCCGAAGGGGAAGCGGAACAGGCCGCCGGTGAAGTAGGAGTTGCCGCCCCGCTCTCCCTCCGGGGCCGCCTCCAGCACCAGCACCCGCGCCCCCTGCTCCAGGGCGGAAAGGGCGGCGCAGAGGGCGGCGTTCCCCGCCCCCACCACCGCCACGTCGTAGGGCGGCGATGCCGACCGGCTCAACTCGCGCCTCCCCCGGGCGGGCCTTTGCCCCGCCCGCTCCTGCCATTATTCTTATGCCGGACGCAGCATCCTGCCGAGGGGAGGTAGGCCATGGACCTAGGCATCGCCGGACGGGTGGCCCTGGTGACCGGCGCCGGCCGGGGCATCGGCCGCGCCATCTGTCTCACCCTGGCCCAGGAGGGGGCCAGGGTGGCCGTCAACGACATCGTCCAGGAGCGGGCCGAGATGGTGGCCGAGGAGATACGCCGCAACGGCGGCAGCGCCATCGGCGTCGTGGCCGACGTCACCGACCAGGAGCAGGTGGAGGCCATGGTGCGACAGGTGGAGGAGGCGCTGGGGCCGGTGGACATCCTGGTCAACAACGCCGGCATCCCCCTGGCCACGGCGGAGGTGGTGCCCGCCACCGGCCAGCTCTTCGTCGAGTCGGACCGCAGCCAGTGGGACCGCACCATGCACATCATCACCTACGGCACCCTCCACTGCACCCGCGCCGTCCTGCCCAGGATGATCGAGCGCCGCTGGGGGCGCATCATCAACATCGTCTCCGATGCCGGCCGGGTAGGGGAAGTGCGGCTGGTGCCCTACTCCATGGCCAAGGCGGGGGTCATCGGCTTCAGCAAGGCCCTGGCCAAGGAGGTGGGCCGCTTCTGCATCACCGTCAACTGCGTCTCGCCCGCCACCACCGAGACCGAGGCCACCCGCGACTGGATCGAGGCGCAGCGGGAGCGCATCATGCCCTTCTATCCCCTGGCACGGGGGCTGGGGCGGCTGGGCCAGCCCCAGGACGTGGCCAACGCCGTCGTCTTCCTCGCCTCCCAGCGGGCGGAGTGGATCACCGGGCAGGTGCTGTCGGTGAACGGCGGCTACTCCATGGTGGACTGAAGGAGAGGAGGCATGGTCAGGGCGATAGACATGCACGTGCACGTGCCGCCCCAGGGCGAGGCGGCCCGCCACCCCCTGCGGGTGGCCACCCAGGCCTACTTCCGGGCGCCGCCCCTGCCCGAAGGGGTAGAGGCCATGGCCCAGTATTACGCCGAGCGCGACATCGTGGGCGTGCTCCTGGCCGAGGACTGGGAGGCCAAGACCGGTCTGCCCCCCGTCAGCAACGACTTCATCGCCGACATCGTGCGCCGCTACCCGGGGCAGTTCATCGGCTTCTGCTGCGTGGACCCCTGGAAGGGGCAGAAGGCCATCGTTGAGGTGCGCCGCAGCGTCGAGGAGCTGGGGCTGCGGGGGGTCAAGTTCCACCCCAGCCTGCAGGAGTTCTTCCCCGACGACCACCGCTTCTACCCCCTGTGGGAGGCCATCGCCCGGCTGGGGGTGCCGGCCCTCTTCCACAGCGGCATGACCGGCTTCGGCGCCGGCTCCCCCGGCGGCGGGGGCATCAAGACCAAGTTCTGCGCCCCCATCCCCCACATAGACGACCTGGCCGCCGATTTCCCCGAGCTGACCATCATCATGGCCCACCCCGCCTTCCCCTGGGTGGACGAGCAGATAGCGGTGCTCCTGCACAAGCCCAACGTCTTCATGGACCTCTCGGGCTACTCGCCCAAATACTTCCCGCCCCAACTGGTGCAGTATGCCAACACCCTCTTGCAGGACAAGGTGATGTTCGGCTCCGACTACCCCATGATCATGCCCGACCGCTGGCTGTCGGACTTCGAGGGGGCGCCCTTCCGCGACGAGGTGCGCCCCAAGATACTGCGCGAGAACGCCGCCCGCGTCCTGAAGCTGGACCTGTAGCTAGGTGCCCGGGAAGCGGGCCACGCAGGCCACGGTGGCGTCGGGGCCGTGCAGGCGCCGCGCCTCGGCGATGGCCTCCTCTACCGTGCGGGTGGGTATGAAGCCCAGGTGCCTGGGGATAGCCGGGTCCTCGGCACCGGCCACGAACACCCGCCCGGCGTGGCGCAGCCGCTTCAGGGGGTGGGTGGCCAGCAGCGCGTGCACGGGGTGGTAGGCGTAGCCGAAGCGGTAGGCCTCAATGTAGCCGCGGTGGGAGGCGAACTCGCCCTCGAAGCGGGCCATGATTTCGTAGGGGTCCCTGGTGGCGGGCAGGACGCGGTCCCACACCTCCTTGTAGGCGGGGTGGTGGACCATGTCCCACTCCTCCGGGCAGGGGGTGGCCATCACCACCGAGCAGCCGGGCTTGCCCAACGCCTCGATGTAGCCCCCCAGGTACCCCAGCCCGCTGGAGACCAGGGTCAGGATGGGGTTCATGCGGGCGAAGGAGGCGTAGGGGCTCCAGGCGGGCACCCCGTAGACCAGGATGTCGGCCTTGGTAGGCGCCTCCGCCCGACGGGGCGGGAAGAGGGAGGCCATGACCTCTATGGCTGCCCGTCGCGTCTCGTCCACGTCGCCGGCGAAGACGCGGGCCACCTGGTAGGGGTTGGCCAGCACCGTCTCGACCTTGAAGATGGGCTTCCCCACCCGCCGCCGCAGGTGGTGCCCCATCTCCGTCAGCACCCGGTGCATGCGGTTGTCGTGAACGGACATGGACATGCCGTCGGGCGTGTGCGTCCAGCGGATGGAGCGCCAGGTGGAGAGGCCCACCACGATGGACTTCCAGCCGCCGTTGAAGCCCAGGTGGTAGCCGGCGTTGACGTAGCAGGTGATATCGGCCTCGGCCACCAGCCGGTGCACCTCCACGTCGTAGCCGCTCTCGCTGGTGCCGAGGTAGACCAGGTCTTCGGGCGCCTCGGCATCGTGGCAGGTCAGCCGCGGGCCGAAGCGCTCGATGAGCGCCTCCCCCAGCACCGAGGCCAGCTCCTCCCTCCGCCACTTACGGTGGAGGGCGTTGGCGCAGACGAGATGGATGTCCTCCTCCCGCACGCCGGCCGCCGTCAGCTCCTCCACCATGGCCTCAATGGCCAGCCTTCGCAGCGGGCCGAAGGAGGCGACGGTGCAGTCGTCGAAGGCGATAAGGACGCGGGCACCCGGCCGCGCCAGCTCGCCCAGCCTGGGCATGCCCAGGGGGTTGGCCAGGGCGTCTCGCACCGCCCGCTCCTGGTCGGGGGCGGGCTGCAGGCGGGGGCGACCCTCCCCACCGCCGCCCCCGACGACGATGGCTTCGTCGGGGAGCTCTACCTGCACGCTGCCGCTACCGAAGGGGAGGCTCACCACCTGGGCCATGGCCGCTCACCTCCTGCGAGCGCCCCCATGTTAGGCCAAGGCCGCCGGAGGAGACAAGGGGCACGCGCGTGGCGCCTTCCCCGAGGGAAGGGCGGCGTCACCACCGGCCGCCGCAGACCGAGCGAACCCCGCCCGCAAACTGCTACTATGAACAGGTGGATTCATGACGCCTTCGGCTCTCGGTGACCGAAGGGCAGGGCTGAAGCCATGCAGCTACATTGGCCGGCACGCACGAGCGAGACGTGGAACTCATAGCGAGCGGAGGCAGGCATGGGCGCCTACCCTGACGATGGCTTCCCCCACTACGAGGCGCAGGTCAACGGCCTGCGCTACCACTACGTGCGCCAGGGCTCCGGCCCGCCCCTAGTCCTCGTCCACGGCTGGCCCGGCTTCTACTTCGAGTGGCGCCTGAACATCGGCCCCCTCTCCCGGCGCTTCGATGTGGTCGTCCCCGACATGCGCGGCTACGGCTACAGCGAGAAGCCCGACCTGCCGCCGGAGCAGGGCTACACCTCCGCCCACTTCGCCCAGGACCTGGCTGCCCTGCTGGACCACCTGGGCTGGGAGCGGGCCAGCTTCGTCGCCCACGACTTCGGCGCCGTCTGGGTGCAGCGCTTCGCCCGCACCTACCCCCAGCGGGTGGAGAGGCTGGTGCTCTTCGATCCGCCCTACCCGGGCATCGGGGCGCGCTGGTTCGAGCCTTCCCACCTGCGGGAGGTCTGGTACCTGTTCTTCCACCAGTTGCCCCTGGCCGAGGAGCTGGTGGGCTCGTCGCCCCGGGCTGTGGAGGCCTACCTGCGCCACTTCCTGTCTCACTGGTCGCACGACAAGGGCCTCTGGACGGACGAGGAGATCGCTCACTACGTGCAGGTCTACTCGCAGCCCGGCGCCCTGCGCGCTGGCTTCAACTGCTATCGCGCCACCTTCCGCGTGGAGGCGGGGCAGATGGCCGGGTCCCAGGCGAGGATCGAGGCCCCCACCCTGGTGCTGTGGGCCGAGAACGACCCAGTGCTGCCGGTGGCCTGGAGCGACCGCTTGGGCGACTACTTCGCCCGCCTCACCCTCAAGCGGGTGCCTGCGGCGGGCCACTTCCTGATGCGCGAGCGCCCCGACCTGGTCAACGCCGAGGTCGCCGCCTTCCTGCTGGGCTGAGCGCGACAGCGGTTGTCAGGAGGCGGCGCCGCGCCGCAAAATTGAGGCATAGGCCAGCAGCGACGCGCCGACCCGTTGACAGGAGAGGAGCGATGAGGATCGAGACGGGCCTCACCGGACGCACCTTCCAGGAGATCGCCCAGTCGGCCCAGCGGGCCGAGGCGCTGGGCTTCGACGGCGTGGTCACCCCCGAGACGGGCCACGACCCCTTCTTCCCCCTGCTCATCGCTGCCGAGCACAGCCGCCGCCTCACCCTGGGCACCGGCGTGGCCATCGCCTTCCCCAGGAGCCCCTTCGTCACCGCCCAGATCGCCTGGGACCTGCAGCGCTTCTCGGGCGGCCGCTTCCTCCTGGGCCTGGGCACCCAGGTGAAGGGTCACAACGAGCGCCGCTACTCCACCCCCTGGAGTGGGCCTCCTGGCCCGCGCCTGCGCGAATACGTCCTCTGCCTGCGGGCCATCTTCGACACCTTCCAGAACAACGCCCCGCCACGGTTCCAGGGCAAGTATTATCAGTTCACCCTCATCTCCCCCTTCTTCAACCCCGGCCCCATCGAGCACCCGCACGTGCCCATCTACATCTCGGCGGTGGGGCCCTACATGTGCCGCCTGGCCGGCGAGCTGTGCGACGGCATCCGGTTGCACGGCTTCAACACCCTGCGCTACACCAAGGAGGTCATCCTGCCCAATCTGGAGGCGGGGGCGAGGAAGGCCGGCCGCAGCCTGCGGGAGATAGACATCGTGGGCGGCGGCTTCATCATCACCGGCCGCAACCGGGAGGAGATAGAGCGGGCCAAGGCCGCCACCCGCGCCCAGATCGCCTTCTACGGCTCCACCCGCACCTACCACGGGGTGCTGGAGGTGCACGGCTGGGGGGAGGTAGGGATGCGGCTGCACCAGCTATCGCTGGAGGGGAAGTGGCAGGAGATGGCCAACCTGATCAGCGACGACATGCTGGGCGAGTTCGCCATCATCGGCACCCCCGACGAGATAGCGCCCCAGCTCAAGGAGCGCTGGGGCGGCATCGTCACCACCGTCACCCTGGGCTTCATGATGCGCGACGGCCAGGAAGACGAGGTGGTGCGGCGGGTCATCGAGGACGTGCACCAGATATAGGGGGTAGCGGACGCTGCCAGGTCGCTATTGACCGCCGCCGCGGGCAATGTTATAAATTGCACAAGCGTCCCGAGGCGCCGCCAATTTAAAACGCTTTTTGGAGCTGGCGGGGGAAGGCTGTGGAGATACCCTCGGTGGTCATCGAGCGCCTGCCGCTGTATGCCCGGGCCCTGGACGCCCTGGCCCAGGAAGGCAGGGAGGTGGTCAGCTCCCAGGAGCTGGGCAGCCGCCTGGGCGTGACCCCCGCCCAGATACGCAAGGACCTGAGCTACTTCGGGCGCTTCGGCAAGCAGGGCCGCGGCTACAACGTGCAGGGGCTGCTGGGCGCCCTCCGCCAGATACTGGGTCTGGACCGGCAATGGCGCATGGCCCTGGTGGGGGTGGGCCGCCTGGGGCGGGCCATCGTCCAATACGAGGGCTTCGCCCCCCAGGGCTTCCGCATCGTGCACGCCTTCGATGCCGACCCTCGCATCGTCGGGCAGGAGGTGAACGGCCTGATCGTGCGGGACGTGGGCGAACTGGAGGAGGCCCTGGCCCGGGAGCCGGTGGAGATCGGCATCGTGGCCGTGCCGGCCGCCGTGGCCCAGGAGGTCATAGACCGGCTGGTGCGGGCCGGCGTGCGGGCCATCCTGAACTACGCGCCCATCACCGCCCGCGTGCCCCGTGGCGTGCAGATACGCCGGGTGGACCCGGTGCTGGCCCTGCAGAGCATGACCTACTATCTGCGCCAGGTCAGTAACGCGCCCCCCGCCAAGTAGCCCGCCTCAGAAGGCCACCGCCCACTCCTCTTCGGGGGGCATGGCCCGCTTGATCAGGTCCAGGTATTCCAGGGCCACCCCCGCACCCATGGCCACGCAGGTGAGAGGGTTCTCGGCCACATAGCAGGGGATGCCCACCACCTGGGTGATGAGGCGGTCCAGGTTGCGCAGCAGGGCGCCACCGCCCACCAGCACGATGCCGTGGTCTATGATGTCCGACACCAGTTCCGGCGGCGTCCGCTCGAATACGGAGCGAATGGCCCCCAGGATGGCCTGCAGCGGCTCCTGCAGCGCCTGGCACACCTCGCTGGCGGTGACGGTGATGGTGCGGGGCAGGCCCGTGATCTGGTCGCGGCCCCGCACCTCGTAGGTCAGCTCCTCCTCCAGCGGCAGGGCCGAGCCCAGGGCGATCTTGATCTCCTCGGCGGTGCGGTCGCCGATGATCAGGTTGTGGCGACGCTTGATGTGGTTGGCGATGGCCTCGTCCAGGCGGTCGCCCGCCACCCGCACCGACTCGCTGACGACGATGCCGTAGAGGGAGATGATTGCCGCCTCGGTGCGCCCGCCGCCTATGTCCACCACCATGTGACCCTGGGGCGAATCAATGGGTATGCGGGCGCCCAGGGCGGCGGCCAGGGGCTCGGGGATGACGTGCACGGGGCGCCTGGCCCCGGCCGCCTCGCACGCCTCCTGCACCGCCCGCCGCTCCACCCCCGTGGCCCCCACCGGCGCGCAGATGACCACCTCCGGCTTGACGAAGGAGAGGCGCCCCACCGCCTTGGCGATGAGGTAGCGCAGCATGGCCTCGGTGGTCAGGTAGTCGGCGATGACCCCGTGGCGCATGGGCCGGATGACCTGGATGGCCTCGGGCGTCCGCCCCTCCATCTCGGCCGCCTCGTTGCCCACGGCCACGATGCTGTTGCTGTGGCGGGCCACCGCCACGATGGACGGCTCGTTGATGACGATGCCCCGGCCCCGCACGTAGACGAGAACGTTGGCGGTGCCCAGGTCCACGCCCAACTGCTTGCCTAGCACGACTCCCCCCTTGTTCGGGCTGCACGGTCTGCGCCGCGGGCGCTCCCGCCCCCGGCCCCTACATGATGCACCAAGGGGCGGGCCTAATCCACTCGCTCCACGCGGGCGCCCAGGGCGTTCAGCTTCTCGTCTATGCGCTGGTAGCCCCGATCCACGTGGTAGATGTCGGTGATCTCCGTCTGGCCGTGGGCGGCCAGGCCGGCCAGGATGAGGGCCGCCCCCGCCCGCACGTCCAGCGCCCGCACCCGCGCCCCCAGCAAGGGCGTCGGGCCGGCCACGATGGCGGTGGTGGTGCCGGTGGTGACCACCTCCGCCCCCATCTTGCGCAGCTCGGCCACGTAGAGCAGGCGGTTGTCGAACACCCGCTCGTGCACGTAGCTGACGCCCTCGGCCTGGGTGAGGAGGGCGGCCATGGGGGCTTGCAGGTCGGTGGCCAGACCGGGATAGGGCAGGGCCTGCACGGTGACCGCTCGCAGGGGGCCTCCGCCCCGCACCCGCAGCCAGTCCTCCCCCTCTTCCACCTCGACGCCGGTCTCGCGCAGCTTCTGGACGAGGGAGCAGAGGTGCTCCACCGTCAGGCCCCGCACCTCCACCTCCCCACCGGTGATGGCGGCGGCGATGGCGAAGGTGCCGGCCTCGATGCGGTCGGGGATGTTGCGGTGCGTCGCCCCCCTCAGCTCCGGCACTCCCTCGATCTGGACGAAGTGGGTGCCCGCACCCTCGATGCGGGCGCCCATGCGCACCAGCATCTGGGCCAGGGCCGCCACCTCCGGCTCGCAGGCGGCGTTGACGATGACGGTGCGGCCCGGGGCGGTGACGGCCGCCAGCATCAGGTTCTGGGTGCCCAGGACGCTGGGGTAGTCCAGGAAGATGCGGGCGCCCCGCAACTGGCGCGCCTCGGCCACAAACTTCTCTCCCTCCCGCCAGACGCGGGCGCCCAGCATCTCGAAGCCCTTCAGGTGCACGTCTATGGGCCGCTGGCCGATGACGTCGCCGCCGGGCGGCGCGCAGGCCGCCCGTCCGAAGCGCCCCAGCAGCGCCCCCATGACCAGGAAGCTGCCACGGAGGTTGGACACCAGTTCGCTGGGGGGAGCGAAGCTGTGGATGCGGGCGGCGTTGATGCGCAGGACGTCGGGCCCGGCCCACTCCACCCTGGCCCCCAGGCTACGCAGCACCTCGGCCATGAAGTGCACGTCGCCGATGTCGGGGACGTTCTCGATGTAGCAGTCGTCGGCGGTGAGGAGGGCGGCGGCCATGGCGCCCAGGGCGGCGTTCTTGGAGCCAGAGACATCCACGGCGCCCCGCAGGGCGCGCCGCCCCTCGATGAGCAGGCGGCTGCTGGTCTTCTCCTTCTCGCCGGTGGCGGGCGGGGGCATACGACACGACCCCCTAGGGGGGCGGGCGACGCCGGCGGGCCCGTTCGGCCAGCTTGAGGCGGACCAGGGCGCGGCGCAGGGCGGCCTCGGCCACGGCCATGTCCACCGCTTCGGCGCGGCGCTCGGCCAGCCGCTCCTGGGCGCGACGGCGGGCGGCCTCGGCCCGCTCCACGTCCACCTCCTCGGCCCGCTCGGCAGCATCGGCCAGCACTGTCACCCTGTCCCCCATCACCTCCAGGAAGCCGCCGTGGACGGCCAGCATCTCCTCCTGGCCGCCGCGCACGACGCGCACGATGCCCGGCTGGAGCATGGTCATGAGGGGGGCGTGGCGGGGCAGCACCGTCAGCTCCCCCATGACCCCGGGCAGGGTCACCGCGTCCACCCCCTCGGCGGTGTAGACCACCCGCTCGGCGGTGATGATCTCCACCTTCAGCGGCATCCGCTCATCTCCTGCAGAAGGGCGCGTAGCCGCGGCGTGCCGGCCAGCGCCTCGCGCAGGCCGGCGATCTCGTCCGGCCCCAGGACGAGGGGGTTGCGCTGGAAGCGCCCCGCGTGGTCATAGTAGCAGAAGCGCACGGCCAGGGAGCCGTCGTCGAACTGCAGCAGCTGGATGGACGGCTCGTGATGGGGGCCCGCGTAGGTCGCCTCCTCCACGATCCACCCGCTCCCCCAGTGCAGGCTGAAGGGCCGGGGCAGGGTGCGCGACGCTCGTTCGGCCATGCGTGCCTCCCGTCGCTAGACGGCCGCCTCTTTCAGCAAGCGTTCGCCCTGTTCGGCGGCCTCGTCTATAGTGCCCACCATGTAGAAGGCCTGCTCCGGCAGGTGGTCCCACTTGCCCTCCAAAATCTCCTTGAAGCCGCGCACCGTCTCGCGAATGGGCACGTAGCGGCCCGGGCGCCCGGTGAAGGCCTCGGCCACGAACATGGGCTGCGACAGGAAGCGCTGGATCTTGCGCGCCCGCATCACCGTCAGCTTGTCTTCCTCGGAAAGCTCCTCCATGCCCAGGATGGCGATGATGTCCTGCAAGTCCTTGTAGCGCTGCAACACCCGCTGCACCTCCCGCGCCACCTGGTAGTGCTCGTCGCCGACGATGCGGGGGTCGAGGATGCGCGAGAAGCTGGCCAGCGGGTCCACCGCCGGGTAAAGCCCCTGCTCGGCGATGGAGCGCTCCAGGGCGATGACGGCGTCCAGGTGGCCGAAGGTGGTGACGATGCCCGGGTCGGTGTAGTCGTCGGCGGGCACGTAGATGGCCTGGAAGGAGGTGATGGAGCCCCGCTTGGTGGAGGTGATGCGCTCCTCCAGCTCGCCCATGTCGGTGGCCAGGGTGGGCTGGTAGCCCACCGCCGAGGGCATCCGCCCCAGCAGGGCCGAGACCTCCATGTTGGCCAGGATGTAGCGGTAGACGTTGTCAATGAACAGGAGCACGTCCTGCCCCTCCACGTCGCGGAAGTATTCGGCCATGGTGACGCCGGTGAGGCCCACCCGCGCCCGCACGCCCGGCGGCTCGTTCATCTGGCCGAAGACGAGCACCGTCTTGTCAATGACCCCCGAGGCGCGCATCTCGTGCCAGAGGTCGTTGCCCTCGCGGGAGCGCTCGCCCACGCCGGCGAAGACGGAGAAGCCGCCGTGCTCGGTGGCGATGTTGCGGATCAGCTCCATGATGATGACCGTCTTGCCCACGCCGGCGCCGCCGTAGGCACCCACCTTACCGCCCTTGCGGAAGGGGCAGATGAGGTCAATGACCTTCAGCCCCGTCTCCAGCATCTGGGGGCTGGTGGTGCGCTCCTCCAGGGGCGGGGGCGGACGGTGGATGGGCCAGCGCTCCTCGGCCTTCACCTCGCCCAGGTTGTCCAGGGGCTCACCCAGCACGTTGAAGAGGCGCCCCAGGCAGGGCCTGCCCACCGGCACGGCGATGGGCTCGCCGGTGTCCACGGCCCGGGCGCCCCGGCGCATGCCGTCGGTGCTGCCCATGGCCAGGCAGCGCACCCAGTTGTTGCCCACGTGCTGCTCCACCTCGGCCACCAGCCGCTGGCCGTTGCCCATGTCTATCTCCACGGCGTTGTAGATGGCGGGCAGCTCGTCGGGCGGGAACTCGATGTCCACCACCGTGCCGATGATCTGGACCACCCGTCCTTCCGTCCCTTTGGCCATCGCCTCTTACCTCCCGTCCCGGCTCTGCTTCTAGGTGGTGGCGGCCTTGAGGGCCTCCACCCCGGCCGTGATCTCCAGAAGCTCCTTGGTGATGACCTCCTGGCGCACCTTGTTCAGGAGCAGCGTCAGGTCGCGGATGAGGCCGTTGGCGTTGTCGGTGGCGTTGCGCATGGCCACCATGCGGGCCGACTGCTCGCTGGCCACCGCCTCCAGCACCGCCTCGTAGATCTGGCGCTCCACATAGCGGGGCAACAGCTCCGCCAGCACCGTCTCCCGCTCGGGCTCGTAGATGTAGTCGTAGCGCCAGGTGACGGCCTCGGTAGGCGGCTCCACCGGCAGCAGCTTGAAGACCTCGGGCCGCTGCACGGTGGTGCTGACGAATCGGGCGTAGAGCAGGTAGACCTCGTCGGCCGCCCCCGAGACGTAGTCGTCCATGGCGATGCGGGCGATGGGCAGGACGTCATCGTAGGTGGGGCGGTCGCCGAGGCCAATGAAGTCGGCCACCACCTGCTGCCCCGTGCGCAGGAAGAAGTCGCGCCCCTTCCGTCCCACGGCCACGACGCGCACGGGCTTGCCCGCCTCCAGCACGAACTGGGCAGCGCGGCGGTTCAGGTTGGCCGGCAGGCCGCCGCACAGCCCCCGGTCGGGGGTGATGAACACCAGCTCCACCGTCCGCACCTCGGGCCGGCGCCGCAGCAGCGGGTGGAGCTGCTCCGGCTCCAGCAGGGGCACCGTCTCGGCCAGGTCGGCCAGCACCCAGCGCATGCGCTCGGCGTAGGGGCGGGCGGCCAGGGCCGCCGCCTGGGCCCGCCGCATCTTGGAGGCGGCCACCAGCTCCATCGCCCTGGTCACCTTGGCGATGTTCTGGACGCTGCGGATGCGCCTTCGGACTTGGCGCAGGCTGGGCATGGCCGACCCCTAGTAGGGCACCGTCTCCTTGAACTGGCGGATGGCCTCCCGCAGCTTCTCTTCCAGCTCCGGCGTCAGGTCCTTGCTCTCCTCGATGGCCTGCACGATGTCCGGGTGCTGGGCCTCCAGGAAGCGATGGAAGGCGACCTCGAAGTCGCGCACCTTGGCCACCGGCACGTCGTCCAGGAAGCCGTGGATGCCGCAGTAGATGATGGTGACCTCCTGCCAGAGCTTCTGGGGCTGGAACTGGGGCTGCTTCAGCACCTCGGTGAGGCGCTGGCCCCGCTCCAGCTGGCGGCGGGTGGCCACGTCCAGCTCGCCGGTGCCGAACTGGGCGAAGGCAGCCAGCTCGCGATACTGGGCCAGGGAGAGGCGCAGGCCCCCCGCCACCCGGCGCATGGCCCGCGTCTGGGCGGCGCCGCCCACCCGCGACACCGACAGGCCGGCGTTGATGGCTGGCCGGATACCGGCGTTGAACAGGTCCGTCTCCAGGTAGATCTGGCCGTCGGTGATGGAGATGACGTTGGTGGGGATGTAGGCCGAGATGTCGCCGGCCTGGGTCTCGATGATGGGCAGGGCCGTCAGGGAGCCGCCGCCGAACTCCGGCGCCAGCTTGGCCGCCCGCTCCAGGAGGCGCGAGTGCAGATAGAACACGTCGCCCGGGTAGGCCTCGCGCCCGGGGGGACGCCGCAGCAAGAGCGACATCTGCCGGTAGGACCAGGCGTGCTTGGTCAGGTCGTCGTAGATGATGAGGGCGTCCTTCCCCTGCTCCATGAACTCCTCGCCCATGGCGCAGCCGGCGTAGGGGGCCAGATACTGCAGGGCGGCCGGGTCGGAGGCGTTGGCCGCCACCACGATGGTGTGCTCCATGGCCCCGTATTCCTCCAGGGTGGCCACCACCTCGGCCACCTTGGAGGCCTGCTGGCCGATGGCCACGTAGATGCAGAAGAGGTCGCCGCCCCTCTGGGCGATGATGGTGTCCAGGCAGATGGCCGTCTTGCCGGTGAAGCGGTCGCCGATGATCAGCTCTCGCTGGCCGCGGCCGATGGGGATCATGGCGTCAATGGCCTTGATACCCGTGTGCACCGGCGTGTTGACGCTCTGGCGCACCACCACGTTGGGGGCGATGCGCTCCACCGGCCGGGTGCGCTCGTAGCGAACGGGGCCCTTGCCGTCCAGGGGGCGCCCCAGGGGGTCCACCACCCTGCCCAGCAGCCCCTCGCCCACCGGCACCTCGATGATGCGGCCGGTGGTGCGCACCTGGTCGCCCTCCTTGATGTGCAGGTGGTCGCCCAGGACGATGGCGCCCACCGTGTCCTCCTCCAGGTTGAGGGCCAGCCCCAGGGTGCCGCCCTCGAACTCCAGCACCTCGTTATACATGCAGTTGCGCAGGCCGTAGATGCGGGCGATGCCGTCGCCCGCCTCCACCACCACCCCCACGTCGGTGGCGGTGACGCCGGCCGTGAACTGCTCGATCTGCTGGCGGATGATGGAGGCGATCTCGTCGGGCCTGACAGCCATCTCTACCCTTCCTCCTTGCTTCCCCCTAGGCGCGGGCCTCCTGCAGTTGCCGCTTGAGGGCCAGGAGCCGGCTCCTGGTGCTGCCGTCTATGAGGCGGTCGCCGATGCGGATCACGATCCCGCCGACGATGTCCTCGTCCACCGCGGCGTGCAGCACCACCCGGCGGCCGGTGACCTCCTCCAGCCGCCGGGCCAGGGCCTTCTTCTCCTCCTCGCTCAGGGGGACGGCGGTGGTGACGTGGGCGTGGACGATGCCCTTCTCCCGGTCGGCCAGCTCGCGATAGGCCTCGGCGATGTCGGGGGCCAGGTGCGCCCGCCCCCGCGCCACCAGCAGCCGCACCAGGTTGAGGACGAGGGGGTCCAGATCGGTCAGGAACTCCTCCACCAGCCGCACCTTCTGGGCGACGGGCAGGCGGGCGTTGTCCAGGACATCGGCCACCTCGGGGTGGCCCAGCACCCGGGCCACCAGGTCCAGTTGCTCGCCCCACTCGTCCAGCCGCCCCTGCTCCCTGGCCAGTTGCAGGGCGGCCTCGGCGTAGCGCTTGGCGGCGGTGTTCCGGATCACGCCTTGGTGTCCCCTCCCCCGTCGCCCAGGGGCGCCTCGGCCAGCGTCTCCTCAATGAGGCGGCGGTGGGCCTCGCGGTCGAGGGAGCGGCGGATGACCCGCTCGGCGGCGCGGATGGTGAGGTCGGCGAACTCCTGCCTGAGCTGGGCGATGGCGGCGTCCCGCTCCATCTCGATCTCGCTGCGGGCGCGGGCCAGCAGTTGCTCCGCCTCCTGGCGGGCCTGGGCGCGGGCCTCCTCCTGGATGCGGGCCGCCACCTGCTGTGCCTGGGCGATCATGGCCTGGGACTCCTGCCGCGCCCGGTCCAGCTGCGCCTTCACCTCCTGCTCGGCCTCGGCCAGGCGCCGCTTGGCCTCCTCGGAGGCCTCCAGCCCCTCCTGGATGCGCCGACGCCGCTCGTCCAGCAGCCGCAGCACCGGCTTGTAGGCCAGGAAGTAGAGCACCACCAGCAGGACGGTGAAGTTGATGAGCTGGGCCAGCAGGCTGGGCAGGTTGATACCCAGGGCCTTCAGCCCCTCGGTGATGCCGGCCAGGAAGGGCATCGCCTCACACCCCCAGGACTAGAACACGAAGCCGATCATGACGGCAGTGACCAGGGCGTAGATGCCGATGGCCTCGGCGAAGGCCAGCCCCAGGATCATGTTGGTCTGGATAGCAGGCTGGGCCTCGGGGTTGCGGCCCAGGGCCTCCATGGCCCGGCCCACCAGGTTGCCGATGGCCAGCGCCGGGGCCACCGAGCCCAGGCCCATGGCCAGACCGGCCGCCAGGAAGCGCAGACCCTCGTTGGAGATGGTGAAGTTGGTCTGCTCCTGGGCGGCGGCCCGCAGGGCCTCCACCACCGGCGGCAGAATGGCCAGCAACAGGTCCATGGAACACCTCCTCAGCGTGGTGTATGGACTGCCACAGCTGTCGCTTCCGCGCCGTGACCGGCCTCGGCCTCATGGGCCTCGCCGGCGTGCTCGCCATGCGAGACGGCCATCACCCCGAACACCAGGGTGAGCATGGCGAAGATGAACGCCTGGATCACCCCCACGAACACCTCCAGCCCGTAGAAGGGCAGCGTCAGCAGCAGCGGCGTCAGAAAGGTGAACATGAGGATGACCACCTCTCCGGCAAACATGTTGCCGAAGAGACGGAAGGTGAAGCTGATGATGCGCACCAGCTCCGACACCAGCTCCAGAAAGCCCACGAAGGCGTCTATGATCCCCTCGAACAGCAGCGACGGCTTCAAGGACAGGAGGCCCCGCCGCAGCCGCCCGAAGTTGAAGAACTTGCTGGCGTAGAGCCCCACCCCCAGGCTGCTGATGCCCCAGTATTCGACGGCGATGGTGGCCGCCAAGGCCAGGGCCAGGGGCATGTTGACGTCGGTGTTCATGCTGCGCAGGAAGGGCAGGAACTCGCCCACCAGCTTCCCTTCCTCCTCGGCGTGGCGCACCTCTTCCTGCGCACCCGGCTCGCCCAGCTCGATGGCCTCCCCCTGCCATTGGCCCAGTCCCGGGAAGGGGACTAGGCCCACCGGCAGCGGCCCCACGTCCACCTTCTCCATCACGAAGGCCTTGCCCTCGGGGTGCTCGGCCACCGCGTCCGCCGGCACCTGCTTCACCAGGCCGACGACGTTGAAGAGGGGCGTCAGGGCGAACCAGTTAGCGAACAGGATGAAGAAGAAGATGGTGGCCACGACGGGGAAGAAGCGCCGCCCGTGCTTCTCGCCGGCCACGTTGGTCACCAGGTTGTAGAAGGCCTCGATGATGGCCTCGATGAAGTTCTGCGCCCCCCTGGGCACCAGCTCCCAGCGGCGGGTGAGGAGGAACACCAGGCCCACCAGCAGCAGCACCACCAGCCAGGAGGTGACCATGGTGTTGGTGATCTTGACCAGGCCGAAGTCGGCCAGCACCTCGGGGCGTATCTGGATGTGGGGGCTGGGGCCGCGCAGGAAGACGAAGCCGAAGACGGCCAGGAGGACGGCGCCCAGGAGGAGGAGCCGGCCCCTCCCCCTCATGGCCTCTTGCCCCCCTTGGGGCCCTGGGCCCGCAGCAGGTCTAGCAGCATGCGCAGACCACCCCAGAAGGCCAGTCCCAGGCCGGTGAAGAGCCCCAGCATGGTCAGGAGCGGGCGGGTGTCCAGCCGCTCGTCCAGGAACACCCCCAGGCCCGCTCCCAGGCCGATGCAGAGGGCCACGTACCAGCCAATGCCGATCAGGCGCACGGTGGGGGGGAGGCCGCCCAAGCTCAGGACCTCCCGCCCTCCGCCGCGTGAATTGTATCACAACCTGGGGTTGTGGCCAACCGCCCCGCCGACATGAATTGACCCCCTCCGCGCAGGGGGTCTTCCTCGTCTCCAGCCCGGGCTAGGAGTCCTGCTGCTCCTTGCCCAGGTCTTCCAGGTTCAGGCTCTCGATGACCTCGCGGAAGGGGGAGAGCTTCTCCAGCTCCTCGGCGGTGACGCCCCGCCCCTTCTCCGGCTCCTGGGGCGACTCCTGGGGCCCCTCCACCAGCTGCCCTTCCTCGTCCAGCCGCACCCCCGCCCGCTCCAGCACCGACTCCTCGGCGAAGATGGGCGCCTGGACGCGCACGGCCAGGGCGATGGCGTCGCTGGGGCGGGAGTCCACCTCCAGCAGGCGGCCGTTCACCTCCAGGTAGATCTTGGCGTAGAAGGTGTCGTTGGCCAGGTCGTTGACCAGCACGTAGCTGACGGAGGCGCCCAGGGCCTCGATGACGCTGCGCAGAAGGTCGTGGGTCAGGGGCCGGGGCACCGCCACCTCCTGCAGCCGCACGGCGATGGCATCGGCCTCGGCGGGGCCGATCCAGATGGGCAGGTAGCGGTCGGCCTCCTTCTCCTTGAGAATGACGACCCGCTGATAGGTGGAGAGGCTCACCCGGACGCTGTCAACCACCATCTCGATCACGCCTGACCGCCCCCCGTCCTCACAGTGCACAGCGCATTCTAGCCAAGCCTGCCCCCTCTGTCAACGTCGTGTGCCCGCCCCCCTCCTCCGTGGGGACGGCGCGCGAGCCTTTATTTAGCGGGACAGGTCCGGGGCGACCCGACTCCAGCGCACCGTCAGGACGGCCAGGGAGGCTACCGCCGCCGCGATGAGCAGGAGCACCAGGGTGATGCCCGGCATCGCCCCCAGGCTGTCCAGGATGTCCGTCAGGCCGCCGATGAACAGCACCGGCAGCAGGGCCAGAGCGTTGGCCAGCACCGCCTGCACGGCGAAGATGCGCCCCCGCATGTGGGGCGGCGCCCGCTCGTGCAGCACCGTCTGGGCGGGCGCATTGAGCAGGGCATAGCTGAAGCCCAGTGGCCCCGCCAGGGCCATGGTCAGGAACTGCAGCAGCGACAGCCCCAGCAGGTTCTCGGGGTTCAGGGGGCCCGATGCCCTGTCCATGAAGGCGGCCAGGGGCTGCACCAGCGCCAGCCCCACCAGGCAGAGGCCGATGCCCCCCAGTCCCAGGGGCACCAGCCGCTCCCGTCGCAACCGCACCGCCAGCCAGGGGAGCATCCGCAGCCCCAGGAGTGCCCCCAACCCCGTGGGGGCGAACACGAAGGCGGCGTTGTCGGGCGAGATGCCCAGGATGTCCTTCATGTAGCGCGGGATGAGGGTGGCGAAGAGCAGCACCAGCGTGTTGCCCGTCACCAGGTGCACCAGCGCCAGCGACGCCTGGGGGTCGTGGCGCAGGGCGGCCAGGACTCCGCGCAGCTCCCCGGGCATGGCCGTCAGGTGGGGGGCCGAGCGCCCCGCCGGCCCCTCCCCCGGCACCAGCAGCGAGAGGAAGGCGGCGGCGGCGAACATCGCCCCGCCGGTGGCGAACATGGCCTCCTCCCCCTGCGCCCCGGCCAGCTTCAGCACCAGCGGCGCCAGCAGCACCATCCCCAGCAACTGGCCGCCGGTGATGGTCAGGTTGTAGAGGCTGTTGGCGTCCACCAGCCGCTCCCTGGGCACCAGCGAGGGCAGCAGGGCCACCAGCGCCGGGTTGAACAGCAGCGACGCCGCCGAGAAGACCAGCCCCAGCAGGTAGATGGCACCCACCCACTGGTGGGCCGCCACCAGCCCCAGGCAGACCAGGGCGCGCACGGCGCTGGTCAGGGCGAGCACTCGCGTCTTGGGCCAGCGGTCCAGCATCACTCCCGCCAGGGGGCCCACCAGGAGGGTGGGGGCGATGAAGGCCAGCACCAGCAGGCTGGTCTGGGTGCTGGAGCCGGTGGCCTTCAGCACCACGATGAGCAGGGTGAAGAGGAGGGCGCTGTAGGCCACCTGGGAGAGCCCCTGGGCCAGCCACAGGGGCAGGAAGCGGCGATGGAGAATGAGGGACGCGGCCGGCGGCGCCGGCCGTCCCGGTGCCCTACCGATCAGCATCCCTGGCGGGGCCTGCCGTCCCCTCAGCCACCAGGATGGCCCGCAGGCGCCGCTCCAGACGGTCGCGGGGCAGCAGCACGCGGCGGCCGCAGCCCAGGCAGAGCAGGCGCACGTCTGCCCCCGTCCGCTCCACGCGCCAGCGGTCGCTGCCGCAGGGGTGGGGCTTGCGCAGCTGCACCACCTGGCCCGGCTCCAGTTGCCAGGGCAAGGGCTAGGCGCCTCCCCTGCGGGCGGCGAGGGCCTGGGCGCGGGCCCGCTCGATGGCCTCGCGCAGGGCCTGGGCCTGTCGCCGCGCCGCCTGAGCGAAGTCGTCGCCGCGGGAGGCGTAGAGCACCTGCCGGGCCGCCACCACGATGAGCCCCTCGCCGCGGGCGTCCAGCCCCGCCCGCACCGACGCCTCCAGGTCGCCCCCCTGGGGGCCGATGCCCGGCACCAGGAAGGGCAGGTCAGGGCAGGTGCGACGCAGGAGGGCCATGTCCTCGGGGGCGGTGGCCCCCACCACCAGCCCCACGTTGCCCGCCCGGTCCAGGTCGCGGGCCATCTCGGCCACGGCCAGGAAGAGGGGGCGCCCGTCGGCCAGGACGAGGGACTGCAGGTCGGTGGCCCCCGGGTTGGAGCCGCGGCACCAGACGAACACCCCCTTGTCCTCATATTCCAGGAAGGGCAGGAGCGAATCGCCGCCGCCGTAGGGGTGGACGGTCACGGCGTCGAACCCGTATACCTCGAAGAGGGCGCGGGCGTAGAGGCGCGACACGTTGGGCACGTCGGCCCGCTTGGCGTCGGCGATGATGGGCACCTCGGGCGGGACGGGCGCCAGGGCCTCCTGCAGCAGGCCCATCCCCCCCGGCCCCAGGGCCTCGAAGAAGGCCAGGTTGGGCTTGTAGCAGCAGACCAGGTCTACGGTGGCCTCGACAATGGCCTGCAGAAAGGAGACGACGTGACGCCCCTGCAGCAGGTCAGGGTCGGGGTCGAGCCCGATGCACAGCAGGCTCCGGTTGCGCTCCTGGGCGGCCCGCAGCCGCTCCCGAAAGGTCATCGGGCATCGGTCCTCCCCTGCGGGGGATAATAGGCGCGCGATGGGGCACGGTCAAGGGCGACCCCCTCCCCTGGCGGTGGCCCCCCTGCCCGCCCTGGCCGGCGGCGGGCCAGCGGTGGCCGTAGCCATTGACGTGTTGCGCGCCTCCTCCACCGTCGTAGTGGCCCTGGGCCGGGGCGCCCGCCGGGTGGTCGTGGCCGCGTCCCTGGCCCGGGCGCGGCGCCTGCGCCGCCGCTTGCCCGACCACCTGCTGGCAGGCGAGCGGGGCGGCCTGCCGCCGCCCGGCTTCGACCTGGGCAACTCGCCCCTGGAGTTCCTGCGGGCGCCCCTCTCCGGTCGCGACCTCGTCCTCACCACCTCCAACGGCACCCGCTTGCTGGAGCGCCTGGCCCCCATGCCGGCCGTGCTGGTGGGCTGCCTCCTCAACCGACGGGCGGTGGCGGCGGCCGCCCTGGAGCGCGCCCACTCCCTGGGGCTGCCCCTGGTGCTCGTCTGCGCCGGCGAGCGGGGAGGGAAGGAGGTGGCGCTGGAGGACGTCATCGGCGCCGGCGCCATCGCCGCCGCCGCCCTGGAGATGGCCCCCGACCTGCCGCTGGACGACTGGGCGCGGCTGGCCCTCCTCGCCTTCCGAGCGGCCCGCCACGACCTGCCCGGCGCCCTGGCCGCCGCCCGCCACGGTCGCGCCCTGGTGGCCCTGGGCCTGGGGGAGGACGTGGCCTACTGCGCGCGCCTGGACGAATGGGACACGGTGCCGGCCCTGGAGCGGGACGCCGAGGGGTCGCTCGTCCTGCGGCCCATGCCTTGACGGGCCGCCGGGCTTGCCCTAGGCTGGGGGCCGGAATGCGGGCCGAGATCGTGTCCGTCGGCACCGAGATCCTGCTGGGGGAGATCCTGGACACCAACTCCCAGTTCATCGCCTCCCGTCTGCCCGCCCTGGGCATAGACCTCTACTACATGTCGGTGGTGGGCGACAACCTAGAGCGGCTGAAGGAGGTCATCGGCCGCGCCTACGGGCGCTCCGACCTGGTCATCACCACCGGCGGCCTGGGCCCCACCGACGACGATCTGACGCGGGAGGCCATCGCTGCCGTCCTGAGGGAGGAGCCGCGCGTGGACCCGACACTGGAGCAGCAGTTGCGGGCCTTCTTCGCCGCCCGCGGCGTCTCCTTCCCGGAGCGCAACCTGAAGCAGGCCTGGCTCATCCCCTCCGCCCGCCCCATCCCCAACCCCCGCGGCACCGCCCCCGGCTGGTGGGTCGAGAAGGAGGGGCGCATCATCGTCGCCATGCCCGGCCCCCCGCCGGAGATGGAGCGCATGTGGAACGAGGAGGTGGCCCCTCGCCTGCGCGAGCGGGCGCGGGGGGCGGTGCTGGTCACCCGCACCCTCAAGACCATCGGCATCGGCGAAGGTCACCTGGACGAGATGCTGGGGGAGCTGACCCGCTCCCGGAACCCCACCATCGGCGTCTACGCCCGTCCCGACGGCGTGCACGTGCGCATCGGGGCCAAGGCGGCCGACGAGGAATCGGCCCGCTCCCTCATCGCCCCCATGGAGGAGAGGGTGCGGGCCATCCTGGGCGAATACATCTGGGGCGCCGACGACGAGACCCTGGAGCTGGTGGTGGGGCGCCTGCTCAAGGAGCGAGGACTGAGCCTGGCCACCATGGAGTCCTGCACCGGCGGCCTGCTGGCCGACACCATCACCAACGTGCCCGGCTCCTCGGCCTACTTCCGCGCCGGCTACGTGGCCTACGACCCCGCGGTGAAGGTCTCCCTGGGCGTGCAGCGGGGCCTCATCGAGGCCCACGGGGTGGTGAGCGCCGAGGTGGCGGCGGACATGGCCCGCGCCGCCCGCGAGGTGGCCGGCGCCGACATCGGCCTGGGCATCACCGGCGTGGCCGGCCCCGACCCCCTGGAGGGGAAGCCGCCCGGCACCGTCCACATCGGCCTGCACGACGGCGAGTCGGCCCAGGTCCAGTCCATGACCTTCTACCAGGGGCGGCTGGCCACCAAGCGCCGCGCCGTCACCGTCGCCCTGGGCATGCTCTGGCGCCACCTGCGCCGGGACGGCCCGCCCCTGGCCAGGTGACGGGTCTTACACCTCCCAGCCTCGTCGCCTATCATGGGCCTGCAGTCACCCAGCAGGAGGCGACGGATGGTCTACTTTCTCTTGCGCCATTCCCCCTGGCTTTCGTCCCTAGCCCTGGGCCTGGTGCTGGTGGTGGCGGGCATCTACACCCTCGTGCGGGCGCTGGATGTGCGGGCCGAGATCCGGGACGAGCTGCGCGACGAGCAGATCGTCACCAGCCAGGACGCCCGCATCCCCGGGGTGCTGGTGCAGGACGCGGCCACGGCCAAGGCCCAGGCCGACGCTATCAAGGAGCACACTCTCGGGCGCTGGGGCCCCTTCAGCCAGCTACCGCGCGACGACCCCCGCCGCGCCCAGTTCATTGACGGCGTGGCCCTGCGCACCGCCCTCAACCTGGCGGTGATGGGCTTCGGCATCACCGACCTGTTACTGGGGCTGGGGGCCATACTGCTGGTGGCCGGGGCGGCCACCGTGGCCCTGGCCACCCCCGCCATCTACTTCCTGGCCGGGATGGTGGTGCGGCGCCCCCAGGCGCAGGGCTAGCCCACCCGGGCGACACCGGTGCGGATGGCCGCCTCCCGCACCGCCTGGGCCACCGCCTGGAACATCTCCCGCTTGAAGATGCTGGGGATAATGTATTCCTCCGACAGCTCCCAGATTCGGGCCCCGAACCTGCCGCCACAGTCTGGCCACAGTTGCAGGCCGCCGCCCCCCCAGGCGCTGCCATGATGCCAGGGCCCGGGGCCCCAGTCCAGACAAACGGGTGTTCTAACCAGCCCTGACTCGTGCGACAATGTCCCTAGAGGCTCCCCCAGGCCCTGCCCTGTCTGACCCCCAGGGCCTGGCGGGGGCCAGCCACGGGAGGGGTCAGCCGTGGACATCTACGACCCCATCGGCGAGTTCATCCGAGACCAGCGGCTAGAGCAGCCCGACACCCCCGAGGAGGCCCGGCCCCTCAAGGAGCGCATCCGGCGCTCGCACGCCTTCAGCTTGATGCTGCACGCCCAGCACGGCCCCGCCTGGGCCTTCGACTCCGAGGTGCGGCTGGTGCTGGACGGCAGGGAGCGCTCGGCCCTAGAGCTCCAGCTGGCAGCGGCCCTCCGAGGCTACGAGGCCCTGGAACGGCTGCAACCGCCGCCGCCCTTCGTCTCCTTCTACCTGGACATCGCCTCGATTCGGGTCTCGCTCTGGGGACGGCTGCTGGTAGAGCTCCCCGGCGTCATCTGCTGGGACGTCCGCCGCTACCTGGCACTGGCGCCCCTGTGGGAGGACGAAGCAGGGCAGGAGCTACGTCAGCGGCTGCGACGGCTGCCCTTTACCGCCGGGGCAGAAGGTGACGCAGACATCGCCTCCGACTGGGGTGTGAGCGTGCTGGAGAGCAAGGGGCGGCTGCATCGGGCGGGCATCCCCTTGCGCTACTCGCTCATCCAGGGCTTGCCCCAGCCCGACCTGCCGCCCGCCCGGGACGTCCGGGACGCCTTCAGGCGGGTGAGCGAGGAGATGGCCTACGGACACGGCGTCCACAGCCGCCGGGCCCGGCGCTCCCTGGTGCCGCTCCTGGAGGCCGACCGGCCCGAGGAGAGCTTCGAGGAGCGGGTCACCCTGGCCGTTGACCTGGCCCGAGCGCTCGAAGAGCTGCCTGCCCTCCATCGAAAGCTAGTCCACGCCTGCCTCATCGAGGGCAAAAGCCAAGCCGAGGCCGCCAGGAAGCTCGGCATCTCCCAGGCCACCGTCTCCCGCCGCCTCAACGAGGCCCTGAAACTCCTGCGCCAGCGCCTCGGCTAGCCCCGCCGCCTGAATAAAACTCGCTGCCTGCTGCCCCTTCCTGGGTGAGACCACCCAGGAAGGGGTGATTGTTCATGGCCTCCATCTCCATAACGCTGGACACCCGCTCCGGCAGCTACCGGCAGCGGGAGCGGTTCAAGGGCACCGACGACCTGCAGGAACTCCTGGCCTTCCAGCTCTACGTCAGTCCGGCCTTGGCCGCCTTGGAGACCTCCCTCCGGCTGTGGCGGGAGTCCCGCCGCCGGGCCCAGGCCAGCGAGGGGGGCCACGATGTCTAAGCCAGCCATCTTCATCTGCTACCGTCCGCATCTTGGCAGGGACGTCGTGCTGGCCAAGCAGGTGCAGGTGGACGGCAAGTGGGCCCTGGGCGTCGCCTACCGAAGGCGGCCAAGGCTCAGGGCCCGGGTCAGCTTGCCACTGGAACTGGTGCGGCTGGCCGAGAAACGGGGCATCGAATCTCTCATCATCAGATTCGAGCCAGAGCGGACGGCCCTGGAGCTGACCATCGCCGAAGCCCTCCGCCTCGGCCAGCTGGCCCGCATCGAGGGCCAGCCCGAACTGTTCTGGCCCTTGAGCGTTTTCCGAGAGAGGGACTTCCCCGAGTGGGAATATTTGGCCAGCGCCGAGACGGTCCGCATCGGGCCCTCGGCTCACGCTTACCCGAAGCAGTTAGCAATGGCCATCTAGACAGAGACAGGCGGCCCGGGCACCACCGCCACGCCCTGGGCCGCCACGAGGAAGGAGGCCGAAAACGCTTTGCCACCTGAACAAATTGTAGCACAGCGAGGCGGGGCGGGGCAAGCCCGGCAGCAGCCCCGTCTCGGGAGGCCATGGGTGCGGGCCCCCACCGCACTGGTCTTCGACCCCAGCCTGGACAGCACGGCGCTCAGGGTCTACCTGGCCTTGGCCGCCTACGCCGACAAGCAGGGCAAGTGCTTCCCCAGCAACGGCACCCTGGCCGCTGCTTTGGGCCTGTCCGTCCCCACCGTCGAGAGGGCCCTTCGCATCCTCCGGCGGCGGGGCCTCATCGCCTCCCACAGCCGGGGCCCAGGCCGGACACCCATCAAGAGGGTGCTCCCGCCCACCAGGGCCATCACGGATGATGGGCCATCCCCATCACCGATGATGGCCACCCCCATCACGGATGATGGGGGGGGTGCCATCACAGATGATGGGGGGTGCCATCACAGATGATGGCCATAACCATATAGTGTCAACCATAACGCCCTTAACGACAGAGGTGGAAGTAGGCCCCGCCACCGCCACTGGCTATGGACTAGGGGAGGGAGGGTCTCCCTCTAGGGCTTCGCCAGGACTTGCCTCCGGCGGAACTTCAAGAGACGGGGCCGGTGTCCACCAACGGGAGGCCATACGGGCCGGCCCCCCACGGCCTTGCTCCAGGCCATCGAGGCTGCCCAGGCCAGCGACTTGGAGGACTGGCGGCACCGCCGCCACCACGTGGGCAAGGTCTACGCCAGCGCCTCCCGCCTAGTCCAGCGGTTCCGGCAGCTTGACCGTCACCTGGGCATCGCTGAGGCCCTGGCCATCAGCGTCACCGGCCAGGGCGACGTGGAGGGCCTCCTGTCCTGGCTCAAGGAGTCGGCCAAGGGCGCCCGCTATTCCAGTGGCGAGTGCGAGGGGTTCATCGAGGACGTGGCCTCCCTCTGCCGCCGGGCCCAGGCCGTCGTCGCTGTCCTGGCCGTGGCCATCGCTGGCCCCCGCATCCGGCGGGTGGCCCCCTGCGAGAGCTGCCGCTCCCCCGAGCCTGTCGATGGGGAGCTACACGATGGCGACTGTGAGCTCCGCCAGTTGGGCCAGCAAGTCATGGACGAGGCGGAGGGGCTGCGACTGGCCCCCGTCCGCCTGCCTGAAGGGGCCCTCCTGCCGCTGGTGGCCAGCCTCTTCATCGAGGTGCCGGAGCGAGAGGGCCTCTACGTCTGCCGGGTGAAGGGGGTGCCGGCCCTGCCGGAGGTGGAGGCCCTGGTCAACGCCTTGAGTTCACGCAATGGGCATCGGAAGGAGGCTGAGACAGCATGACGGACCAGCACGAGAGCCTCGACCTGCCCCCGCTCGTTGCCTGCCCCGCCTGCAGGGGGCCCGCCCTGGCCGTCGAGGAGGTCAGCTTCCGGGCCTGCCCCAGCTGCCAGGCCACCATCCGGGCCATCCTCCGTCGGCCTAAGCTGGGCCTCCTCTTGGAGCTGCTCGCCTGCCACTTCGAGGAGACGGCTTGGCACCTGACCTTGCTGGACATAGCCCTGCTCGGGGCCTTGCGAGCGGTGGGCGAGCGGGGCAGCAGCATCCGGCACCTACGCAGGTGGCTCCTGCGCCACGACATCAACATCCCCAGCTGGGCCGTCAGGCGGTCGCTGGAGCGGCTCCAGGCCGAGGGCCTGGTCGAGAGCGAGGGGGCAGGAATCCGGGGCTCCGACCGGACGTGGCGGGCAAAGAATACCAGGTCGTCATTCTCAAGAATGACAAGGGAGCATTCTTTGGGGCAGGCCGACACCCACAGGGCCCCCTAGCCGTCTCGCCTCTAGTCCAGGGGGCCCTGGCCCCCCTGTCCCCCACGGTTGGCCTGGCCACGCCCATGACCGGCCCCTGTCCATAGGGACGCACAGGGCTGGAAGGCGGAAATTTCTTCTAGGGTAGGCGGGTGAGCTAGAAGCGCCAGACCACCCGCCGAATCCCTCTGCGAGATGCCATCGAGACCCGCCTGAGCCGTCGCCGTCTCCGCCTGGGCCTCTGCTGGCCCTGCCCCTGCCGTCGTCTCCCCACCGCCTGCACCAGGTCGTCCAGCAGGTCCACCACGTCCAGGGCGAGCGGGGGTTCAGGGGGACGCTCGGGCTTTGGCCTAAGGTCACACATAGTCAGTCACCGCTTTCGGCAGCTACGAAGCCGTGGTCGTGAGGGCAGGCAGGGGGCGAACGCAGTCGCATCTGAGGCCAGCGTAGACGCCGGCACACCCCTTGGCGCAACCCGTCCGCCAGGTTGGGACTAGGTTTTGGGGGCGGAGTCACGTCCCAAGAGAGAGGCCAGTCGTGGCTCCCAAATCCCTGCCCGCCTAGGCCCCGTCCTGGCCCCGCTCCAGGCGCCCCGCCAGAGCGCCTGAGAGGCCCGTAGGACGGCCCCTGCGCCTGCGCCCTAGCTCCCCCTTTGCCTGCGCCCCTGTAGGCCCTGTAGGACTCCCTACGCCTGAGGACAGGGTCATTGGCCTGCGCCTGCGGCGCAGGCCCGTGGCAGGTGAGGCGACCTGCCCAGGAAGGAGGTGAGGCGAGCGATGCAGCGGCAGGCCATCGAGCGGGCCCGGGAGGAGGCGACCATCGCCGTGGCCCCCCTGGGCTGCCTCCAGGTGGCCTTCTACCGCTCTGGGTGGGCCAGGGTGGAGTGCTGCCGCCTGGGGGTGCTCCTCGGGCCCCAGGAGAGCTGGCACCTCTTGCAGCTGGTGGCCCCCTGCCTGGAGCGGGAGCGCTACCGGGAGGTCAAGACGGCCATCGCCCGGGCCCTCGACCCGGGCAACGTCTCCCACTGGGCGGCGCTGAAGGAGCTGTCCTAGCAGGCCAGCGCCTGGCGGCGCTAGCCCAACGACAACGGGGCGGGTGACGAGGGGCCAGTCACCCGCCCCAGACGCAAGACCAACGCAACAGGAGGTGTAGCCGATGATTGCGACCGTCGTCAAGACCGAGGAGCGCCAGGGCAAGAACGGCAACGGCCCCTACTGGGCCATCTACCTGGCGGGGCAGGAGCGGCCCCTCTACTGCTTCGACAAGAAGCTGGGGCCCTCGCTCCAGCCGGGCCTGGCCTACGAGCTGGAGGTGGACCAGTCGGGCCGCTTCCCCAAGGTCAAGGGCGCCCGCCCCATCGCCAGCGCCAACGGCCCCCAGCCCAGCCAGCAGGCCCAGGGCGATGCCCAGGAGCGGGAGAAGGCCCTGGAGCTATGCCTGCGGGCGGTGGCCTACATCAGGCCCCAGGACATCCCCGCCCTGGTGGAGGCCGCCCGCTGCGTCCTGGCCTACCTGAAGGGCGAGCCCTTCGAGCCCGAGTTCTAGCCACCACCCCAAGCCCAGGGGGCAGGGAGCCAGGCCCCACTCCCTGTCCCCCTGGGCCGTCTCCCTCCCATGCTCACGCCTGCGGCGCTCGCTCAGACCCCCTGAAGTCCAAGCGAGAGAGGAGGTGATGAGATGGGCGACGGCCACTGCGGCCACGGCTATGTGGACGGCGCTGGCTGCCGGGAGTGCTGGCACGAGCGGCACCAGGCCCAGGAGCGGGCCCAGGTGCTCCGGAAGGCCAGGGAGCTCCTGCCCTACGCCATCGCCCTGGTGGACGCCTTGGGAGGCCCCACCACCCTGGCTGGCGACCACGACCCCGTAGCCCTGGCCCTGGGCTACGCCAACCGCAGGTGGCTGCGGGCCACGTGGTGCCCCGGCCACGGCGAGGAGCACCTGGCCTACTGGCTTGACCTGGCCAAGGGCGCCCACGGCTGGATGTGCGCCCGCCCCGACTGCCTGGGCGTCGTCCAGCTGGGCTAGCAGGCCCAAGGGGGCGGCTGGGGAGAGAGGCCCCCTCCCTGGCCGCCCCCCAGCCATCCATCGAGGCCAGAGACAAGGAGGCGAGAGCATGACGACGGCCAAGTGCCACTGGTGCGGCTGCCCCCTCACCTTCCTGCCCGGGCTGGGCTGGTGCCATCCCGGTGGCCTCTACGTCCAGTGGTGCCCTGACTGCCACAAGGAGTTCACCTGCCGGCCCACCGCCACCAGGTGCCCCTTCTGCGGGGGCCGCCAGGTGAGGGACAGGCACTGTGCCCTGCCCGTCCAGGAGCGAGGGGTGAGGGTCTAGGGAGACAGGGGCAGGCAGGGGGAGACGGGCCAGCGCCCCTGCCTGCCCCCCTCCTGGGCCAGAAAATGCCGAACCGTCATTTTCTAAAATGCCGAAACGTCATTTTCCTGGGCCTGGACGAGGGCCTGGGCCTACCCTAGCGCCCCGTCCACCATCTCCGCCGCCCGCCTGTCCATCTCCGAGAGGGCATGGCTGTAGATGTCCAGGGTGACCGACGCCTGGGCATGACCCAGCCGCCGCTGCAGGGTCTTGATGTCCAGCCCCTGGGCGGCCAGCAAGGTGGCTGGGCATGGCGCAGGTAGTGGGCGGGACGCCTAGGGACGCCCGCCCTCTCGCACAGGTAGCCCATGACCTGGGAGATGGCCTGGGGTGTGGGCGGCCTCTCGGCCCAGAAGACGTAGACGCCCCGGCGCTCCAGCCTGGAGAGCAGCCCCAGGGCCAGAGAGGGCAAGGCGATGGCCCTCTGCCCCGCCTTGCTCTTGGGCGGGCCCAGGTGCCAGCGGCTGTTGCCCTCCCAGGCGATGGCCCGCCTCACCGAGAGGGTGCCCGCCGCTGGGTCAATGTCGCCCCACTGGAGCGCTGCCGCCTCACCCGGCCTGAGCCCCGTCATGAGCATGAGGGCCAGCATCGTGGCGAGGGGGCCCCCGTCCTCCAGGGCTGCGGCGAGGAAGGCCCGCATCTCCGCCAGGCCCCAGTCCTTGGCCTCCCTGGGCCTATGGGCGGGCCTGGCCACCCTGGAGCAGGGGTTGCTGGCCAGGAGCCCCACCTTCACCGCCCCGCCCAGGCAGGCCCGCAGGGAGGCGTAGGCCATCTGCACCGCCCGGCTGCCCATGCCCCCCTCCTGTAGCCCCCGCAGGGCATGGGCGATGTGCAGGGGCTCCAGCCGCACCAGCCGCACCCGCCCCAGCCTCTCCATGAGGGGGGCCAGCATCAGCCGGTGGGCCCGCAGGGTGGTGGGCCTCCACCTGCCCTCCCCCTGCCGCAGCCACTCGCTGGCCCACTCCTCCAGGGTCAGGCGAGAGGGAGGGGAGAGCTGGCCCGCCTGGTAGCGGCCCGCCAGCTCCCGCAGCCTCGCCACCACCTCGGCCCTGGTCCTGCCCCGCACCCAGTAGCGCCGCCCGCCCAGCATCACCGCCCCTTCCCAGCCCCGCTCCCTGCGCCGGATGGTGCCCTCGTGGTTGGCCCTGCGACCAGCCATAGGCCCCTCCCGCCCAGGGGAGGCCACAGTTTGGCCACAGTTGTGGGGCCGGAACTGTGGCGGGCCGAGGGGCAGTTAGGGGCGCTCTCGGGCAACTAGAGGCAGTCTCGGGCTAGCCCACCCGGGCGACACCGGTGCGGATGGCCGCCTCCCGCACCGCCTGGGCCACCGCCTGGAACATCTCCCGCTTGAAGATGCTGGGGATAATGTATTCCTCCGACAGCTCCGACTCGTCCACGGCGGCAGCGATGGCCTCGGCCGCCGCCAGCTTCATCTCCAGGTTAATGGCCCGGGCGCGGGCGTCGAGGGCGCCCCGGAAGAGCCCCGGAAAGCAGAGGGCGTTGTTGATCTGGTTGGGGAAGTCGGAGCGACCGGTGGCCATCACCCGCACGTAGGGCTCCGCCTCCTCAGGGCGGATCTCCGGGTCGGGGTTGGCCAGGGCGAAGACGATGGGGTCGGGGGCCATCTTCTGCAGGTCGCTGGCCGTGAGCAGGTTCCCCACCGACAGACCCAGGAAGAAGTCGGCCCCCTCCATGGCGTCGGAGAGGCTGCCACGGCGCCCCTCGGGGTTGGTGTTCTCGGCTAGCCAGCGCTTGTAGGGGTCCATGTCCTGCTCGCGGCCTGGGTAGATGATCCCCGCCCGGTCCACCACCAGCATCTGCCGCACCCCCAGCGAGTGGAGGAGACGGGCGCAGGCGTATCCGGCCGCGCCGGCGCCGGAGATGACCACCCGCAGGTCTTCCAGCCGCTTGCCCACCAGCCGCAGGGCGTTGCGCAGGCCGGCCAGCACCACCACCGCCGTGCCGTCCTGGTCGTCGTGGAAGACGGGGATGTCCAGCGTCTCCTGCAGCCGCTCCTGGACGGCGAAGCAGCGGGGGGCGGCGATGTCCTCCAGATTGATGCCACCGAAGGCCGGGGCGATGGCCTCTACCGCCGCCACGATGTCGTCCACCCGCTGGCTGGCCAGGCAGATGGGCCAGGCGTCCACGCCCCCGAACTCCTTGAACAGCATCGCCTTGCCCTCCATCACCGGCAGGGCCGCCTCGGGCCCCAGGTTGCCCAGCCCCAGCACCGCCGAGCCGTCGGTGACGATGGCCACCGTGTTGGCCTTGACGGTGTAGTCCCAGACGCTGTCGGGGTGGCGGTGGATGTAGCGACACACCCGGGCCACCCCCGGCGTGTAGACGGCGGCCAGGTCCTGCCGGGTGGCCAGGGCGATGCGGTTGCGCACCATGATCTTGCCGCCCCGGTGCAGATCGAGGATGCGGTCGCTGACCTGGTGCACCCGCACGTCGGGCAGGGCGGCGATGGCCTGCACCACCAGCCGGGCGTGCTCCTCGTCGTCCACGCGGATGGTGAAGTCGCGGACGATGGTGCTGCCCCCCGCCTGGACGATATCGATGGCGCCGATGTCGCCCCCCGTCTGGCCGACGATGGAGGCCACCTTGCCCAGCATCCCCGGGCGGTTGGGGTATTCGGCCCTGACGGTGATGGTGTAGCCGTCGCTGATCATCTCCCCTTCCCTCCGACAGCAACCAGCATAGCACCTGCGACGTTATATTGAACGAAGGGGGCAGGAGGGCGTGCGGCCGGTGCGTCCGCCTCCCCCCGATGCCACACGGGAGGTGGACGCTCATGAGGCCCCCGGCCTACGCCCTGCTCGCCCTGGCGGGCGCCCTGGCGTTGATGGCCTGCGGCGGCGAGGAGGCGCCCTCGCCCACTCCCCAGGCGGTGGCGGGCATCACCCCCGCCGCCTCTTCGCCCACGCCCACCGCCACCGTCGCCCCCACGCCCGCACCGACAACGACACCCACGCCCACTCCCGCTCCCCCACCCCCGTCGCCCACCCCCACCGCCCCATCCACCTGCACCGCCCCGGCCGCGCCCAACAAGAGCGGCACCCTGGCCGGCCAGGGCTGCGTGATACTGACCGTCGCGCCCGGCGGACAGTCGCAGGTCAACGCCCAGCAACTGGCGGGAGTCAACATCCCCTGCGCGGGAGCCACCAGCACCCACGGCTGGCAGGTGTGGCTGCCGCCCGGGGCCAGCGTGAACATCCAGACGGCCGCCTCCACCGGCGGCGGTCCCACCACCATCGCCAGCGGCAACAGCGGCACCGCCAGCGGCTACTGCGGCACCATCTTCGTGCAGAACCCGGGCGCGGCCACGGTGACGGTGCACGTGAGCTGGAAGATGTGGGACTGCACGGCCGCCCCCTGCTGAAGGGCGGCGGGCCTAGCGCGTCAGCTCGCGGTAGAGCTGGGTGATGCGCGAGGGCAGCGACTCCACGTCGGGCACCACGGCGTAGCCCACGTCCTGGCACATCTGCTTAAGGTAGTCGTGCCCGTAGCGGTCCACCGTCAGGCAGAAGGGCACCACGCCCTTGCGCTTCGCCTCCAGCAGGGCCATGTGGGTGTCGTGGATGGCGTATTCCTTCTCGGTGCGGTCGCGCCCGTAGCCGTGGTCCTGGGGGCGCCCGTCGGACACCAGGAAGAGGATGCGCACTTTGGCCTCCACCTGCTCCAGCTTGTAGGTGGCGTGGCGGATGGCCGGCCCCATGCGGGTGGAGCGCACCGGCGATATCTTGTCTATGCGCCGCTTCACCCGCTCGCCGAAGGGCTCCTCCAGCTCCTTGATGACGTAGAACTCCACGTTCTCCCGCCCGTAGCCCGAGAAGCCGTAGATGCCGTAGGTGTCGCCGATGGTCTCCAGGGCGCGGATGAGCAGGACAATACTCTCCTTCTCCACATCAATGATGCGCTTGGGCGGCGACAGCAGCTCCTGGGCGCGGCGCGACATCCACCAGGCGAAGTATTTGCGGGGGTCGTCGTCGAAATCGTCGGGCCCCAGGCGGCGGCTGTGCTTGACGATCTCCTCGTCGGTGGAGGCGCTCATGTCCAGCAGGAAGGCCACGGCCACGTCCCGCTCCACCTTGTTGCGCCGCCAGTAGACCTTCCCCGGCGGCGACACGCCCGCCTCCCGCTCCACCAGGTAGTCCACCACCGCGTCCAGGTCCAGCTCTTCGCCGTCCAGCAGCCGCTTGATCTTGCGGAACAGCTCCGGCTTCAGCAGCTCGAACTGGCGGCGCGTCTGGTTGACCAGGGCCGAGTAGCGGCTGAGGGTCTGGTCGAAGTAGGTGGCGGTGCCTTCGGCCACGGTGTATTCGACGATGCGGCACCAGCGGGGCTTGTAGTCGCCGGCGCGGAAGTCCCACTCGTCGTAATAGAAGTATCTGGGCTCCGGCGTCAGGGGCTGTTCCGCGGTGTCGGGGGTGCTCAGACCGGAGGTGCGCCGCCGCTGCCGCTCCTTCTGGGCCTCCTGCTCCTCCTGGGCCAGCTCCCGCTTCAGGTTGGTCAGGAAGAGGTTGGAGGACTGCTGCAGGTCCTGTTCGCCCCCGTCCTGCAGGTCTATCTCTACGCTCTTCTCCAGCAGGGCCTTGATCTGCTCGGGGGAGAGGGGCGACGGCTGCTGCTGTTGCTGGCCCTGACGCTCCTGGCGCAGGCGGCCCAGCAGCTGGACCAGCTCCGGCTTGAACTCGCCCCGGAAATCCACCGGCTGGGGGCTGTGGTAGGGCTGCTCCTCGCCCTGTAGTTGCTGGGCCTGGGACTGGCCCTCGCCGGTCATGGGGGCCACCTGGCCCGTCTCCCCTTGCTCGGGGTCCTGCCACTCCTCGGCGGCCTGGTCCATGGCCACGTTGGGCAGGGATGTGACCAGGTCGTAGAGGCGGATGGTGGCCTCGGCGGCGTCCTCGACGGTGGCCTCGGGCCGCTGCACCGCCGCCAGCACCGCCAGCGCCTCCTTCAGGGTGCCCATGAGGGAGGGGGGCCAGGCCAGCCGCCCGCGGCCGCCCAGGGAGGCCCGCACCAGGTTCTCCATGAAGGCCTCCACCAGGGGCATCTCCTCCACCGGCGGCCGCCGCTCCAGCTCCCGCTCCTGGGTGAGGCGGTAGTCGGCGCGGATGCCGGCGTATTCGCGCAGGATGCAGGCATCAATGCGCGTGTCCTCGACGATGGTGAACAGGTCGGCGGCCAGGCGACGGTGCTCGAACAGGTCGAAGAAGCGCTCCATGTCAGTGAGAGGCTGGCGGTGGCCGTCGCCGTCGGCCAGCTCCTGCAGGCGCTTCCGCTCCCGCTCCAAGCGCAGGGTGGGGAAGATGCGCCCGGGCTGCTCGAAGCGGAAGAGGAAGCTGCCGAACTCCAGGTGCCCCGCCTGGTGGGTGGCGTAGACCTTGTAGATGCTGAAGTTGCGTTCCTTGTCCTCGAACTCGTCCACCGCCGGCGGCAGGAAGATGGCCGTCCCCTCGGTGGTGGGGGTCTCGGCCCGCACCCAGCCGATGCCCTTCTGGGCCAGCGCCTCGGCCGAGTGGATGGCCACGTCCGCCCCCGTCAGCGCCTTGCAGTAGAGGCGCAGGACATCGCTCACCCGGCTCAGCTCCAGCCGCGAGGAGAGGGCGTCCAGCATCTCCTCGGCGCGGCTGGACTCCAGGCGGAAGTAGGCCTCGCCCCCCTCCTGGTTGGTCTGCAGCACGAAGAGCCCCTCCCGGTGCCAGGACTGCAGCTCGCCGGGCTTCAGGCGGGGCAGCACCTTGGGCAGGGTCTTGAGGAACTCCATGGCCGCCACCGGCGAGGGGCCGGCCAGCTCCTCGGCCAGGTCCAGCAGCTGGCCGTGGCGCTCGGGGGGCACCTGGGCGAGGGCACGGCCCGCCTCGGCGAAGTAGGCGAAGGCCTGCCTCCCCTCCTCGCTGATGATGCGGCCGGCCAGGGACAGGAAGCGGGCCCGCTGGGAGGGCTCCACCTGGGCCAGCAGCGCCGGCCCCCGCTCCAGGTAGGCGCGGGCATCGGCCCAGCCGGCGCTGGCCAGCTCCTCGGCGAAGCGCAGGAAGGCCAGTCGGTCGCCCCCCTGCAGGGGCCGCAGCACGTGGGGGGCCACCCCCAGACAGTGGGAGGCCAGGTCGTAAGAGCGGTCGCAGAGGACGTCGAGGAAGCGCACCAGCACCGTCGCCTCGCCCAGGGAGAGGGCGGTGAAGAGGACGGGGCTGTGCTCGAAGAACTGGACGGCCAGGGAGGCGGAGCGCCAGGAGCCCTTGTAGAGGTGGCGGCCCAGGCCCACCCAGCGCCCCAGCCCCTCGGCGCCGATGATGGGCAGGGTCCCCGGGCTGGCCCTATAGTAGGCGGCGGCCAGGGCCGAGGAGACGGAGGTCAGCTCGCGCCCGTGGCGAGCCCAGTCCCAGAACTGGCCCGTGCCCAGGAAGGAGAGCACCTGGGGGGAGGCCAGGTAGTATTCGGCGCTGGCCTCCCAGGCCCGCCAGGCCAGGCGGGCCAGCTCTAGCCCCTCCTGGGCCCAGCGGCCCAGCTCGTCGGCCCCCCAGTCCGGGGGCATCTTGGCCAGGGCGCGGCGGAAGTCGGCCGCCAGGGAGGGGGAGAGGGCGGCCAGCTCCTTCTCCAGGTAGTCGAAGCCCGCCGGGAAGCCCTTCCTATTCAAAGATGGAGTTCACCACCTCTTGGATGCTGCGCTGCACGTCCCGGTCGTCGGTCAGCGCCCAGACCACCGCCACCTGGCAGGCCCGCCGCGGCGGGATGCCGCTGGCGATGAGCTTGCCGGCGTAGATGAGCAGCCGCGTGCTGACGCCCTCGGCCAGGCCGTGCTCCTTCAGGTTGCGCACCTTCTCGCCCAGCTTGGCCAGCGCCTCGGCCACCTCCCGCGACACCCCCGCCTCGTGCTCCACGATCCTGGCCTCCACCTCCCGCGGCGGGTAGTTGAACTCGATGGCCATGAAGCGCTGGCGGGTGCTGTGCTTCAGGTCCTTGAGGGCGCTCTGGTAGCCCGGGTTGTAGGAGATGACCAGCAGGAAGCCGTCGCGGGCCTCCACCACCTGCCCCAGCTTCTCGATGGGCAGGATGCGGCGGTGGTCGGTCAGGGGGTGGATGAGGACGGTGGTGTCCTTGCGTGCCTCGACGATCTCGTCCAGGTAGCAGATGGCCCCGGCCTTGACGGCGCGGGTGAGGGGGCCGTCTATCCAGCGGGTGGTCTCCCCCTCCAGCAGGTAGCGGCCCACCAGGTCGGAGGCCGTCAGGTCCTCGTGGCAGGCCACCGTCACCAGGGGCAGGCCGGTGCGGGCGCCTTCCTTCCCCGTCACGTCGCGGATGATGGTCACCGGCCGGCCCAGGCGGTAGGCCATGTATTCCACGAAGCGGGTCTTGCCGCAGCCGGTGGGCCCCTTCAGCAGCACCGGTATCTTCTGCTGGTAGGCGGCCGTGAACAGCTCCACCTCGTCCGCCACCGGGAGGTAGAAGGGCTCCTCCTCCAGCACGTATTCCTCGATGGCATACTGGCGGTAGGTGAGGCGCTGCTCTTCCATGCCCTGGTTCACCTTCCCTCCGGGGCGAGGCGGGCCATCAGGCGGGCCCACTCCTGCTCCACCTGCTCGCGGGTCTTGGCCAGGTCGGTGTCGGTGTTGATGACCACCTGCGCCCGGCGCACCCGCTCCTCGTTGGACATCTGGGCGCGGACGCGGGCCAGGGCCTCTTCCAGGCTGATGCCGCTGCGTTCGGCGGCGCGGCGGGCGGCCACCTCCGGCGGGCAGACGGTGACCCACACCTCGTCCACCAGGTCGTCCCAGCCCGCCTCCAGCAGCAGGGCCGCCTCCACCACCGCCACCCGCGTGCCCTGGGAGGCCAGCTCCCGCAGCCGCTGGCGGATGCCCTCGCGGATGCGGGGGTGAGTGATGGCGTTGAGGCGCTGGAGGGCCTGAGGGTCCTGGAAGACGATGCCGGCCAGACGGCGGCGGTCAACGCTGCCGTCGGCGGCCAGGACCTGGGGCCCGAAGGCGGCGACGACCTCCTGGTAGGCGGGGCCGCCCGGGGCGTAGACCTGGTGGCCGATCTGGTCAGCGTTCAGGACCACCGCCCCCAGCTCCCGCAACATCTCCGCTACTGTGCTCTTGCCCGAGCCCAGGCCACCTGTCAGGCCGATGACGAACACCCCTCCGGGCCATCCCTTATGAGATAAACGCCCCGACCGCCGTCGGGGCTACGCACCCATTGTAGGGTGGGCTGACGGGCACGTCAAGGCGGTTGCGGGCAGCGCCGCCCCCACGCCTGCATCCCCGTCGCCGCGCTTGGCCAGACCGTCGGCTACCTCCTGGCCTCGGCCTCCTTCAGCTCCCGCACCTTCTTGATGAGCAGGGTCACCGCCTCCTTCCAGTCGGCCACCAGCGCCCAGCGGGACGCCTTGAAGATGTTGGCCTCGGGGTCCTTGTTGATGGCCACGATGTTCTTCACCTGGGAGATGCCGGCCATGTGCTGGGAGGCGCCGGAGATGCCCACGGCGATGTAGAGGTCGGGGGTCACCACCTTGCCCGTGAGCCCCACCTGGGCCGAGACCGGATACCAGCCCAGGTCGCAGGCGGCGCGCGAGGCGCCCACCGCCCCGCCCAGCAGCTCGGCCAGCTCCTCCAGCAGCTTGAATCCCTCTGGCCCTCCCAGCCCCCGTCCGCCCGAGACGACGATGCGGGCGTCCTCCAGCCGCACCCCTTCCGCCTTCTGCTTGACCCGCCCCAGGACGCGGGTACGCACGGCCGAGGCGTCCAGGCCCACCTCCACCTTCTCCACCTGCCCCTGGCGCGACTCGTCGCGCTCCAGGGGCTCCTGCGACTTGGCCCGCAGGGTGACGACCACCGGCGAGGTGTTGAAGGAGTAGCGGGCGTGGGCGTTGCCGCCGTAGCAGGGGCGGGTGACGAGGATGCGCCCGTCCCGCACCGCCACCTCGATGGCGTCCATGGCCACGGCGGTGCCCAGGCGGGCGGCCAGCCGCGGCGCCAGGTCGCGCCCGACGATGGTCTGCCCGAAGAGCACCGCCGCCGGCCCCCGCTCCTGCACCAGGCGGGCCAGCACCGGCACGCAGGCATCGGCCTGGCAGTCCTGCAGCAGGGGGTCGTCGGCCAGGAGCACCACGTCGGCCCCCTGGGCGATGGCGTCGCCGGACTGGCCGTCCAGCCCCGAGCCCAGGACGGCGCAGAGCACCTTCCCGCCCAGGGCGTCGGCCAGGCGGCGCCCCGCCCCCAGCAGCTCCAGGGTGATGGCTGCCAGCCGCCCCTCCTCCGTCAGCTCGCCGAAGACCAGGATGTCGTTGGCCATCTTCCCTACTCCTCGCCCTCTAGATGAGCTTGGCCTCCCGCAGCCGCTGCAGGAGCCTGTCCACCTTCTCCTCCACCGTGTCGCCCTCGATGAACTCGGTCTCCACCTTGGTCTGAGGGATGTAGAGGGCCTCGATGTTGACCCGGTTCCGGAGCTGGGCGGGGTCGAGGCCCAGGTCGGCCGCCGTCCAGACGGTCACCTGCTTGCGGGCGGCCATCATGATCTGGCGCAGCTGGGGGTAGCGGGGCTCGCCCAGCTCGTTGGACACGGTCACCACCGCCGGCAGGGGCGCCTCCACCGTCTCGAAGCCGTCCAGGAGCACCCGCTCGGCCACCAGCTTGCCGTCCTGGACCTTCACGTCCTTGACGATGGTGACGCAGGGGATGCCCAGCAGCTCGGCCAGGGTGGGCCCCACCACGCCCATGTCCCAGTCCACCGCCTGGCGGCCGGTGATGATCAGGTCGTAGGGGGCGAGCTTCTGGATGGCGGCCGCCAGCACCTGGGCCGTCACCCAGTGGTCGGCCTCGTAGAGGGCGGGGTCGTTGATCAGGTAGCCGTCGTCGGCGCCCATGGCCAGGCAGTGCTTGATGGCATCGCGGAAGGAGTCGGGCCCCATGGACAGGACGCTGATCTTGACGTCGCCCAGGGCGTCGCGGATGCGCAGGGCCGCCTCCACGCCGATGGTGTCGAACTGGCTGGGCACGGGAGCGATGCCGGGGGCGGGTATCACCTTCTTGGCCGCCTCGTCCACCCGGAACTGGGAGGCGGGCGTCTCGGGGTCGGGCACCTGCTTCACGCAGCAGACGATGTGCAGAGCCATGGCAGCCCCCCGCTCATGTGAAAAACTTCACCTTGAGTATACCATTCGCCCCTGGGGGCGCAAGCCGGCCGCCCCCTAGCGGGCCAGGGCGCGGCGGGAGTAGGCAACGCTACGCTCCAGCAGTTCGGCCACATCCAGCACCTGCATCCCCTGCTTGGCCGCCTGGGGCACCGACCCCACCCCCTCCTCGAACATCTGCAGGCAGAAGGGACAGGCCACGGCGATGACCCGGGCACCGGTGGCGGCCGCCTCGGCCGTGCGCACGTGGTTGATGCGCTGCCCCTTGGACTCCTCCACCCACATGTGGCCGCCGCCGGCCCCGCAGCAGAAGGTGTGGCCCCGGTGCCGCTCCATCTCCACCGTCTCCAGGCCCAGGGCGGCCAGCACCGCTCGCGGCTCGCCCATGATGTTGTTGTGCCGCGCCAGGTAGCAGGGGTCGTGATAGGTGACGGGGAACCCCCACAGCTCCTCGATGGTCGCGGGCGTGAGCTTCCCTTCCGCCACCAGCCGGGCGAAGAGCTGGGTGTGGTGTATCACCTCGAAGCGGCCGTCCAGTTGCGGGTATTCGTGACGGATGGTGTTGAAGCAGTGGGGGCAGTTGGCGATGACCTTCCTGACGCCTTTGGCCTTGAAGGTCTCGATGTTCTGCTGGGCCTGCATCTGGAAGAGGTATTCGTTGCCCAGGCGGCGGGCGGGGTCGCCGGAGCAGGTCTCCTCCGCCCCCAGCACGCCGAAGGAGACCCCCGCCTGCAGCAGCAGGCGCACGATGGCCTTGGTGACCTTCACGTTGCGCTCCTGCAGGGCGCCGGTGCAGCCCACCCAGTAGAGGTATTCCTGGGAGCCGTCGAAGAGGGGCACCTCGATGCCCTCCCGGGCCAGCTCCTCGATCCAGGTGGTGCGGGTGAGTTGGGTGCCCCGCCAGGGGTGCCCCCGTTGCTCCAGTTGCATGAGGGTGGCCTGGGCCGTGTCGGGCATGTTGGCCTGTTCCATCACCAGGTAGCGGCGCATGTCCATCAGCTTGGGGATGTGCTCGATGAACAGCGGGCACTGGTATTCGCAGGCGCCGCAGGTGACGCAGTCCCAGATGGTGTTGAAAGAGACCACGTCGCCGGCCACGGGGCGCTCGTCCTGCACCTCCTCGCCCCGGCGCCGGGCGGCCAGGAGCCGCGGCCCCGTCTCCGTCAGGTAGCGCTTGATGTCCTGCAGGAAGCCCATGGGCGTCAGCTCCTTGCCCGTGTTGTAGGCCGGGCAATGGGCCTCGCAGCGGCCGCAGCGGACGCACACGTCCACGTCCATGAGCTGCTTCCAGGTGAAGTCGCGCAGGTAGCCGGCGCCGAAGCGCTCGGCCGTCTCGAAGTCGGCGATGGGCGGCAGGGCCGTCCCCGCCAGGGCGGCGCCGGTGGGCGAGAGCTTGCGCAGGAAGATGTTGGCCGACCCCAGCAGTATGTGCGAGAGCTTGCCGTAGCCCACCCAGGCCACCCAGCCGGTGGCCAGCCCCAGGTGCAGCCACCAGAGGCTCTTGTGGAACAGCTCCATGAACCCCTGGCTCGACCCCGACTCCAGGAACGCCTTGCCGATGAGGAAGCCGATGGGCGACCACGGCGCCCAGTCGGGGTCGGAGGGAATGCCGCCGTGGACGTCAATGGTCGCTCCCTGCAGCTCGGTCATGCCCACCCGCAGCCCCTCGATGACGAAGCCGGTGAGCAGGATGGCCAGCATGAGCCACAGCAGGGCCACGTCGTCCCAGAGGCTGCCCAGGCGCATCTTGGGGTGCTTCCACAGATAGCGCCGGTAGAGGGCCATCAGGATGCCGACGGCGGCGGCCACCCCGGCCAGGTCCAGGGCCAGCGAATAGCCCAGGTAGACGTGCCCCTCCAGGAACTCCACGAAGTCGTCGTGGAAGGCCAGCATGACCGTGCCGATGAACAGGAACGTCCACCCCCAGAAGATGAGCAGGTGCATCAGCCCGGCGTAGAGGTCGTTGGGCAGCCGCCCCTGCCCCACGCCGTAGAGGAGGAAGAAGCGCACCCGCTCCCAGGGCCGGTCCCAGCGCGCCTCCTTCTTCCCCAGGAGCCACAGGCGCAGTCGCGACAGGGGGCCGTAGGCCAGCACCAGCAGGATGAGGGCGGTGAGGGCGTAGACGAAGATCCGCGCCCACTTGGCGATGTTGAAGAAGACCTGGCGGGTGGCCTCGCCCATGCCCTCGCCGGCGGCGATGACGGCGATGGCCGCCACCGCCGGGATGAGGGCGATGGCCACCAGGAAGCTGAGGGCGGCCACGGCCTGGCGCACCCGCAGCGACCGTACCTTCAGTTCGAGGGCCATCCTCTCCCCCTGCTATGGACTGCCCCTATGGACGCATGGCCATGTTAAGTCCTGCCCGATGCCAGCGTCAAACGGCGCCGCGCCCCTCCGGCGGGTGGGCCTGCACCGCACCCCCGCCACGGCTCGTCCCCTCGCTGCTCACGCCACCAATCCCAGTCGGCGGCGCTGGTCACGGAACTCCGCAGACCTGCGTCATCTCGGCGATACGGTCGCTGGACCGATGGCCCGGCTTCGGCCTGAGTGGACATCGCTATCGCCGCGGCGACAGGGTGCCTTCCTCGCTCCGCCCGCTGCGGGTGTCGCTCAGGCGGGGAAGCCCAGGCCCCGCTCCCGCAGGCTGACGTAGCCGCTGCGGGCCAGCACCAGGTGGTCCAGCACCTCGATGCCCAGCAGCTCCCCCGCCATCACCATCTGACGGGTCACCTCCACGTCCTCGCGGCTGGGCTCCGGGTCGCCCGAGGGGTGGTTGTGCACCACCACGATGGCCGGGCAGCCCTCCCGCACCGCCTCGCGGAAGATGTCGGCCACCCGCACCTGGGCGCTGTTGACGGTGCCCTTGTAGACCTCGGGCACCCCCAGCACGTGGTTGCGGGTGTTGAGGAGGACGACCCGCAGGTGCTCCTGCTCCAGCAGGGCCATATCGGCCAGGAGCAGGTTGGCCACGTCGCCGGGGGAGCGGACGACGGGGCGCTCCTCGGGGGCGCTGGCCAGCAGTCGCCTGCCCAGCTCCAGGGCCGCCTTCACCTGGGCGGCCTTGGCCTCGCCCATGCCGTGCTCGGCGCACAGCTCCCCGAAGGAGGCCCGCGCCAGCCCCGCCAGTCCGCCCCAGCGGGCCAGCAGCCGCGTGGCCAGGGCGATGGCGCTCTCCCGCCCCGACCCCACCCGCAGGACGATGGCCAGCAGTTCGGGGTTGGAGAGGCTGCCCGGCCCGTGCTGGCGCAGCCGCTCGCGCGGGCGCTCGCTGGTGGGCAGGTCGCGGATGCGCAGGCGGTATTCCGGCCCCGTCATGGGCTACTGCGGGATCTTGAGACGGTCGCCGGGCCTGATGGCAGGGTTGTAGAAGTCAACGTTGTTCCAGAAGGCGATGGCCTGGGCCTGCTCGAGGGCGCTGACGCCGGGCCGCGGGTAGCGTTCCGCGATGCTCAGGAGGGTGTCGCCGGGCTGGACCTCGTAGTCCACGAAGTTGGGCAGGGACGGCGTCGGCGTGGGCGGCGGCGGCGTCGGGGTGGGGGTGGGAGAGGGGACGACGGTGGGCGTGGGCGTCGGGCCTTCGCTGACGGCCGCCGCTGGCGGACGCATCTCCCTGGTGAGGGGCTCGCCCGTCTCCGTCTCCCCCGGCAGCGAGGGCGGCCGCACCAGCAGCCAGACGGCGATGCCCGCCCCCACCAGCAGCGCCAGCAGGGAGCCCCGGTAGGGGAGGCCGGAGGGGGCGGCCCGCAGGGGGCTGAGGCAGTCGCGACAGAAGGGACGCGGGCCTCCCCCGTGGGCCTGACAGTAGGGGCGGTGGCAGCGGACGCAGCGCCGCTCCGCCGCCCGCCCGCAGGAGTAGCACTCCATCGGTCAGAGGGAGTATAGCAGCCCCGGCCGGGGCCGGGAAGGCGCCCTACTTGAGCTCGACGACGGCCCCCGCTTCCTGCAGCTTCTTGGCGATGGCGTCCGCCTCTTCCTTGGAGACCCCTTCCTTGATGTTGGTGGGGGCGCTCTCCACCAGGTCCTTGGCCTCCTTCAGGCCCAGGCCCGGCACCGCCTCCCGCACCGCCTTGATGACGTTGATCTTGTTGGGGCCGATCTCCTTCAGGAAGACGGTCCACTCCGTCTTCTCCTCGGCGGGAGCGGGGGCCTCGGCGGGGGCGGCGGCCGGGGCCGGCCCGGGGGCAGCGGCGGGGGCGCCCGCCACGGCCACCGGCGCCACCGGCGCGATGCCGAACTCCTCCTGCAGGCGCTTGTTCAGGTCCCGCAGCTCCAGCAGGTTCATCTGCTTGATCAGCTCCAGAACCTGCTCCACGCGCTCCGAGCTGGTGGTGACCATCCTCGCACCTCCTCGCTACGACTGCGCTTGCTCCAGCTGTTGCGCCCGCGCCTCGATGAGGGCGGGCAGCTCCCCCAAGAGCGACTGCAGGCACAGGGAAAGCTCCTGGAAGGGCGCCTCCAGCAGCCCCACCAGGGCCGCTAGGGGCGACTGCAGCCGCCCGGCCACCTCGGCCAGCAGCTGGGGCCGGGGCGGCAGCGCGACCAGCTCCTTCAGGTCTTCGGGCCGCAGCACCGTGCCGTCCATCACCGCCCCGCGCACGACGAAGGCGGCGGGAGCGGTGCGGGCGTATTCGTCCAGCGCCCTGGCCGCCTCCACCGGGTCGCCGTAGGCGAAGGCGATGGCGGTGGGGCCTTCCACCACCTGCATCACCTGGGGGCGGCCGGCCTGCTCCGCCGCCAGGCGCAGGAGGGTGTTCTTGACCACCTTGAACTCCAGCCCCGCCTGCCGCAGGCGGCGCCGCAGCTCGTTCATCTCGGCCACCGTCATGCCGGTGAAGCCGGTGCTGATGGCCAGGCTGGCCCGCTGGAGGCGCTCCTTCAGCTCCTCCACGGCCCGCACCTTCTCCGGCCTGGGCATGGGCTGCTCCCTCCTTAAAGCGATGGCGGCGCCCCCTGGCCCATCGAGGCAAAGGGCGCCGCCCTGCTCGGCGCGGCAGGCGCTGAACGCTCTCCTTCAGCCTCGACGGGCCCCCGCCCGACGGCGGGAATTGAGCCCTCGCGGGCGCCCGTTTTCTCCGGCCTGGAACGCAAGGGCAATTATAACCGTCGCCCCGCCCTGGCTCAACGGCGCTAGACGGCCACGGCCTGGGGCAGCGAGAGGGTGGCCGACAGGTCGAGCTTGATGCCCGGGCCCATGGTGCTGGTGAGGGTCATGGCCCGGATGAACTGCCCCTTGGCCCCCGGCGGCCGCGCCCGCTGGATGGCCTCCACCACCGCCGCCAGGTTCTCCAGCAGGGCCTCCGTGGGGAAGGACAGCTTGCCGATGGGCACATGCAGCAGGGCCGTGCGGTCGAGGCGGAACTCCACCCGCCCCTGCTTGGCGTCGCGGATGGCCCGGGGCAGGTCTTCGGGCTCCACCACCGTGCCCGCCCTGGGGTTGGGCATGAGGCCCCTGGGCCCCAGGATGCGGCCCAGGCGCGAGACCTTGCCCATGACGTCGCGGGTGGCCAGGGCCACGTCGAACTCCAGCCAGCCCCCCTCAATGCGGCGGATGAGGTCGTCGCTGCCCACGTGGTCGGCCCCCGCCTCCTGGGCGATGCGGGCCGCCTCGCCCTCGGCGAAGACCAGCACCCGCACCTGCCGGCCCAGGCCGTGGGGCAGCACCACCGAGCTGCGCAGCTGCTGGTCGGCGTGGCGGGGGTCGAGGGTGGTGCGCACGTGCAGCTCCACCGTCTCGTCGAAGCGGGCGTAGGCGATCTCCTTCAACAGGGCGATGGCCTCCTGGGGGGTGTAGGTGCGGGTACGGTCCACCCGCGAGCGGGCGGCGAGATACTTCTTGCCCCGCCTGGCCATGCTGCCCCTCCTAGTCGGCCACCTCCACGCCCATGGAGCGGGCGGTGCCCTCCACCATGCGCATGGCGGCCTCGATGTCGGCGGTGTTCAGGTCCTTCATCTTCACTTCGGCGATGCGGCGCACCTGCTCGCGAGTGAGGCGCCCCACCTTGTCCCGTTTGGGGTTGGCCGAGCCCGACTCGATACCCAGCTCCTTCTTGATCAGGTCGGAGACGGGCGGGGTCTTGAGGACGAAGGTGAAGGAGCGGTCCTCGTAGATGGTGATCTCCACCGGCACAATGCTGCCGGCCTGGGCGGCGGTGCGCTCGTTGTATTCCTTGACGAAGGCCATGATGTTGACGCCGTGCTGGCCCAGGGCGGGCCCCACGGGCGGGGCGGGCGTGGCCTTGCCCGCCTCCAGCTGCAGCTTGACTATCGCGCGCACCTTCTTGGCCATAGCTCCGCCTCAGTCCGATGCAGGGCGTGGGCAGCGGCCTACAGCCGCTCCACCTGCATGAAGTCCAGCTCCACCGGCGTGTCACGCCCGAAGAAGGAGACCAGCACCCGCACCTTCCCCTTCTCCAGGTTGATCTCCTCCACCGTGCCGATGAAGTCCTGGAAGGGGCCGTCTATAATGCGCACCGACTGCCCCACCTGGAAGCTCACCTTCACCCGCGGCTCCTCGGAGCGCATCTGCCGGATGATGTTGCTCAGCTCTTTCTCGTCCAGGGGCACCGGCTGGGTGCCCGAGCCCACGAAGCCCGTCACCCCGGGCGTGTTGCGGATGACGAACCAGGCCCGCTCCGCCCGCTCCCGCTCCTCGGGGGTGGCGCTGGCGTTCAGGTCTATGCTCTGCACCAGGATGTAGCCCGGAAAGAGCTTGCGCTGGACGGTGCGCCGCTGCCCCTCCCGGATCTCGATCTCGTCCACCTCCGGCACCAGCACGTGGAAGATGAGGTCGCCGGCGTCCAGGGAGCGGATGCGGTTCTCCAGGTTCGCCTTCACCTTCTCCTCGTAGCCGGAGTAGGTGTGGATGATATACCAGCGGCGGTCGGGGGCGAATATCTCCTCGTCGGAGAGGCCCTCCAGTTGCCGACGGGCGCGGGCCTCCCCCTCCGGCCGCTCCACGGCCGCCGTCGCTTCCTCGCTACGTCGCCGACGCGCCATATCCCTTCCCGACTCCTCCCGAGCGATGCCGACTGCTGGGGCGGGCCTCAGCCGAACAGGCTGCGGCTGAGCAGGAGCTTCTCGATGAGCCAGGCGAAGGCGGCGTCTATGCCGCCCAGGACGGCACCCACCGTCACTGCCACCACCACGACCACCACCGTGAGGTGGAAGGTGGTCTCGCGGGAGGGCCAGGTGACCTTCTTCAGCTCCGACCAGACCTCGGCGGCGAAGCGGGGCAGGAAGCGCAGGCCGCCCCTGGCCGCCCGCGCGCCGGTGGTGGCGCGACCCGGCAGCCGCGGCGGGCGCCCCTTGGGCGCCTGCCTGCTGACGACGGGGTGACGCCGCAGGGCCCGGTTCATGGCTCCTCTATCCCGACCAGCACCATTCTACACCCTAGCGGGCCTCGCGGTGGGGCACATGCCGCCGACAGCGGGGGCAGTACTTGCGCAACTCCAGCCGGTCGGGGTCGTTGCGCCGGTTCTTGCTGGTGGTGTAGTTGCGCCGGCGGCACTCGGTGCAGGCCAGATGGACGATGACCCGGTCTCCCTTCTTCTTGGCCATGGCCCGGGCCTGGGCACCCCTACTCGATCACCTTGGTGATGACGCCGGCCCCCACCGTGCGCCCGCCCTCGCGGATGGCGAAGCGCATCCCGTCCTCCAGGGCCACCGGATACATCAGCTCCACCGTCAGGTTGATGTTGTCGCCGGGCATCACCATCTCCACCCCCTGGGGCAGGATGACGGTGCCGGTGACGTCGGTGGTGCGGATGTAGAACTGGGGCTTGTAGCCGGTGAAGAAGGGGGTGTGGCGGCCGCCCTCCTCCTTGGTGAGGACGTAGACCTGGGCCTCGAACTTGGTGTGGGGCTTGATGGAGCCGGGGGCGGCCAGCACCATGCCCCGCTCCACCTCGTCCCGCTCCACGCCCCGCAGCAGCACGCCCACGTTGTCGCCGGGCAGGGCCTCGTCCAGGATCTTGCGGAACATCTCCACGCTGGTGGCCACTGTGCGGCGCGTGTCGTAGGAGAAGCCCACGATCTCCACCTCTTCGCCCGGGCGCAGCACCCCGCGCTCCACCCGCCCGGTGACGACGGTGCCGCGGCCCTTGATGCCGAAGACGTCCTCGATGGGCATCAGGAAGGGCTTGTCGCGGGGCCGCACCGGCTCGGGGATGTATTCGTCCAGGGCGTTCATGAGCTCCCAGATGCACTGGTATTCGGGGGCGTCGGGGTCGGTGCTGCTGGACTCCATGGCCTTGAGGGCGCTGCCGCGGATGACGGGCACCTCGTCGCCCGGGTAGCCATACTTGTTGAGCAGGTCGCGCACCTCCAGCTCCACCAGGTCCAGCAGCTCGGGGTCGTCCACCATGTCCACCTTGTTGAGGAAGACGACCATGGCCGGCACCTCCACCTGGCGGGCCAGCAGCACGTGCTCGCGGGTCTGGGGCATGGGGCCGTCGTTGGCGGCCACCACCAGGATGGCCCCGTCCATCTGAGCGGCGCCGGTAATCATGTTCTTGATGTAGTCGGCGTGGCCGGGGCAGTCTATGTGGGCGTAGTGGCGCTTCTCGGTCTGGTACTCCACGTGGGCGATGGCGATGGTGATGCCTCGGGCCCGCTCCTCGGGGGCCTTGTCAATGCTGTAGAAGTCACGGTATTCGGCCAGGCCCTTGAGGGAGAGGGCCTTGGTGATGGCCGAGGTGAGGGTGGTCTTGCCGTGGTCAATGTGGCCGATGGTGCCCACGTTCAGGTGGGGCTTGGTGCGGACGAACTTCTGCTTGGCCATGTCGGGCTCCTCCTGAAGCTATTTACGCCTTCGCTGGGGCTTCGCTGCCGCCGGGAAGTGCCTCCTGTCCTGGGTCGGCTTTCGGGCTGGAGCCCACAGCCGGACTCGAACCGGCGACCTCGCCCTTACCAAGGGCGTGCTCTACCACCTGAGCTATGTGGGCCCCCTATTGAGCTGGTGGCGGGGGCAGGATTCGAACCTGCGTAGCCCATCTCAGGGCGCCTGGTTTACAGCCAGGTGGTTTTAGCCGCTCACCCACCCCGCCACGGGCCTGTTCCCGTTCTGGAGCCGAAGGCGGGACTCGAACCCGCAACCGGGCGATTACAAATCGCCTGCGCTACCGATTGCGCCACTTCGGCCCCAGCCCTGGCCTAAGGCCAAGGCCGCCCCCTGCGGGGCGGCACCATGGCTAAGTATATGGCCCCGGCCGAAAACAAGTCAACGTCCCCGCCGGAACCGTCCCCTGCACCTTGGTTGTCTGCCCGTTCGGGCCGCCGCCCGCCTCCGGTTGACAGGGGTGGGGAGTGTGGCTACACTAGGGGGTTGAACCGCCGATAGCACCCATAGGGAAAGGCGAGGAAGGGGAGTAGTAGGGGCGAGACCTGCCCCCAGCGAGCCGGGGACGGTGGGAGCCCGGCGGCAAGGGCGCCCCGAACTCGCCCCGGAGCCGCCCGGTCGAAAGACGACCGACGAGTAGGCCGGGACGGGTGCGCCCGTTAGCGCGCCAGAGGGCCTCAGGCCGCACCGCTTGAGGAAGAAGGGTGGTACCGTCCCGCCCTGCGGGGTCCCTTCAGGGCGGGACGTTCCATTACTGGCCTGGGGAGGAAGGGTGGTACCGCGTGGACGAAAAGTCCCGCCCCTTCGGGGTCGGGGCTTTTTTAGACCGGGAGGAAGGCCCATGACCGGCGATAAGCGACGCTACCGTAGCGACGCCGTCAAGACGGGGCCCCAGTGGGCGCCCCACCGCAGCATGTATCGCGCCATGGGCCTCAAGGACGAGGACATCTACCGCCCCTTCGTCGGCGTCGCCTCCTCCTGGAACGAGGCTACCCCCTGCAACCTGCACCTGGACCGCCTGGCCAGGGCCGCCAAGGAGGGCGTCCGCGCCGCCGGCGGCACCCCCAGGGAGTTCGTCACCATCGCCGTCTCCGACGGCATCGCCATGGGCCACCAGGGGATGAAGGCCTCCCTGGTCTCCCGCGAGGTCATTGCCGACAGCGTGGAGCTGATGATGCACGCCCACCAGTATGACGCCCTGGTGGCCATCGCCGGCTGCGACAAGTCCCTGCCCGGCATGGCTATGGCCATGGCCCGCCTCAATGTCCCCGCCGTCTTCGTCTACGGCGGCACCATCATGCCCGGACGCTACCGCGGCCGCGACGTCACCATCCAGGACGTGTTCGAGGCGGTGGGCGCCTACGCCGCCGGCCAGATCTCCGACCGGGACCTCTACGAACTGGAGTGCTCCGCCTGTCCCACCGAGGGCTCCTGCGCCGGCATGTATACCGCCAACACCATGGCGGCGGCCATGGAGGCCCTGGGCATCGCCCTGCCCGGCAGCGCCTCGCCCCCCGCCCCCTCCCGCGAACGGGACGAGGTGGCCCGCCAGAGCGGCCAGGCCGTCATGCGCCTGCTGGAGATGGAGATACGGCCGCGGGACATCCTCACCCGCAACGCCTTCCTGAACGCCATCGCCGTGGACGCGGCCGTGGGCGGCTCCACCAACGCCGTCCTGCACCTGCTGGCCATCGCTCGCGAGGCGGGAGTGGAGCTCACGCTGGACGACTTCGACCGCGTCGCCCGACGCACGCCCCACATCGCCGATATGCGCCCGGGCGGTCGCTATGTGATGCTCGACCTGCACCGGGTGGGCGGCATCCCCAGGGTGATGAAGGCGCTGCTGGAGGCCGGCCTCATAGACGGCGACTGCCTGACGGTCACCGGCCGCACCGTGCGCGAGAACCTGTCCGACTTCCCGCTGCCCGACGTCCAGCAGGACGTGGTGCGGCCAGTGGACGACCCCCTCAGCCCCACCGGCACCATCTGCATCCTGCGGGGCAACCTGGCCCCCGAGGGGGCGGTGGTGAAGACGGCCGGCGTGCGCCACCTGGTCCACACCGGCCCCGCCCGCGTCTTCGATTCGGAGGAGGACGCCTTCGCCGCCATCTCCCAGCGGCGCATCCAGCCCGGCGACGTGGTGGTCATCCGCTACGAGGGGCCCAGGGGCGGGCCGGGCATGCGCGAGATGCTGGCCGTCACCGCCGCCCTGGTGGGCCAGGGGCTGGGCGAGCAGGTGGCCCTCATCACCGACGGGCGCTTCTCGGGCGCCACCCGCGGGCTGATGGTGGGGCACGTGGCGCCCGAGGCCATGGTGGGCGGGCCCATCGCCCTCCTGCGCGACGGCGACGAGGTGACCATAGACGTGCCCAACCGCCTCATCGAAGTCCGGGTGCCGCCGGAGGAGATGGCCCGCCGGCGGGAGGCCTGGCGCCCGCCCGCCCCCCGCTATCCCTGGGGTGCCCTGGCCAAGTATGCCACCCTGGTGGGCTCCGCTGCCCAGGGGGCCGTATGCCCCCCGCTGCTGGGGGGTAACGGATAGCCGTGGAGGAAAGGGCGGAGTCGGCACAGAGGCAGGAGAGAGGAGCGATAGCGATGGAGATGACAGGCGCCGAGATGGTGTTGGAGTGTCTGGCCCGGGAGGGGGTGGAGGCCATCTTCGGCCTGCCCGGGGGGGCCAACCTCCCCCTCTACGACACCCTCCCCCGCTACTACCCCAAGCTGCGCCACTACCTGGTGCGACACGAGCAGGGGGCGGCCCATGCCGCCGACGCCTATGCCCGCGTCACCGGGCGGCCGGGGGTCTGCTTCGCCACCTCCGGCCCCGGGGCCACCAACCTGGTCACCGGCATCGCCAACGCCTGGATGGACTCGGTGCCCCTGGTGGCCATCACCGGCTGCGTCATCCGCCCCCTCATCGGCCGCGACGGCTTCCAGGAAGCGGACATCACCGGCATCACCATCCCCATCACCAAGCACAACTACCTGGTGCTGGACGTGAACGAGATACCGCGGGTGATGCGGGAGGCCTTCTACATCGCCAGCACGGGGCGGCCCGGCCCGGTGCTGGTGGACATCCCCCGCGACGTGCAGCAGGAGCGGGGCCAGTTCTACTGGCCCGAGAAGGTGGAGCTGCGGGGCTACCGCCCCCGCCTCTATCCCGACCCGGCCGAGGTGGAGAAGGCGGCGCGCCTCATCTACGAGTCGGAGCGGCCCCTCATCCTGGCCGGGCACGGGGTCATCATCTCCCAGGCCTATTACGAGCTGAAGGAGCTGGCCGAGAAGGCCAACATCCCCGTCATCACCACCCTGCTGGGCATCAGCGGCTTCCCGCCCGACCACCCCCTGCACCTGGGCATGCCCGGCATGCACGGCATGCACTGGAACAACCTGGCCATCTCCGAGGCCGACCTCCTCATCGGCGTCGGCATGCGCTTCGACGACCGGGTGACGGGGCGGCTTAAGGACTTCGCGCCCCTGGCCAAGATCGTCCACATCGAGGTGGACCCGGCCGAGGTGGGCAAGAACGTGCGCCCGGCGGCGGCCCTGGTGGGGGACGCCCGCATCTGCCTGCAGCAGCTCAACCGGCTGGTGCAGCACCGGGAGCGTCCCGACTGGTTCGCCCGCCTGGACGAGCTGAAGCGGGAGCACCCCTCCCTGGCCTATCCCGAGGACGCCGAGCAGCTGCTGCCCCAGTATGTCATCCAGAAGATTTACGAGGTGAGCGGGGGCGACGCCTACTTCGTCACCGGCGTGGGCCAGCACCAGATGTGGGCGGCCCAGTTCTTCTGGTCGAAGAAGCCCAACTCCTTCGTCACCTCCGGCGGGCTGGGCACCATGGGCTTCGAGGTGCCGGCGGCCATCGGCGTGCAGGTGGCCAAACCGGGCGAGCTGGTGTGGGCCATCTGCGGCGACGGCGGCTTCCAGATGACCATGGAGGAGCTGGGGGTGGTGGCCGAATACGACCTGCCCGTCAAGTTCGCCATCATCAACAACGGCCACCACGGCATGGTGCGCCAGTGGCAGAGCCTCTTCTACCGCGGCAACCTGGTGGCGAGCCCCCTCAAGAACCCCGACTTCGTGAAGATCGCCGAGGCCTACGGCATCCTCGGCCTGCGGGCCAACCGCCGCGAGGAGGTGGTGCCGGCCCTGGAGCAGGCCCTCGCCCACCAGGGGCCGGTGCTCATCGACTTCCAGGTGAAGCAGGACGAGGACTGCTTCCCCATGGTGCCGCCGGGGGCCTCCCTGCAGGAGACCATCGGCCTGCCCAAGGAATACGTGGAGCTGGTGCGCAGGCGCCAGATGGCGGAGGTGGGGCGATGAGCGACGGCAAGCGCAACGGCAGGCGCTTTCACACCATCATCGCCCTGGTGGAGGACAGGCCCGGGGTGCTGAACCGCATCGCCTCCAAGTGGCGGCAGCGGGGCTTCAACATCGAGAGCCTGGCCGTGGGCCACTCGGAGACGCCCGGCCTCTCGCGCATGACCTTCGTGGTGGACGCCAGCCACGACGCCGACCAGGTGGTGAAGCAGCTGGACAAGCTGGTGGACGTGGTGGACATCCGCGACGTGTCCAACGAGGACATCGTCGCCCGCGAGATGGCCCTCATCAAGGTGCGCTGCGACGCCGGCAACCGCAGCCACATCATCGAGATCGTGGACATCTTCCGGGCCAACATCATTGACGTGTCGCCCGAATCGGTCATCGTGGAGGTGACGGGGGACGAGGGGAAGATAGACGCCATGTTCGAGCTCTTGAAGGACTACGGCGTCATCGAGATGGTGCGCACGGGCCGGGTGGCCATGCTGCGGGGCGCCGAGGCCTCCCACCCGGTGTCGGAAGCGGAGGAGACCTACGAGCGCTACCCCGGCCAGGAGACCTGGTAGGAGGAAAGGCGATGGCCAAGGTCTACTACGACCAGGACGCCGACCTGGGGCTGCTCCAGGGCAAGAAGATCGCCGTCATCGGCTTCGGCTCCCAGGGGCATGCCCACGCCCTCAACCTCAAGGACTCGGGGCTGGACGTGGTCGTCGGCCTCTACGCCGGCTCCAAGTCCTGGCAGAGGGCCCAGGAGGCGGGCCTGCCGGTGGCCACCGTGGCCGAGGCCGTGCGCCAGGCGGACATCATCGTCATGCTGGCGCCCGACCAGAACCAGCGCCAGATATACGAGGAGAGCATCGCCCCCCACCTGCGCCCAGGGCAGATGCTCATGTTCGCCCACGGCTTCAACATCCACTTCCACCAGATCGTCCCGCCGCCCGACGTGGACGTGACCATGGTGGCCCCCAAGGGGCCCGGCCATCGCCTGCGGGAGCTATTCGTGCAGGGGCTGGGGACGCCGGCGCTGCTGGCCGTGCACCAGGACGCCAGCGAGAACGCCCGCCCCATCGCCCTGGCCTACGCCAAGGGCATCGGCTGCACCCGCGCCGGCGTCATCGAGACCACCTTCGCCGAGGAGACGGAGACGGACCTGTTCGGCGAGCAGGTGGTGCTCTGCGGCGGCGTCAGTTCCCTGGTCAAGGCCGCCTTCGAGACGCTGGTGGAGGCGGGCTACCAGCCCGAGGTGGCCTACTTCGAGTGTCTGCACGAGCTGAAGCTCATCGTGGACCTGATGTATGAGGGGGGCCTCTCCTACATGCGCTACTCCATCTCCGACACGGCCGAATACGGCGACTACACCCGCGGCCCCCGCATCATAGACGGTCGCGTGCGCGAGACCATGAAGCAGGTGCTGGCCGAGATCCAGAGCGGCCAGTTCGCCCGCGAGTGGGTGCTGGAGAACCAGGCCGGGCGACCGGTGTTCCTGGCCCTACGGGAGCGCGACGCCCGCCACCCCATCGAAGAAGTGGGGCGCCGCCTGCGGGCCATGATGCCCTGGCTCAAAGGAACCAAGTAGGAGGCGGAGATGGGCAGGCCCAAGGCTAGCCAACAGTTCATAGACATGCTCAACGAGGCCCTGGCCGAGGAGATGGCCTCCATCTTCCAATACATGTGGGACCACATCCTGGCGCGAGGGATGGAGAGCCCGCCCATAGCCGAGAAGTTCAAGGAGCTGGCCATGACCGAGATGCGCCACGCCTACATGCTGGCCGAGCGCATTGACCTCCTGGGCGGCACCCCCACCACCAAGGTGGGCGAGATCAAGGTGGGCGGCGACCTGCGACAGATGCTGGAGGACAACCTGGAGCTGGAATACGAGGCCATCGCCATGTATCGGCGCCTCATCAAGCAGGCCGAGCAAGAGGACGACCCGGCCACCCGCCGCCTGCTGGAGGACATCCTCAAGGACACCGAGGAGCACGCCCGCGACCTGGAGAGCATCCTGGGCAGATGAGGGGGACGGCGCCGGTCAAGCGGCAGCCGCAGTCATGAGAAAGATGACCGCTGCAGTTTTCGGATATCGGCAGTCCGCCGGTGCCGCGGACTTTGACTCGCGGTGCAGGGCCGCTGCTGCCGGGGCCGGGCGGCCCGGGACTCTCGCTCCGCCGACCCTCAACCTTCCTTCGCCCTCCCCGGGCCGGTGGCCCGGGCGGGGGCGCCCACGAGTCCGACCGATGACAGCCGAGGGAGGTTGAGCGAAATGGCAGACCGAGTGCTGATATTCGACACCACCATGCGCGACGGGGAGCAGACCCCCGGCGTGGCCCTCAACGTGGAGGAGAAGCTGGAGATCGCCCGCGCCCTGGAGCGGATGCGGGTGGACATCATCGAGGCGGGCTTCGCCGCCTCTTCGCCCGGCGACTTCGAGGCGGTGCAGCGCATCGCCCGCGAGGTGCGGGGCTCCGTCATCGCCACCCTCTGCCGGGCCGTGCCCGAGGACATTGACATCGGCTGGGAGGCGGTGAAGGAGGCCGAGAGCCCCCGCCTGCACGTCTTCATCTCCAGCTCCGACATCCACATCATGCACATGCTGGAGAAGGACCGGGAGCACGTGCTGGAGATGGCCCGCACCATGGTGGCGCGGGCGGCCAAATACTGCCCCGACGTGGAGTTCTCGCCCCAGGACGCCACCCGCTCCGACCCCGAATACATCTACCGCATGCTGAAGGAGGTCATAGACGCCGGCGCCACCACCGTCAACATCCCCGACACGGTGGGCTACGCCATCCCCGAGGAGTTCGCCGCCTTCATCCGCAGCATCCAGGAGCGGGTGCCCAACATCCACCGGGCGCGCATCTCCGTCCACTGCCACAACGACCTGGGGCTGGCGGTGGCCAACTCCCTGGCGGCGGTGAAGGCCGGGGCGCGGCAGGTGGAGGTGTGCGTCAACGGCATCGGCGAGCGGGGCGGCAACGCCTCCCTGGAGGAGGTGGTGATGGCCCTCAAGACCCGGCGCGACTTCTTCGGCGTCGAGACGGGCATTGACACCACCCAGATCTACCGCGTCAGCCGCCTCGTCTCCCAGCTGACGGGGGTGCCGGTGCAGCCCAACAAGGCCATCGTGGGGGCCAACGCCTTCCGCCACCAGTCGGGCATCCACCAGCACGGCATCGTCAAGCTGCGGGAGACCTACGAGATCATAGACCCGCGGGAGATCGGCCTGCCCAGGGGGGGCATCATCGTCCTCAACAAGAACTCGGGGCGCCACGGCCTGCGCGCCCGCCTGCGGGAGCTGGGCTACGACCTGGCCGAAGAGGAGCTGGACCGGGTCTTCCGCGCCTTCAAGGAGCTGGCCGACAAGAAGGGCGAGATAGACGACCGCGACCTGGAGATGCTGGTGATGGAGGAGCGGCGGGCCAGCGTGGAGGTCTACCGCCTCGACCTGCTGCAGGTGAGCTGCGGCAACCAGCTGGTGCCCACGGCCACGGTGCGCCTCCTGGGCCCCGAAGGGCAGGTGCTGCAGACCACCGCCACCGGCACCGGACCGGTGGATGCCTCCTACCGGGCCATCAACGCCCTGGTGGGCGTCCCCAACCGGCTGCTGGAATACCAGGTCAAGAGCGTCACCGAGGGGATAGACGCCCAGGGCGAGGTGACGGTGCGCATCGAGGTGGACGGCCACACCTTCGTGGGCATCGGCTCCGACACCGACATCGTGGTGGCCTCGGCCAAGGCCCTCATGGACGCCCTCAATCGCGCCCTGACGCGGGTGCCGCGAGAGGAAAGGGCCTGGTCCAACCCCTAGGGCCGACGAGAGGAGGCAGGACAGGATGACCGCCAAGACCCTGTTCGAGAAGATCTGGGAGGCGCACGTCGTTCACCAGGAGAACGGCCTGGCCCTCCTCTACGTGGACATGCACCTGGTGCACGAGGTCACCTCGCCCCAGGCCTTCGACGGCCTGCGGCTGTCGGGACGGAAGGTGCGCCGCCCCGACCTGACGGTGGCCACCTGCGACCACAACGTCCCCACCTGGCCCCGCAGCCAGCCCATCACCGACGAGATATCGCGTCGCCAGATCGAAGCCCTGGAGCGCAACTGCCAGGAGTTCGGCATCACCTACTTCGGCCTGCAGTCGGAGCGCCAGGGCATCGTGCACGTAATCGGGCCCGAGCTGGGCCTCACCCAGCCGGGGATGGTCATCGTCTGCGGCGACTCCCACACCTCCACCCACGGCGCCTTCGGGGCCTTCGCCCTGGGCATAGGCACCTCCGAGGTGGAGCACGTGCTGGCCACCCAGACCATCAAGCTCAAGCGCCCCAAGACCATGGAGATACGGGTGGAGGGGCAACTGCCGCGCGGCGTCACGGCCAAGGACATGATCCTGGGCATCATCGGCCGCATCGGCGTGGACGGGGCGGTGGGGCACGTCATCGAATACACCGGCCAGGCCGTCCGCTCCCTCTCCATGGAGGGGCGCATGACGGTGTGCAACATGAGCATCGAGGCCGGCGCCCGGGCGGGTATGATCGCCCCCGACGACGTGACCTTCGCCTACCTGGAGGGGCGCCCCTTCGCCCCCAGGGGCAAGGACTGGGAGGACGCCCTGGAATATTGGCAGTCGCTCCCCAGCGACCCGGGCGCCCGATACGACAAGGTGGTGGTGCTGGACGCCGCCCAGATGGAGCCCTACGTCACCTGGGGCACCAACCCCGGCCAGGTGGTGCCGGTGACGGGGCGGGTGCCCGACCCCTCCTCCTTCCCCACGCCCGAGGAGCGGGAGGCGGCCGCCCGCGCCCTGGAATACATGGGCCTTGAGCCGGGGACGCCCATGGTGGACATCCACGTGGACCGGGTGTTCATCGGCTCCTGCACCAACGCCCGCATCGAAGACCTGCGGGCGGCAGCCGAGGTCGTCAAGGGCAAGCGGGTGCACCCCAAAGTGCGGGCCATGGTGGTGCCCGGCTCCACCCAGGTGAAGCTCCAGGCCGAGAGCGAGGGCCTCGACCGCATCTTCAAGGAGGCGGGCTTCGAGTGGCGGGAGTCGGGCTGCTCCATGTGCCTGGGCATGAACCCCGACATCCTCCAGCCCGGCGAGCGCTGCGCCTCCACCTCCAACCGCAACTTCGAGGGGCGCCAGGGCCGCGGCGGCCGCACCCACCTGGTGAGCCCCCAGATGGCGGCCGCGGCGGCCATCGCCGGACACTTCGTGGACATCCGCCAGTGGGAGTGGGAGGACTAGCATGGAGCCCTTCCGCGTGCACACCGGCATCGTGGCGCCCCTGGACCGCGCCAACGTGGACACGGACCAGATCATGCCCAAGCAGTTCCTGAAGCGCATCGAGCGCACCGGCTTCGGCCAGTTCGTGTTCTACGACTGGCGCTTCCTGCCCGACGGCCGCCCCAACCCCGACTTCGAGCTGAACCGCCCGGGCTACGAGGGGGCCACCATCCTGGTCACGGGGCGCAACTTCGGCTGCGGCTCCTCGCGGGAGCACGCCGTCTGGGGACTAAAGGAATACGGCTTCCGGGCCATCATCGCCCCTTCCTTCGCCGACATCTTCTTCTCCAACTGCATCCAGAACGGCGTCCTGCCGGCCAGGGCCGACGAGGAGGTGGTGCGCCGCATCATCGCCAGGGCCGAAGGGTCGCCGGGCTACCGGCTCACGGTGGACCTGGAGCAGCAGCTCATCTACGACGAGGAGGGGCTGCGGGCCGAGTTCGACATAGACCCCTCGGCCCGGGAGCGGCTGCTGAACGGCTGGGACGACATCGCCCTGACCCTCCGGCACGAGGAGGAGATCCGCGCCTTCGAGGAGCGGCGGCCCCGCTGGCTGCCGCGCGTGGTGGGTGAGAGGCTTGGCTGACCTGAAGGGCGTCTGGCAGCGCCTGCGTCGCCTGGGCACGAAGGTCGAGGACGAGCTGTTCGAGCTGACGGAGGAGGAAGAGCGGCAGGAGGAGCCGCCGGGCCGCAACACCCTGGTCGTCCTGCTGAACTCCTTCCTGACCCTCTGGAAGGCCAACGAGGCCAACGTGGCCGAGCGAGTGCTGGGGCTGCTGGGGCTGGCCTCGGCCCTCTGGCTGCTGGTGGCCGAGGCCGGCATGGGCATTCGCCGCACCCCCTTGCGGCTGGCCGCCCGCACCTTCGCCGTCCTCTGGTTCGTGCCCGGCCTGCTGGCGGCGGTGGCGTCGCTGCGCAACATCGGCTGGGAGAGCCTGGGGCGGCCGCGGCTGTGGCCGCTGCTGCTCATCGTCGTCTGCGGGGGGCTCATCAGCTTCCGGGCCGTCTTCGGCGAGCTGGCCCAGCCCAGGATGCGGCCCAGGCAGGGTTAGCCGTGGCCGGGGGAAGAAGGCCGGGCCTGCGGGCCATGGTGTCCAACTGGCGGCGCTCGCCCCTACCTTTCTGGCGTCGGCTGGCGGTGGCCCTGGGCAACCTGCGCCGGCGCCTGGCCTGGCCGCCCCGCAACTGCTGCGGGCGCTACGGCCAGCCCGGCTGCTGAGTGAGCGAATAGCGGCCCCGTGCGGGCCGCACGAGGCTCGATACCGGAGCGCAGAGGATGGGAACCTATCGCATCGTCGCCCTGCCCGGAGACGGCGTGGGGCCGGAGGTGATGGCCGCCGCCCTGCGCGTCCTGCGAGCGGTGGAGCGGCGCTTCGGCCACCGCTTCCAGGTGGAGGAGGACCTGGTGGGCGGCGCCTGCATAGACCGCCACGGGGTGGCCATCCGCCCCGAGACGCTGGAGCGGTGCCGTCGCGCCCAGGCGGTGCTGCTGGCGGCGGTGGGCGGCCCCAAGTGGGACGACCCCACGGCGCCGGTGCGCCCCGAGCAGGGGCTGCTCGCCCTGCGCAAGGGGCTGGGCCTCTTCGCCAACCTGCGGCCCGTGAAGGTCTACCCCTACCTGCTGGGCGCCTCCACCCTGCGGCCCGAGGTGCTGGAGGGGGTGGACCTGGTGGTGGTGCGGGAGCTGACGGGGGGCATCTACTTCGGACGCCCCCAGCGACAGTGGCGCAGCCGCCGCGGCCGACAGGCGGTGGACACCCTCCGCTATTCGGAGGGCGAGATCCGCCGCATCCTGCGGGTGGGCTTCGAGCTGGCGCGCCTCCGCCGCAAGCGACTGACCAGCGTGGACAAGGCCAACATCCTGGAGTCGTCGCGGCTCTGGCGGGCCATCGCCCAGGAGATGGCGAAGGAGTATCCCGACGTGGAACTGCGCCACATGCTGGTGGACGCCTGCGCCATGCATCTGATACGCCGGCCGGCCGACTTCGACGTCATCGTCACCGAGAACATGTTCGGCGACATCCTCACCGACGGGGCGGCCATGCTGGCGGGCAGCATGGGCATGCTGCCCTCGGCCAGCCTGGGGCGTCGGCGGCGCGACGGCACCGGTCTGGGCCTCTACGAGCCGGTGCACGGCTCCGCCCCCGACATCGCCGGGCGGGACGTGGCCAACCCCCTGGCCATGGTCCTGTCGGTGGCCATGATGCTGCGCCACTCCCTGGGGCTGCCGGCCGAGGCGCAGGCGGTGGAGGAAGCGGTGGAGCGGGTGCTGGCCGCCGGCTACCGCACGCAAGACATCGCCCAGGAGGGCACCCACCTGGTGGGCACCCGCGAGATGGGCGAGAAGGTAGCAGAAGCGGTGGAGGAATAGGCGGGAGGGGAGGCGGCAGGATGCCCGTCGCACGGCGATGCGGCGCGGGCAGAGCTGAAGCTCTGCCGCTACGTTGTGGAGAGACGGCCGAGACCCTTCATGTCATGCTTTGGCGAGGCTGAGAAGATGGGCAAGGTAGAGCTTTACGATACGACGCTGCGCGATGGCACCCAGATGGAGGGCATCAGCCTCTCCGTCGAGGACAAGCTCAAGATCGCCCGCAAGCTGGACGAGTTGGGCGTGCACTACATCGAGGGGGGGTGGCCGGGCTCCAACCCCAAGGACGCCGAGTTCTTCGTCCGCGCCCGCTCCCTCCAGCTCCGGAACGCCAAGCTGGCCGCCTTCGGCTCCACCCGTCGCGCCGGCATCCGCGCCGAGCAGGACCCCAACCTGCGTGCCCTGATAGATGCCGGCACGCCGGTGGTCACCATCGTCGGCAAGGCGCACCTGCGCCACGTCACCGAGGTGCTGGAGACCACCGCCGAAGAGAACCTGGCCATGATCGCCGACTCGGTGCGCTTCCTCAAGGCCCACGGCCTCACCGTGTTCTTCGACGCCGAACACTACTTCGACGGCTACTTCTACGACCGCGACTATGCCCTCCACTGCCTGCGGGCGGCGGCCCGCGCCGGCGCCGACTGCGTGGTGCTCTGCGACACCAACGGCGGCACCATCACCTCCCAGGTCTACCAGGTGGTGAGGGAGACCATCGCCGCCGTGGACACGGCCGTGGGCATCCACGCCCACAACGGCGCCGACCTGGCCGTGGCCAACACCCTGGCGGCGGTGGAGGCGGGCGCCACCCACGTGCAGGGGGCCATCAACGGCTACGGCGACATGTGCGGCAACGCCAACATGATCAGCATCATCGCCAACCTGAAGCTGAAGATGGGCCTGGACGTGGTGACCGACGAGCAGCTCCGCAAGCTGACGGAGGTCTCCCGCTTCGTCTCGGAGGTGGCCAACCTGCCCCCCAACCCGCGCCAGCCCTACGTGGGCGCGGCCGCCTTCGCCCACAAGGCCGGCCTCCACGCCGCTGGCGTGGCCAAGGCCCCCTGGTCCTACCAGCACATTGACCCCGCCCTGGTGGGCAACGAGACCCGCTTCCTGGTCTCGGAGCTTTCCGGCAGCCACGGCGTCCTGGCCAAGCTGCGGGAGCAGGGCATCGAGGTGGACAGGGAGGAGGCGCGGAGGGTGGTAGAGCAGGTGAAGCTCATGGAGAGCCGCGGCTACCAGTATGAGGGCGCCGAGGCCTCCCTGGAGCTGCTGGTGCGACGCAGCCGCCCGGGCTACCAGCCCCCCTTCGAACTGGAGGACTTCATGGTGGTGGAGCGCCGCCACCACGGCCCCGGCGACCGCGAGATGCTCTCGGAGGCCATGGTCAAAGTGCGGGTGGGCGACGAGGTGATCCACACCGCTGCCGAGGGGAACGGCCCCGTCAACGCCCTGGACGCCGCCGTGCGCAAGGCCCTGCTGCAGTTCTACCCCAGCCTGGAGGCGGTGAAGCTGGTGGACTACAAGGTGCGCATCATAGACCCGGGGCACGGCACCGGCGCCTCGGTGCGGGTGCTCATCGAGTCCACCGACGGCGAGCAGAACTGGACGACGGTGGGCGCCTCAACCGACATCATTGAGGCGTCCTGGCTGGCCCTGGCCGACAGCCTGGAATACTGGCTGGTGAAGCGGGGCGCGCTGCTGACGTAGGGCACCCTATGGGAGATTTTTGTGAAAATGGTGGACTTGAATTGACGATAAGCGGCCCCGACCCCTTGCCATGTCCCAGTCGGTCTGTTAAACTCTTGCCTCGAATTCGGGGCGCCCAAGCCTGAAGGCGGGAGGGTTACTGTGGTGGTGACCAGCTTTCCCAAGTGTCAGAAGTGTCAGACCGGCGACCTGGTGCCCCTGTCTGACTACGGAGGGCACGGGGCGGCCGTCTACTTCAAGGCGTGGGTGTGCACCAATCCTAGTTGTGGGTTCAACATCAAGATCCGCAACGGGGACCTGTTCATCGAGGAGCCCATCACCAACGGCTCCGCCCACGCCCCCCGCGTCCGCGCCTAGGGCGGACGGGGCCTGAACGTGCGTCGGGGCAGCGGCCCCGGGCCCAGCCACCGGCAAACAGGCCCTCGCCAGTCCGGAAGGCCCATGGCCAACGCTTCGGGTCTGGCCCCCACGGCAGGCCTGCGGGCCTCCTTCACCGTCGCCCACATCTTTCCCGCCCTCTGGGAGCTGTGGCGGCGGCGGGAGCTGCTGGCCCACATGACCTCCCGCCACCTCAAGGGCCAGTTCAAGCAGTCGGTGCTGGGCTACGCCTGGACGGTGGTGAACCCCCTCAGCCAGATGCTCATCCTGACCTTCGTCTTCTCGCGCCTGCTGAACGTGCCCACGGGCATCCCGGGCGTGCCCTACGCCCTCTTCCTGTTCATGGGGCTCCTGCCCTGGAACTTCTTCGCCGCCGCCGTCTCCTCGGCCACCGGCAGCGTCTCGGGGGCGGCGGGACTGGTGACCAAGGTCTACTTCCCGCGGGAGATCCTGCCCATCGCCGCCATCTTCACTAAGGTGGTGGACTTGGCGGTGGGCCTCCTCATCCTGGTGGGGCTGATGGTCTTCTTCGGCCACCCGCCGGCCTGGACGGCCGTTTGGGTGCCGCTGCTGTTCCTGATCCAGTTCATCTTCACCGTGGGGCTGTCGCTGCCCCTGGCCGCCCTCAACCTCTACTTCCACGACGTGAGCTTCCTGGTGGGGGTGGCCCTCTCCCTCTGGTTCTACCTCACGCCCGTCCTCTACCCCCTGTCGCGGGTGCCCGCGCAATACCAGTGGCTCTTCGACCTCAACCCCAACTCCCTGTTCATCGAGGCCTACCGGCGGGTGGCGCTGCAGGGCATCAGCCCGGGCACCGAGAGGGTGCTGATGGGGCTGGCCATCTCGGTGGCCACCTTCGTGGTGGGGTATTATCTGTTCAAGAAGATGGAGCCGGGCTTCGCCGACAGTGTCTGAGGCGGTCATCGAGTTCCGCTCCGTCAGCAAGCGCTTCCGGATACACCACCACCGGACGCTGCGGGAGTTCGTGCCCGCCCTGCTGCGGGGGGAGGCCTTCTCGGAGCCCTTCTACGCCCTGCGCGACGTCTCCTTCAGCGTCTATCGGGGGGAGACGCTGGGCATCGTGGGCCGCAACGGCAGTGGCAAGAGCACCATCCTGAAGATGATCGCCGGCGTCACCGCCCCCAGCAGCGGCCAGGTGACGGTGCGGGGCCGCGTCTCGCCCCTCATCGAGCTGGGGGCGGGCTTTCACCCCGACATGAGCGGGCGGGAGAACGTCTTCATGAACGCCTCCATCCTGGGCATGAGCAACCGCCAGATACGGGAGCGCTTCGACGACATCGTCTCCTTCGCCGAGCTGTGGGAGTTCATTGACACGCCGGTCAAGCGCTACTCCTCGGGCATGTATGTGCGGCTGGGCTTCGCCGTGGCCGTCCACAGCGACCCCGACATCCTGCTGGTGGACGAGGTGCTGGCGGTGGGCGACCTCTCCTTCCAGGAGAAGTGCCTGACGCGCATGCGCCAGTTCCAGGAGCAGGGGGTGACCATCGTGCTGGTGAGCCACTCCCTGGAGCTGGTGAACCTCTTCTGCCACCGGGCGCTGTGGCTGGACGGGGGCCGGGTGATGGCCGAGGGGCGGCCGGCCGAGGTGACCCAGCTCTACGCCGAGAGCCTCTCTCGCTCCCCTTTCCCCACCTAGGGGGCCTAGCGCTGCTCGTAGGTGCCGTCGCCGCGGTTGAGCCAGACGGCGATACGGTCGGGGGTGACGCGGGCCACATCGCTGCGGCGGTCGCCGTTGAAGTCGGCGGCCAGCCAGGTGGCCCGGGTCACGGGGATATTGGCGTTCCAGGGCAGGTAGGAGCCGTTGCCCCAGGAGAACCAGGTCACCACCCGGTCGGGGGCGACGTGCAGCAGGTCGGCGATGTTGTCGGCGTTGAAGTCGCCCACCAGCCAGGTGCCCCGCGACAGGTCGTAGTTGGCGCGGAAGGTCACGGCCTGGAAGCTCCCGTTGCCTCGGTCCAGCCAGGTCTGGACGGTGTTGGTGCCGGTGACCACGAACAGGTCGGTGAGCCTGTCGCCGTTGAAGTCGCCCGCCACCCAGGGGCCGCCCGAGGGGGGAGCGGTGTTGGCCGTCACCACCAGGTAGCTGCCGTTGCCCCAGTTGAGCCAGAGCAGCACCCTGGCGATGCTGATGTTGGCCAGGTCGCTGAGGCCGTCGCCGTTGAAGTCGCCCACCAGCCAGGTGCCGCCCTGGGGCGGGATGGGGTTGGCCGGCCAGCCCAGATAGGTGCCGTCGCCCCAGTTGAACCAGGTCACCGCCCGGTCGCTGCCGATGTAGATGACGTCCGTCAGGTCGTCGGCGTTGAAGCGCCCGGCCAGCCAGACGCCCTCGGCGGGGGCGATGTTGGCGTTCCAGGGCAGGTAGGAGCCGTTGCCCCAGGAGAACCAGGTCACCGCCCGGTCGGGGGCGACGTGCAGCAGGTCGGCTAGGCGGTCGCCGTTAAAGCTGCCCGGCAGCCAGGTGCCCTGGGCGAGGGGGTAGGGGCCGGGCTGGTTGCGCTGGTCGAAGGTGCCGTCGCCCCGGGAGAGCCAGGTGAAGAGGACGTTGTCGGTGCTGGCCAGGGACAGGTCGCCCCGCCCGTCACCGTTGAAGTCGCTGCTGTTCCACACGCCCGAGGGCAGCCCGGGCACCACCGCCAGCGTCACCGTCACCTGCAGGGTGGAGCCGTAGAGGGCGCGCAGGGTGACGCGACCGAAGTAGGTCCCTGGCCCCAGCCCCTCGGAAGAGGCGCGGATGGCCAGGGTGGAGGGGCGGCTGCCCAGGTCGCTGCCCAGGGAGACCCCCTCGATGCGCGAGAGCTGCAGCCAGGGGACGTCGGTGGTGGCATACCAGGCGTAGAGGCCGCTGCTGGGGTTGCTGACGGTGAGGTTGACCCAGTCCGAAAGCATCTGCGGGGCGAGGGTCAGGGAGATGTTCGCGGGTGAGACGCTGCCCGATGGCAGCCCCAGCAGGGCAGCGCGGTTGAACTGGGGGAAGGTGGGGTCGAGGGCGCCGGTGGTGGGAACGGCTGCCGTGCCCCCCGTCCCGCTGCTGCCGGAGCCTGTGGGCGTGGCTGTGGGCGTCGGAGACGGCGTCGGCGTAGGTGTAGGCGTGGGGGTGGGCGTCGGCGAAGGGGTCGGGGTGGGGGTGGCCGTGGCCGAGGGCGACAGGCTGGGCGTGGGGATGTCCATGCCGGCGCAGCCCAGCCCGCGGGCGCAGTTGAAGAAGCGCGTCGTGTCGGTGAAGGCGGGCTGGGTGTAGTCGGGCAGGGCCGCCTGCAGCGGGTTCCACAGGGGTCGGCCGCCCCGCACCGGCGGATAGGCCATGCAACCGTAGACCAGCTCCTGGTAGGGGTAGTTGCCCCGGTTGTCGGCGGCGCCGTCCGGGTTGGGGTCGCAACCCTTGTAGGGCGGCCGCGGGAAGGGGAAGTCGGGGTTGCGGGGGTGGTTCACGAAGGCGAAGCCGTTGTAGCTCCAGATGGCGAAGTACCAGTTCTCCACTACCCGCGGGTCTCGCTCCCCCACGATGGGGTTGAACTCCGGCGCCAGGTTCCACTTCTGGGCCAGGATCAGCGCCCCCCGGGCGATGTTGAAGGCGTAGTGGCCGCCGATCATGGCCTGCTCGATGGTCGGCGGATACGACGCCGGCGGCGACCCGGCCGGCGGCTGCATGCCCGAGGTCACCTGCATGATGCCGTAGCCGCAGTCGAAGGAGACCAGGGCCGGGCCTACTTCCCCCGGGTTCACCATGGGGTGCAGGCTCGCCTGCGCCCAACCGCTCTCGATCCAGCCGATGGCCTTCAGGATGGTGGGCGGGATGTAGGGCGAGACGGTGCGGCTGGAGCCGGCGCTACGGGGGCCCGTCTCCAGGGGCGGCAGGCCGAAGCCGGGCAGTTCGGGAAAGAGCTGGTTGAAGCCCGCCAGCTCGAAGACGGGTGCATAGGCCCAGGGGTAGTCCTTGTGCTCGTAGGCCTGGATGTATTCGAAGGCGTTGGGGTCGGGGTTGATGTCCAGGGCGCAGGCGGGCACGTTGTGGTTGGCCAGGGCGGGCCGCTCCGACGTGCCCACGGCCCACAGGCACGCCAGCAGGGCGGCCACCCCCAGCAGCAGCCGGCGCATCACAGGCGACCCCGTGCCCAGCCCACGATCTCGGCCTCGCCCGCCACCGGTAAGGACGCCTGGCGGCCTTCGGCAGTTACCGTCACCACCGCCGGCGTGCCCGGGTTCGCCAGGCTGCCGGTGTAGTAGTAGCAGACCAGGTAGGAGCCGTCGGGCGCCCAGGCGAGGGGCTGCAGGAACCCCCGCGACAGGGAGAGCAGGTCGCGGCTACCCCCCGTCCCGAAGAGGACGAGGCGCCCGGGCTGACCCCCCTGGGGCGCCAGGCCGAAGGCAACGGCGCTGGCGTCGGGCAGCCAGGCGGGCTGCAGGGCCGGCTGACCCCCGGTGGCCAGCTCCGACACCGTGCGGCCCGACAGGTCGGCCAGGAACGCCTTGAGGGTGTTGGCCCCCACGAAGGCGAGGCGGGCGCCGTCGGGCGAGAGGGCCAGGTCGCGGGCAGGCTCCTGGGCCAGCGTCAGGGAGGCGCTGGCCTGCCCGCTCTGGACGTCGTAGACCCGGAGCACCGACTGTCCCGTCTCCAGCGAGAACTCGGCCCAGTATATATAACGCCCGTGGGCTCCGGCCAGGGTCAGGGAGGCCACCCCCGCCCCGGCGGGGATCGCCTGGGGCTGCGACCCCGCCCTCTGGTCCACCCGCAGCACCTGGACGGCGTTGCCCTCGTTGCGGCGGGCGAAGACGGCGGAGCCGTCGGCCGCCCAGAGGGCGCCGCCGCGCAGGTCTATGCCCGTGGCCTGGCGGACGGGCGCCCCGCCGTCCAGGGGTGCCACCCACAGCTCCGCCTGCAGCCTCTCGTCGCGGGCGCCCCGGGGGAGCACGGCGTAGGCCACCCGGCGGCCGTCGGGGGAGATGGCCACCCGCGCCCCCCAGCCCTCGGCGTGCTCGATGGTCAGCACCGCCCGCGACCGCGACGGGTCGCGGGGATCCACCAGACGCAGGGTGTCGGCGTTGGCCCCGAACTCCTTCACCAGTAGCAGGGTCGTCTCTGGGGAGGGGGTGCGGGTGGGGGTGAGGGCGGGGGGCGGGGTGTTGTCCCCGGGCCCCGGCGTGACGCTGCCGCCATCGCCGCCGGGCGGGGTGACGGGTGCCTCACCCTTGCAGGCCACTAGCAGCAAGAGGGCGAGGGCGCAGCCCCATGCCCCCCGGGCCAGGGCCGCCCGCAGCGCGGGGAGAGCTCCCGCGACACGCATTGCCCACATTTTATCCACGGGAGCCCCGCCCGGCCAACCGCCTGCTTGACCGGTTTCAGACCATTTTCAGACGGAGCGTGCGTGGCCAGGTGGCATCGCTCGCCCTGTCCCACAGGGGCTGGCCCACCCCGTCCGCATGGCCCACCTTGGCCAGGCCAGGCCCCGGGTCGCCCAGGGGTCGCGGCGCCTCCGTCAGCCGGACGAGGCTGCCCCGGTGCACGGCCACCAGCAGGCCCGCCCGCCGCAACCGCAGCGCCAGCTCCACCTCGGCCCACGGCCCGGCCTCGTCCGGCAGCGACCACTGCCGTCGCACCAGTAGGCAGGCGGGATAGGGCGCGGCCACCGTCACCGGCACCTGGGGGGCGTCGGCGGGAGCGAAGGCGGGGGCCAGTGCGCCGTCCTGGAGGCGGAGGCCCTCCACCAGCGCCCCGTCGGGGCAGAGGAGGCGCGGCGCCACGGCCCCGACCCGCGGCTCCCGCTCCAGCAGGTCCACCAGCGGCTCCAGCCAGCCGGGCAGGGGCTCGGCCCAGGGCCGCAGATAGAGCACGTAGGGGCGGGGAGGGTCGGGGGCCCGGAGCGTCGGGGGGCAGGCGTCTGTCCCGGCAGCGACCGCCCGCTGCCACGGCGCCCCGTAGCCCGGGGGCGTCCACCTCGAGAGGGCGTCCAGCCGATGGCCCTCGGGCGGTAGCAGCACCACCTCCACCTTCCCCGAACCGCTCACCAGCGCCGCCACCTCCCGTCGGAAGCGCCCCTCGCCGAACTGCTCCGCCCGCCTGCGCGCTCCCTCCGCCAGACGCCGTCGCTCCCCCTCGTCCCGAGCCAGGCGCAAGGTCAGCGCCACCAGCTCGTCCAGGGTCTCGAACAGGTAGCCGCTCTCGCCGTGCACCACCGTCTCGGCTGGCCCGCCCGAGGCATAGACCACCGGCACCGCTCCCGCCGCCATCGCCTCCAGCACCGTCAGGCCGAAGTGCTCCTGCGCCGCCGGATCCCTGACCGTCATCCCCGTGGCGTGCCAGTAAACGGAGGCGCGGGCGTAGAGGTCGCGCAGCTCCCGGTAGGGGAGGTTGCGCCGCACCTCGATGGGGTAGCCCGCCGCCTCCCGCTGCAGCAGGCGGGCGTAGGCCTCCTCGGCTGCGTCCACGGTGGGGCCGGCCAGCACCAGCCGCCAGCCCTCCAGCCCCGAGCGGCACAGCCGCTTGAAGGCCTCGATCATGACCAGGTGGCCCTTGTCCGCCCGAGGCGAGGGCAGGGCGAAGCGGCTGGCGTGCAGCACCAGCCGCTCCTTGACGCCCGGACGGATGCCCTCCGTGTCCACCGGCGGGTAGACGACGGCCACATCGTCGGTGCCGTAGCGCTGGCGAACGTGCTCGGCCGTGTAGCGGCTGTTGGCGATGTGCAGGAAGCCGCGCCCGTCCAGGGACAGGAAAGGGAAGAAGACGATGCTGAAGCGCCTCGGCGTCGGTGCCGGTCGCAGATCCTCGTTGCAGGCCGATACCCAGATATCGTAGTCGGCCTCGCTGCCCGGCCGGTAGGGGAGGACGCGGATGCCCTCCAGCTCGATGCCCATCTGCTCGCGGAACCAGCGTCGCGACCGCAGGGGGGCGTCGGGAGGCAGGAGCAGGTCTACGCGGTAGTAGGGGGCGAGGGCCTGCAGGAAGCGCAGCACATGCACGGCCCCGCCCCCCACCGTCCAGGCGTATTCGCCGTAGCAGCCCAGGCGCAGGCGACGCACGGGCCCCTCTTCCCCCTCGGACAGGGGCAACGGGCGGGCGGGCGGTCGCAGGGGGGGCAGCCGCACGTCCAGGGGGGCGGTGAGGACGCGCCAGCGCAGGCTGCCCGGAGGGGCGGCCGTCCGCAGCGCCCGCCGCAGCCCCTGCAGCAGCCGGTAGCCGCGGGAGGACTCGATCTGGGCCAGCCGCCGCCGCAGGGCCTCCACCTCCCCCTCCAGGGCCCGGAGGCGTCGGCGCAGCGCCTCGACCTCTTCCCGTTCGCCCGCGGGCTTCCCTTCCATGCCTCGACGGGTATTCTAACAGTAGCTGCAGAGCCTGAGCTCTGCTCGGCGCCTGCAGGACTGCAGCCCCGCCTACGGGGCAGACGGAGGCGCTCGCCGTGGCGTGGCCCAGGGTGGCCGTGGTCGTCCTGAACTGGAACGGGCTGGCGGACACCGTCCGTTGCCTGGAGTCCCTCTTTCAGGTCTCCTACCCCGACTACTACGTCATCGTGGTGGACAACGGCTCGGCCAACGACGAGGCGGGCGCCCTGCAGCGGCGCTTCGGCGACCGCATCGTCCTCATCGCCAACGACCGCAACTACGGCTTCACCGGCGGCTGCAATATCGGTGCCGCCCGTGCCCTGGAGCTGGGCTGTGACTACTTGCTGCTGCTCAACAACGACACGGTGGTCGCCCCCGACTTCCTGGAGGAGTTGGTGAAGGCGGCGGAGGCCCTGCCCGATGCCGCCGCCCTCTGCCCCAAGGTCTATTTCCTGGACTGGCCCGACATCATCTACTCGGCAGGGGGGGAGGTGAACCTGTGGCTGGGGCGCTCGCGGCAGGTGGGCCGCGGCCAGCCCGAGTGGGGCCAGTTCGACCGCCTGCGCCCCTGCGACTACGCCGACGGCTGCTGCATGCTCATTCCCCGTCGCGCCTGGGAGGCGGTGGGCCCCCTGGACGACGACTACTTCACCTACTGGGAGGAGACCGACTGGTGCTTCCGGGCGCGGGAGCGGGGGCTGCGCTGCTACTACGTGCCCACCGCCCGCATCTGGCACAAGGCCGCCCGCTCGGTGGACCCCGACCCCCGCTTCTATTACTTCTTCCGCCGCAACGCCATCCTCTTCCTGCGCAAGCGGGGGAAGCCCTACCACCTGGCGACGGCCCTGGCCTATCACTACTTGGTGCTGGCGCCCTGGTTCCTGCTGCGGCACCCGCGGCGCTGGCGCCGCGCCTTCGCCGAGGCGCGGGCGCTCCTCTTCCATCTGCGACGCCGCCCGGCCGGGGGCTAGCCGAGCCCCAGCAGCCCGGCCACGTGGCGGGCGATGGCCAGGCACGAAGTCAGCCCGGGCGACTCAATGCCCCCCAGGTGCACGTAGCCCCGGTCGTGCCAGATGAGGAAGTCCTGCGGTGGCCCGCCCGGACGCTGCAGCTTGGGGCGGTAGCCCACCTGGCCGGGGGCCAGGTCTTCCGGCCGCAGGTCGGGGTAGAAGGCGCGCCCCGCTTCCAGGAAGCGCTCCCGGCGCGAGTCGTCGTTGCGGAAGTCCAGAGGCGCCCCCTCCGGCAGCCACTCGGTGTCGGGGCCCAGGTGCACGTTGCCGTCCAGGTCTATGCCCACGTGCACGCCCGCCCCCGTGCGGTCGCTGTTGGGCAACGGGTAGACCAAGTGCCGCAGCCGCGACGCCTTCTCCCTGTCCACCAGGTCGTAGTAGGAGCCGCGGTTGTAGCGGTGGCGGAAGGGCGGGTTGTGGGGGCCGCCGTCGGGGTCATAGCCCAGCAAGGCGCCCACCCGGTCGGCATGGAGGCCGGCGCCGTTCACCACTCGCGCCGCCGCCAGCTCGCCCTCGTCGCCGTCGGGGCCGCGATAGCGGACGCGGAAGCCGCCCTCGGCCCGCTCCAGCCCTACCACCTCGTGGCGGAAGGCGAAGAGGGTGCCGTGGGCCTGGGCCTCCTGCAGGAAGGAGCGCATGAGTCCCATCTGGTCCACGATACCGGAGCTGGGGGAGAAGAAGGCGCCTGCGCAGCGCAGGTGCGGCTCCAGGCGCGCCACCTCCCCCGGCGTGAGCATCTCCAGGCCGGGGGCGCCGTTCTCGCTACCCTGGCGCCGGAGCGCCTCCAGCGCCGGCAGCTCGTCCTCGGTGCGGGCGATGACCAGCTTTCCCAGGCGGCGATAGCGCACGCCGTGGGCCTCGGCCCACTGATAGAGCAGGCGGTTGCCCTGCACGCAGAGGCGCGTCTTGAGCCAGTCGCGGGGGAAGTAGAGGCCGGCGTGAACGACGCCCGAGTTGTGGGAGCTGTTCTCCAGGCCGTAGGTGTGGTGCCGCTCCAGCACGGCCAGGCGGCAACTGGGCGAGAGCAAGGCGGCGATGGCCAGCCCCACCACCCCCGCCCCCACCACCGCCACGTCCACGTCCGGCGCGAAGGCTTCCGCAGCCATCCTTCCAGCGTCAGCATAGGTCTGGGCCGAGATAGCAGGCAAGGCCACAGGCTGCTATGCTATCGCTGAGATTAAAGGGCGCCGCTCTCTCCGCACCATCTGCCAGGGGCAGCCATGTCCAGCGAATTCGAGGTGCCCGTATACCCTACGCCCAGGGCCAAGCGCCTGCTGGACGTGGCCCTGGCCACCCTCATCCTGGCCGTCCTCTGGCCCATCTGGGTGCTAACCTGCCTGCTCATCAAGCTGGACTCGCCCGGCCCCATCCTCCTGCGCCAGCAGCGGGTGGGGAAGGACGGGCGCCTGTTCACCTTCTACAAGTTCCGCACCCTGGCCGAGGGCGGCGAGGACGACCTGAACGAGCGGCTGCCCAAGGGCGACCTGCGCCAGCAACTGCTCAGCCCGCCGGGGCCCAACCGCCGCGCCCGTCCCATCGGCCGCGTGCTGCGGGTCACCACCGTGGACGAGCTCCCCCAGCTACTGAACGTCTTGCGCGGCGACATGAGCCTGGTCGGCCCGCGCCCCGACGTGCCCGAGATCGTGGCCCTCTGGCCGCCCCACTACCACCAGCGACACAAGGTGAAGCCGGGCATGACCGGCCTGGCCCAGGTCAACGGCCGCTCCGACCTCACCTATCACGAGAAGATCATGTTCGACCTGGACTACGTGCGCCACCATCCCCTGCGCCGCGACCTGATGATCCTGCTCAAGACGGTGGGGCTGGTGCTGAGCAAGCGCGGCGCCCGCTGAGCACGGGGGCCGGCCCATGACGGCGGTGCGAGGGCTGGCACAGGCGAGGGCGTCCCCCCTGGCCCTGGAGGCGGCGGGGGCGACGGCACTGGCAGCGGCCCTGGCCATCCCCGTCTCCCTGGTGGCGCTGGCGGCCCCGGCGGCCGTCGCCTGGGCGGCCGTGGGGGTGGGGTCGGCCTGCTTCGGGGCAGCGGCCCTCGTCGGCTGGCAGCGGCCCCTGCTGCCCGTGGGCGCCTTCCTGCTGTGGACGGCCCTGCAGCGCACGGCCGCCGCCCTCGTCTCGCCCCACGCCGAGGCCGAGGCGGTGCAGGCGCTCCTGGCCTACAAAGAGGGGATGTATCTGGCGCTGCTGGCGGCGGGCCTGACCACGGCCGGACGTCGCCTCCTGGCCGGCGAACGGCTCCCCCTGCTCTGGCCCGATGCCCTGGCCGTAGCCTTCCTGCTGCTGGTGGGCGCCCACTTCCTGGTCTCCGACGCCGCCTTCGCCGACCGCCTGACCTACCTGCGCCGCTGGTGGGCGCCCTGCCTCCTCTACCTGGCCGGCCGGCTGCTCTGGCCGGAAGCCCGCGCCTGGCGTCGGGCGGCCCTGGCCTTCGCGCTGCTGATGGTGGCGGTGGCCGCCTTCGGCCTGGTGGAGCGGTTCGCCCTGCCGCCCTCCTTCTGGACCGGGCAGGTGCCATCGGTCTCCCTCTACCGCCGCCTGACGGAGGCGGGCGCCATCCCGTCCGACTGGCTGTTCGTCTATCGCGGCCTCCCCGACGGCGTCCTGGTCTCGCTGCCCCTGGAGGTGCCGGTGCGCCGCCTGGTCTCCACCTTCCTTGAGCCCACCACCTTGGCCTTCGCTCTCGCCCTGGCCGCCCTGCTGGCGGCGGGCGCCCTGGCCGCCGCCCGCGGACGGCCCCGCTGGGCCTGGACAGCGGCCCTGGCCCTGCTGGCGTCGGCGCTCCTCTTCACCACCGGCCGTGGCGGGATGCTGGCCGCCCTGGCCGGCCTCGCCCTGCTGGGGGCCGCCTGGGCGCTGCGCGCCTGGCCCCGGGCGTGGACGGCGCTGGTGCCAGCGGCCCCGGCGGTGGTGCTGACGGGCGCCGCGCTGGCCCTGGGCCTGGCCGTGACGTCGGCCGCGCACCTGCCCGCCCGCGAAAGGGTGGAGGACTTCCTGCTCTGGTCGGCCAACATGCCGCCGCCCCAGGTGGGCGCCGTCCCGCCGCCGACGGCCACCGGCGGCAGCCCGCCCCCGGCCTTCGACCACCCGCCGGGGAGCGCCGCCGAGGGCGCCTCCCGTCACCTGCAGGGGCTGCGGGAGGGGCTGGAGCAGGCGCTGGACTCGCCCCTGGGCCTGGGGCTGGGGCAGGCGGGCGTCTGGAGCGCGGCGCCCGAGGTGGGGGGCGAGAGCACCATCGGCGCCCTGGCCGCCCAGCTGGGCCTGCCCGGCCTGCTGCTGTGGGGCGGCTTCGCCCTGCTGCTGGGCGTGGCCCTGGCCCTCTCGGGCCTGCGCCAGGGCGACGACGCCCTCGCTGCCCCGGCCCTGGCGCTGGCGGCCGCCCTGGTCGGCCTGCTCGTGGCTTCCTGGTTCACCGAATCGGCCTCGGGGGTGACGGGCGTCGCCGCCTACTTCCTCCTGGCCGTCTGGGGGCTCCCCGCCCTGGGCGCCCGCGTCCTGCTCCTCCCCTGGCCGAAGGGAGGGCGGGCGTGAGGATACTCTTCCTCACCCACCAGCGGCCCTGGCCGGCGCGGGGCGGAGGCCTCATCAAGACCTGGGCGCTGGTGCGCCACCTGCAGGAGCGGGCGGAGGTGGAGCTGGTCTGCCTGGAGTCCCTGGCGACGGGCGAGGCGCCCCTGCCCCGGCCGCGGGGCGCGGCCACCCTGCTGGCCAGCTACGCCGCTCGCCTCCCCCTCAGCGTCTACCGCAACTGGAGCGAGCCCATCGCCGGCCGGGTGCGGCGGCGACTGGAGGAGGGGTTCGATGCTGTCGTCGCCGACCACATCTACACCGCCCCCTACGTCCCCGACGACTTTCCGGGCCGGAAGCTCCTGCACCTGCACAACGTGGAGAGCCTCGTCTGGCAGCGGGAGGCGAAGCTGGAGCGGCACCCGCTGCGGCGCTGGGCGGTGGCGCTGGAGGCCCGCCGCCTGCGCCGCTTCGAGGCGGCCCAGGCGAGGCGCTTCCAGCGCGTGTTCGCCGTCTCGGAGGAGGAGCAGCGGGAGCTCCTCGCCCTGGGCCTGCCCCCGGAGCGGACGGGAGTGCTGCCCAACGTCCCCCTGCCCGGGCTGCTGGAGCGCCCGCCCCTGGACTACGAGGCTGCCGCCCCCCGCGTCCTCTACCTGGGCACCCTCTCCTGGCGCCCCAACCAGCGCGGCCTGCGCTCGTTCCTGGCCGAGGGGATGCCGGCCCTGCGGCGGCTGCTGCCCGGGGCGTCGCTGACGGTGGCGGGGGCGTCCCCCCCGCCCTGGCTGTCGCGCCTGGCCGCGTCCCTGGACGGGGTGCAGATGGTGGGGCCGGTGGACGAGGAAGGGGAGGAGGCCCTCTACCGCTCGTCGCGGGCCTTCGTCGAGCCGGTGCGGGGGGGAGGCGGCACCAAGGTGAAGGTGCTGAACGCCCTGGCGCGGGGCCTGCCCGTGGCCGCCACCCCCGACGGCGCCCGCGGCCTGGAGGCCGTCCCGGGACGCCACCTGCTAGTGGCCGAGGGCCCCCAGGCGCTGGCCGAGGCCGTTGCCCGCCTCCTGGCCACTCCCTCCCTCTGGCGCCAGATGGCGGCGGCGGGGCGGGAGCTGGTGCGCCTGCGCTACCTGCCGGAGGTGGCCTTCCGACCCCTGGTGGAGGAGCTGGGCCTGTCGTGAGGAGGGCGTCGCTCCTGGGCGTGCGGGTAGACCTGCCCTCGCGGGCGGAGGCGCTGGCCCTGCTCTCCGAGCGGCTGCGGGGGCCGGCGCCAGGCCTCTTGCTGGTCACCACCGTCAACGCCGAGTGCCTGGCCATCGCCGCGGCCGACCCCGCCTATCGCCGCACCCTCAACGGGGCGGGCCTGAACTTGGTGGACGGCGCGGGGGTCGCCCTCGCCCTGGCCCTCAAGGGCGTGGACGGGGTGGAGCGGCTGCCCGGGGCGGAGATGGTCTGGGAGGTGGCGGGCCTCTGCCAGCGGGAGGGGGCGCGCCTCTTCCTCCTGGGCGCCACGCCGTCGGTGCTGGCCGAGGCGTCGCGGCGGCTGGCCCGACGCTTCCCCGGCCTGGCGGTGGAGGGGTTCGCGCCCCCCTTCTCCCCCGACCATCGCTTCCCGTCGGCGGCGGAGCGGGAGACGCTGGGGCACATCCGCCGCTTCGCCCCCCAGGTGCTCTGCGTCGCCCTGGGGATGCCCAAGCAGGAGCTGTGGGCGCAGGGGCACCGAAGGCGACTGGAGGCGCTGGGGGTGCGGGTGGCGGTGGGCGTGGGCGGCGCCCTGGACTACATCGCCGGGCGCATGCCCCCGCCGCCGGCGGCGGTGCGCGGCCTCGGGCTGGAGTGGGCATACCGCCTGCTGCGGGAGCCCAGGCGTCGGCTGGGCCGACAGGCGACCCGCCTGCCCCGCTTCCTGGCCCTGGCCCTGGCCGAGGCCCTGCGCGAGCGCCTGGGCCCCTCGACAGGCCGCGAGCGCCTCTGCTAACATCCTGGTTGGGCCGGGGTGTAGCTCAGCCTGGCAGAGCGCACGGTTCGGGTCCGTGAGGTCGGCGGTTCAAATCCGCCCACCCCGACCAGCCCCCCAACATCCCCTCCCTCTTCTCGGACGTATGAGCATTTGCAGGCGGTGGGGGCTTGCACTTGCGCTCGCCACCCTGTATAAAAGGCGGGCGGTCGCACGAGGAGGTCGAGAGCCTTATGGTCAATGAACTGGACCAGCGCGCGCTCCTGCGTCAGCAGACCGATCTGGCCATCCGCCTGGCCCGGGAGGGGCGCTGGGAGGAGGCGGCGCTGGTCAACCGCGCCATCGTGGAGGCCTTCCCCGAGGAGGTGGAGGCCTACAACCGCCTGGGGAAGGCGCTGCTGGAGCTGGGCCGCTACGCCGAGGCGCGGGAGGCCTACACCCGCGCCCTGGAGCTGGACCCCCACAACGCCATCGCCAGGCGCAACCTGTCCCGCATCCACCTGCTGGAGGCGGAGGGGGGCAGGGGCAGCGGCGCAGCGCCCCGCGCCCGCAAGCTCCCGCCCGAGATGTTCATCGAGGAGATGGGCAAGACCTGCGTCACCACCCTGGTGCGCCCCAACCGGGAGGCGGCCGCCCGCCTCTCGGCCGGGGACGAGGTCTTCCTGCGCCCGGAGGGGACATCCCTCCTGGTGCTGGGGCCCGACGGCGAGGGGCTGGGAGAGGTGGAGCCGCGCCTGGCCCAGCGCCTGGTGCGGCTGATGGAAGGGGGCAACCGCTACGTGGCGGCCATGAGCAGCCTCACCGACGCCGGCGACGTGCGCATCTTCATCCGCGAGGTGTTCCAGCACCCCAGCCAGGCGGGGCGTCCCTCCTTCCCGCCCCAGCGCAGCGTCGAGACCTTCCGCCCCTACACCAAGGAGCGGCTGGTGCGCAAGGACAGCTACGAAGAGCTGGTGCTGGACGAAGACCTCGCCGAGGAGGCGGAAGAGGACTGGGCGGAGGAGGCCTCGCGCCTGGGCTCCCTCAGCACCGCCAGCCTGGGCGAGGGCAGCGACCTGTCCGAGGACGAAGAGCAGGAAGAGGAGGGGCTCTCGCCCGACGAGGACGAGGAGATGGCCTGAGCCCGTCCCCCCGAAGGCCCCTCTCCCCAGTCGGATCCCCCAGTCATGTCAGCGCTGGTCGTGGCCCGGGGCGTGGTCAAGCGCTACCGGGACTTCACCGCCGTGGACGGCATCTCCTTCCAGGTCGAGGAGGGGGAGTGCTTCGGCATCCTGGGCCCCAACGGCGCCGGCAAGACCACCACCGTCCGCCTCATGGCCGCCCTGTCGCCCCTGACCGCCGGCCAGATCACGGTGGACGGGCTGGACGTGTCCCGACAGGGCCGGCAGGTGAGGGGGCGCATAGGCCTCGTCCCCCAGCACGACAACCTCGACCCGGAGCTGAGCGTCTGGCAGAACCTGCGCGTCTACAGCCGCTACTTCGGCATCCCGCGACCGCTAGCCGAAGAGCGGGCAGGGGAGCTCCTGGCCTTCTTCCACCTGCAGGACCGGGCCGGGCAGCGGGTGGAGACCCTCTCGGCTGGCCTGCGGCGGCGGCTCATCATCGCCCGCGCCCTCATCAACGCCCCCCGCCTGCTGGTGCTGGACGAGCCCACCACCGGCCTCGACCCCCAGGCGCGGCACCTGCTCTGGCAGCGGCTGCGCCAGCTCAAGGCCCAGGGCGTGACCATGGTGCTCACCACCCACTATATGGAGGAGGCGGAGCAGCTCTGCGACCGCCTCATCATCATGCACGAGGGGCGGGTGCTGGCCGAGGGCAGCCCCCAGGCGCTGGTGGAGCGCTACGCCGGCCGCGAGGTGGCCGAGGTGCACCTGGCCCCCTTCCAGGACGAGGCGCCCGTGCTGTCGCGCCTGGCCGGGGTGGAGGGACTGTCCTGGGAGAAGGCCGGCGACGTCCTCTTCGTCTACGCCCGCGGGCAGAACGGCCTCGACCCGACCCTCCTGCGCGGCGCCGGCGAGCGGGTGGTGCTGCGCCGCGCCAACCTGGAGGACGTCTTCCTGCGCCTGACGGGAAGGGGGCTGGTGGAATGACCCTGGCCCTGCCCTGGCCCGACCTCTCCCTGCGGGCGCTGCGCCTCTGGCAGCGCAACTGGGACGTCCTGCGCAACACCTGGGTGGAGGAGACGGTCTGGCCCTTCGTGGAGCCCCTGGTGACGCTGGTGGCCCTGGGCCTGGGACTGGGACGCATCGTCCAGCTACCGGGGGACGAGAGCTATCTGGAGTTCGTGGCCCCCGGGCTGCTGGCCATCTTCCCCATGTGGGCGGCCACCAGCGAGGCGGGCTGGTCGTCCTACTTCCGGCTGGAGAGCGAACGCATCTTCGATGCCGTCATGGCCACGCCCCTGTCGGTGGACGACATCACCACCGGCGAGGTGCTCTGGGCGGCCACCCGTGGCCTCATCAGCACCTGCTTCATCCTGGTGGTCATCGCCGCCTTCGGGACGGTGGCCTCGCCCCTGGCGTTGCTGGTGCCCCTGGCGGCGGTGCCGGCCTGCATCTTCTTCGCCGCCGTCAGCCTCTGCAACACGGCCGTGGCGCGGTCGGTGCGCTCCCTGAACTACTTCTTCGTGCTCTACATCACCCCCCAGTTCTGGCTGTCGGGCGCCTGGTTCCCCCTGGACGGCCTGCCCGAGTGGGCGCAGAGGCTCTCCTGGTGGGTGCCCTCGGCCCACGCTGCCGAGCTCTTCCGAGGGCTGGTGCGGGGCGGCCTGGAGTGGGGCCACCTGGGACACCTGGCCTGGCTGGCCGTGGCCGCCCTCTTCTTCTACGCCCTCGCCTTGGCCCTCATGCGCTGGCGGCTGGTGCGCTGATATACTCGCTGTGTGAGGCCCCGCATCGGCATTCCCCTCTGGAAGGCGCCCCCCGGCGAGCGGTTCCTGCACTACGAGCGGAGCGTGTGGCGGGCGGGCGGCCAGCCGGTGCGTCTGGGCAGGGACGACGGCCTGGGGGACGTCCACGGCCTCCTCATCACCGGCGGGGTGGACGTTGACCCCTCCCTCTACGGCGAACGGCCCCACCCGGCCACCCAGTCCCCAAACCGTCAGCGCGACGAGCACGAGCTGTCGCTACTGCTGAAGGCGCTGCGCCTGGGCCTGCCGGTGCTGGGGGTCTGCCGCGGGCACCAGCTACTGAACGTGGCCCTGGGCGGGAGGCTGCTGCAGCACATCGAGGACGACTCGCACCGGGAGCGGGACGACGGCTCCTCGGCCTGGCACCCGCTGCGCCTGCTGCCTGGCAGCCTGTTGCGAGAGCTTTACGGGCGCGAGGAGGTGTGGGCCAACTCCCGCCACCACCAGGCGGTGACGCCCGACCGCTTGGCGCCGGGGCTGCGGGCGCTGGCCCTCTCGCCCGACGGCATCGTGGAGGCGGTGCAGGTGGAGGGCCACCCCTGGGCGGTGGGGGTGCAGTGGCACCCCGAACGCCCCGAGATGTGGGGCGAGGGGCCGCAGCCGGAGGGCCCCATCGCCGCCGCCGCGCCCCTCTTCGCCGCCTTCATCGCCGCCTGCCGCCGTCCAGGGTGAACCAGAGGCGCCCAGAGGGTATCATAGAAAGTGTGTGTGCGCTCTTTCGTCGTCCGTTCCCCGGCAGCTAGGGCTGCCGCAACACTCCATCTTCCGTCGGCGAGCGAGGTGAGCTAGATGGCGTCGGAGCAGGTGGCGCGGGAGATCAGGCCCGTCCGCATCGAGGAGGAGATGCGGGCCGCCTACCTCGACTACGCCATGAGCGTCATCGTCTCCCGCGCCCTCCCCGACGTGCGCGACGGCCTCAAGCCCGTCCAGCGGCGCATCCTCTACGTCATGCAGGAGCTGGGCCTGCGCCCAGGGCAGCCCTACAAGAAGAGCGCCCGCATCGTCGGCGAGGTGCTGGGCAAATACCACCCCCACGGCGACGACCCCGTCTACGAGGCCATGGTGCGCCTGGCCCAGCCCTTCACCATGCGCTACCCCCTGGTGGACGGCCAGGGCAACTTCGGCTCCATAGACGATGACCCCCCGGCGGCCATGCGCTACACCGAGGCCCGCCTGGCCGCCATCGCCGAGGAGATGCTGGCCGACATCGAGAAGGAGACGGTGGACTTCGTCCCCAACTTCGACGACTCCCTCAAGGAGCCGGTCGTCCTGCCCGCGCGCCTGCCCAACCTGCTGGTCAACGGCGCCTCGGGCATCGCCGTGGGCATGGCTACGGACATCCCGCCCCACAACCTGTCGGAGGTGTGCGACGCCGTCATCCACCTGCTGGACAAGCCCGACGCCACCACCGAGGAGCTGACGCGCATCGTCCGCGGCCCCGACTTCCCCACCGGCGGCATCATCTTCCGCTACGAGAAGGTGCGGGTGCCCGGGCCCGACGGCCAGCGGGTGGAACGCAAAGTGGACGCCATCGGCCACGCCTACGCCGAGGGCAAGGGGCGCATCCTGATGCGGGCGCGGGCCCACATCGAGCCCCTGCCCCGCGGCGGCCACCACATCGTCGTCAGCGAGCTGCCCTACCGGGTGGCCAAGGCGGCCCTGGTGGCCCGCATCGCCGAGCTGGCGCGGGAGCGGCGCATCGAGGGCATCGCTGAGGTGCGCGACGAGTCCGACCGGGAGGGGCTGCGCATCGTCATCGAGGTCAAGCGCGAGGCCAACCCCCAGCAAGTGCTGGCCGCCCTCTACAAGCACACCCCCATGCAGACGGCCTTCAACGCCAACATGCTGGCCCTGGTGGACGGCCAGCCCCGCACCGTGGGCCTCAAGCGCATGCTGGAGGCCTTCATCGCCCACCGGCGCGAGGTGGTGCGCCGCCGCTCCCAGTTCGACCTGGAGCGGGCCAAGGAGCGGGAGCACATCCTGCAGGGGCTGCTCAAGGCCCTGGACCACCTGGACGCCGTTATCCGCACCATCCGTCAGTCGGCCTCGGCCGACGAGGCGCGGCAGAAGCTCATGGCCCGCCCCTTCAGCCTCAGCGAACGACAGGCCCAGGCGGTGCTGGACATGCAGCTACGGCGCCTGGCCCGGCTGGAGCGGCAGAAGCTGCAGGAGGAATACGCCGAGGTCATCAAGGAGATCGCCTACCTGGAAGACCTGCTGGCCAACCCCCGCAAGATAGACTTCGTCATCAAGGAAGAGATGCGCGACCTGAAGAAGAAATACGGCGACCCCCGCCGCACCCAGATCGTGGACCAGGAGCCGGAAGAGGTCAGCGAGGAAGACCTGGTGCCCCACCAGGACGTGGTGGTGACCGTCTCCGCCCGGGGCTACATCAAGCGCATGCCCCTGTCCACCTACCGTGCCCAGCGCCGCGGCGGCCGCGGCATCACCGCCATGCGCACGCGGGAGGACGACGCCGTGGCCCACCTGGTGGTGGCCGACACCCACGACAGCCTGGTCTTCTTCACCGACCGGGGCCGGTGCTTCCAGGTGCGGGCCTTCGAGATACCGGAGGAGTCGCGCCAGGCCCGCGGCCAGCCCGTTATCAACTTCCTCTCGGGCATGGAGCCGGGCGAGCGGGTGACGGCGGTGGTGCGCCATCCCCACGGCGCCGACCACGACTGCCTGCTCATGGCCACCCGCCTGGGAGAGGTGAAGCGCACCCCCCTGTCCGAGTTCGCCTCGGCCGGCCGGCGGGGGCTGGTGGCCATGGACCTGGAGCCGGGCGACGAGCTGGTCTCGGCCCGCCTGGCCCGCGAGGGCGACCACGCCGTGCTGGTCACGGCCCAGGGCAAGGCCCTGCGCTTCCCGGTCAGCGCCCTGCGCCAGGCGTCGCGACAGTCGGGCGGCGTGCGGGGCATCAGGCTCTCCCCCGGCGACGAGGTGGTGGGCATGGACATCGTCCAGGACGGCGGCCACCTGCTCACCGTCACCGCCCGCGGCTACGGCAAGCGCACCCCCCTGGCCCACTACCCCCTGCACGGACGGGGCGGCCAGGGGGTGCTGACCTACAAGATAAGCGACCGCACCGGCCCCGTGGCCGCCGCTCGCGTCGTGCGCCCCGGCGACGAGGTGGCCGTGGCCTCCCAGGACGGCGTCATGCTGCGCACCCCCGCCGACGAGATATCGGTGCAGGGGCGCAGCAGCCAGGGCGTGCGGCTGATGGACCTCTCGCCCGGCGATGCCGTCTCCTGCATAGCCGTCGTCTCCCTGCGCTCCGGCAACGGCCAGCCCTAGGCGACGGGCGCCGGCATGGACGGCGATTTCGCTCGCGCCCTGGTCTCCTTCTTCGCCATTGTAGACCCCATCGGCAACGTCCTCGTCTTCCACCTGTTCACGGCCCGCCTGCCGCGGCCCCTGCAGCTGCGGGCGGCCACCGTCGCCACGGCCGCCGCCTTCCTGCTACTGGTGGTCTTCGCCCTGACGGGCGAGGAGGTGCTGGACTTCATGGGCATCTCGGCCCAGAGCTTCCAGGTAGCGGCCGGGGCGCTGCTGGTGCTCCCCGCCTACCGCATGGTGGAGCGGGGCCAGAGCCTGGAGGTGGCCGACGCCGACGGCGCGCGGGTGGACGTCTTCCAGGTGGCGCTGGTGCCCCTGGCGGTGCCGCTGCTGTCGGGGCCGGGGGCGCTGGCCACCGCCGTCTCCCTCGCCCAGGGCATCGGCGCAGCCAAGACCATCGCCGCCGCGGCGGTCGTCTTCGCCCTGGCCTGGGGCCTCTTCGCCTGGGCCGAGGCCATCTTCTGGCTGCTGGGGGAGTCGGCCCTGCGGGTGCTGACGCGGCTGGTGGGTGTGCTGCTCATGGCCATCGCCGTGGACCTGATCCTGGAGGGTGCCCGGACGTTCCTGGCCTAGTAGCCCCGCTGGGGGTCCACCACGTTGCGCAAGGGCTGCCCGCTCAGGTAGCGGCGCAGGTTGTCGCAGAAGAGTTCTATCGCTCGCTCCATGTAGCGGGGCGTCCCGCCCGAGACATGGGGCGTGAGCAGGACGCCCGGCAGGTCCCACAGCTCGCTGTCGGCGGGCAGGGGTTCATGCTGGAAGACGTCCAGGACGGCACCCGCCAGGTGGCCGGAGCGCAGTGCCTCCACGAGGGCCTCTTCGTCCACCACCGCCCCGCGGGCCACGTTCACCAGGCGGGCGCCCTCCTTCATGGCCGCCAGCTCGTCGCGGCCGATGAGGCCCCGCGTCTCGGGCGTCAGGGGGACGGCCAGCACCACGTAGTCGGCCTCGGCCAGCAGGCGAGGCAGGTCGGCGGCAGGCAGAAGGAGGTCTACCTCCGGGGCCTCGGGCGGGCGCTCCTGGGGCTGCCGGCAGGAGCGACGGCAGGCCAGCACCCTCATGCCGAAGGCCCTGGCCAGGCGGGCCACCTCCCGCCCGATGGCCCCGAGGCCGACGATGCCCACCGTCTTGCCGTGCAGCTCCTCGGGCAGGTAGGGGCGCCAGGCCCGCTCCCGCTGGGCGGCCATGGCCTGGGGGAAGCCCTTGGCCAGGGCCAGCATGGCCCCCAGCACGTATTCGCCGATGGGGATGGCGTGGATGCCGCTGGCGGTGGTGACGGTGATGCCGCTCCGGAGCACGGGCCCGTCCAGTAGGCGGTCAACGCCGGCGCTGGTGAGCTGCAGCCAGCGCAAGCGGGGGGCCAGCTCGGGCAGGTCGGGCGGCACGATGGGGGTGGTGAGCAGGACCTCCGCCTCGGAGAGGGTCGCCAGCAGCGAGGCGTGCGCGGCTGCCTCGTCCTGGTCGGCGCCGTCGGCCCGCTCCTGGTAGCCCACCCAGAGGGGGCGACCGCCGCGATAGAGCTGGCGCTCGGCGCGGGAGAGGACGGCGACGTGCAGGCGCTCGTCCACCGCCCGTATGCGCTCCAGCAGCTCGGGAGCGATGCCCAGGGCGATGACCACGTTCACGGCTGCCATCCCGATGGCCCATTATAGCCGCCGTCGGGCGAAGGAGGCAGAACGACGCCAGGGGCTACAATGGGACTGTAGGCGGTGACGAGTTGACCGAGGCCCGCTACATAGACCCGGGGGCGCGCACCAAGCGTCTGGCAGCGGCCGCCTCGGTGGCGGTGAACGTGCTGCTCATCGCCATCGAGGGGGCGGTGGCCTACTTCACCGGCTCCCTGGCGGTGCTGGCCGACGCCGGCCACTCGGTCTTCGACCTGGCGGCCTCCCTCTTCGCCTACTGGGGGGTGGCCATGGCCTCTCGCCCCCCCGACCAGTCCCACCCCTACGGCCACGCCAAATTCGAGAACTTCTCCTCGCTGGTGCAGGTGGCGCTGGTGGGCCTCATCGCCGTGTTCATCGCCGTGGAGGTGGGAGTGCGACTGGCCACCGGCCACCGCCTGCAGGTGCCGACGGCCGCCATCGCAGTGGTGGTAGCCACCATCGTCGTGGACTACCTGGCCGCCCGCTACCTGGGGCGGGTGGCCCGCACCTACGGCTCCTACGCCCTGGAGGCCGACGCCTTCCACTTCTCCACCGACCTGTGGGCCAAGGGCGCCGCCCTGACTGGGCTGCTGGGCGGGCGCCTGGGGGCCGAGTGGCTCGACCCGGCGGCGGCCCTGGCCGTGGCAGCGGTGATGGTCTACACGGCGGCCCGCCTGGGGCTGCGCACCAGCCTGGTGCTGCTGGACACGGCCCCCTCGGCGGCGGTGGAGGGGGAGGTGCGCCGCATCCTGGCCGAGGAGATGGGCCCCGGCACCGGCTACCACTCCCTGCGCATGCGCCAGGCGGGGAAGTGGGTGCACCTGGACGTGGCCCTGGACCTGCCCGGCCACGTCACCCTGGCGGAGGCCCACGACCTGGCCTGCCGCATCTCCCGACGCCTCTGTCAGGAGGTGCCGGAGGTGCGCGACGCCGTGGTCTACGTGGAGCCCTACAGCCACCACCAGGAGCCCGAGACCGACCGGGTCAGCGGCCCACCGCCAGACGCTCGCTGAGCCAGCGGGGGAGCCCCGCCGCCTCCATCAGCCGCTGCGTGACGGCGATGTTGTATTCCACCCGGTGCAGGACGACGGTGCCAGCGTCGCTGTCGTAGATGGCGTAGGAGGCGCGAGGGTCGCCGTCCCGAGGCTGACCGACGCTGCCCGGGTTGATGACCAGCCTGCGACCGGGCTTCAGCTCCACCACCGCCCCGTCGCGCAGGTAGAACAGCTCGCAGCCGTGGGGGAAGGAGGCGTCCTCCACCACCAGCATGGGCACGTGGGTGTGGCCCACCAGGCCGAAGGGCGTCTCTTGCAGGCGCAGGTGGGCCTGGGCGGCGCCGTAGGAGTAGAGATATTCCCACACCGGCCAGCGCAGGGTGCCGTGCACCAGGGTGAAGTCCCCCTCGCGTCGCACCTGGGGCAGCGAGGCCAGGTAGTGGCGCTGGCCCTCTTGTAGCTGGCGGGCCGTCCAGTGGGCGGCGGCAGCGGCAGCGGGGTTGAAGTCGTCGGTGGAGAGGAGGCCGATGGCGGCCAGGTCGTGGTTGCCCACCACCGCCCGCACCCCCGCCTCCTGGAGCCGCTCCAGCACTTCGTTGGGCTGGGGGCCATAGCCGACCATGTCGCCCAGGCACCAGAGGCCGTCGAGGGCGCCCGCGGCCTCGGCGTGGTGCAGCACCGCCTCCAGCGCCTCCAGGTTGGCGTGCACGTCCGAGACGATGGCGATGCGCATGGCGTCGTCGGCCCATGATAGAGCAGGGCGGGGGCGGCGGCCAACTCGCCCCTGTCCAGGCCCCGTGCGATAATCGCAAGCGATGGACGTGGGCTCCCTGGGCGAGTTCGGTCTCATCGAGCGGCTGGCGGCCCTGGCGGGGCGACCGGCGCCCTCGCTGGTGGTGGGCATCGGCGACGACGCCTGCGTCTGGCGGGCGGGCGGCAACTACATCCTGGCCACCACCGACACCCTGGTGGCGGGCGTCCACTTCCTGCCCGGCGTCCACCCCTGGGCCGACCTGGGCTGGAAGGCGCTGGCCGTGAACGTGAGCGACATCGCCGCCATGGGCGGCGTGCCCGACTTCGCCCTGGTCACCCTGGCCCTGCCGCCGGCGACGCCGCTGGCAGCGGTGGACGACCTCTACCGCGGCCTGGACGAGTGCGCCCGCGCCTACGGCGTGACCATCGCCGGGGGCGACGTGGTGCGGGCCGCCGAGCTGACGTTGACGGTGGCCCTGCTGGGCCACGCCCAGACCGACGCCGGCGGGAGTCCCCTGCTCCTGCGCCGCGACGGCGCCCGCCCCGGCCACGCCCTGGCCGTGAGCGGCACCCTGGGCGACGCCGCTGCCGGGCTCGCGCTTCTGCGCCGGGGCGAGGCAGGGGGCCCGCTGGTGGCGGCCCACCTGCGCCCGCGGCCGCCCCTCGCCCTGGGGCAGGCAGCAGCGCGGCTGGGTGTCCCCTGCGCCATAGACATCTCCGACGGCCTCGTGCAGGACCTGGGGCACATCTGCCGCCTGAGCGGCGTCGGCGCCGTGGTGCGGGCGGCCGACCTCCCCCTGAGCGAGGATCTGCGCCGCGCCTTCCCCGACCGCGCCCTGGCCCTGGCCTGCGGCGGCGGCGAGGACTACCAGCTTCTCCTGGCCGGGCCGCCCGATGCCCTGCAGCGCCTCTCGCAGGTGTGCGCGGGAGCGCTGACCGTGGTCGGCGAGGTGGTGGCGGGGGAGGGGGTCGCCGTGGTGGACGAGCAGGGACGCCCCCTGGCCCTGGCCGAGGCCGGCTGGGACCACCTGCGCAGGCCATGAGCGACGCCACGCTGGTGCTGGAGAGTCGCGGGCCGGCCCAGACCCGTCGCCTGGGCGAGCGGCTGGCCTGCCACCTGCAGCCCGGCGACGTCCTCCTGCTGTCGGGGGAGCTGGGGGCGGGCAAGACGGTGCTGGTGCAGGGGCTGGCACGGGGCCTGGGGGTGGCCGAGGGCGTCTCCAGCAAGTCCTTCGTCCTCCTGGGGGAATACGAGGGGCGCCTGAAGCTCTACCACGCCGACCTCTACCGCCTGGAGTCGCCCGCGGAGGCCGAAGAGCTGGCCCTGGACGAATACTGCCGCGACGGGGTGCTGGCGGTGGAGTGGCCGGAGCGGGCCTGGGGCCTCTTCCCGCCCGACCACCTGCTGGTGCGGTTCGAGATAACGGGGCCTCGCAGCCGCCGTCTCGTGCTGACGGCGGCGGGCGAACGTTCGCGAGGGCTGCTGCAGGCGCTGGCCCAGGCGGTGGGGGCGGGCGCGAGGGGCTGACGATGGAGCTTTCCCTGGACACGGCCTCGGAAATGGCCTCGCTGGCCCTCTCGCAGGAGGGGCGGCTGCTGGCCGAGATCACCTGGCGCTGTCGTCGCAACCACACGGTGGAGCTGCTGCCCACGCTGGACAGGCTGCTCGCGCAGGCGGGGGCGAGCAAGGGCGACCTGAGGGCCGTCTTCGTCTGCCTGGGGCCGGGCATGTATACGGGGCTGCGGGTGGGGGTGGCCACGGCCCAGGGGCTGGCCCACGCCCTGGGGCTGCCGACGGTGGGCGTGGGGCGGCTGGAGCTGGACGCCTACCCCCATCTCTGGTGCGGGCGGCCGGTGGTGGCGGTGCACGATGCCGGCCGGGGCGAACTGGCCTGGGCAGCCTATGCCCTGCGCGAGGGGCAGGTGGTGGAGGTGGTGACACCGCGCCTGAGCTCGCCCGAAGCCCTGCTGGGGGAGATGCCCGGGGGGGCCATCGTGTGCGGCGAGGTGCCGTCCGCCCTTCTGGAACGCCTGCCCCCCGACGCTCCGGGCCCCCTGGCGAGCGAGGCGGGGCGCCGTCGGGCCGCCCATCTGGCCGAGCTGGGCTGGCGGCGGCTGCAGGAGGGGAAGGCGGTGCCGCCCGCTCTGCTGCGCCCCCTCTACCTGCGGGAGCCCGCCCTGGGCCCGCCGCCGAGACCTTAGGCAGGAGGTGCTACAATGGCCCAGAACATGCAGCGCACCCTCGTCCTCATCAAGCCCGACGGCGTGCAGCGGGGCCTGGTGGGGGAGATCATCTCCCGCTTCGAGCGACGGGGCCTGCGCATCGCTGCGCTGCGCCTCTTGCAGGTGGACGACGAGCTGGCGCGGCGCCACTACGCCGAGCACGTGGACAAGCCCTTCTTCGGGCAACTGGTGGGCTTCATCACCTCGGCGCCCATCGTCGCCGCCGTGCTGGAGGGCCCCCATGCCGTGGAGGTGGTGCGCCAGACCATGGGCGCCACCGACCCCAGGAAGGCATCGCCGGGCACCATCCGCGGCGACCTGGGCCTGGACATCACGCACAACCTGGTCCACGGCTCCGACTCGGAAGAGACGGCCCGCCGCGAGATCGCCCTCTTCTTCGACGAGGCCGACATCCTCTCCTACCGGCGGGACGTGGACCGCTGGGCCTTCGGCGACGACGAGTGAGGGAGGCGGGAGCGATGGCCGGCGGCGACGACCTGCGCCTGGCGCCGACAGAGCTGCGCCTGACCGTTGACCCTTCCCGCTTCCGCTTCCAGAAGACGGACGAGCTGGCGCCGCTGGAGGAGTTCGTTGGGCAGGAGCGGGCTATCCGCGCCCTTGAATTCGGCCTCAGCGTCGAGCGGCCGGGCTACAACATCTTCGTCAGCGGGCTGGCCGGGACGGGGCGCACCAGCGCCATCCGCGAATACGTGCGGCGGGCCATCGCCCGCCAGCAGCAGACGGGGGCTGTGCGCCTCCCCGACGACTGGTGCTACCTCTACAACTTCCGCGACCCCGACCGGCCCCGGGCCATCCGCCTGCCCAGGGGCGAGGGCCGCCGCCTGCGCGAGGGGCTGCGGGAGCTGCTGGAGAACGCCCAGGCCTTCATCAGGCGGGCCTTCGCCAGCGAGGAATACGAGCAGCGACGGCGAGAGATCATCGAGGCCAGCCAGCGCGAGGCCCAGCGGCTCATGGAGGAGGCGCAGCAGCGCGCCCAGGCGGCCGGCTTCGCCCTGCGCTTCTCGCCCATGGGCGTCACCATCGTGCCCATCATCCGCGGCAGGCCCGCCACCCCCGAGGAGCTCGCCACCCTGGACCCCGTGCTGCAGCGGGCCCTGGAGGAGCGCCAGCGCCAGGTCTCGGAGATGGTGAACGAGGTGGGCGAGCGGCTGCGGGCCCTGGAGCAGGAGGTGGTCCAGAAGCTGCGGGAGCTGGACCGGAGGGTGGGCGAGAACGCCGTCAATGCCCTCTTCCGGCGGGCCATCGAGAGCTTCCAGCAGCACCCGCAGGTGGTCTCCTTCCTGGAGGAGTTGCAGGCCCACACCCTGGCCAACCTGGACCTGCTGCGGGCCGAGCAGCCCCCGGCAGCCGCCCTGCCGCGGGCCACCCCCGATTCGCAACTGGACCCCTTCCTGGCCTTCCGCTGCAACCTGTTCGTGGACAACGGCGACGCCGAGGGCCCGCCCATCGTCATCGAGACCAACCCCACCTGGTCCAACCTGTTCGGGCGCATCGAACGGCGCGCCTACATGGGCACCTACCTGAGTGACCACACCCTGCTGCGGCCGGGGGCGGTGCACCGGGCCAACGGCGGCTACCTGATCCTGGACATGAACGACCTGGCCACCAAGCCCGGCTCCTGGGAGGGGCTGAAGCGGGTGCTGCGCACCGGCCAGGTGCGCCTGGAAGACCCCCTGGAGGGCATGGGCTTCATCGTCCCCCAGGGGCTGCGGCCGGAGCCTATCCCCGTGCAGATGAAGGTCATCATCACCGGCGACCCCTTCACCTACTTCCTGCTCTCCACCTACGACCCCGACTTCTGGGAGCTGTTCAAGGTCAAGGCCGACTTCGACCACCAGATACCCCTGAACGACGAGAGCCTGGAGCTCTACGCCCGCTTCGTCTCGGCCTGCTGCCAGCGGGAGTCGCTGCGCCCCTTCCAGGCCGACGCCGTGGCCAAGGTGGTGGAGCACGCCTCGCGCATGGTGGACGACCAGGAGAAGCTCACCGCCCGCTTCGGCCAGTTGCGCGACGTGCTCATCGAGGCCGACTACTGGGCGGCCCAGGAGGGCTCCGAGGTCATCACCGCCCAGCACGTGCAGCGGGCCGTGCGGGAGAAGTATTACCGCCTCAACCTGGTGGAGGAGCGGGTGCGGGAGCTGATCACCCGCGGCGTCATCATGGTGGACGTGACGGGGGCGGTGGTGGGGCAGGTGAACGGGCTGGCGGTGCTGGACCTGGGCGACTTCAGCTTCGGGCGGCCCTCGCGCATCACCGCTCGCGTCTTCCTGGGGCAGCGGGGCATCGTCAGCATAGACCGGGAGTCGCAGCTGTCGGGCCGCATCCACGACAAGGGCGTCTTCACCGTCAGCGGCTATCTGGGCTGGAAGTATGCCCAGGAGCGTCCCCTCTCCCTCTCGGCCAGCGTCTCCTTCGAGCAGGCCTACGAGCCGGTGGAGGGCGACTCGGCCTCCCTGGCCGAGCTATGCGCCATCCTCTCGGCCATCGCGCAGGTGCCCCTGCGCCAGGACCTGGCCGTCACCGGCTCCGTCAACCAGAAGGGGGAGGTGCAGCCGGTGGGGGGCGTCAACCAGAAGATCGAGGGCTTCTTCGAGGTCTGCCGCGCCAGGGGACTCACGGGCACTCAGGGGGTCATCCTGCCCGCCCGCAACCGCCGCCACCTGAACCTGCGCGAGGAGGTGGTGGAGGCGGTGCGCCAGGGCCAGTTCCACATCTACGCCGTGGAGACGGTGGACCAGGCGCTGGAGCTGCTGACGGGCCTGCCGGCCGGCGAGCGCCAGCCCGACGGCACCTACCACGAGGGCACCCTCAACGCCCTGGTGGACGCCCGCCTGCGGGAGATGGGTGAGGCCCTGCGCCGCGCCGGGCGCCCCCGCGAGCGCGAGGAGGCCGAGGAGCGGGAGGCCGCCGAGAAGGAAGAGGAGGGGAAGGAGAAGGAGCCATGAGCGCCGAGCCCTGGCAGCACCGCTTCGTCCGCGCCAACGGTATCCGCATCCACTACGTGGAGGCGGGCCAGGGCTTCCCCGTCGTCCTGCTGCACGGCTTCCCCGAGCTCTGGTTCTCCTGGCGCTACCAGATACCGGCCCTGGCCGGTGCGGGGCTGCGGGCCATCGCCCCCGACCTGCGCGGCTACGGCCAGAGCGAGAAGCCCCCGCGCATCGAGGACTACGACATCCACCACCTGGTGGGCGACGTAGTGGGGCTCCTGGACGCCCTGGGCATCGAGCGGGCGGCCCTGGTGGGCCACGACTGGGGCGCCATCGTCATGTGGATGGTGGCCGTCATGCACCCCGAGCGGGTGGAGCGGGTGGCCAGCCTGAACGTGCCCTACCGCGGCCGCCCCGGCTTCCCGCCCACGGCCCGGCTGCGGGAGATGGTGGAGGCGGGGGCGCAGCAGTTCAACTACGTGCTGGTCTTCCAGGAGCCGGGGCGGGCGGAGGCCATCTTCGCCCAGGACATGGCCGGACGCCTGCGTCGCCTCTACGAGGGGGTGGCCGGCCGCCCCGACTTCCTCTCCGACGAGGACTTTCAGGTCTACCTCCGCGCCTTCCAGGAAGGCGGCCTCACCGGCCCCCTCAACTACTACCGCAACGTGGACCGCAACTGGGAGACCACCCAGCACCTGCACGAGCGACAGGTGACCTGCCCTGCCCTGCTGGTGATGACCGACCGCGACCCGGTGCTGCGCCCCGAGATGGCCGAGGGCATGGAGCGCTGGGTGCCCCGCCTGCGCCTGGAGACGGTGCGCGACTGCGGCCACTGGACGCAACAGGAGCGGCCGCAGGAGGTCAACCGCCTGCTGCTGGAGTTCCTGGGCGACCTGGGGCGGCGCTAGGCCCTACCAGCGCTCGTGGTGGACCAGCTCCTCCAGGGGCAGGCGCGGCTGGCCCCGGTGCCGCGACTCCTCCGAGGGCGGGTAGCCGAAGGCGATGGCGTTGGCCGCCCGCCAGCCGGGCGGCAGGCCCAGCACTTTGCGGGCCCGCTCCGCCTGGTGGAGGGTGAAGGGGCAGGAGGCCACGCCGTGGGCCCAGGCGGCTATCATCATGTTCTGGGCCGCCCGGCCCACGTCGTAGTCCGAGGCCGAGTCGGGCACGGCGATGACCACGATCATGGCGGCGGCGGGCGTCCAGGTGGCGAAGTTGCCGCAACCGGCCACCGCCTCCTTGCGCTCCCGCTCGCGCACGACGATGAAGCGGCAGGGCTGGCTGTTCTTGGAGCTTCCGGCCATGCGCCCCGCCTGCAGGATGCGCCGCACCACCTCCTCCGGTATCGGGTCGGCGGTGAACTGGCGCGAGTCGCGCTTGCTGACCACCACCCGGTAGGCCTCGGGGACGCTCATGGCACCCTCCTGCTCAGGGCGTGGGGGGCCGTCTTCACTGCACCCTGACCACGGGGCGGGCCCGGTGCCAGAGCCCTTCCAGGTCGTAGTAGGAGCGCTCCTCGGGCCCGAAGATGTGGACGACGATGTCGCCCAGGTCCAGGAGCACCCAGCCCGTCTCGGGCTCCCCCTCCCGGCCCAGGGGCACCACGTCGTCCTTGCTCAGCTCCTCCTCCAGGGCGGTGAGGATGGCCTCCATCTGGCGCTTGGTCTCGCCGGTGGCGATGAGGAAGTAGTCGGCGAAGGTGGCTACGGGGCTTATATCCAGGAGCACGATATCGCTGGCCTGCTTCTCCGAGAGCAGGTCAACCAGCCTTCTGGCCAGGGTGCCGGAATCGTATCGGACGGCTGCGCCCAGCTACGTCACCTCCTCGAGGGGCCTTTCGGCCCTGCCGCCGCCCATTATAACATGGGGTCGGAGATGGGCAGGAAGCGCGTGCTGGTGGCCATGTCGGGGGGCGTGGACTCCTCGGTGGCCGCTGCTCTCTTGCTGGAGCAGGGCTACCAGGTGGTGGGGGTGACCATGCGCCTCTGGACGCTGGAAGACCCCCTCGCTCCTCTCCTGCAGCGTCGCTGCTGCTCGGTGGAGGACACGGCCGACGCCCGCGCCGCCGCCGACGTCCTGGGCATCCCCCACTACGTCCTCAACTTCGAGGAGCCCTTCCGCGCCCGGGTGGTGGACTACTTCGTGGGGGAGTATGCTTCCGGCCGCACCCCCAACCCCTGCATCGCCTGCAACCAGCACATCAAGTTCGGGCCACTGCTGGAGTATGCCCGCGCCCTGGGCTGCGAATACGTGGCCACGGGCCACTACGTGCGCCTGCGGCGGGGCGCCGACGGCTACGAGCTGTGGCGGGCGGTGGACGCGACCAAGGACCAGTCCTACGTCCTCTACATGCTGGGCCAGGAGGAGCTGGCCCGCGCCCTCTTCCCCGTCGGCGAATACACCAAGGAGGAGGTGCGGGCCATCGCCCGCCGCCTGGGGCTGCCCAACGCCGACAAGCCCGACTCGGCCGACATCTGCTTCATCCCCGGTGGCGACTACCGCGCCTTCGTGCGGGAGCGGGTGCGGGCCGCGCCCGGTCCCATCGTGGACCGGCGGGGCAACGTCCTGGGCCAGCACAGCGGCATCGTGGACTACACGGTGGGCCAGCGCCGGGGCCTGCCCGCCCGCGGCGGCGGCTCCCCCCTCTACGTGCTGGAGATAGACGCCGCCGCCAACGCCATCGTGGTGGGGACGGAAGAGGAGCTTTACGCCGCTGGCGCCCTCTGCGCGGGCCTGAGCTTCGTCTCCGGCCGCCCCCCCGACGGGCCGGTGGAGGTGGAGGCGAAGGTGCGCTACCGGGCCCCCGCCGTCCCCGCCGTCCTGACCGTCGCCGATGGACGGGGGGCCGTGCGCTTCCGGCAGCCGCAGCGGGCCGTCACCCCCGGCCAGGCGGTGGTGTTCTACCAGGGGGAGCGGGTGCTGGGGGGCGGCGTCATCGCCCGCGCCCTGCGGGACGAGGGCGAGCGGTAGAGGCTGCCGGGGGCGTCTGATATAATGGGCGCTACGCGGGCCCGGCCCGAGATAACAGCGAGGCGTTCATGGGCATAGACACCCTCGAAGACCTACGCGATGTCACCATCGTCGCCTTCACCATCGCCGGGACCGTGGTCTTCCTCGTCAGCATAATGGTGGCGCTGGTGACGCTGTGGGTCCTCCTGCAGCTGCGGGGGCTCGTCTCGCGCCTGAACCACCTGCTGACGGAGAACCTGCCGCCCGCCCTCTCCAGCCTGCGCGAGAGCGCCGACACCCTGCGCTCCACCACCGCCTTCGTCTCGGAGACGGTGGTGCGGCCCGTGGCCAAGACCTACGGCCTGCTCATGGCCGCCCGCCAGTTCCTCTCGGTGCTGACCAGGGTGCGGAGGCGGCCCCGCTAGGGAGGTAGAGAAGGATGCGCTTCGTGCTGGGACTGCTCCTGGGGCTGGCGGCCGGACTGGGCGCCTACCTGCTCCTCTCGCCGGGCAGGAAGGAAGAGGTTCGCCGGCGCCTGCAGGAGGCCATGGGCGGCGAGGAGGGCGAGGAGCCTCCCTTCCTGCGCCCCCTACGGCGGGTGGCGCAGGAGGCGGCCGAGGGCGCCCGTCACGCCTGGGAAGAGGCGCGAGAGGCGGCCCGCCAGGCCGAGCAGGAGATGCTGCAGCGCTACCAGCGCCTGCGGCGCACCGGCGACGAACGCCGCTAGGAGCCCTGCCAGCGCGGCTGACGCTTGTCCAGGAAGGCGCACATGCCCTCCTGAGCGTCGGCAGCCAGGGCGTTCAGCGACATGACCTCCTGAGCATACCGGTAGGCCTGGTGCTGGGGCATCTCCATCTGGCGGTAGAAGGCCTGCTTGCCCAGGCCCACCACGAAGGGGCTCGAGGCGGCGATCTTCTCCGCCAGCGCCCGTGTCTCCTCCTCCAGCCGCTCGCCCGGCACCACCTTGTTGACCAGCCCGTAGTGCAGCGCCTCCTGGGCACTGATGGGCTCCCCCGTCAGCAGCATCTCCATCACCTTCTTGCGGGGTAGGTTGCGGCTGACGGCCACCATGGGGGTGGAGCAGAAGAGGCCGATGCGCACTCCCGGGGTGGCGAAGCGGGCCTCCTCGGCGGCCACGGCCAGGTCGCAGGTGGCCACCAACTGGCAGCCAGCGGCGGTGGCGATGCCGTGCACCTGGGCGACGACCGGCTGGGGGATGGACTGGATGGCCTCCATCATCTCGGTGCAGGTCTCGAACAGGTGTCGGTAGAAGGTGGCGTCCTTCCCCACCATCTCGGCGATGTCGTGGCCGGCGCAGAAGGCGGGGCCGTTGCCCCGCAGCACCGCCACGGCGATGCCCCTGTCCTGCCCGATGGCGCGGAAGCAGTCGGTCAGCTCCTGCATGTGCTCCAGGGAGAGGGCGTTGCGCTTGTCGGGCCGGTTCATGGTCACGTAAGCGATGCGCCCCCGCGTCTCGAAGAGTATGTTCTTGTAGGTCTTGGTGGCCTGCACGGCTCTCGCCTCCCTCAGTGGATGCGCTTCTCGTAGCCGGCCCAGTCCTTCTCCCTCAGCTTAAACTTCTGCACCTTGCCCGTCGAGGTCTTGGGCAGTTCGGCCAGGAACTCGACGGCCTTGGGCGCCTTGAAGCGGGCCAGGCGCTGGCGACAGAACTCCATCAGCTCTTCGGGGGTGGCGCTGGCGCCGGGCTTGAGGACCACGTAGGCCTTGGGCACCTCGCCCCACTTCTCGTCGGGGATGCCGATGACGGCGCACTCCAGCACGGCCGGGTGCTGGTAGAGGGCCCGCTCCACCTCGACGCTGGAGATGTTCTCGCCGCCGGAGATGATGATGTCCTTGGCCCTGTCCATCAGCTCGATGTAGCCGTCGGGGTGCATGACCCCCAGGTCGCCGCTGTGGAACCAGCCCCCGCGGAAGGCCTTGGCGGTGGCCTCGGGGTCGTTGTAGTAGCCCTTCATGACGTTGTTGCCCCGCATCACCACCTCGCCGATGGTGCGGCCGTCGGGCGGGACGTCCCGCATCTCTTCGTCCACCACCCGCAGTTCGGGGGCGTGGATGTAGCCCACGCCCTGGCGGGCCTTCAGGCGGGCCCGCTGCTCCAGGTCGAGGCCGTCCCACTCCTCCTTCCACTCGCAGACGGTGTGGGGGCCGTAGGTCTCGGTGAGGCCGTAGACGTGCACCACCTGCGCCCCCATCTCCTCCATGGTCTGGATGATGGTGGGCGGGGGCGGGGCGGCAGCGGTCACGATGGTCAGCGGCCGCGGGAAGCGGTATTCGGCGTGGGGTCGCCCCTGGGCCAGCATGATGAGGACGGTGGGGGCGCCGCAGAAGTGGCTCACCCCCTCGGCCTCGACCAGCCGGAACACGTCGGCCGCCTCTACCTTGGGCAGGCAGACGTTCTTGGCGCCGATGCCCGTCACCGCCCAGGTGAAGCACCAGCCGTTGCAGTGATACATGGGCAGCGTCCACAGGTAGCAGCTGCTGGGCCGCAGCCCCGTCTCGATGATCTCGCCCAGGGCGTTCAGGTAGGCGCCCCGGTGGGTATACATGACGCCCTTGGGGCGGCCGGTGGTGCCGCTGGTGTAGTTGATGCTGATGACCTGCTCCTCGTCGTCCACGTCGTAGGGGAAGGGGTCGGGGCTGCCCTGGGCCAGGAACTCCTCGTAGTCCACCCCGTCCACCGCCGCCGGCGGCGGCTCCTGCCCGTGTCGGGAGGAGATGTCGGCCAGCAGCACCAGGGAGAGGGGCACCTGCTGGCGGACGGGCGCCAGCAGGCCGGCCAGCTCCCGGTCCAGCACGATGGCCCTGGCCCCCGAGTGCTGCAGGATGTAGGCGATCTCGTCGCTGCTGAGGCGGACGTTGATGGGCACCATGGCGGCGCCTATCTGGGGCACGGCGAAGTGGGCCTCCAGCACCTCCAGCGAGTTGCGGCACAGGAGCGCCACCCGGTCGCCTTTGCCGATGCCGTGGCGTTTGAGGGCGCTGGCCAGCCGATAGACCCGGGCGGCGAACTGGCCGTAGGTGAGGCGCAGGGAGCCGTCCACCACCCCCGTCTTCTCGGGGAAGACGTGCAGGGTGCGCTCGAGGAACATGAGCGGCGTCAGGAGGGAGCGGTAGACGGGCAGCCCCCGCCACTGTTCCTTGTCCCAGAGGCTGCGAGCGGTGCGCGCTTGGGCCATGGGTGAGCACCCCCTCGGCGGACGGGCTTTCAGCTTGCCCCGATTGTAGGCAGCCCTGCGCGAAGGTGTCAACGCGATCGGCGCGCCTTATAAGGGACTTGTAGTCAGGGGCTGCCCGCCGCCTGCTTTACCCTCGTCGCCACTTTGGGTAACCTAGTCCTATCATCGCTACGAGCGACGCCGGGGCCATGTCGCCCAGATCCGTGATCGTATACGGCGACGAATCGGGCGACTTCGAGTTTTCCGACCGGGGCTCAGAATATTTCATCGTCGGGACTGTCACCGTTTCCAGCTACGCTGTGGGCGACGCCCTTCTCGACCTCCGCCGCCGGCTGGCCTGGCAGGGAATCGAGATGCGGCGAGCGTTTCACGCCACGGACGACACCAATCGCATCCGGAGGGAGGTGTTCGCCCTCATCTCGCAATACGAGTTCAAGGCCGATTTTACGCTGCTGCGCAAACGCTTCGCTGAGCCGCATGTGCGCTCTTCCCCTGAGACGTTCTACAGATATGCGTGGTATTACCACATGAGGCACTTGCTGCCGCGAATCGTGGCACCCGACGACGCCCTGCTGGTAGTGGTGTCGTCCATCGGGACCAAGAGAAAGGCAGCCAGTTTCCAGCGGGCCGTCCAGCAGGTGCTGGAACGAACCGTGCCAACTGCGCGCTTCAGCGCCGCCTTTTGGGAAGCATGCACCGACCCCTGCCTGCAGGTCGCCGACTACTGCTGCTGGGCGGTCAAACGCAAGTGGGAGAACGGCGACCCGTCGTGGTATCGCTACATCAGCAGAAAGGTGGCCAGCGAGTTCGCCCTCTTCAGGGAAGGCCAGCGGCGGTTCTATTAACCAAAAAGCGGGCCAGCTACCCCGCCCGAGAGCGGGGAGGGCCTTGGGGGGCCCTTGTCACCAGCCCTGGCAACCGTATTCAGTTTACGACGCTCTCGGTCGGGGGTCAAGCGCCCTCGCTACGGTCTGCGCTTTGTCTCGTAGAGGGCTGAGCCGCAAGTCTCGACCCTCAGCGTGCTCGCGTTCTGCGCTCGTCATGGTGCAGGTCTCGACCGGCAGCGGTGGTTCGGGACTGCGAGGCGTCTGCGCGGGAGGGGGTGGCGGAGGGGGTGGGATTCGAACCCACGGTGCCCGTGGTGAGGCACACGCGCTCTCCAGGCGCGCCCGTTAAGCCGCTCCGGCACCCCTCCGCTGAAGGCGGCCCATACCTATTATGCCCCGGCCGCCTCCCCTCCGTCATGGGCGGCCTTGTGCCCCCCGTCCCACCGCCCTATAGTGGAGCCAGTGGCTTTCCGGAGGCACGTCATGCGCCGCGTCGCCATCGTCTCGCCCCTCCGCACCCCCGTGGGCCGCTTCGGCGGCGTCCTGCGCGACGTCCCCGCCGAGGAGCTGGGGGCCATCGTCATCCGCGCCCTGTTGGAGCGAACGCGGCTTGACCCGGCGCTGGTGGACGACGTGATCCTGGCCCAGAGCTACCCCAACGGCGAGGCGGCCAACATCGGCCGCTACTGCGCTCTCAAGGCCGGCCTGCCGGTGACGGTGCCCGGCCTGCAACTGGACCGGCGCTGCGCCTCGGGCCTGCAGGCCGTCTGCCTGGCGGCCATGATGGTCCAGACCGGCGTCGCCGACGTGGTCATCGCCGGCGGCGTCGAGAGCATGAGCAACGTCGAATACTACCTCACCGGCCTGCGCTGGGGGGTGCGCATGGGCTCGGTGCAGATGCACGACCGCCTCTTTCGCTCGCGCGAGCGCAGCAGCCCGCCCGAGACCCACCCCGTCTCGGGCATGATCGAGACGGCCGAGAACCTGGCCCGCCAGTATGAGATCTCCCGCGAGGAGCAGGATCGCTACGCCCTCCTCAGCCATCAGAAGGCGGTGGCCGCCCAGAAGGCCGGCCACTTCCAGGAAGAGATGGTGCCGGTGCCCGTCTCGCAGAAGGGTGGCAGGCAACTGGTGGATCGGGACGAAGGCCCCCGCGAGGACACCACCCTGGAGCAGCTGTCGCGCCTGCCCCCCGTCTACCCGGGCGGCACCGTCACCGCCGGCAACGCCAGCCAGCAGAACGACGGCGCCGCCGTCTGCCTGGTGGTGGCCGAGGAGAAGCTGGCGCCCCTGGGGCTGGAGCCCATGGCCTACCTCCGCGCCTGGGCCGTGGCCGGGGTGGAACCTTCCTGCATGGGCATCGGGCCGGTGCCCGCCACCAAGAAGGCGTTGGCCCGCGCCGGCCTGCGCCTGGACGACATGGAGGTCATCGAGCTGAACGAGGCCTTCGCCGCCCAGGTGCTGGCGGTGCTGCAGGAGTGGGGCCTCTCGCCCCAGGACGAGCGCCTCAACCCCAACGGCTCCGGCATCTCGCTGGGGCACCCCATCGCCGCCACCGGCGCCCGCATCCTGGCCACCCTGTTGCACGAGATGCGTCGCCGTCGCGCCCGCTACGGCCTGGAGACCATGTGCGTGGGCGGCGGCCAGGGCATGGCCGCCATCTTCGAGCGCCCCTAGCACCCAGTAACGGTTGCGTGTCCCCGAGCGTCTCCGATCTGGGGGGAGGTTGCCATCGACTCCGCCCCAGAAACCGGAATAAAGGAGGTGAGCCAAGGTTAGCAATACAGTCTCGCCTTACGCCTCTGCCTACTACGGCCGTCACGACGATACCATCGTGCAGGAGGTGCAATTATGTTGAGAAAGCTCGCTACGTTAGCCCTGGTGGGCGTCCTGGCCGCGGCCATGGTGGGCTGGGCCCTCACCATAACGTCGTCCAGCCGCAATGTGAATCTGCGCGACGAGGAGATCGTGAGCGACTCGGCTTCCACGGTGGTGCTGCAGGGCATCGAGAAGGCCACCGCCGCCGAGACAGCGGCAGGGACGACTTCCCCTGGCGTGGAGGCGGACACCACCAACCCCACCATCACCAACGGCATCACTGAGGGCAACTGGGTCTACAAGTTCCAGGTGACCGAGGCGGCCGCCACTAGCTGGGCGAGCGGCACCCAATACAAGGTGACCGTCTACAAGCGGGTGGGCACCGACTGGACGGTGGCCGCCACCCTCTACTTCAAGAACGACACCTTGCCCTCCCCCGACGCCGTAGAGGGCGTGACGGTGAAGGTGGACCTGGCCAGCACCAACACCATCCCCGACGGCTTCAGCATCCACGTGGAGAAGGTCTCGTAGGCCGCTGTTTGAGCGGAGGCGAGGGGGCGGACTGGTCGTGAGCGGCGGCCGTCGCCTGCTAGGAGGACTGGCGGCGCCGGGCATCGCCTGGCGCGCCGCCTGCCTCGTCTTCGTTCTGGGCCTGGCGGCCGCCGCCTACTTCCTCTGGCCGGCCACCTGGGGCGGCCAGGTCTCCTACGTGATGGTGGCGGGCACCAGCATGGAGCCCACCCTCCGGGCCGGCGACCTGGTGCTGGTGCGCCGCTCCTCTACCTATGCCCCCGGCGACGTAGTAGCCTACCGTTCCCCGGCCGGCACCCTCGTCCACCGCATCGTAGGCGGCTCAGAGGAGGAAGGCTTCGCCCTCCAGGGCGACAACCGCGGCACCACCGACCCCTACCGCCCCCGCGGAGACGAACTGCTGGGGAAGATGTGGCTACGGGTCCCCAGCGGCGCCATCCCCCTGGATTACCTGCGCCGGCCAGTCAACATGCTGGTGCTGGTGGCCTCCCTGGCCGGCCTGCTGCTCCTAGGCGCAGGGGCAGCCCAGCGCAGGCGGCGACGCCCTCGCTCCCTGACGGCCGAGCCGGGGCCGTCGCGCCGCCCATCTGCGCTTCCCGACGGGCCCGATGTGGGGCTGGTGCTGGCAGCGGCGTCGGTGCTGGCCTTGCTGGGGCTGGTCGCCCTGGGCAGCGCCGTCTACGGCTTCACCCGCCCGACCCAGCTCCCGGTGGCGCGGCAGGTGCCCCTCTACCAGCACGATGGTCGCTTCCAGTACCTGCTGGAGATGCAACCCTCCACCCTCTACCCCGAGGGGCGGCTGGGGCCGGTAGCGCCCCCGCCCGACGGTAACGGCGAAGTCTCCCCGCCCAACCCCGTTTACTCCCGCCTGGCTCGCACCCTGCACATCACCTACCACTACCGCCTGCAGGGGCAGGGGCCAGCGGAGGTGACGGGCGAGGCCGCCGCCTCCCTCCTCATCTCGGCCGGGAAGGACGCCTGGAGCAAGTCCCTGCCCCTGGTGCCCGCCCAGGGCTTCAGCGGCGGCGAGGCCACCCTGACGATGGCGGTGGATCTGGAGCAGGTGCAGGCTACCATCCGCACTATCGAGGCCGAGACGGGCTACCGCGCCCAGAGCTACGCCATCGTCGTGCTGCCGGCCGTGCGCGTGCGAGGGCAGGTGGCGGGGGAGCCGGTGGACGACACCTTCCAGGCCCCTTTCACCCTACGCCTGGAAGGCGGACAGCTGGTACCGGAGCGACAACTGGTGCGTCGGGAGGCGAGGACAGTCTCCCGGGCGGCCTGGCAGGAGCAGGCCATCGCCCTGCCCGGCCTGGAGGTGCCCGTGGACACCTGGCGCTGGGTCAGCGTGGGGGCCGCCGCCCTCCTGCTGTCGCTGGCGGTGGCCGCTGTGGCCGTGGTTGCCGCCAGGGGGCCCCTGGCCTGGGCCGAGCTCGTCCACCGCTCCCTGATCGTGGAGGTGCAGTCTCCGCCCGAGGCCGAGGGCGGGCCCTGGCTGGCCGTCGCCTCCCTGGGCGACCTGGCGCGGCTGGCCCGCCTGGCCGAGGGAGCCGTCTTCAAGTGGCGCTATGGGGCGGGCGCCCTCTACTTCGTCAAGGGCGCCAGCGCCACCTACTACTTCAGCAGCGCCCGTCGCCCCGGGCAGGCGGGCCATGCGGCAGCGCCGCAGCAGCAGCCGGCCCCCTTCCGCCGCCCCTAGGGGCCCCTTCGCCTTCCTCCGCCCCTAGGGGCCCCTTCGCCTTCCTCCGCCCGCTGTTGTCGTATAAAGGGGCCTAAGCCGCTGGTTGAGACCCACGGCGTGGCTTGCGCTCTTCAGCACCTCGTGCTGCCGGCTTCGACCGGCGGCGACAACCTCAGAAACGCTCGCAGGCCTGGAATCCTGCTTTGCGAGGGAAGCCTCTGGGCGCCTTGACAGGGCGCGCCCATGTCCTATATTTGAGGCGCCTCCCATCGGCGAAGGGGTGAAGGGCCATGACCCAGCAGCAGAAGAAGCCCTGGTGGCGGCGACTGCACGACGCCACCTGTCCCGGCCACCGCAACGTGAAGCTCTTCCAGCAGATCTGCCCCGTCTGCCGGGGCGGGCAGCGGTAGGCGGCGTCAGGGCGTCCAGGCGTAGGTGGTTGCCCGGGCCAGGATGGCCACCATGCCCAGGGCACCCGCCAGCGGCCCCAACGCGCCCGTCTCCAGGCGCAGGCCGCGCCGCACCCGGGGCAGGGCTAGCGTCCAGAGGGCCTCTCGTGCCGGCGCCAGGAGCATCTCGCCCGCCTGTAGCACGCCGCCGCCCAGCACCATCGCCTCGGGGTCGAAGGCGTTGGCATAGCTGGCCAGGGCCACCCCCAGGTAGTGCCCCGCCTCGGCCAGCAGCCGGCGACAGTCCTCGTCGCCACCCAGGGCCGCCCGGTGCACCGCCTCGGCAGTGGGGCCCTCGCCCTCGGCCAGCAGGCGCCGCAGGACGGGCGCCCGCCCCGCGTCCAGGAGCTCGCGGGCGCGCCGCGCTATGGCGGTGCCCGAGGCCAGCGCCTCGACGCAGCCGCGGTTGCCGCAGCCACAGAGGGGGCCGTCGGCCAGCACGATGACGTGCCCCAGCTCGCCGGCGGCGCCCTTGCCGCGGTAGGGGCGACCGTCGCCGATGATCCCCCCGCCGATGCCGGTGCCGACGGTGACGTAGACCATGTGCGCGGCGCCGCGGCCGGCGCCGAAGGCGTGCTCGCCGATGGCGGCGGCGGTGGCGTCGTTCTCCAGGACGACTGGCACGCCCAGCCGCTCCTCGGCCAGGCGGCGCAGGGGGACCTCTTCCCAGCCGGGCAGGTTGGGAGGGTGGCTCACCACGCCCGCCCGCAGGTCGAGGGGGCCGGGGCAGGCGATGCCCACCCCTCGCAGGTCGCGCGGGGAGACGTCGGCGGCCAGAGCGGCGGCCCGCAGCGAACCGACCAGCTCATCCAGGACGGCGTCGGGCCCTGCGGCAGGCGTCGGGCGCCGGTCGCGGGCCAGCACCTGGCCGCCGTCGGTGGCGATGACGGCCAGGATCTTCGTCCCGCCCAGGTCTATGGCGCCGTAGGGGGCCCCGGCCATAGGCCCATCATACGACGGGGGCTCAGCCGCGGGGCCAGAGGGTGTGGCAGTTGCGGCCGCGCACCGCCTCCAGGACGGTTTGTCGCTCCAGGGCGCGCAGTTGGGCCAGCGCCTCGTCCACCTGGGCATCGCCCTGGGGCCAGCGGCGGGAGCGGCAGCGCTGGCGCACCCGTTCGGCGATGCCCACCTCCTCCAGCATGGCCACGCTGTGGGGCCAGATAAAGAAAGCGAAGCGCTCGGGCATGCCGAAGCGGGGCCGCTTCTGCCCCAGCCAGAAGAAGCGCTCCTCCACCGTGGCCACCGGCTCCACCACCGAGACCAGAGGGCCTTCGTCCTCGTTGTAGCGGGTGTCCACCAGCAGCCTCTGGGGGAAGAGGCGGAAGCCGATGGTGAAGACGTCGCAGGTGTCAACCACCTTCTGCACTTCGCCCACGTCTATGAGCACCCCGTTCTCGCTGAGCATCCTTCTTCACCCCCGGCCGGGAAGAAAAAAGGCCGGGCCCGGCAGCGAGCCGGGCCCGGCCGCCTGCCGCCTAGTATTCGGGGACGCGCTCCTTCTCCTTCTTCTCGGGCAGCTCGGCCACCAGGCAGTTGGTGGTGAGCACCATGGCGGCGATGGAGACGGCGTTCTCCAGGGCGGAGCGGGTGACCTTCAGGGGGTCTATGATGCCGCGCTCCATCATGTCGCCGAACTCGTCCTTGGCGGCGTCGTAGCCGTGGCCCTTGGGCAGGGAGCGCACCTTCTCGACGATGACGGAGCCGTCCTGCCCGGAGTTGATGGCGATGCGGCGCAGGGGCTCCTCCAGGGCGCGGCGCAGGATGCTCACGCCCGTCTGCTCGTCGGCGTCCTCCAGCTTGAGGCCGTCCAGGGCGGCCTGGGCGGAGACCAGGGCCACGCCGCCGCCGGGCAGGATGCCCTCCTCCACAGCGGCGCGGGTGGCCTGCACCGCGTCCTCCACGCGGTGCTTCTTCTCCTTCAGCTCCACCTCGGTGGCGGCGCCGACCTTGATGACGGCCACGCTGCCCGAGAGCTTGCCCAGCCGCTCCTGCAGCTTCTCCCGGTCCCAGTCGGAGGTGGCCTCCTCCAGGGCGGCCTTGACGGAGCGGATGCGCTCCTGGATCTTCTCGGCCTCGCCCTTGCCCTCGATGATGGTGGTCTCCTCCTTGGTGACCACCACCTTGCGGGCGCGGCCCAGGTCGGACACCTGCACCGAGTCCAGGCGGCGGCCCAGCTCCTCGCTGATGACCTGGCCGCCGGTGACGGTGGCGATGTCGCCCAGGTTGTCCTTGCGCCGGTCACCGAAGCCGGGGGCCTTGACGGCGCAGGCGTTGAGGGTGCCCCGCAGCTTGTTGACCACCAGGGTGGCCAGGGCCTCGCCCTCCAGGTCGTCGCAGATGACCAGGATGTTCTTGGAGCCCGTCTGCAGCACCTTCTCCAGGGCGGGCAGGATGTCGTTCACCGAGGAGAGCTTCTTGTCGGTGATGAAGATGTAGGGGTCCTCGATGACGCACTCCATGCGCTCGGGGTTGGTGATGAAGTAGGGGCTGATGTAGCCGCGGTCGAACTGGAAGCCCTGGACGTATTCCACCTCGGTCTTGATGCCCTTGGACTCCTCGACGGTGATGACCCCGTCCTTGCCCACCTTCTCCATCACTTCGCCGATGAGCTCGCCGATCTCGGGGTCGTTGTTGGCCGAGATGGCCGCCACCTGGGCCATCTGCTGGCGGGTGGTGACGGGGATGGCCTGCTTCTTCAGCTCCTCCACCACCGTCTGGGCAGCCTTCTCGATGCCCCGCTTGAGGGCCATGGGGTTGGCGCCGGCGGCCACGTTCTTCAGCCCTTCGTGGACGATGGCCTGGGCCAGCACGGTGGCGGTGGTGGTGCCGTCGCCGGCGATGTCGTTGGTCTTGGAGGCCACCTCCTTGGCCAGCTGGGCGCCGATGTTCTCGAAGGGGTCCTCCAGCTCGATCTCCTTGGCGATGGTGACGCCGTCGTTGGTGATGACGGGGGCGCCGAACTTCTTCTCCAGCACCACGTTGCGGCCCTTGGGGCCGAGGGTGATCTTGACGGCGTCGGCCAGGGCGTCAATGCCGTTCTTGAGGGCGAAGCGCGCCGCCTCGTCGAACAGGAGCTGCTTGGCCATACTCCTCCCTCCTTCCCTGGTGTTCGGGGTGTCTTAGCACTCGAGAGGCGAGACTGCTAAACCTAGCTCTATATTTAGCGCCTCCGCCGCCCGCTGGCAAGAGGGGAAAAGGGGCCACCGCGGGGAAAAAGAGGCATTTGTGGTCGCTCAGACGGCCTGCGTGCCCTCTCTCTCACCAGATGTCGTCCCTGGGCCCCGCCTGCCTTATTATGTAGCCCCGGGGCCGCCGGAAGAGGGCGGGGAAGCGGCTCTCGTCCAGCTTCAGCAGGGCGGCGTAGCGACGGGCGTTCTCCAGGTAGCGCTCGTCGCCCGTCTGGCGGTAGCGGTTGAAGTTGTCCAGCATCTTGTCGGCGATGAGGTCCAGGTCGAGGCCCATGATGTAGCGCTCCGAGAGCTCGTTCAGGGCGTCCATGTAGAGCTCGAAGTGGTGGGAGAGGCGGTAGAGGACGGGGCGCATCTGGGTGGCCTCGGCCAGCTCGTGCTCGGCGGCCAGGCGATAGCTGGCCTTGCCGGTGCTGACGAAGTAGGCCGTGTCCACCGGTCGCGGCAGCCCCAGGCGCCCGCCCCCGCGCCGCCTGCGCAGGCTCTGGGGGAAGAGGCCGGTGAGGAAGAGGGCGTTGTCGCCGTAGCGGCGGGCGGCCTCGAACAGGTTCTGGAAGCGGGTGAAGCCCCGCTGCATCTCCTCCAGCAGGCTGGAGAAGTAGTAGGGCTGGCGCTTGCCGCCCGGCCCCAGGAAGGGGAAGAGCTCGCGGGTGTAGAGGTAGCGGGTGAGCATGTCGCCCAGGTAGTCGAGGGTGGCGGCGTCCTGGCTGCCCCGCTGCACGTAGAGCACCTTGATGACCAGCAGGTCGAAGACGCTGCGCAGGGGCACCTGCAGGACGATGCCGATGTCGTCGTAGAAGGCGCTGATGAGGTCGTCTACCTGACGCCGAAAGGCGTAATCGGCCACGTTGCGGCCGTCGTGCCGGCGAATGTGGAGCTTCAGCTCCTCCACCCGCTGGGCGAAGGCCGTGGTCAAGGCTCTCGACCCCTTTCCCTGCCCTCCGTTATAGGGCATGATGTGGCCTGCCCGCGCCCCTGTCAAGCGCCGCCGGCCCGCCTGTATGACGCGGGGCGGCGCCCTGTCGTTGCCCGTGGCATACTAGCCTCGCGGGGAGAGAACACAGACGAGGAGGGGACATGGCCTATCTCCTTTCCTTCGAGGGCAAGAGCCCGCGGGTGGCCGAGGGCGCCTTTCTCGCCCCCACCGCCGTCCTCATCGGCGACGTGGTGGTGGAAGAGGAGGCCAGCATCTGGTTCGGGGCCGTGCTGCGGGCCGACTTTGGCCGCATCGTGGTGGGGCGGGGCAGCTCCGTGCAGGACAACGTGGTCATCCACCCCGACGGCGAGTGCCTCATCGGCCCCAACGTGACCATCGGCCACCTGGCGCTGCTGGAGGGGTGCGTCATCGAGGAGCAGGCGGTGGTGGGCCTGGGGGCGGTGGTGCTGGAGGGGGCCAGGGTGGGCCGCCGGGCCCTGGTGGCGGCGGGCAGCGTGGTCACCGCCGGCAGCGTCGTCCCGCCCGAGACGCTGGTGGCGGGGGCACCGGCGCGGGCCAAGAAGCGCGTCTCCGGCAACGCCCTCTGGTGGGTGGAGAACGCCGCCGCCGAATACCGCGACCTGCGCCTGCGCTATCTGCGCGCCAGCTCTCTCCTCTCCCGCCCCTAGCGCTCGGGCGGGCGCAGGCGCCGCCGCCCTGCCGGACTCGGACGAGGATTAGGCAACAAACTGCGTGCTACACTAAGGTCTGTCCGTGGCCGATAGACGAACAACCTATGAGGATGAGGAGTCCATCCTGCTGGGGCTGCGGGAGCGTGACCCCTCGGCCCTGGAAGCACTCTACGACAGGTATGCGCGCAGGGCCTTCGGTCTGGCCCTCAAGGTGCTCGGGGACGTGGCGAGCGCGGAGGATGCGGTGCAGGAGGCCTTCCTGACGCTCTGGCGCCAGTGCGACCGCCTGGACCAGGCCCGTGGTCGCGTGGGCGCCCTGCTGCTCACGGTGGTCTACCGGCGGGCCGTAGACCTGCTGCGCGAGCGAAGGGGCCAGGTGCCCTTGCTCACCGACGCCGCCGGCGAGCCGACGGCCGGCTGGCCGCCACAGGCCGACTGGACGATGGCCACCCTCGACCGGGAGGCCGTGCGCCGCGCCCTCGAATCCCTGCCCCCGGAGCAGCGCCAAGTCATCGAGATGGCCTTCTTCCAGGGGCTGACCCACGTGGAGGTGGCCGAGGCGCTGGGGCTGCCCCTGGGCACGGTGAAGAGCCGACTGCGCCTGGGCATGGAGAAGATGCGCTCCCTGCTGAAGGAAGGAGACCGCTAGTGGACTGCCCAGAGGTGGACGAGCTGGCAGGCGCCATCGCCCTGGGCGCCCTCCCGCCCGAGGAGATGGCCCGCGTGCGGGAGCACCTGCGCTCCTGCCGCAACCATCCCCACTTGGCCGAGCTGCAGGCGGCGGGGCAGGCCCTCCTCTGGACGGCGCCGGAGGTGGAGCCGGCACCGCAACTGAAGGCCCGCGTCCTGGCAGCAGCGGCCCGGGAGGAGCATCGCCCCCTCCGCCCGTGGCTCCCCCGCTGGACGACAGGGCGCTGGGCAGCGCTGCTGGGCACGTACCGTCTGGCCGCTGCCCTGGCCCTCCTGGCCCTGGGACTCCTGGGCTGGAACCTTTACCTGCAGCTCTCACCTGGCAGCGAGGGGCCGGCCATCTACGCCTTCGCCGCCGATGGCGCCCACGGCCGCCTGGTCTACTTCCCCGACGCCAAGACAGCGGTGATGGTCGTTCAGGGCCTGCCGCCCGCGCCCCCGGGCATGGCCTACCAGGTGTGGGCGGTCAGGGATGGCCAGCACCTGAGCGTCGGCTTGCTCCATGTGGAGGGCGCGGAGCCGGTCTCGGCCGCCATGAGCATGGACCTGCGGGGAGTCCGGGCGCTGGCCGTGACCGTGGAGCCCGAAGGCGGCAGCCCGCGGCCCACCAGTGCACCCGTCTTGACCCTCCGCTTCTAGCCAGCATCGCACCTCTTGCCGATCCGGCCCGGGCACACAGAGGGCGAGGGTCGCGAGACCCTCGCCCTTGGCCTAGGAGGGGGGGTTGGGGTGGTCAGAAATGGGCTCGCCTCAGCGCCGCCGGCAGTAGGGACAAGGAGCCGAGCAGAAGGAGCGCCGCGCCGCCGGCCGTCAATAGGTGGTCGGGGTGGAAGATCTCGTCCCCGCCCTGGCTGTGGGCCGCGCCCTCGGCCGCATGCCCCAGGTGCCCCGAGGCGTGCATGAGATAGTCGCCATAGATGCCCGGCACCAGCAGGGCCACGCCCGCCACCACCGCCAGCCTGGCGAGGAGCGCTGGCACCGATGCCGTTCGCTGGCCCGGTTCCTCGTCCGGGGCCAGAGCCGCCGCGGCGATTAGGAGGGCCGCGCCGGCAGTCACCACGTAGAGTCCCGGCCCACGGCCGACGAAATAGAGGGCTGCCTCGGGACTGGAGAGAAGGTCGTTCAGGTTCCACAGGTTGCGCAGGGCCATCGCGGCCACGATGGCCCCGGCCAGGGGCAGCGCCCAGCGCAGGACGGGCGCCCGGGGGCGCACCTGGGCCAGCGCCAGGGCTGCAACCGCCGCCATCGCCAGGCCGATGAAGAACCGCCCGTGCCCGGAAACGCCGTTGGGTGCGTAAAGGCCGTCGTAGAAGGTGGCCCAGGGCAGGTAGGAGCCCACCACGATGGCGATGGCGCCGCTCGCGGCCAGCAGGTGGAAGGCCGAAGCCCTCCACCTGCTGGCCATCCTCCCGCGCCCTTCCCGCACCCCTCGCCAGATGAGCCGACCCGACACCATACCCGTCTCTCGCTAACGGATGCCGAAGAACAGGAACAGGTTGGTAGGAATGTCGGGCGTGGCGTCGGCCTCGTTGGCCTGCACCTGCCGCAGGGCCTGCAGCGACTTGCCGGCCTGGACGCGCTCCCAGGCCGCCCGGGTCTTGATGCCCACCACCACCGCTTTCCAGGGCGTGTCGGGGGCAGTGCTGAACCCGGCCTCGGTGGGATCAACGATGTGGCTGTGGGGCGGCAGCGGTATCACCTGCCCCAGCCCGATGCGCCTCACGTCCACCTGCCGCGGGTGGGCCGGGCAGCTACCGGCCATAGGGCAGTGCAGCTCGAGGCCCTGCGTGTCGCTGAACAGGGGGATCAGCACCCAAACGGTGGGGACAGGGTCGCGGACGCCGGCCGGGTTGGCACCCTTCTCGCCCACGATGCAGGGCTCGCCCTGTCCGCAGACAAAGTTCTTGGTGTAGAAGACGGTGCCGGTGCCGCCCGCCGCCCAGCCCGGCGTGGTGCCCAGCTCGCGCACGGCCGGGGTGGGGGTGGGCTGGGCGCGCTGCTCGGCTGCCGGCGTGCGGCCCGGCGTCGTTGCCGGCTGCTCGGCCTCTTCCTCGCAACCCATCATAGCCAGGGCCATGGCTGCGACCCCGGCCGCCACCGCTACGAGCAGCCAGCGCCGTGACCTGCTCAAAGCTCCGATCATGCTCTACCTCCTCCCTCTGTGCTGACGGGTGTCGGGGCCCCGCTCTACCCGTTCCAAGAACTGTTTCGCCAGGGGCGGCCCGACAGATCACCGCCCGCCGAAGGTCGCCGCGGCGGTGGCCGCCGTATCGCTCGCGGACTCGCACCCGCCTTCGCCGGGCGAGCACAGCGCCTTTACCGTTGGCGGGGGGTGGGCTATGATGGAGGCAGCTTGTGACGGCCGTCGCGAGGGCCCCCAGCCCAGCCAGGAGACGAGCGATGCCAGCGAGAACGGCCAGCCGCGAGGTGCTGCACGCCCAGGCGGTGCAGGACATCGCCAGGGTTCGCTTCGCCTACCCCAACGAGCGCTACCCTTACTTCAAGACCTACACCAATCACCCCGAGCGCACCATGGGCGTCCGCACCCCCAGGGGCACCGTCGTCTACCCCGACATCGTGGTCGTCCAGGACCCCGAGAACATCGTCAAGATCCTGGGCGAGGTGGAGACGGCCGAGACGGTGACGGAGGACGAGGCCCACGAGTGGAAGCTCTTCGCCGAGCTGGGCCCCCTCTACCTCTACGTCCCCACCGGCTACGCCGAGGAGGCCCGCCGCCTGTGCAAGAAGTTCAAGGTGCCGGTGGTGGGCATCCGCACCTGGCGCTACCTGCTGGGCATGGACGAGATCGAGGTGGAGGACTACTACACCACCTGGTCGGGCCTGGAAGACTTGGCCCCCGCCCCCATCGGCCGCCTGCTCAAGCGCTATCTCGAGACCCGGCCCACCCTCTAGCCCGTCCCCGCGTTCAGGCGCGAGAGCACCTCCTCCCCGTGCCGGGGGTGGCGGACGGCGAAGGCCCACAGCAGCCCGAAGCAGCCCGCCAGCATCATGTCGCCGTGGGGCACGGCGAAGTAGGGGCGCAGGCGGCTCCCCCGCAGCTTCCAACGCTGGGGACCCGTCACCGCCACCCGAGGGCGGTTACCGGTGGGCCCCTCGGCGTAGAAGACGCCGTGTCCCTTGCTGCCGAACACCTCCTCGTGGGTCAGGGTGCCGGCCATGAGACCTTCGATATAGTCCTCCAGTTGCTCAGGGGTGACCTCGCCGGTGTGGTGCTCGAACAGGGAGCGAATGCGCGTCCCCACCAGGTGAAAGGCCAGGGCGTGCATGTTGCCCAGGTTGACCACGAAGCGCTCCTCGCTGGCGGCCACCTGGGGGTCCTGGAGGGCGCCCAGGGCGGCCGCCGGCCCCGTGTCCAAGAAGACGGTGGGCACCCCCTCGTCGCCGGCGCAGGCCAGCAGGGCACGGGCGCGGGTCAGGTAGGCGGGCACCTCCTCGGGCAGGAAGGCGAAGCGCAGCAAGTCGTTGCCGCCCTCCACCACCCGGCGCAGGTGGTCGAAGCGGAAGAGGCGGTCGGAGTAGCCAGGAGGGGCGGCGCCGTGGTCGAGGCAGGCCAGGGCCAGGCCGTCGAAACGCGTGTCCACCTCGAAGGCGGCCAAAGCGTGGCGGATGGCCTCCAGGTCCAGGTCGCGCAGCACCACCCGCTCCGCCCGCCCGTCCAGCGAGGCCGCCTCGTCCTCGGAAACGATGGTCACCCCCATGCCCCGCACCACGTCCAGGTCGTCGTCGAAGGTCTGGGCGGCCTCGGGGGTGGCGTAGGCGGGGAGGCCCGCCCGCAGGTGGCGTTCCAGCGCCCAGTGGCAGGGGCCGCCCCCCTGCACCGTCCCCACCAGCAGCACCGGCCGCCGCGCCGCCGTGGCCCGGGCGATGCGACGGGCGGCGATCTCGGTGGGCGAGGGCAGCACCAGCTGCACGCAGTTCTCGATGGGCTGCTCCGAGTCGAAAAGCAGGATATCCTGGGTGCCGGTGCCCACGTCCACGGCCAGGACGCGCATCGCCTCACCCCCTCCCCAGCCATGATAGCGCGCCGGCAGCGCCTCAGAGCCTTTCCAGCAGGATCAGCACGCCGATGACGATGAAGGCCACCGCCGCCACCTTCTCGATGACCTCGGTGGGGACGAAGCGCGCTCCCACCAGGCCCACGACCACGGCGATGAGGGTGGCCAGGAGGAAGCCCGCCAACGCCCCGGCCAGGATGACCAGGGGCGCCTTCTCGCGGGCGGTCATGGCCACCACCGCCAGTTGCGTCTTGTCGCCCAGCTCGGCCAGGAAGATGAGCCCGAAGGCCGACGCGAGCACCCGCCAGTCCAGTCCCCAGTCCAAGCTCTCACCTCCGGGGGCGCAACGGCATCAGCGGAGCACGTCGAGGCCGCCCAGATAGGGGCGCAGCACCTCGGGCAGGGCCACGGAGCCGTCGGCCCGCTGATAGTTCTCCAGCAGGGCGATGAGGGCACGGGGCAGGGCCAGGCCGGTGCCGTTGAGGGTGTGCACCAGCTCCGGCCGGCCCCCCTTCTGGCGACGGAAGCGGATGGCGGCGCGGCGGGCCTGGAAGTCGGTGCAGTTGGAGCAGGATGAGACCTCCAGCCACTCGCCGCTGCCGGGCGTCCAGGCCTCGATGTCGTAGGTCATGGCCGAGTTGAAGCCCAGTTCGCCCGTGCACAGGAGCACGACGCGGTGGGGGATACCCAGGGCACGCAGCAGGGCGCAGGCGTCCTCCACCAGCGCCTCCAGCTCTTCGGCCGAGCGCTCCGGTTCGACGAACTTGTAGAGCTCCACCTTCTCGAACTGGTGCACGCGCTTGACGCCGCGCACCTCCTTGCCGCCGGCGAACTTCTCGCGGCGGAAGCAGGGGGTGTAGGCCACGTAGTAGCGGGGCAGGCTGTCCGGCGGGAGCACCTGGTCGCGGTGCAGGTTGGTCAGGGCCACCTCGGCCGTGGGCAGCAGCCACAGGTCTTCCTCGGCGTCGCGATACATGAACTCGGCGAAGGTGGGCAGCCAGCCCCCGCGCCACATGCACTCCTCCCGCACCAGGGCGGGGGTGTATATCTCCCGGTAGCCGCGGGCGGTGTGGAAGTCCAGGGCGAGCTGGATGAGGGCCCGCTGCAGGCGCGCCCCCAGCCCCGTCAGCACGTAGAAGTGGGAGCCGGAAAGCCTCGCCCCTGCCTCCAGGTCGAGGATGCCCAGGCGCTCGCCCAGCTCCCAGTGGGGCCTGGGCTGGAAGTCGAAGGAGGGCGGCTCCCCCCACTGGCGCACCACCACGTTTTGTCGCTCGTCGTCGCCCTCGGGCACCCGCTCGTCAGGCAGGTTGGGGATGGTGAGCAGGAGCTGGTCCAGACGCCGCTGCAGCTCCTTCACCTGCGCCTCCAGGCCTTCCAGGCGCTGGGAGAGGAAGGTGGAGCGGGCCACCAGGTCGTCGCGCCGGTGCTGGGCGTGACGCCGCTCGCGAGCGGGAGCGTCGGGGTCGTTGACGGTGCGCGAGAGCTGGCCGATCTCCTTGGAGAGGGCGTTGCGCTCGGCCCGCAGCGTCTCCGCCTCGTGCAGCAGCCGCCGCCACTCCCTGTCCAGCTCGATGACCTCGTCCAGGGGGGCATCGGAGCGGCGGCGGCGCAGGGCCTCCCGCACCCGCTCCGGCTCCTCGCGGATGAGCTGCAGCGAAAGCATCGCGCCTACTCCTCACCGCCCCGGGCCAGCAGGCGGAAGCCCGCCAGGGCCAGGGCGCGGACGTCGGGCGCCACCGGCACCGCCAGGCCGCAGGCCCCCTCCATCTCCAGGGGGCGCCCCTCCCGCAGCTCTCGCTCCGTGGCCCAGACCAGCACGGTGCCCGGAGGCGGCGAGAGGCGGGCGCCCGGCCGCGGGCGGCAAAAGTAGATCATGTCCAGGTGCTGATGGGGCTCCCCCGGCTCGGCCGAGTTCTCCAGCAGCACGGTGTAGGGGGGCTGTATCTGCCCGGGGTAGGAGAAGGGGAAGACGGGGGCGGTGGGCACCACCTCCGCGTCCAGCCCCGTCTCCTCCTCGATCTCGCGCAGGACGGCCGTCACCGGGTCTTCGTCGGGCAGGAGGTGGCCGCCCGGAGGCACCCACATCTGCAGGTGCGGATGCCAGAGGAAGAGGGTGCGGCCGCCGTCGAAGACGAAGCCGGTGCAGGTGAAATGGCGCCTCATGGCCTTCTGCCCTCGGCAGGGCTCCCCGTCTGCAGCAGGGCCACGTCGAAGTCGAGCAGGGAGTCCAGCACCAGGTCGGCCTCCGGCAGGGGCGGGAAGGGATAGGAGGCGGCCCGCACCTGGACGACGAACATGCCCGCCGCCCGCGCCGCCTGCACCCCCGCCGCCGTGTCCTCGATGGCCACGCACCGGGAGGGGGGCAGGCCCAGCGCGCGGGCGGCGGCCAGGTAAAGGTCGGGGGCGGGCTTGGCCCGCGCCACCTCGCTGGCCGTGACCACGGCGGCGAAGGCGCCGTCCAGCCCCAGCCCCCGCAGCACCGCCTCCACCCATCCCCGTCGCGAGGAGGAGGCCACCGCCAGGGGCACCCCCAACGCCCGCAGGCGCTCCACCAGCTCGCGGGCCCCGGGCAGGGGGACGATGGGGCCTGCCAGCAGCTCCAGCACCGCCCGGTCGTATCGGGCGATGAGCGCCGCCAGCGGCTCCGACAGCCCGAATCGCTCCTTTGTCCAGCGCCAGCACTCCTCCACCGACAGGCCCACAATCTGGCCGTAGTCCTCGGCGCTCAGGGAGTGGCCCAGGGGGGCCAGCACCAGCTCGAAGGCGCGGTGATAGAGCGGCTCCCCGTCCCAGAGCACGCCGTCCAGGTCGAAGACCACCGCCCGCAGGCTGCGCCCCCTGTTCATGACGTCCCCTTCTCGCGCAGGGCCGGGAAGAGCACCACCTCGCGGATGGAGGACTGGCCGGTGAGCACCATCACCAGGCGGTCTATGCCCAGGCCGAGGCCGCCGGCGGGGGGCATGCCGTGCTCCAGGGCGACCAGGAAGTCCTCGTCGGCCGTCTCCACCTCTTCCTGGCCGGCGGCCCTGCGGCGGGCCTGCTCCTGGAAGCGGCGGCGCTGCTCCAGGGGGTCGTTCAGCTCGGTGTAGGCGTTGGCGATCTCGCGTCCGCCCAGGAACAGCTCGAAGCGCTCCACCAGGCCGGGAGCGCCGGGCTTGGCCTTGGCCAGGGGCGATAGCTCCACCGGGTAGTCCACCACGAAGGTGGGCTGCAGGGTGCGCGGCTCCACGAAGTTGGCCAGAAGCTCGTCCACCAGCTTGGCCCAGTCCCAGACCGGGTCCACCGCCAGGCCGACGGTGGCGGCCGCCTCGCGCAGGGCGGCGGCGTCGCGCAGCGCCTCGATGTCAATGCCAGTGTGCTGGCGGATGGCCTCCCGCAGGGACACCCGTGGCCAGGGCGGCGTCAGGTCTATGACCGTGTCGCCGCAGGGCACCTGCAGGGTGCCCAGGGCCTCCCGCGCTGCCTGCACGATCATCCCCTGGGTCAGCTCCATCATGTCGGTGTAGTCGGCGTAGGCCTGGTAGGCCTCCAGCATGGTGAACTCGGGGTTGTGGCGGCCCGTCACCCCCTCGTTGCGGAAGACCCGCCCGAGCTCGTAGACGCGCTCGTAGCCGCCCACCAGCAGCCGCTTCAGATACAGCTCCAGGGCGATACGCAGGTATAGGTGCCGCTCCAGGGCGTTGTGATAGGTGACGAAGGGGCGGGCGGCGGCCCCGCCGGCGTGGGGCTGCAGCACGGGCGTCTCCACCTCCAGGAAGCCGCGCTCGTCCAGGTAACGGCGCACCGCCTGGACGATGCGCTGGCGCAGGCGGAAGCGCTCGCGCACCTCCTCGTTCACCATCAGGTCAAGGTAGCGCTGGCGGTGGCGGGTCTCGGTGTCCTGGAGGCCGTGCCACTTCTCCGGCGGGGCGCGCAGGGCCTTGCAGAGGAGGGTGTAGGCGCGGGCCTGGACGGTGGGCTCGCCGGTGCGGGTGCGGAACATCTCCCCTTCCACGCCCAGGAAGTCGCCCAGGTCCAGGTCGTCCAGGGCGGCGTAGGCCTCCTCGCCCAGGGCGTCCAGCCGGTGGTAGGTCTGGAGGCGGCCGCTGCCGTCGCGCAGGTCTATGAAGGTGGCGCGGCCCATCTGGCGCATGGCCACGATGCGTCCGGCCACGGTGACGGCGGGCGGGGGCGAGCCCCGGCGCTCCGCCTCCACCAGGGCGGCCACGGCCTCGCGGGCGGTGTGGGTGCGACGGAAGCGCGGGGGGTAGGGGTCCACCCCGCGGGCGCGCCAGCGCTCCACCTTGGCCTGGCGGTGGGCTATGACCTGCTCGATGTCCACGGGGGCACCATGCGTCCGGGGGCGAAGGCGCGGGCCCTGGGGCCCCGCAAGCCCATTTTAGCCCCCGTCGGGGGCGGCAGCTATCCCAGGGAGACCACCGTCCAGCGCTTCACGCCCGCCGGCACCTGCACCTCCACCACCTCGCCCACCCGCCGGCCCAGGAGCGCCCGGCCCACGGGCGACTCGTTGCTGATGCGCCCCTGCTTGGGGTCGGCCTCGGCGCTGCCGACGATGGTGTAGCGCACCACCCTGCCCTCCTCGTCCATGAGGGTGACGGTGGAACCCAGCTCCACCACCTGGGAGTCATGGTGCTCCTCGATGATGATGGCGTTCTGGATCAGGTGCTCCAGCTGGCGGATCTCCCCCTCCACCATGGCCTGCTCGTTCTTGGCGTCCTCGTATTCGCCGGAGGCCTCGGAGCCGGCCAGCTCCCGCGCTTCCTGAATGCGCCGGGCCACCTGCGGCCGGCGGACGTTGATGAGGTATTCCAGCCGCTCCTTGAAGCGTGCCAGCCCCTCCCTGGTGATGGGGACCGGGCGGTCGGATGTAGCCACAGGCGATCACCCCTTGTCCTGCCCCGATGGGGCCTTGTCGCGGTCGCGTTCAGATAAAAATAGACCGAGGCGCGCAGCCTCAGCCGCCAAGCGCAGCATATTTTACACGCCCGCCCGGGGCCTGTAAAGAGGGGTAGGGCCGCCGTGACTGTCACACGTACGGTTGGCGATTTTTTGAGGAGGGGGCGCTATTCCTAGAGGCCTCCTGTAGGACTGGGCCCATCAGGCCACCTTCAGGTGGGGGAGGAGGAAGGCCGCCTCCAGCCCGGCC